>Ga0073928_10001937_pt1 | contig 37896 bp, 30 predicted proteins | sample PaiPotPPA55metaG_FD_76969 | JGI IMG/M metagenome (GOLD analysis project Ga0073928, IMG submission 76969) | Iron sulfur acid spring bacterial and archeal communities from Banff, Canada, to study Microbial Dark Matter (Phase II) - Paint Pots PPA... ... | reverse complement strand
TGCCAATTCTGTTGAAACGTGAGTTTCATGCGCAGACGCATATTATCACCTGCAGTCGAGCTCTTGCATCATCCCCCACAAACTGCCGCCCCCCGAACACGCGATAGCGTCCGCCGCGCCAGCCGCTTCGTCCAAATCCCCATTGCGCTCATCGACGAGGTGTAGAGGGGTTTGAGCGTTGGGCTGATGGCCTTCGAACCTGTCGATCTCTACTGGATGGTGTGAAGCAGTGTCCCCGTCGTGCTGTAAACGAGGATTTGGCTGTTCGCCGAATCGGAGAAGTACACCCGCCAGCGAACACTGTCGACAGCAATGCCCGCCGGCGCGCAAATGTCAGCCTCACACAGGTCGTTGAAAATCCCGTGTCCGGGTTGTAGACGTTCAGCGATCCGTCGCTGTTGGCGATGTAGAAGTTATCGTTCGCATCCGCCCCAATCGCGATGCCATCGCCAGAAAGAACTTGTCCAAGCGTTGTTGGCGAGAAGAAGGGGCGTTGTTTCGGCAACCAGAGTCTGGCCCGCGTTGCCACTCATCGCGACCCATCCCCAATGCGCCGCCAGACCATAACCCAAGCGTCCCAGTTCGCTGCGCCACCGGCGTAACGATTCGGGCATTCTGGTCAAACACGGCGAAACACGGCACGCCGCTCTGGAGCCATAGATTGTTCGAGCCATCGATGGTCATCGCGGTTGGCGTTACCACGGCAAAGGCCGCGCACGTGGAAACCTGCTTCCCAGGAAGGTATTCGACGATGGTGGCATCACCATCCGACGACCGCCAGATCACCACCAAGCCCATACTGACAGACACAAATCAGTGAAACCGGAACGGTCGCCCGAAGCAAAGCTTTATTTCTGGTGCCAGTTCTGGTGTCAGTCGGATTTCAAATGTCGTGCCAGTTGGTGCTTGAGGGTTCTAAGAAGGAACCACGCGAAATCCTTGCCAGCATTGGACTTTTGGCTAATTGTGCAAACTTGAGCGAGAGCGTGCGCAGGTGTCAAAATTGATTAAAAGGGCATTGCTCGACCAACTGAGCTTCGCGCCCACTTTCTTTCAATTCAACATATTACCCGGCACGTAAGCTTGACGCGCTGCGTCCTTGTGTTCCCAATGCCGCCTCGAGCTCAGGGACGAGACAAGGTGGCTTCGCCGCTGAAATGGCGCTTAACAACGAATTCCACCGAGCACCACAGCCGAAGGTGGAATAGAATAGCGCTTCGCCATGTCGCAGACGATGAGTACTCCGAACGAACTCCGGCAAAAGTGGGAAGGTAGGCTGGTGGATGGAAAGTTCCCCCTACAAAGGTGGCTGGGCGGCTCGGATCACAGCACGGTATTTCTCACCGAACGTGCCGGTACGAACGCCGCCATCAAGCTGATTCCCGCAAACAAACTGGACTCGGATGAGCAGATTTCACGCTGGGCCGCGACGGCGAAGCTTTCGCATCCGCATTTGATTCGCCTCTTTGAATACGGAAGCTGCCAGATCGATGGCGCCCTGTTTCTCTATGTTGTCATGGAATATGCCGAAGAGACTCTGGCTGAGATTCTCCCGCTGCGCGCGCTTTCTTCAGCGGAGGTTTCGGAGATGCTCGGGCCCGCCGCCGAAGCTTTGGCCGCTCTAAGTCACGCCGGCTTTGTGCACGGGAGTATCAGGCCGTCGAATGTGATGGCAGTTGGAAACCAGTTGAAGCTGTCTGTGGATGGGCTTGGGAGGAGCGGCGACCGCGGCAGCGGGATGAGGAGCGGGTACGATGCTCCTGAAGTAGCAGCCGTCGGATTGTCGGCGGCAGCCGATCTTTGGTCGCTCGGGATGACATTGCTTGCGGTGTTAGTTCAGAGCGAGCCCAAGCGGGACTTCGTTGGGCGGAGACAAGTTGCAGTGCCAGCGTCAATTCCGCAACCCGTCAAGGGAATTGTGCAGAGGTGTCTGGAAATCGACCCGGCGCGGCGCGGCAGCGTGAACGATATTCTCAAACCGTTTTCACCTCGTGCTTTCCAAAAGCAACCTGCTGCGGACTCACAACCAGTCGAGCGACACACGGCGCAAAGCTGGCCGAAGCGGTGGATCGTCGTGCCACTCGCTGCCGCTGCGCTGTTTCTCGTAGCATGGATTGGCGGCAAGATGGTACACCGTCAACCCGCAGTTCCCGCATCGGAAACGCCGGCTGTTGCTTCCAAATCCAACGTCGTCTCCGATTCCCAACCGGCCGCGCCTTCTCCCGGGAACGCTTCTTCGGCGAACAGCCTTGTGAAAAAAGGAGTCGTGCCCGGAAGCATACTTCAACAGGTTCCTCCCGAGGTCTCGCGAGGTGCGCAAAATACGATCAGGGGCCGCGTGAAAGTCAGCGTGCAAGTTGCAGTGGATGCTTCCGGAAACGTCTCGGAGGCGAGGTTAACCTCTCCCGGTCCAAGCAGGTACTTTGCGGCGCGAGCGCTGGCAGCGGCGCGACGGTGGAGATTCAATCCGCCGCAGGTAGAGGGTAAAGCAGCCGCCAGCGACTGGGTCTTGCGCTTTCATTTTGGACGCACGTCCACCCAGGTCTTTCCGACAGAAATAAAACCGTGAGCCTGGTCAGGGCTCCGTCTCGTCATCCTTCCTTCTTTTTTAACTTCCAAACAATCTGCCGCAGCATTCCGAGAAAGAACTCCGCATCGCCCGTCCGTAAGCGGAGACGTCGCACTAGCCGCCGGACTGCACCTTCAAACGATTCCGACGAGTTCAGCTTCGGGTAGCCGCTCGCCTGGAGAGCGGTGAACAAAGTCTCATGAATTCGCTCCATCTCGGCTGACGATGCAGGAGTTCCCATCTCCGGTTCCACCAGCACGGCAGAATCACGGATGAACTCGTACAGACAAATTGCAACCGCCTGTCCCAAGTTCATCGAAAGATGTTCCTCGTGAGTGGGTATGTGCATCAGCCAATGACAGTGGCTCATATCTTTGTTCGAGAGCCCAAATTTTTCCGATCCGAACAGGAGAGCACAAGGGCCTGATCCGGATCCCGATGCCGATCGAAGATGCGCGCAAATCAGCGGCGTACCCACCTCCAGCCGGTGGAGAGAATGTTGCAGATCGCGATGCCCGACCGCAGTGGTTCCAACCACAAGCGAGCAGTCGGCAACCGCATCGGCAACCGTTTCATACTTTTCGGCGCGGGCCAGCACGTCTGCCGCGCCCACTGCGGAGCGAGCGCCCTGAAATGCTACATCGTAGGGATGCACCACTCGCAGATGGCGAAATCCGAAGTTGCTCATTGCCCGAGCGGCGGCGCCGATGTTGAGAGGATTGCGCGCATCCACCAGGACCACACGCAAGTGATCGAGTTCAACTCGAGAGAGCAAGGTATTTTGTATTCTACGGCACCTCTTGCTGAGGGTTCGGCGTCCACTCAACTTCGCGGCGCGGAGCCGAACACTTGCACGCCACTGGCCGCATGGCCTATTCCTCGCAAGAAGCAAATGTAAAAAATTTGTCAAACCTCAGCCCTTGCCCCGAAAATAGGCCAATAAGGTTGTAAGCTCAGTAGTTATCGGACCGAAATGGGAAATTCTGCGAGGTCTGGCAGGTTCGAGAGACGTGTCCGAATCAGTGAGGAAACATTTATGGGTCAAGCGGCAACACCAATCAGTACCGCCAAATTGGCAGATCCGATAAGTTCGGCGCAGCCGATGGACAGAATTCTCGTTGTCGAAGATGATCCCGCAGTCCAGAAAGCCCTGAGGCGACTGTTCGAGTCCGAGGGATACGCTGTTGAAGTCCAGGCGAATGGGAAGTCAGCGCTCGAGAGCTTCCAGGCAATGCCGCCGGCGGTTATTATTCTCGACCTTCGTTTGCCAAAGCTGTCAGGCAGCGATCTGTGCAAAGAAGTCAAAGCCCAGGCCCCGACATTGCCGATCGTGGTTCTCAGCGCAACCAGCGACGTTTCCGACAAGGTTTTATTGCTCGAGTTGGGTGCGGACGACTACGTAACAAAACCGTTCAGTCCAAGGGAACTGCTGGCGCGCGTACGCGCGGCTTTGCGTCACACCGCGAGGACACCGGCTGTGAATCGGGTGAGTTTCGACGGCATCTCGATCGACTTCAAGAAAATGGAAGTCCAGCGGGAAGGCAACGTGGTAGTCTTGACCGCGCAAGAATTCAAGACCTTACAGTTCTTGGTGCAAAACCCAGACCGGGTGATCAGCCGCGACGAGTTGTTGAATGAAGTTTGGGGATATCAGAATTATCCCTCGACGCGCACCGTCGACAATCATATTTTGAAGCTTCGCCAGAAATTGGAGCGAGAGCCAGGCAGCCCGGTGCATTTTCGCACTGTACACGGAATGGGTTACAAGTTCGTTCACTGAGATCCCTTGGTCCCTTCATCAGAATCCGTCTCGCAAATCTTGGCAGGACATTCCGGAAACGTGCTGGTGACCCGGACGCGGCTGCGTACACGCTTTCTGCTCTCCATGGTGCTCATCACGGCCGGCCTGACTGCGCTAAGCCTGCTGGTCGTGCGGCACAGTGTGCAGAACCACGTCCGGGCAGGAATTGTTCAGGATCTGCGCAATTCGGCGACGACATTCCAGAATTTCCAGCATGATCGCGAAGTCATGCTAACGCATTCCGCGGAATTGGTGGCCGACCTTCCCATCACGAGGGCTATGATGACAGCTCACGATCCGGCGACGATCCAGGACGCCTCCAAAGACGTGTGGCCGTTGACCGGCAGCGATCTTCTCGTGCTAGCGGACCGCAACGGCACGGTGGTCGCTCTTCATACAAAATCTAGAGGCTTCACGCGCGAAGCCGCACAGAAATACTTTGAACGATCTTTGAACGAGGAAGACTCAAGTCACTGGTGGTTTGGCGCCCACCACCTTTACCAGACTTTCGTGCAGCCGGTCTATTTTGGTGCTAGAACCGAAGGTCGGCTTCTCGGGTTTTTGATCATCGGCTATGAAATTGACGACCGCTTGGCCCGCGAAGTAAGCAAAATTTCAGCCAGTCAAGTCGCTTTCTCCTACGGCGATGAAATCGTGGCCACCACTCTGACGCCCCTTCAAGGCGCAGATGTTCAAGCGTTGGCTGCGGGATCCTCGCTAACCGGACCCCGGGACGTTGAATTAAGCAAGGAGAATTTTGTTGCAACTTCGCTCGACCTGTCGAGCCAGGAACAAACTCCTGTTCGCTTGACCGTGCTGGGATCTTACGATCAGGCCGCAAGGTTTCTTGATAACCTGAACCGCTTGCTCCTGCTATTGGGTCTCACTGCCGTCCTGGTGGGAAGTGGGTTGGTGTTCTTGATCTCCCACACTTTCACCCGGCCATTGGCCACTCTGGTGGAGGGCGTGCGTGCTTTGGAGCACGGAGATTATTATCATCCGCTCGATCCGCGCGGCGGTGATGAAGTCGCAGAGTTGACCTCAGCGTTCGACCGCATGCGCGCAAGTCTGCTGAAGACCCAACAGGCTCTGCTGGAGTCTGAGCAGTTGGCGACGATCGGTCGCATGGCAAGTTCGATTTCCCACGATCTGCGTCACGCGCTTGCCGCCGTGGTCGCGAACTCCGAGTTTCTTTGCGACGGCCACTTGAGCTCTGAGCAGCGCGAAGAGTTGTACCAGGAGGTCCGAAGGGGGGTGAACCAGATGACCGATCTTATCGACTCACTCCTCGAATTTGCCCGAACCAGAGAGTCCTTGAACCCAACTTACGCCAGCGTAGTGGAATCCGTGCAGCACGCGATGCAAGCAGTGCGCTTACACCCGCGCCATCAGGGCACGCTGATTGAACTCCATAGCGATGGTCAAGGTTTGGCTTGGTTCGATCCCCGGAAGCTGGAACGTGCCCTCTACAATCTTCTCCTGAATGCTTGCGAGGCCGCGCCCAGCAGTGAGGGTAAGGTTCAAGTCAAGATCGGTATGGCTGGCATGTCGCTTACGATTGATGTCTCAGATAACGGCCCCGGCATCGCGGAACCAATTCGGGACAAACTGTTTCATCCTTTTGTGAGCTTTGGCAAAGCGAATGGTACCGGGCTTGGACTCACGGTCGTTCAAAAAATTGTGCAGGATCATGGCGGAACGGTGTTGGTGGAGCGCACCGGAGACGCTCGTACGGTTTTTCGTATCACGATTCCCGGACGTGCTCACCAAGGCTCATCGGACACTGGCGAAGACGGAGTGGCAGACCGTCCGTTTTTGCTAGGCGACGAGCGAGCAACTGAAAACTCAATTCGACATTCGGGCCCGTAAACCCGCCTGACTTTTCTTCGAGTGCACGGCGATCCGCATGTCGCGCAGGAGGATGTGTGAACAACCCAGGAACTCTCGCGCTTCGGAAAAGCGGCGTGGCGATCGCCACTGTGCTGCTTTTGAGTATTGGTGGCTTGGCGCAGGAGAGCCCCCCGGCTTCTCAGCCGGGCGATCAATCGCTTCGTGAACTCGACTCGCAGGTACGGGAATTACGGGTAGTGATTGAGCAGTTGCGGACAGAGAATGCGCAGTCGCGCGCCGAAATGCGCGAGTTGCGTCAGGAATTGCAGGACACTCGCAACATTCTGGTCCCGCTTGCGGCTTCAATCAATGGACCGCCCGCGTCAGCCTCCGCAGCGGGATCTGCGACGTACGGCGCAAATCCCCCTTCAGCCGCTGCTACCTCGGAAGCTGCTCCAAGCACGCCCGGCACACCTTCAGCGGCGGACATGGAAAGCCGTGTTCAAAGATTGGAAGAATCCGCTCAATTGCTGGGCTCGAAGGTTAACGAGCAATACCAGACCAAGGTAGAGACTGCCGCCAAGTATCGAGCGCGGCTCTCGGGCATCGTGCTGATGAACGCCTTTCGTAACGTCGGGACTTCCGACAACCTGGACCTCCCCGACTACGCGCAGCCGCCCCCACCGGGCACGTCTCCGACAAGTGTTGGAGCCACATTGCGGCAAACAGAGATCGGCCTGGAGATTTTTGGTCCGACCCTGGCCGGTGCAAAAAGCACGGCCAACGTCCAATTCGATTTTTTTGGAGGATTCCCCGCAACCAACAATGGAGTCAACTTTGGCGTAGCTCGCATGCAGACCGCCAGCTTGCATCTCGACTGGAAAAACACCTCGGTGATTGCCGGACAGGATTCCTTGTTCATCTCGCCGCTTTCTCCCACATCTTTTGCCTCGCTTGCGACTCCGACCTTTGCTTATGCGGGAAATCTCTGGGGCTGGACACCGCAGCTTCGCGTGGAGCATCGCTTCGACCTTGCCCAGCAACAGACACTGACATTGCAGGGTGGAATTTTGGATAACCTTAATTGGGAACTTCCCACGAATCCGTTCAACCGCGTTGCCCAAGCTGGCGAACGTTCTGGCCAGCCCGCCTACGCACTTCGCACAGCCTGGTCGCGCCCAGCGTTTGACCACTCGTTAAGCGTTGGTGCGGCGGGTTACTATGGCCGCCAGAACTGGTCCTGGGGCCGCTATGTCGACGCTTGGGCGGGCATGACGGATTGGCAGATTCCGATTCTTCGACGCTTGATCCTCTCCGGTGAGTTTTACCGCGGCCGTGGAGTCGGAGGCTTGGGCGCAGCCATCGGGCAACCCATCCTGTACGGCGGTAGTCCGTTCAACCCCGCTACGACAATTCACGGGCTCGACTCCGCGGGGGGCTGGACCCAGCTCAAATTCCAGCTCACGCCCAAGTTGGAGTTGAACGGCGTCCTGGCCGAGGACAACGCCTTCGCCACGGACGTGCGAGGCTTCGCCACCGACGCCAACAACTTTGGACGAATTCTGGGACGCAATCGCGGCGCGCTTGGAAATCTGGTTTATCGCCCGCGCTCCGACCTGTTGCTGTCGGCCGAACTCAGACGGTTGCACACTTTTCCCATCTACCAAAGTGACCGTATCACCAATCAGCTCAACCTTGCCATGGGGATACTGTTCTGATGCTTCGTTTCGCTCACTGCCGGACCTTGTGCCCCATTCTGTTGTTTCCGTGTGTTCTTGCTGCGGCGCAAAATGCGGAACTCAAGGGCGAGGAACTCAAGGGGAAAGTGCAGCTCACGAGAAACGGACGCCAGCTTCAGGACGCGTCGAAGGTTGTGGTCTGGCTGACGCCTCTGGGTACAACTGCTGTCCCCGCTCCGCCACCGCAGCAGCGATCGCAAGTCCCTCAGCTGGTACAGAAGGACAAGAGTTTTCATCCATCCCTGCTGGTGATCCCCGCGGGCGGGAAGGTCGAGTTCCCCAACCGGGATCCCTTTTTTCACAATGTCTTTTCGTTATTCGATGGGAAGCGCTTCGATCTCGGACTCTATGAAAGCGGTACGACCCAATTTGTCCAATTCGACAAGCCGGGCATTTCCTACATCTTCTGCAACATTCATCCGGAAATGAGCGCGGTCGTGATCGCCCTGAATACACCGTACTATGCAATCTCGAATTTGCATGGTGAGATCAGAATCGGCGATGTGGTTCCCGGCCGCTACCAGATGCACGTATTCCATCCCTCGGTTTCGCCCGAGGCACTTAACATTATGGAACGGGAAATCACCGTCGCTCCCGGGGATACTTTTCTAGGAAGCTTCACCCTAGCCGAATCCGATCTCGAGCTAGCTCACAAGAACAAGTACGGCCGTGAATATGATCGTCCTGATCCTGATAGCCCGGCATACGCGAGACCATAAATACTTTAATTCTGACGACAGAAAAAAGGGCGCGCCGGTTAGCACGCCCTTTTCGCCTCTGCCTTCACTTCACCTGCCATCAACCTGCTGCTCGAATCTAGCGGTGACCACCACCACCGGAATGACCACCACCGCCACCGGATGAATGGCCGCCACTGCTGGGCGCACTGTGCGAACCCCCGCTGTAGCCCCCGTAGCCTCGATTGCCCCCATAGCTACCTGAGGATCGCGGCTGCACGATGGGTTGCCTCATGTTGAGCTGCGGACGCGAGTAGCCGCTACCACCGCGCTCGTAACCGCTCGAAGCGGCGCCGCGGGAGTAGTTGGAGCTCGGCGCCGTCCGGTTCCAGTAGCTCCCGCTCTCGCTGCGGCTGGAGATCTCAGCTCCGCCTCCGCTGCGACCCGTAGAGTCGCTGTGAGATGGCGGAGTGAAGGTCTTCCATTCGCCGCGGTTGGGCTCGCCATGAGATGAGGTCGACTCCGCGCGGTTTGCGGAAGACATCGAACCCGATCCACCACGACCTCCATTCGCAGTTGCGGCAGGCGCCCCCGCACTCGGCTTTCCCGACCCTGCGGAAGACGCACTACGGGGCTCCGAGGCGCCAGCGGCCGCCCCACGTCCGCCCGCTGTCACCGCCGAGACGTGGTTTTGCTGCATGGACTGCTGCAGGTGCGACGTCTCCTGCTGGAAGGACTCGGGATGGGATGTGTTCTGCGTACCGGCGAAATGCTGCGCCGCGCTGTTGTGAACCGTGGAGGAAGCCGCAGCCCTTCCACTGGCCGACAAACTCGCGCGCGTAGGCACGACGGGCAAGTTGCCAGTCATCATGCGAGCTGAACTGAACTGCGCGTGAGTCGCCGCGACAGCCGCAGTTCGTCCCGCCCCAAAGTGCCCCGCTCCGACCGTCGAGAGCGCCCCACCGATGTGGGCATCGTTAATGTGCGCCAGGTTCGAGAAGCGCGTCCCGCCGTGGAGAGGCGCGAATCCGCCGAAACGGTTGAGCGTGCCAAACCGGTCGAATCCCACAAAACCGAAACGGCCGCGGAAGCCTCCCCACCACGGAAAGAAGCGGTCACAGGGACCAATGGGTAACCAGCCGAAGCCGCCCCATCCAAAGCCGAAACCGAAACCACCTCCGAACCCAAAGAACGAAACATAGGCCGGCGCCCAAAACGGCCGATAGAAGCCTGCGCCCCACACCGGGCCCGGCCACCATCCCCAGGCGCCCCCATACCACAGCCAGCGTCCGTAGTGGTATGGCGCCCAGCCCCAAGGCTCGTTGCCCACCCACGTCCAGCCGTAGTACGGCTCCCAGACCCAGTTGCCATCGCGGTACGGAGCCCAGTCCTCCGGTTCATTCGGCACCCATACCTGGCCGTAGTCCGGAACGTTCTTCCAACTTCCATTGGCGTCCAGATCTTCCGATCCCGTGTAGTAACGGTTGGTGTGTTGCCAGGCTCGAGCGCTGTGAATCATGCGATCGCGATCGCTATTCCAGCGATCCCAATCGTCGCGATCGGGAGCCGGTGAGATCTTGTACTGCGCCTGTTCGCTCGGCCCGCGCACTGTAGCCATGTCGCCCTCTTTGAGATCGGCAATTCCCTTAGGTGTAGAAATCCGCGCCTCGCCTTTGCGAACAATGACAATCGAGTCGCCGTCGGGCCGCACTTCGATGCGAAGAATCACATCCTTGTGTGCCGGATGCACTCCGACATTGGGCGTATCGATCTCAGGCTCAGCCTCACTCTCATTGAAGACACTGTAGTTGGCCATACCCTGTGCCAGTTGAATCTGAATGTGATCGTGAGTAAAGTTCGCAATGTTGGCCTGAGCATTCGGCCCCAAACGAAGAATATTTGCGAAATCGAGTTGCACTTCGGCGCGGCCTCCCGCTCCAGTGGAAACTTTGTCACCGTTGACCACGGGCTGATTCAATACAGCGGCGGACCAGGTTCCTGAATCCCCGCGCTGCGTCGACACCTCACCGTGAATCATGCTGACGCGGCCAACGCCCTGGTTCGTCTGCGCTGGCCCTTCACCGGAAGGCCCACCGGGTTGAGCTTCTGGCATGGGTTGCGACTGCTGCCCTTCATACGGCTGGTTAAGTTGCGGCGGCGGAGCGGGCTGCGGAGGTTGCGCGGACTGGTCTTGTCCCATTTCCATCGGCGCGCTGGGCTGCTCCGACGGTCCGGGCCCCTCCTCGGTGGTTTGAGCCCAAACGCTAGTTGACAACGCGCCCGCGAATGCCAAAGCTAAGATTGCGAAGCTCGACAGTAATTTATTTTTCACAAAGCTGCCTCGACCGAATCTCTCGGTCACTACATAAACACGAAACGTGTCGGATTGACCCGTCTATAGGGAAAGCAAGCGCCATGCCAAAAGGGGAGCTGAAGGAGATCCAGTAAACTCGTTTGTTTTCAATACGCAGGACGACATCAGTGCTCGCCATGCAGGGAGGAACTACAAGAGTCGGTGGCTGCGCTAAGCCATGGTGGTGGTTTTCAACCAACGCGGGCAAGACGTCGAAGGTACTAGCACCGGCATCGTGGCTCGCCCCGTTTAACTCATATTAGCTCCAGACGCTATCTAAACTGCGCCCCGTGCCCAATGGTATTGATGGTAACGCGCGAGCCTCTTACTCTGTAGAAAATCAGATATGGAGTCCCGCCCACTATCAGTTCACGGACTCCAGGGCCGCTTCCCGCGCGACCCAGATGAGGATGGTCTTTCAGGGTTTCGACCAGCGAAATGATCCGCGTTGCTAGTCTCGCCGCGGCATCAGGCTTATCTCCGGTCGTGTAAGCTCGGATCTCCCGAAGCCGCGCCAGCGCCTGCGGAGACCAGACAATCTCTACCGGCACGGCGCCTCGTCATCGTGCAGGCCGCCGCACGCGCACTTCGGCGGCGGCAGTTCGCGGTCGGTTCCCCATGACAGCAGCCATGCCTTCATCTCCTCGTGCGCGACGTAGTGCCCGGACTTCACCTGACGATCCGACTGGCGGAATTCCGCCAGCGTTCGCTCCTGATCCGCAACGTAGGATTCGACCGCATCGGAGATGAGAAAGTTCGAGCTTCGCCTGGAAACCTTTGCTAGCCTGGCCAGCCTCTTCTTGATCTCCGGTTTCAGCCGGATACTCAGAGTTGCACTTCGTGTGCTCGCCATGAACACAAATTATCAGGGCCGGCTCTGAGTCCCGAAGCAAAACCTTACCTACGTTTCTTTCTCCCCCTCATCCGCTATCCCAATCTTCGACAGCCGATACCGCAGCGCATTCCGCGATAACCCCAGCAACCGCGCGGCCTGACTCTTGTTGCCGTGCGCTCGACGCAGCGCTTCCTGGATCATTTCGTCTTCCCAGTGCTCCAGGGTCATCCCCTCAGGCAGAAATCCACCCGCTTCGTTTGCCGCCTTAGCGGGACGCATATCCAGATGGATGTCGGCTGCCTCGAGCACAATACCCTTCGCCAGCGCGCAGGCCCGTTCGATGATGTTCTGCAATTCGCGCACATTGCCCGGCCAGTGATAGTTCACCAGCATCCGCATTGCCTCTGGCGAAATACCCTTCACCGGCTTGCCAGAATCTGAACAGAAGCGCGAAATGAAAAGATTCACCAAATCCGTAATATCTTCCTTGCGCTGACGGAGGGGCGCGATATCGATGGGGACAACATTCAGGCGGTAGTAAAGATCCTCGCGAAAGGTACCCTGCTCCAGCGCCTCGCGCAGATCGCGGTTGGTCGCGGCGATCAGCCGCACGTCCACTTTTATTGTTTTTGTGCCGCCCAGCCGTTCAAACTCGCGCTCCTGCAGAACACGTAGCAATTTCACCTGCGTGACCGGTGGCACATCGCCGATCTCATCGAGGAACAGAGTTCCCTTGTCGGCTAATTCGAACTTGCCCGGCTTGCTCGCGTTCGCGCCGGTGAAAGCTCCCTTCTCATAACCAAACAATTCGCTCTCCAGAAGGTTTTCGGGAATCGCGGTGCTGTTGATCTTGATGAAAGGGCCCGCCTGACGGCGCGATTTTTCATGGATGGCGCGCGCAATCAAGTCTTTCCCGACGCCGCTTTCACCGCCGAGGAGCACCGTCGAGTTCGTCGGAGCAACCCGCTCCACCGTGGCAAGCACTTCCTGCATCTTTGCGCTTCGCGCCACTACATTCGGGTGCGCATAGCGCTTGCCCAACGCCTCGCGCAGCGAGCGGTTCTCCTCGCGCAAGTTGCGGACGTCGAGTTCCTTGCGCACCACCATGCGCATTTCGCTTAACGAAAATGGCTTCAGCACATAGTCGCTGGCGCCAGCCTTCATGGCTTCCACCGCCGTCTCCACCGTGCCGAACGCTGTCATTACGACGACCGGCAATGCAGCGTTCAGCCGCTTTACCGCGTGCAGAAATTCCAAACCGTTCATTCCCGGCAGCTTCAAGTCCGTCACCACGAGATCAATTGTGTTCTCGCGGAGGAGCTTCATCCCGGCTTCGGCATCTCCCGCCGAGAGCGTAGTGAAGCCATCCTCGCCGAGATTCAATTCAAGCAGGCGCCGCATCTTCGCCTCGTCTTCGACTATCAAAATTGTTGGCATAGGGTGTGCCGTTGTGACCTAAGATGCAAGATTCGCTGGAGTGTTTTCGCCCGCGGGAAAGAAGACTACGAAACGAGCGCCCGGATGATCGCCTGCATCTCTCGCACTCTCGACGCGAATGGTCCCGTGATGTCCGTCAATGATCCTCGAAACGATTGATAGTCCGAGCCCTACCCCGGTTTTCTTCGTGGTGACAAACGGGTTGAAAATCTGTTCCCGCATTTCACCTGGAACGCCCGGCCCCGAGTCTTCGATCCGCACTTCCACTCCGTTCCGGTTGGCGGTGTTGGCTGTCGCCGCCGTCACTCGCAACGTTCCGCCCGCGCTCCCCATCGCATCATAGGCATTCTGGATTAAATTCATGAAAGCCTGCTCGCACAGACTCTCATCCAGCGGAACCGGCGGCAGATTCGCCTGATAGTGGCGTTCAACACGTATTAACCCATCCTCGGATTTGCGGGCTAACCATACGGAATGCAGCGCTCGCTCCAGCACGGGAGTGATTTGCTGCAGCGCCAATTCGGCGTGCAATGGCCGGGCAAAATCGAGGAAGCGCGTCACTAGCGCGCTCAAGCGGTTGGTCTCGGTTGAGATATACCCTGCCAACTCGGTCGCCAGCGCATCCGAATCTCCCAGCTTCTGCTGAAGCATCTCGGCTGACCCTTTGATGACTCCCAGAGGATTTCGAATCTCATGCGCCAGACCGGCGGACATTTGCCCGAGCGCCACTAGCCGCTCTGAGCGCCGCGCCTCTTCCTGCGCCTGCTCCAATCTTCGATTGGTCTCGGCCAGCGTCCCAGCCAACTCCTGATAGCGCTTGATCTGCCGCCGGTTTTCCACGACGAACCGGTTCACCACCATCGCGGCCAGAAAGAAGAATAAGATGCGGATTGCGAGCAGCCCGTAGCTTTCTGCGGTGATTTCATATTCCTGGAGCGCCGGATAGAGATACGAGCAATAGGCCGCCGAGGCCAGCCCGGTCCATAGCAACGTGAGCCACGGACCGAAATATTCTGCCGCCGTGACAATGGGAACATAGAAAATCGGATAATAGCTGCTGTTGATTCCGATTTCGCCGGTATGATCAATCAGCAAAGTCGCGAGCGCAATCTTGAGCAGGACGATATAAGCCGCACCCCGCAGCGGAACCCGCGCCAGGAACCAGCCCTCGCTAAACTGCACGATGCCGATGGCCAGCAAAGTGAGCTGTTTATGAATCTCCGTTACTGGCGGAAGCGCCGCCAGTCCCGCGAGAAATAGCAGCCAGAGAATATCCATCCAGTGAATCGCCGGACGCTTCTGCTCGCTCGTGGCAAGTTCGCTCATGACCGGATCATGAAAATAAAACGCCGGGATCGGGTTTGGGCTCCCCGGCTTCCCGGCGCTGGAATCGTCGTGCTCACTCACTTAGGTCGGCCTGCAAATCGTATTGCATGCCAACCTATCAAACCGCACGCAGCCAGTTCGCGTCAACGTCCTTTCTTCGGCGCACTCTCGTGACTCTGCACCGGCGGCTGCGAATTCTGCTGCCGCTGCGGCACCGAAGACGCAGGTTTCTGCTGGTGCCAGTTGCTGAACTTCTCCTCCTGGTCTTTCTGCTGTTCGTCGTTTCTGCGTTGGACGGGAGCAACCGGCTTGGCCAATGGATGCGACCACTGGGCACGCTGCTGCTCAGTTTGCTGCACCGGACGCGAACTTCCGGACATCTGCGCATTCCGGCTTTGGGGTTGAGTTTCCGGAGATTTCTCAGGCTCCGGAGTTCCCTGCGCCTCCCATACTCGCGGCTGTGGTTTCGTCTGGCTGTTCCCAGCACTGGCCTGTCCAAACGGACGGAAACCGTCCTGCGATTGCGACGGCCGCGACCCTGGGTTGGTTGTCACCGGTCGCCCCGGCGGCTCCTGCCTGACCAATGATTGCTGGTTCAATGATTGCTGGGTCGCCAATGGCTGGTTCAAGTGCCCTCCCGCCTGCGCCTGCCGTTGATCGAATGAGTGTGGCATCGGAGCCGGATTGTGGAGCGCCACGACTTGACGGTTGATCACCGCGGCTGGCGGTCTTTTTGCGACCGGCATGCCCGTGCCCAACACGCTTCTTCTGGCAGGCTCCGCCGCAACCATCTGCGACACCGGCGCCTCCGCGAGTTCCCTCCCCGGAACCTGTACCGCGTTCCGCCCCACGGGTCGCGCATTCACGAAGGTATCGCGCGAAACCACGGTCACTCCGCCGCTCACTCCCCGGTTCGCATATGTGATGTTGTTCACGGTTGTGCTTCGGTTCACGATCGCGGTGTTGTAAACGCTTGTAATTCTCGTCACATTAACCGTTGTGTTTGTGACATTCACGCGGTTTACATAACCGCGGCTCACACGGTAACCCGGAATAAAAACCTCCCCCGGAGCCAGCGGAAACCATCCCACGCCCGCTCCAAACGAGAAGTTGAAACCTGGCCGGCCTCCCACCCATGCAACCAGAGCGGGAGCATAAATCGGTCGAACTACGCTCGGTCCCGGAACCCAGAACCAGCCAGCACCCCGGAAAGCCCAACGCCCATAGTGAAACGGCGCGAAGCCCCAGGGTTCATCCGCGACCCACGTCCAACCCCACGGTCCCACCCAAATCCAATGTCCGAAGCGATAGGGCGCCCATCCGGCAACCAGGGCTCTCGGCCGCCAGCACATACCGTAGTCGGCCACATAGCTCCAGTCGCCGTATGCGTCGAGGTCTTCGTATCCAGTCATCTCGCGCGAAACATAGTTCGCGGAATCGGACTGATCGTCGTTCCGGTCGCGCTCAAACGCCCAGTTATCGAATCCGTCGCCTGCCGGCAGCTGGCCCAGATCGTAGCTCAGTTGATCACTTCCCGTGAATGTGGCGTGCTGATCCGCCACAACCGCATAGGAAGAGCCTCCGCCAGTGACCTCGCCACGTCCACGCCACACCGTTACTTCGGTTCGGTTGCCGTCCGGATCGACGTCAATGCGGTAATCGCCGGGCTGCATAACAACGAACGCCACGTTTGGCGTGTCTACTTCGTAGGAATCCTCGTCGTCCACATGCCGGACGTTGACAATGAGCGAGCCCTGAGCGAGGCGAATCTGCGCCGCGCGGTCGCTTACTTCGAGCAGAGTAATTCCAGTGTTTGCTCCGAGGCGGAGCGCGGTCGACCCAATATGAACTTCGGCTCGCGACTCCTCATCCGCCCAAAGGTTGTCACCTGTTACCAACGGACGATTCAGCACGGCAGTAACCCAGTCGTCTTCGCCGCCAGGCTGAAAGGAGACCGAGCCGTCCATGAAATTCAGCCTGGCCACGCGTCCCGGAGGATCCTGATCGTTCGCTGATAGCGCATCTTGCGGATCTCGCGAAACCGAGTTTACCGGTGCGGTTTGCGCTCTTGCGGCAAGCGGCGACTGCAGCATAAGTCCCAAGCCCACCATTATGAGTGCCCAGCTCCACCACTGCTTCGGCGTCTTCATGATTTCTTCCTCGATGGATATTGCAACCGTAGTTTCTAATCGTACCCACACCTGTTTAAACCCGGTAGAGACGCCTTTGTTTTCTGGTTACGTAAGTGCTAGATTGGCCGTTTTCAGCCAGTTGGCCGATATCGGGCCGGGACAATTTGCTTCGAGGAAGACTGAGGAAGACTAGTGGTTGGCCGGCTTTGCCGAAATTTCATCCAGGGTGAGATTTAATTCCAGAACGTTAACTCGCGGCTCACCAAGAAATCCGAACTGCCGCAACTCCGTATGCTGGTGAACGGCTTCGCGAACTACATCCTCGTTCAAGCCGCGTTCTTTCGCAATGCGGGGCACTTGAAATTCTGCCGCCTCGAGCGAGATATTCGGATCGAGTCCCGAACCGGAGGACGTCAGCAAATCCATCGGGATTGCGACCCCGGGGTTCTCCGCCTGCAAACGGTCGGCGTCTCCTTGCACCCGCGCAATGAGCGATTGATTGGTTGGTCCCAGATTCGATCCGCCTGAATTTCCCGCATCGTATCCGGTTCCGGCATTGGATGGACGCGAGTGAAAGTATCCAGGCGACGAGAATGATTGCCCGATTAATCGCGAACCCACCACGTGACCATTCCGTGTCATGAGGTTTCCGTTAGCTTGCTTCGGAAACACAATCTGCGCCAACCCAGTGATCACTAGAGGAAACAACAGGCCGAATAACACCGTTGTCACCAGCGTCATCAGCACAGCGATGATCAGATTCTTTTTCATGGTGCCTTCTATGCCAGCCCTGCACGTACGATCATGAGGTCGATGAGTTTAATCCCAATAAAGGGGACGATCACTCCACCCAAACCATAGACCAGCAGATTTCGCCGCAGCAAAATGGCGGCGCCCTGGGGAACATATTTCACGCCGCGCAATGCCAGCGGAATCAGGGTAACGATGATCAGTGCATTAAAGATGACCGCCGATAGGATCGCTGATTGTGGCGTCGCCAGGTGCATCACGTTGAGGGCCTGCAGGACCGGAAACGTCCCCGCAAACATCGCGGGAATGATCGCGAAATACTTAGCCACGTCATTCGCGATAGAAAAGGTCGTCAGAGCGCCACGGGTCATCAGCAACTGCTTGCCAATTTCCACGATTTCAATCAGCTTCGTCGGATTCGAATCCAGGTCCACCATGTTGCCGGCTTCTTTCGCCGCCTGCGTTCCCGTGTTCATCGCGACACCCACATCGGCTTGCGCTAATGCCGGCGCATCATTGGTGCCGTCTCCAGTCATGGCGACAAGTTTCCCCTGACTTTGTTCCCGGCGAATCAGATCCAGCTTGTCCTTGGGCGTTGCCTGCGCGAGAAAGTCGTCCACGCCGGCCTCGGTCGCGATCGCCGCGGCGGTAAGCGGATTGTCGCCCGTGATCATCACGGTCTTGATTCCCATCGCGCGCAACTGATCGAAGCGCTGCCGCATGCCGCCCTTCACAATGTCCTTCAACTGAATCACTCCAAAAGCGCGGCCGTTCTCCGCAACCACTAAAGGAGTACCACCGGAACGCGAAATCGTCTCCACCGCGGCGCGCACTTCCGCCGGGAGCGTGCCGCCCTGCTCTTCCAGATACTTGGCAATCGCATCTGTGGAGCCTTTGCGGATCGCGCGCCCATCCAGATTCACTCCGGACATGCGAGTGGTCGCGCTGAAGGGAATAAACTCGGCGCCGTGCGAGCTCATCTCGCGCCCTCGCAGTCCGTACTTTTCTTTTGCCAATACTACAATCGATCGGCCCTCCGGAGTTTCATCGGCCAGCGAAGAGAGCTGTGCCGAGTCCGCCAGCATGGCTTCAGTCACACCCGGTGCGGTAAAGAATTCCGTCGCCTGCCGGTTGCCCAGCGTAATGGTTCCGGTCTTGTCGAGAAGCAGAGTATTCACGTCTCCCGCAGCTTCTACTGCGCGTCCCGACATGGCGAGTACATTGTGCTGCACTAGACGGTCCATGCCGGCAATGCCGATCGCTGAAAGCAATCCGCCAATCGTGGTCGGAATCAGACAGACCAACAAGGACACCAGAACGAACACTGTCTGCGGCGCCCCCGCATAAATGGCGAAGGGCTGCAGCGTGACCACGGCAAGCAGAAATACAATCGTCAGGCCGGCGAGGAGAATGTTCAACGCAATTTCATTTGGAGTTTTTTGACGCTCCGCTCCTTCCACGAGCGCGATCATGCGATCCAGAAACGTTTCGCCGGGATTGGAAGTAATCTTGATCTTCACCCAATCCGACAGCACTCGCGTTCCGCCCGTCACAGCCGAGCGATCGCCGCCAGCCTCGCGAATAACCGGGGCCGATTCGCCCGTGATGGCGGACTCGTCCACCGACGCCACGCCTTCTACGATCTCGCCATCGCCCGGAATAAACTCGCCCGCCTCCGCCAGCACCATATCTCCCGAGCGCAATTTGGATCCTGGGACAGTTTCAGTTTTTCCATCAGGAAGGAGGCGGTTCGCCATGGTCTCCGCTTTGGCACGCCGCAATGCGTCGGCTTGCGCTTTGCCTCGGCCCTCCGCCATGGCTTCGGCAAAGTTGGCAAACAACACTGTGAACCACAGCCATAGCGTGATCTGCAGATTGAACCCGAATCCCGGCTGTCCATGCAGTCGCTCCAGAATGAGCAATGTGGTCGTCACCACGCTGCCCACCTCCACCACGAACATCACGGGGTTACGCATCATGGTCACAGGATGCAGTTTGACCACTGAGTCCCACGCCGCGCGGCGCACAATCTTCATATCCCAAAGGCTGCGTTTTGATTTCTTACTCGCCATATTCTTAACGTGTCATCCTGAGTGAAGGTTGTGCTTTGCAAATGCGAAGCACAACTGCAACCGAAGGACCCCTGCTCGCTTGCGGCTCAATCGGCCTTGCGAAGTATTGTTACAACATCCTCACGCTCTTTCGAACTGACTCACAAGCGCTTTTGCACTGCCGCAAACCAGACCGACAGTGGCTAAAGCCCTCATCAATTGTGGCTTTACACGGCACGACTAAACGTCTGCCCTTCCCAAAACCTATTTACGTAACCAGTCATAGTTTCGTGCGAAACAGAAGTTGCACACGTGTTTAAAAAGTCTTCCCTGCCATCATCAGCAGGTGTTCAAGTATTGGACCCAGACTCAGCGCCGGAAAAAACGTTAGTGCACCGACGATCACCACGACCCCAATCAGCAAAACTGTAAACAGCGGTCCAGTCACCGGGAAAGTGCCGAGTGTTGCTGGACTCTGTTTTTTCGCGGCCAGATTGCCTGCAATCGCGAGCATCGGGAGGATCATCATGAAGCGTCCAAGCAGCATCGCAATCCCGAGCGAAGTGTTGTACCAGGGGGTGTTTCCGCTCAGTCCGTTGAAAGCCGAACCATTGTTCGCCACGGAGGAGGTAAAGGCGTAGAGCACTTCGCTGAATCCGTGCGGTCCGGCATTCGCCATAGCGGAAGTGCCGAAGCTGTATAAAACCGAGATTGCCGTGAACACCAGAATGACCAGAGGGAAAATCAGCACCACCAGCATCGCCATCTTTACGTCGTAGGCCTCGATCTTCTTGCCCAGATACTCAGGCGTGCGCCCCACCATCAAGCCCGCGATGAACACTGAGAGAATCACGAAGACCAGCATCCCGTACATTCCAGCGCCCACGCCGCCGAATATCACTTCGCTCAGCATCAAGTTGATTAAAGGAACCATTCCCCCCAGTGGGGTGAACGAGTCGTGCATCGAGTTGACCGCGCCACAACTGGTGTCAGTAGTCACGGTGGCAAACATAGCCGAATTCGCCACGCCGAAGCGAATCTCTTTCCCTTCAAGGTTGCCCACGGACTGAACGAAAGAAGCATTGTGTGAGCCATGCTGGGCCGCAGCAGTCAGTAAAGGATTCCCCCGCGCCTCCGCCCAATACGCCGTGCTCACCCCTGCCAAAAATAGGAACGCCATCGCTGCCCACACAGCCCATCCATGCCGCGGCGAACCAGTCATCTTTCCCAGCGTGTAGGTAAAGGCGGAAGGAATCGCCAGGATGCTCAACATCTCCAGGAAGTTCGTGAAAGGTGTGGGATTCTCGAACGGATGTGCGCTGTTCGCGTTGAAGAAGCCCCCGCCGTTCGTGCCCAGCTCTTTGATGATCTCCTGCGAGGCCGTTGGTCCTTGGGCGATCGTTTGCTGCGTCACAGTCTGCATTACCGGCTTGCCGTCAGCTCCGTTGACAGGCTTGCCGTCCGAGCCAAGTTGAGGCGTCTGGTACGGATCAACCAGTTGCACGGTGTCATACGGCCTGAGGTTTTGCACCACCCCCTGCGACACCAACAGCAGAGCGCCAATCAGGCACAGGGGCGACAGAATCCACAGCGTCCCACGTACCAGGTCCACCCAGAAATTGCCGATCGTCTTATGCTCGCGCCGCGAGATGCCGCGGATGAATGCGATCGCCAGAGCCATGCCAGCCGCCGCCGAGACCCAGTTGTGATAAGCCAGACCAACCATCTGCGTGAGATAGCTCATGGTGGTCTCAGGTGTGTAATTCTGCCAGTTCGTATTCGTGGTAAACGAAGCTGCGGTGTTGAACGCCAGCGCCGGAGGCACTCCGGCCAGCTTCTGCGGATTCCACGGTAGCCACGCCCACTGCTGCACTCGCTGCAGCACGTAAAGCAGAACCATCGAAACGCCGCTGAACAAAAGCAGCGCCAGCGCGTATTCTTTCCAGTCCATCTCGTGGCTTTCGTCCACGCCCGTCAGCTTGTAAAGAACACGTTCCACCGGCCTCATCACCGGATCAAGCCAGGTCCGCTCGCGCCCGAACACCCGTGCCATGAACCCGCCCAGCGGCTTGGTGAGCACCAACACCACCAGCAACAGAAAAAAGATTTGCAGCCATCCATTTGCCGTCATCAGAACTTCTCCGGCCGCAGCATGGCGTATACGAGATACACCAGCAGGCCCGCGCAAATGATCAGCATGATGATTGGTTCAGCAGTCATAAGAGCCTCAACGTATTCGCTCACAGAAAACCACGTAAGCCAGCGACACAGCGAAGAAGAGAATGGTCATACCAAGGAAGATTACGTCTTGCATCGCATCGGCTCCCATCCCAACTCCCTAGAACTTCACCAGAATTGCCATAGTGGCCCGGTCTTCGGTGTGACGAAGATCCGGCTGGAAGCCCGAGACCAAGGATCCCGCGGGCCCGCTGTTCCCGCCCGCAGGTGTGATCCCGCCGGGACCGCTGAAATACGGCACGTTGGCATGCCGGTGATTCCACTCCCAGCGGAAGGTAATGTACTGGCTGGGCATGTAATCGTAAGTTGCAGAAACGTCCCAGGCTTTGAACGGATCACCGGGATTTTCCGTGAAGTAGGGCGTGCCCGAGGTGGCCGTTGCCCCATTGATCGGCGGCAGCAACACTAGATAGCGGCCGGGGTTGTTGATCTGCCCCCCACCGACCGTAAACCCGTAGCGGTCCTTGTTAAACCAAAAGCGATTGTAGATCATGTACCCAAGAAAGCTTTGCTTGTAAGAAGTAATCTGTTTTGCAGAATTCTTCTGGTTGGTCGTGCAGTTAACTCCGCCGCCGCTCTCGCAGCCCGCATCTGCTGTCAGGCTAAAAGCTAACTTGTCCAAAAAGCGTTCCGGGTGGTCGTAGTACTTCACTTCAAGGCTGTTGTCGGTGTGATAGCGGGTGCGGGTGGGGATCCCCAACGCATCGGCTCCTGCTCCGTAATTGTTTGAAAGCATCGAAACCCAGCCGTTCGGGCGATAGAGGACTTGCCCACCCACCCCCAGTCTGCCGTTGTATCGGGCGTAGGATTGCCATCCGTTGATAAGCCAGGGTTCTATTTTCAACTTCGCAGTGGGAAACGTTTGGATGCGCAATCCTGTAAAAAACCACGGAGTGTTGGAAGATACATAAGACGGCTGATAGGCCCAATTGTCGAAGTTGTAGAAACTGAAAAGACCGATGTACGACAGAAAAATTCCGGCATCGATGTTGACGCCATGCAGCGCGTCAAAGTGATAGCCGCCGTATGCTTCGGAGACATAGCGATAGGCATCGGCCAAATCCCATTGCCCACGCGAATAGCTGGCATCATTGCGCGGCGTGGCCGTCGAGTACAGGCCAATTTGACTAAGGACTCGCGCCCGCACATGGTCATAGTGAAAGTCGCCACCAATCCCTAGATCGGTAAGGCTGACCTCGTTCGACCGAAATACTTCGCTCGAGCCGCCAATGGTATCGTCCTTGGGATGATTGAAATCGTAGTGGTAGGCGACGTCCGCCCGAATCTCCGGAGTGAAGAACCTTGAATCAAAAGCAGCCTCCTTCGTGCGCGGGTTGCCGTTCAGCCAGGTCCAGTCGGCAAAGGCGAAGGGTTCGGCCTTGGCAGTTTTCGTTGGTACCGATACGTCCTGCGCCACAACTGCCGCGGCTGGCTGTCCGGACGATGTCTCAGCCGGCAGGCCGGTAAGACTTGCCGCCGTCACAGACGGAATATTGGGCCCGACGCCTGTCGGTGCTAGCCTCAGTTCGCCGCTATCGTGCGCGCGACTGCTTTCTTCGTTCCCTCGATTGTCGTTAGGCCCTGCTCCCCGATGCTGTTGCTCGACCTCCGCGCGCAAACGCTCCACCTCAGCACGCAATGCTTTCAATTCATCCCGCATTTCCTGCTGCTCTGTCGGCGCTCCTGAACTAGAGCCGGTGGTGGAAGACGGCGCCGTCGATTGGATGGATTGACCGCCAGCCCACCCTGCCAGAAACGTTACGAGCATCGATAATGATAAGGTCTGAAGTAGGCTCTTTCGCATGATCTTCGTTCTCCAATAATTCAACGTAACTGTTACGGTATTTACCCCCGCAGGTGTCGTAATCCTCATCGACAAAGCTGCTTCGCCGAGCCTCCGCGCACTCTCTCTCCCGCTCGCAGGGGATTGGAACAATCCAACAGCAGCTCGATGGCGCACTGTCGAGAAGCAACGCCAACAGAAACCACACCATAAACGCCGTTCCCGTTAACGCGATGGCCGCGAAAGTAATCGCCACCAACATTGCTTCTGCTCCAGCACTTCACACTAGGGGCAAACATCTCAGTTGATCTCATCATGCGTAAAAGTTGCTTAAGGAATCTATAAAGATTTCATAAAGACACGGCTCACGGTAACCTCGCCAACGTGCCCTCGCCATTTCCTTGCAGGGAGCGCCTAGCAGCCCCACTCAGCTTCACCCGATTTGGCAAAATACTGCCGTGACTCTGCGCGGTCCTTGGTCATCTGCTCCACTTCCAGCGATTCCAGCTCTAGCAACGCCAAACGCGCCGCTGCCACCAGTCGGCTCTTCTCCTTTTGCGGGACTTCCCTCCAGGCCCCACTGTCTCCGGTGGCTTTTCCTGAAGCTTCCGGCGTCAGTGCCTGCTGGTAGTGATGGAAAATCTCTGCCAACCGTTCCGGTGCAACTTCGTTAATCCACATGACCATGTTCTCCCTGTCCCACATCATTTGCATTTGCGCGGCTGCTCTTTCAGCCACATGACTATTGGACACGGAGTCGCGGAAATTCCGAATAAAGAGTCCATAAAATGTTCGTAAGGATAAACGGCGATCGGAACGATCCCATGCCTGCTTGAGGTGGAGGCTTCCCGCAAGGGGAGCGTGGGACCCTATGAACCGGGTTCGAAGCGGTACCCAACCCAAGGTTCGGTAAGCAGATATTTTGGCGAGGAGGGATCACTCTCGATTTTCTTCCGCAACTGCCCCACGAAAACCCGCAAGTATTCCGGTTGTTCGGTACTATTCGGCCCCCAGATGGAGGCCAGCAGTGTTCGGTGCGTTACCACTTTGCCCGGACGCCGCGCCAGGTAGACCAACAGGTCAAATTCTTTCGGAGTGAGATGGACTTCATGGCCTGCAACCTTGACCGAACGCGCATCCAGATCGATGGAGAAGTCGCCGGATGTAATCCTGCTGGGTTGCTCCTCGGCAGCCGGGCTCCTGCGCAATTGCGCGCGGATTCGCGCCAGCAGCTCGTTCATGCTGAACGGCTTCGTAACGTAATCATCGGCGCCGGCATCCAGTGCCTCCACCTTCGCGCGATCCTGACCGCGCACCGAGAGCACGATGATCGGCACCTGCGAGATCTGTCGCACTTGACGGCACAAACCCACTCCATCAAGATTCGGCATGGCCAAGTCCGTGATCAACACATGCGGGATCCAGTTCTTCATCAGCTCTAAGGCCATCTCTCCGTCATTCGCGACACGAATGTCGTACCCCTGGGCCGATAGGGTAGTCCGCAACACGCGGGTGATCTGCGCCTCATCGTCCACAACCAGGATTCGCCGGTGCTCGTCTGTCATCTTCGCCCGCGAGTCGCGCTCGTCATTCCCGCTCACCGCATCTCCTGAGTAACAATGTGCACATCCACTGCGGGCGTGTCGCGGAGAAACTTGTGAATTGCCGAAAGATAAAAATATCTCTTCCATCCCTTCGTGGCGGACCTGCCGAAAACAACTTGCGTAATGTGATTCTCGCGCACGAATTCGGCAACTTTTTCCGCAACGATCTTGCCCTCGGTTTTCACTACCTTCGCACCCACACTTTCCGCGAAGCGCACGTTGTCGGCGAGCGTCCGCTGATTCTCGTCGCTCTCATCCGTGCCGGTGTCCACATAGAGGACAAACAGGTCGCCATCCATCGCCTGCGCCATGCGCGCGCCTCGCGCAATCAGATACTGCGCCGCCGGATTCGAACTGATGCATACCGCAATCCGCTCACGGACTTGCAGGGGCTGGCCATCCTCTGTTTTTAATTCCGAAAGGGTGCGGTCAACGGCCTGCGTCACCTGGCGCAAAGCCAGTTCCCGCAAAGCAACCAGGTTGGTGTTCCGGAAAAAGTTCGCCAGCGCCCGCTCTACCCGTTCCAGCGGGTAAATATCTCCGCGCCTCATGCGAGTCTGCAGCGCCTGCGGCGTCAGGTCCGCCATCACGATCTCACCCGCCCGGCGGATCACCCAGTCCGGCACAGTCTCGCGCACCTGCACGCCCGTGAGACCACGAATCGTCGGCGCCAAACTTTCGATATGCTGTACGTTCAACGTGGAGAGGACGTCGATTCCCGCATCCAGCAACTCGAACACATCCTCATAACGCTTCGCGTGCTTGCTGCCCTCGATATTGGTGTGGGCCAATTCATCGATCAGCACCACATGCGGCTGGCGCGCCAAAATCCCGTCCACGTCCATTTCTTCAAAGATAGTCGCCTTGTATTCCAGCTTCCTTCGCGGAACCGTTTCCAGATGCGAGGAAAGCTCCACAATCGGCTTGCGCCCGTGCGTCTCAACAACGCCGATCACAACTTCTTCGCCGCGGCTGGCGCGCCGTATACCTTCGCTCAACATGGCATAGGTCTTTCCTACGCCGGGAGCATAGCCCAGAAACAGCTTGAACACCGCCGGCCGCTTGGCGGTATCGCATTCCTTAAGCCATTCCTCGGGAGTCTTGGCCATCGCCGTTATTCTCCACGCAGGAGCGTGAATTGTCGAATCGTACTCGATTCAAGTTACAATCGTGCGCGTGAAAGCTCGCTGGCCACAACACCTGCTCCGCTATGCCGCTTGCGTTACGGCAGCCGAACTTGTAGCCCAAGTTTACCGCCACATCGTTCGCGTAAACCCCACCACCGTGGCACTGACATTTCTACTGATGGTGCTCTGGGTAGCCGCATATTGGGGTTTTCGCTTTTCTGTTTTTCTTGCCGTACTCGCCACGCTCGCCTTCAATTATTATTTTCTTCCTCCCATCGGGACCTTCACCGTCGCCGACCCGCAGAATTGGGTCGCGTTGTTCGCTTTTCTTGTGACTGCCGGAATTGCCAGCCAACTCGCCGACCGCGCCCGCCGGCAGACTGCCGACGCCGTTCAACGCCGCCGGGACGTGGAAAGACTTTACGCTTTCAGCCAGCGCCTGCTGGCCACCGATAACGTAGCCGAATTATTGAATGCGATTCCCGCGTACGTGTGTGACGGATTCGGAGCCAAAGCTGCCGCCATGTACCTGCTCAGTTCGCAGCAGGTCTACCGCACCGATCCCGAGGCAATTTGGTTTCCTCTGCAGGACCTTCAAATGGTCAGCTCGCGCGGCGAGCCGGTTATCGATTCGCAGCGCGGAATTTCTCTCACTCCCTTGCATCTGGGCACGCGCACTACGGGAGCCGTGGGTATCGCCGGACCGGTGCTTTCGCGCGCCACACTCGAAGCCCTGGGCAGCATGATCGGCATCGCCATCGAACGCGCCGGAGCCATGGAAAAACTTTCTCAGACCGAAGCGGCTCACCAAAGTGAAAACTTGCGCGCCGTTCTGCTCGATTCCGTCACCCACGAACTGCGCACTCCGCTGACGGGGATCAAGGCCGCCGTCACCGGCCTGCTCTCGGACTACCACCTGGATGAGGCACAGCGCAAGGACTTGCTCACTGTGATCAACGAAGAGACGGACCGGCTCGACCGTCTGGTTGGAGAAGCCACCGAGATGGCTCAACTCGACGCCCACAAGGTCGAACTGCACCTGGCACCCGTGGACATTGCCACTGTGATTGAATCCGCCGTGGAAGAATCCAGAGCGGTTCTTGGTCAGCATCCGCTCGACGTGGTGGTGCCACCGTCCCTGCCCAAGGTGCGCGTAGACTCCGACCGCATCGCGGAAGTGCTCAAGCAATTGCTGGAAAATGCCTCGAAGTACTCTCCACCTGCCGCACCCATTACGATTACCGCTGAGAGCAAGGGAGATCGCATCGTCACCAGCGTCACCGATCATGGAAACGGCATCGACGACTTCGAGCAATCGCTGGTTTTCGACAAGTTCTACCGCGGCCGCGACCAACGCTACAGCGTGCAAGGCACGGGTATGGGCTTGGCTATCGCCAAGGCTATCGTCGAGGCTCACAACGGAGTGGTCGGCGTAACCAGCCAACTCGGCCGTGGCTCGGTATTTTCCTTCGAGTTGCCTGCTTTTTGACCGAAGGCGTCAATTCTTCATCTTCGGCCGTTCGCACGTATCTACGATCTTGGTAGGATCGATTGCGTCCTTGTCTACTTGTTCTTCCAGAATCTTCCCATCTTTTCCGATCAAGAAGTTTACTCGGCGCGCTGCTTTATATTTGTCGAGGTAGATTCCGTACTTGCGCGTCACATCCCCGCCCCAATCACTCAGCAAGGGAAACGTGACTCCAATCTGGTCGGCGAATGCTTTATCGGCGAATGCACTATCCACGCTCACACCCAGGACCTGGGTATCGGTAGCGTCCAGCCTCTTTAGATCTTGCTGGAGCGCTTGCATTTGCTTCGTTCAACCACCGGTGAAAGCAAAAATGAAAAATGCCACTACGACATTTTTCTTGCCGCGGTACTGGCTCAACGAAACATCTTTAAGGTCATTGCCGTCAAAATACTTCAGCGTAAAATCAGGCGCCACGTCGCCAACCTTCGGCATTGAAGTCGTCCCGCCGTCGCCCTGCTGGGCTTGAGCGACAGCTGGAGCAAGTGTTGCCGCCGCCAACATGCACGAAAGCAGTGTAGCCCCCCATGCGTTCGACCGTCTGTTCTGCATCGCGACCCTCCTACGCGGATCATACCCCACTTGGCCGGAAGACTTTGTCATCGGCGAGAAATCGGGATAGCTGCGCGGGATGCCAGTCAGTACCCTGTCTTCAAGCGTTTCGCATTGCCCAATCGAGCCATAAACCAGTAAATTCAACTTCAGACCCGGTTTTACGCCACCGTGAGCCTTCGATGAGTCTTGCCACGCTGAACGACATTTTCTTCGCCGCCTCCGAGCGCAATCTCGATCGCGCCATGCTCTACCGCGAAGCGGGAAAATGGCTGCCCATCTCTTCCTCGGGCCTGCTGCGAAATGTTGCCGGCACCGTTCTCGCGCTGCAGGAATGTGGCATTCACCGAGGCGACCGCGTTGCCATTCTCAGCGAGAATCGTCCCGAATGGTCCACCGCCGATTTTGCGATCTTGCTGCTCGGTGCCGTCACCGTTCCTGTCTATGCCACTTTAACCCCCGAACAAACGGCCTACACTCTGCATGACTCCGGCGCCAGGCTCGTTTTCGTCTCCACCGAACACCAACTGCGCAAGGTGCAGACGATCCTGTCCCAAACGCAAATTCAGAAAATCATCGTCATGGATCATGTGCAGCTCCCCGGCGATCTTGCCGCAACCTGCATGCTCATGGATCAGATCACCACCCAGGGCTCCAGTTCCCTCGATGCCCAGGCCGAGTCTTTCGCCCGTGCCATCCAGCCTGGCGACCTGGCCACCATCATCTACACCTCCGGTACCACCGGAGTCTCCAAGGGCGCGATGTTAACCCACGGCAACATGGCGTCCAACATCGCTTGTTCGCTTCTTGGTTTCGATGTGCATCCTGGCCTCACCAGCATTTCGTTTCTGCCCTTGTCGCACGTCACGGCACGTCATGTGGATCTTTCCATGCTGTATCACGGTGTCACTCTGGCGTACTGTCCCTTGATGGAGAATCTCCCGCAGACGCTGATCGAGGTTCGCCCTACAATCTGCGTTTCGGTACCCAGAGTCTACGAAAAAATCTATGCCAAGACTGAAATGCAAGCCCGCGGATTCCCCAAGAGCTTGATCTACCGGTGGGCGCTTTCCGTCGGCCGCGCCAACAAGCCTTCGATTCTCGCAGGAGTTACTCCAAAGTCGCTCGGTTGGAAGCTCGCAAATCGGTTGGTGTTCTCAAAAATCCGCGACGGTCTCGGTGGACGCGTCGAAACCTTCATCTCCGGTGGGGCGCCCCTCGGCCGTGAACTCGCGGAATGGTTCGCCGCCGTCGGCATCCGCATTCATGAAGGCTACGGCCTCACCGAAACTTCTCCGGTGATCGCCGTCAACACGCCGGTCAATCACCGCATCGGAACAGTCGGTAAGATCCTCCCCAACCTCGAAGTTCGCATGGCCGAAGATGGCGAAATTCTGGTGTGCGGTCCTTCGGTTTTTTCGGGATATTGGAACCGCCCCGAAGAAACTCAGAGCGCCTTTCAAGACGGCTGGTTTAAAACCGGAGACATCGGCAATATCGACGCCGATGGATATCTCTCAGTCACCGACCGCAAGAAGGAACTCATCAAAACTTCCGGCGGCAAGTTCATCGCACCTCAACCCATCGAAAACTCTCTGAAGCTGAATTCGCTCGTCGGAACCGCGGTTGTGGTTGGCGATAAGCGCAAGTTTGCGTGCGTTTTGATTTCCCCAAATTTTGTGGTGCTTGAAGACTGGGCGCGAATGCATGATGTCTCCTTTTCCTCGCGCGCCGATCTGGTTTCGAATGCCCAGATCCGGTCTCTTTACCAGGAAGTAGTCGAAAGCGCGAACGAGAAGCTGGCCCGTTTCGAAAAGTTGAAGCGCGTGGTTCTCGTCCCCGACGAATTTTCAGCCGAAAATGGAGCTCTCACCCCCACGCTAAAACTGCGCCGCCGCATCGTAGAAGACCGCTATCGCCGCCAGATTGACGAACTCTACGCCCAGGCGGAAGCCAGTGCCGTTCCGTAGCAGGCTGTCGCTCTGCGGGCACAAGCGCCGTGAGCGGAATCACTCTAGCGTGTCTTCCCTCGCGAGAACGAGTCCAGCCGGATGACCGCGAAAAGTCATCTCCCAGCTTGTAATTGTTACGGGGAGACCGGCTCATCTCTTACTTAAATGTCGCCACCGCTCCCCTGTGCTTTGGCTTCGTAGTCGCGGATCTTGGGTTGGTTGGAGTAGTTTCGGCACATCCTCAGCGGGACCGATGTCGGGCACGTCATGGTCAGGAACTCTTCCCGCGAAAAGCCGTACCGTCTACCTGCAGCGTCGTTCACTTCAAGGAAGTGAAGCGTTTCCCGGTCGAAAATCCGCAGCGGATGCAAATTTTTCGCGAATGGGATCCCAAGTACTTCGCGCTCTGGTGGGGTCTCCGTTTTCACTGTTCAGGCGCTCCCTCGCGAGTTGGTTGGGTTGCGATCAGCAAACAGGGCATCGAATGGAGAACAGCAAGAACTCTCGCGCCTGTCTGCTTCGTTAAAGTATGCTGCGGGATGCTGTCTTAAAACAGCACCCACGGACATGGAATGTAGCTTGCGCCGGTTTTTATTACAATATCCTCATGACTGACTCACTCATGATCGCCGGCCGTTCCTTCCGCTCCCGCCTGATCGTCGGCACGGGAAAATACAAGTCCTTTCAGGAAACTGCGCGCGCCCTTGAGGCCAGCGGAGCCGATATGGTCACGGTCGCTGTCCGCCGCATCAACCTCGACCGCAGCAAGGAATCGCTGCTCGATTACATCGATGCGAAGAAATATTTCCTTCTGCCCAACACTGCCGGCTGTTACACGGCTGACGAAGCTGTCCGCGCCGCGCGTCTGGGCCGTGAGGTTGGCCTCTCGGACTGGGTGAAGCTCGAAGTGATCGGAGACCAGGCCACGCTGTATCCGGACGTCCAAGCCACGCTCGAGGCCACGCGCATCCTGGTCGGTGAAGGCTTCACTGTTCTCCCCTATACCTCGGATGACATCGTCTTCGCCAAGCGGTTGATCGATGCTGGCGCCGCCGCCGTAATGCCTCTCGGCGCGCCCATCGGCAGCGGCATGGGTATTCAGAATCAGGCTCACATCCGTATCCTGCGCGAGATGATCACGGACGTTCCTCTAATCGTCGACGCTGGCGTAGGCACTGCTTCCGACGCGGCCATAGCGATGGAACTCGGCGCTGACGCGGTTCTCATGAACACCGGCATCGCCAACGCACAGGATCCCGTGCTGATGGCCGAAGCCATGCACCACGCCGTGCTCGCCGGACGCCAAGCTTACTTGGCGGGACGAATGCCGAGGAAACTCTACGCCACCGCCAGTTCCCCGCTTGAAGGAATAATCCGGTAGTTTCTAAGGTTGAGCAGCGCTTGGCGTGCTGGGCGACTGTCCCGCCCCGCGTAGCCTCTCAACGTTGTGCTAGCTCGCCGCCGGCCTTAACGAAAAAAAGGCGGCCGAAGCCGCCCTTATCATTATCATTTCCAAATCATTTCCGATTCTTGGTCAGAGCATCTTCGTGGTGTCCACGTGAATCGAATCGCCCATCACGTGTCCGGTCACGGCCACGTGGTGCCCGACATGGTCCTTGAGCACATCCGGGTTATCCACCATCAGCACCTTCTGATCCTTGTCAGTCACGATGACCATCTTCGCGCCCGCGGCCAGGCATTTCTTGGTGCATGCCTCAGCCTTATCATTGGCGCCTTTGGCGCCGCATTTGTCATCACTCACCCACCCGTTAACGGTTGCACTCTTGCCCATGTCGTCGAAAGCCAAAGCCGTCAGGGCAAATACGAAGCACAACGCAAGACAAAGCACTAGAATTTTTCTCATGGCCGGTTTTTCTCCTTTTTGTGTGCACATGGCGGCCCCAAGCCGCAGGTATGGCAGGAATCCTAATCGTCCATCCGGCAGCAACACAACGCCCCCACCGGCCGTCGATTAACGTCCCGAACTATACCACAGGGGGGCCTTCAGGATGTCACATGCATCTATGCGCAGGAGACGTGGAAGATATGTAGCCCGCGCGCCTATTTCTTCGCCGAATGAGTGAGGGGGGTTGGATTTGAGGGCGCTGGCGGGACGTACACATATTCGCCAGGGCGCGCATAACGCAATTGCTCACGTGCTTCCTTCTCGATCGCTTTTTCGTCTGTCTTCAATCCCTGAATCTGTTGCGAGTAGAGTTCATTTTCCTTCTGTTCCTGCGCAATCCGCATCTGCAGTGATTCAAATTCCGCCCGCTTCTGTTTGTACACAACCATGCCGTTCGCGCCAAACATCACATGCAAAAACAAGAGGCCGGCAAGCGCGGCAACGGTAATCGTCGCAACGCGGCGCCGCAAGCCATACACTCGCGTCGCCAACGGTCGCGCGCTCTCAATCCAGGAGGCAGCGGTCGCCTCGGCGTGTGGCGCACTCCCGGCCAGCGCGCGCAGTCCCTGTTGCGCACTGGGAAATCGCCGAATTTTGCTTGAATCCTTTACTGGAAAATCCATTGCTTGGCCGCCGCGCTCAACTGCTGCAAAACCCCGCTCACTTCGTGCTTCCCGACTAGAGTCACACCACCGGCTCGGTTCCCGAGAAGCGGTAACACACCCAAGAACCATTCTCGAAGACCAGCTTCAATCCGTCAGTGCGCATCACGTGGCTGACGTCACGTCCACGGAACGCTCGCGGACAGACCGCAACTTCTCAGTGAACTTCTCCTTCACCTCGGGCGTCAAGCGGAAGTTCTGTCTTGCTGGACAATAGGAACCAACTTGGTTACATACTGCCTTCAGTTGCTCACCCAAAGACCTCCCGCGCCGCGCTACCATCTCGCAACACAGTAACCCAGCCAGCACCCCGTACTTTTAATATGACTGACAAACGAATCGTCATCACCACCGCAGGATCCGACGAAGAAGCCCGCAAAATTGCGCACCATCTTGTGGAACATCGCCTTGCCGCTTGCGTTAATATTCTTTCGCAAGTGAGTTCGATCTACAGATGGGAGGACAAGATCGATGAAGCCCGTGAATGGCTCTTAGTTGTTAAGACGACAGCGGCGGCTTTCGGCGAAGTGCGACAGGCGATTGCAGAACTGCACTCTTACACGCTTCCAGAATGCATCTGCTTGACCATTGAAGATGGATCAACTGAATATCTACAATGGATCGGCGATTCCACCAGTGTTGGAGAGTAGTCCTCGGAACTTGAGATTTGGTACATTCACACCACGCCCGGTCAACGATCGCTAGATTGCAGCCAAGCCCGATTCCAGATCGTCAAGAATATCCTCGACGTCTTCGATCCCGACTGAAATACGCACCATGCCATCGCTGAGGCCAATCGCCTTCCGCCCTTTCTCCCCCAGCCCGGCATGCGTCATGGTGGCCGGATGCGAGATCAGCGTCTCCACTCCACCAAGCGACTCTCCCAGAGAACATACACGCAATTTTTTCAACATTTTGTTAGCGTTTTTCTGCGATCCCGTTTCAAACGTAATCATCGAACCAAAGCCGCTCATTTGTCTTTTCGCTAACTCATGCTGCGGATGATCCGCAAGTCCAGGATAAAGAACCTTCTTTATCTTGCGATGCTCCGCCAAAAACTCCGCCACCGCACGTCCGTTCCGGTCGTGTATCTCCATGCGGGCCGCCAGCGTCTTCACTCCGCGCAGCAGCAGCCAACATTCAAATGGGGAAAGAATCGCCCCTGCCGCCTTCTGCAGAAAAGCCAGCTTCTCGGCCTGCTCAGGCTTACTGCATACCACGACACCGCCCAGGCCATCGCTGTGCCCGTTCAAGAATTTCGTGGTCGAATGCACCACCATGTCCGCGCCCAGTGCGAGGGGCTGCTGAAAATATGGCGACATGAAGGTGTTGTCCACCACCAACTCGGCCTTTCTTCGCCGGCATATCTGGCTGATCGCCGCCAGATCGCTTAACCCCATCAGGGGATTGGTGGGCGTCTCTACGTAAACCATCCGCGTGTTCTTGCGGATCGCACGCTCCACGTTTTCCGCATCCGACGTATCGACATACGAAAACTCGAGGCCATACCGGGTGAGCACCTGGTTAAACAGCCGCGGCGTGCCGCCATACAAATCGTTCCCGCAGACTACATGGTCGCCCGACTTCAGTAGCGTGGCGATTGCGTTGATCGCCGCCATGCCGCTGGCAAACACCGGCGCGGCGATGCCCCCTTCAAGCGACGTCAGATTTTCTTCAAGCCGCGTCCTCGTGGGGTTCGAAACGCGCGAATACTCATATCCTCGGTTCTCCCCAATTCCTTGCTGCACGTAAGTGGAGGTTAGATAGATGGGAACGTTGACCGCGCCGGTCAACGGATCCGGCTCTTGCCCATCGTGAATGGCGCGAGTAGCAAACCCAGGTTGTCTATTTTTCTTCATCCCCATCCTGTTGGAAAGAGCGCCCCCATTTGGGTTCCTTCGGGTAGGTTGCGGTTTCCCCAAGCGCACTTGCGGTTAAATGCTTTTGTCCGCGGAAATCACCTTATCGCTCTAAACCCCTCCCTCAAAAATCTTCTTCGACAAATACCGCTCCGCCGAATCCGGAATCATCGTGGCTACGCGTTTTCCCGTACCCAGCCGCCGGGCAATTTCCAGCGCGGCAAACACCACCGCTCCGCCGCTCGATCCCGCCAGCACACCTTCCTGCGCGGCCAAGCGCTTCACTGTCTCAAACGCATCGTCATCGGTTACCGCAATCACTTCATCGCACACCGAAGGATCAAACGTCTCTGGGATAAAATTATTTCCAATCCCTTCCACTTTGTGCGGGCCGGGCGCTCCGCCGCCGAGGACCGAGCCCTGTGTTGTCACCGCAACGGCCAGGACTCCCGGCGCGTGCTCTTTCATATATCGCGCCACGCCCGTAAAGGTTCCGCAAGTGCCGCAGCCCAACACGGTCGCGTCCACTTTCCCGCTCATCTGTTCAAACATTTCTACCGCCGTTGTCATGTAGTGGTAATCGGGATTTGCTGGATTCTCAAACTGTCCCGCCATAAACGCGCCACGATCTCCAGCTACAAGGTCTTTAGCCCGCCGAATGGCTCCCTGCATCCCTTCCTCGTCAGGAGTTCGCTCAACTTCGGCCCCCAGGGCACGCATGATAATCACTTTTTCCTGGGAAAAGTTTTCTGGCACAAATAGCTTCACCTTGTAGCCGCGATTCACTCCGATCAGCGCCAAGCCAATTCCAGTATTCCCCGCCGTGGCTTCCACAATCGTTCCCCCGGGCGCGAGCTTCCCTTCCTGCTCGGCCCTGCGGATAATCCCAATGGCCGCGCGGTCCTTCACGCTGCCGCCAGGATTCAGGTATTCAAGCTTGGCAAAGATATCGGCTGAGCCGGCAGGAACCAGCCCCTTCAACCGAAGCATAGGAGTTCCGCCAACCAGTTCAGTAATGTCGTCGGCGACTCCCAGATGAGAGACTTCAGGATTTTTCAGGTGCACACTACAGGGTAAAGGGCGGGTTTGTAATCGTCAATTTGAGCCTCGCCAATATCGCCAATAGCGATACGCCACCGTTACCATAGTTCTCGATGTGCATCCTCAACTCCGGGCACGGATCACGCTCTGCCTCATTCGATACTACAAGATCACAGCAAATGTGCTGCGGTTCATAAGCTCTCGACGCTTTCCCGGACCGGAATGCCGGTCCCTTGTCTTGGCTGGTTCCCTGGCTGGTACCCATATTGTCCCAAGACGTGCGGAGGGTCTAAAGTCAGAACAACAACTGCGAGACTTTAGGGTTGGAAGATCTGAGGAGGAGTTATGAAGAAGTGGACGGTTCTACCTTGCATCCTGCTAGGCGCGGCCATGGTTGCGGCGCAGACCAGTTCGCCCGTACCCGCCGGCACAGCCCTTATGGTCAAGCTAGAGACAACTCTCGCAACCTTCAGCAATAAGCCGGCGACCCTTTTCAAGGTAGCCTGACCCAGCCCGTGGTGCTCAATGGCCAGACCGTGATTCCCGCCGGCGCCAGGGTGGAAGGCCGCGTCACGAAAGTGGCGGAGCCACGCCGCATCTCAGGCAAACCAACGATCGGAATTCTGCCCGAGGCGTTGATCCTTCCCACAGGCGAGCGCTTCTTCCTCGATGCCACGCTGGTCGATACCAATGCCGGACGCGACACCGACGTAAATAACGAAGGCGAATTTAAGGGCTCCGGCCACGACCGCCGCGACGAACTGGAAACTGGCGGCGGCACAGCCGGTGGAATGCTGATCGGTGGCCTCGTTGGTGGCCCGGTGGGAATCGTCATAGGCGGGGTGATTGGGGCAGGCTCAACCGGAGCTCACTACCTGAGCAAGCACCGCTCGGCCACGCTTCCCGCCGGCACCACACTTACCATCGAACTCAACCGTCCGTTGGCGATGACACCAGCCGTTGCGAGCGCCGGACAGTAAGCATTTTCTAATTTCGAATGACGCCGGAGACAGACAGCTCCGGCGTTTTCTTTAAATGACTTACATTCCCGCTCCCAACTCTGCCTCGCTGATCAACTCTAGCTCGATCCACCCCTCCACCGGCAGTGCATCCACCGGCAAACGACTTTGCCAGAGGCTGAAGCGCAGCCTAAGTCTGCTGGTGCGAGGGATAGCCGCCGGTCCGTTGCTTCCCAGACTCACGCTCAAACCAGGATTCGCCTGCAACCAGCTCAGCGGCAATCGGAACTCAAAGTTGCGTAGGAGAGCTAACTTAGCAACTTCATCATTCTCACTCGAAGATGTCCCCGAGTCGGCCCGGCCATCAATCTTCCAGTCCGTCAGTTTACGCTCCTCCACTCTCGCATCGAGGCGCAGCGTTCGTCGGGGACGAGCTTCTCCATTGGCCCAAGATTCGAGGTTCACTACCAGATCAAACCCCATCTCGGGTACGGTTCCGGCAAAATCCAATCGGCCATAGACGAACGAACTATCGATCCCGGCATATACCGAATCCAGCAGGAATTGCTTTCCATGCATGGCTCCCGGACGCTGGTCCGCAGTGAAAATGGCTGCGCCCATCCATTCGAAATAGCGAATCTTGTCGCCCAGCACGCGAGGATGAATGTAGGCCGTCTGCGGAGTGAAGGCCGGGCGCACTTCCGTGGCGGTGATCGGCTGGGCCAGATAATCCGGCGGCGCCGCTCCCAATGCCTGATAAATATTTGAAAGATGCTTGCGGTAGAGCTCGTCAAAATCGCGATCGTTAGCCGAGTGATGCTCGGGTCCGTACCACCAGTTCCAGTCGCTACCCTCGGCGATCAGCACTTCTTCAAAGGCAAGTTTGCGTTGCGCTTCCGTGGCCTTGGCCTCATGCTGGGCATAGAACTCGCGTGCCCGGTAGAGGTAGTCCCAGGCGCGATTATCTTCGGGAGCGCCGATCCAGACATTAAAGTTCGCGTTAATCCACGAGCCCGGCACGATCGACGGCAGTGGCGAAACGTTGCGGTGGCGGGCAATCGCTTCCGAAACCGTAACCGCTTCGAGTCCGCCCTCATGCTGCAGGGCATCGTAGAATCGCCGCAAGAATTCCCTGCCCGACTTTGGGTAATATTCCCACGCATTCTCTCCATCCAGGATCACCGA
>Ga0073928_10001936_pt1 | contig 37946 bp, 33 predicted proteins | sample PaiPotPPA55metaG_FD_76969 | JGI IMG/M metagenome (GOLD analysis project Ga0073928, IMG submission 76969) | Iron sulfur acid spring bacterial and archeal communities from Banff, Canada, to study Microbial Dark Matter (Phase II) - Paint Pots PPA... ... | reverse complement strand
GAGAGCAGGAACATCGGAGTAAACACGATGCAGATCGAAATCGTGGCCACAAAGGCGGGCGTAGCGATTTGCGCGGCGCTGTCTATGACAACCTCATCCATGTCCTTGTCTGGTTCCAACTGACGGTTGCGATTGATGTTCTCGATCTCGACCGTCGCGTCATCCACCAGAATTCCGACGGCCAGGGCGAGTCCACCCAACGTCATGATGTTGATCGTTTCGCCGAGCGCACTGAAAGTGATGATTGAGGTCAGAATGGCGAGAGGAATCGAAACAACAATGATGGTTGTACTCCGCCAACTGCCGAGAAAGATGAGAATCATCACGCCGGTAAGACAGGCCGCGATGGACGCTTCGGTCACCACGCCCTTAATGGCGCCGTTCACGAAGATGGATTGGTCCGCCAAAGGTTTAATATCCAGCGCCGCCGGCACGGTCGTCTTGATCTGCGGCAACAGAGCCTTGATTCCAGCAATGATGCTTAGGGTCGACGTATCGCCGCTCTTTTGGACGGTCAAGAGCGAGGAGCGTTGCCCGTTCACACGCACAATGTTCGTTTGCGGCGGAAAGCCGTCGCGCACCCAAGCGACATCACTGATATAGATGGTCGTGCTGCCAATCGTTTTTACAGGGATGCGGTTGAGTTGTTCGATGGTCTGGGGAGCCGCATTGGCGATGTCGACGTCGTATTCCTTCAAACCGATTTTGGATGTTCCCGTGGGGAGAATTAGATTCTGAGCCGCGATGGCATTGACCACGTCCAAGGGGGAAAGACCCTTCGCCTGCAAGGCCTGCGTGTTTAGGTCCACTTGTACCTGGCGCTGCTTACCCCCATACGGATACGGGACGGCGGCACCCTGCACTGTGACCAGCTGGGGTCGGATGTAATTGAGACCATAATCGTTGAGTGCCTGCTCCGATATGCCCTGGCCGGAGAGCCCGAGTTCGAGGATCGGGACTGTCGATGCGCTGTAGCTAATGATCAAAGGCGGCGTGGTGCCACTGGGCAACTGTCTGAGTTGCGTTTGGGAATTTGCGGTGATCTGGGCGATGGCCTTGTCGATACTCACTGTGGGTTGGAAAAACACTTTCACCACGGCGATACCATAAAGCGACTGCGACTCTATGTGCTCGATGTTATCGACGGTGGTGGTTAGGTTGCGCTCCGTGATCGTGATGATCCTGTTGGCCATGTCCTGTGGTTCAAGACTGTTATAGTTCCAGATAATGCTGACGACTGGAATGTTGATGTTCGGAAAGATGTCCGTGGGAGTGCGAACGATCGAGAGACCCCCGAATAGGAAGATCAAGATGGCGAGTACCACGATTGTGTACGGCTGCTTTAGTGCGAGCCTGACAATCCACATCATGATTCACCCCTTGTAATCGTTCGACTCGGCCAGCCCGAACTGCATTTACAAACTGACTTCACGATTTGAGTTCCGGGCATCCAGAGTTGATATAAATTGCGTCGCACTTGAACGATGCACCCAAGTTGCCATTGCCAAGTGAATCGAAGATTTTCGGAAATGGTTGAAAATACGAGCGATTGAGTGAGATTTGTTCGAGAAGGTGTCTCACAAGAGTCCAGCGAATTGAGTGGCTGTCAGCGCGCTGACATGGCGTCTTAATCATGAGATCGACTCCTCCTAACTCGAACTTTGAATCGCGGTTATGGAAGGAAGGATTGTCGCGAAGGGACGGGCGCTACACGAGGGAGGCTTTCACGCTTTTTCAGTCAAAATCGCGAGCGCGTATCTGTCTCCTCAGCGAGGCGCAGCATGTCGGTCACTCAAAAAGAATTTTCGCCATCATTCCTTTGTCTTCGTGATTGAGCAGATGGCAGTGAAATACCGACATGCCCCTGATTACCGGGTCGGTGAAGTCCATGATGACGTCGACTGTACCGCCGAACGGAACATTCACAGTATCCAGCCATACTGGATCGGCAATCGGTTTATCGTTTTCGGCGTACGGCAAAAAATGCACCTGGTGAATATGCATAGGATGCAGCTCCCCTGTGGCATTGACGATTTTCCAATGCTGATAGGACCCGACCTTCGCCCGCACCATGGGAGCCGCATCCACCGCGAATTTTTCCCCGTTGACGTAAAAGCCGTTCTTGTCTTCCGTAAATATCACGGTGAATCGAGGAGACGCTTTTTCTTCCGCCGCAACGTCCAGACTTTTGAATTCAGGCTTGAGCGAGTTCCTGGCGGTCTTGGCGGGTGAATCTGCCGTAGACTGCGGAACGATATCAGCCAATACCATTGCTGGATTCGGATCGCCGTCTGGCCCGGTGTCCACACAATGAGAGATCAGACGATGAGCGCCGGTGGATGGACCGGTGACAATCGCTTCCAGCCTGCCCGCTGGCGGCAACGAAACATGATTCGCGCTACGCGTTCTATGATCGGGGTCGTGCCGAGCGATAGGCATTCCATCCATCGCGACGATTTCAAATGTTTGCCCCTCAACCTGGAGGTCCACGTAGCGATCGGCGGAAGCGTTCACGATCCGCCAGAACTGACGTTCGCCCGGCGCGATTGCAATTTGAGGCCGGACGAATCCATTCACGGTCATCACCTCTTCTGGCGGCTCTCGCTCGCCACCGCAAACATCCGAACTGAGGTCCACGCGCTCTTTCAATTCGGCAGACTGAGCATCCTTCCCGACCGAACGGCCGCGCACAACCATCACGCGCTCCGGCAGGCCGACGAGCGCAGGAAAATACGATTCAATTCCCTCAATCACGATCGCGCCGGACATTCCATCCAACACCTGCCGGTAGCTCTCGCCATGCGGGTGCGTGTGATACCAATACAATCCCGGTGGATGATCTTTCGGAATCTGCACCGTATAGGCGAGTCTTTTTCCAGGCATGGCCAACATGGTCAAGACGTCGTCCTGCGGAGCATCAGGAGACACCGTCAGCCCATGGAAATGCAAATTCGTCATGTCCATGCAGGGACCAGCCAGGCACTTTTCTGGTGGCTTAGCCGGAAGATCGTTGACGTAGATGATCTTTAGTTGATCACCAGGCGATAGTCGCAAAGTCGGAGCGTTCGGTTGGCCGTTAAAGTAGAAGGAATTTCTCCCGTCACTTGCGACGCCCGCGTGCAGAGTTAAAGAAAGTGTATGGTTTTTCGCGCGAAGCTCAGGAGGACTTGAAGGCCGGCCTGCCGGCCTGCCCCCTAACTCGACGATACAGAGGGCCGCCGCTGCCACAATGGCAGCGGCGAAAATGACTGATCGTAAAGCAATTGGAATTCGTGACATCGGCACCCCCGACACTTTTGCTCATTCCGCCTCGTGCCAGCTGGAGTCCGGATCGTAGGCGTTCATCGCTTGTGCAATCTTTTCTGTGTCTGGTCCCAAATCCTTCTCATAAGTGACTCCGGATTCATCAACGATGAAAGTCATCACACCCGACGCGCGGTATTCGGCTGGATACGCGATAAACGCGAATCCTCCGGTCATCTCACCATTGACGATATAGCTCTTCGCGCCGCCCATTGCATGAGGCCCTTGTCTCGTGAGGATCCGGAAATAATAGCCGTTGTATGGGACGGGATCGCCAACCTTGTCCGCTGAGTTTGTTCCATACGCATACGCGATTAGAGCGTTGATCGGGCTATAGAACTCGTCAGAAGCACCGTGCCAGTACAGGCCATCGTGGCGGCCTTCCGTGCTGACCAACTTCTGCGCGAATTGGTTTGGGAGGCTGGCCGGAGGGTTCGCAAAATATTCCTTTTGCGCTTCGACCAGGTTTTGGCACGCATCCTGGGCAGCGAATTCGTTTTTGCCGATCCGCCGGAATAGAATTTCGTCTTTGCCCGCGTCCGTGTCGAAATACCACTTACCGTGATTATTCACCATCGGAATCGGAAAGGGCCAATTTTCGGCCCCCACGACCAGGCTTACCGACCCGTTCGGCTCTGTTACGAACCGATGCATCGCCTGGTATCGGACCACGAAGCCGGCACGAGCCTCCGAATCCTCTGTTGGATCGCCGGACGAGAGCACTTCCTTAGCGGCTGGTCCCAGGACACGCAAGGGCGATTGCTCATCTTGTGACTCCATCGCCACGAAGAGAGCGTGCGCGGCGTCTTGGGGCGAGGCAAAGGTCTGCTGTCCAGGCTGCTGCGCGAACGTCGGCGCAAACGAACATCCTAGTGAAAGTGCCACTATGAGGGCTGCTGCAAATCCAGCAGCCCTCTTGCCTGCACCTTGGGGAAAATTTGAAATTCTCTGCAGCATGATATTGTTCTCCATTCTTGAATTCCTGATACGTTCCATACGTAATCACCTAATGGTGTCCGCCACCGCCATGGCCGCCACCCCCATGGAAGCCGCCACCGCCAACGCTCGAATGACCGCGCGCAGAGAAGCCTCGGGCGTCGCCGCCGTGATTAAAGCCGCCGAACCCGCCAGAGTGCGTTCCTGACTGAGCGTGAAAGTTAGATCCGCCGTGAGAGCCCGAGCCACCGTGAAAACCCGAAGACCCGTGAAATCCGCCGCCATGATCACCGCCATGGGCGAAGCCGCCATGGCCGGAATCACCGTGATGGAATCCCTCGTGACCGAAGTCTCGGCTGTGCGAGACATACGCGTGATGGTCGAAGGATCCTCGACCGCCGTGCCAGTCGTACCCCCAGTGGCCCCAGCCCCAGCCAAATCCTCCGAAGAAGCCGATACCAAATCCAACACCAAAGGAAAGGCCGACGCCGCCCCAAAAAATCACGGGCTCCGCATACCAGCCAGGGTAAGCAACGATAGGCGCGCCGTACACGAGCCACGGATCATAGGCAGGGACGTAGACCACCTCGGGGGTGGCCGGTTCGATGACGATCGTGTTGCCTTGCGTCGTTACCTTCTCCTGTTCGTTGCTATTCAGGTGGCCATCCTTGCGCGCGTCCTCACGCAGCGTCTGCACCGCGTCCGTTACATCCTGCGGCTGGCTCACATAGGCCTCGCCAAGCGATGATGTCCAGGAGAGGTTCTTGTCCATGTTTTCGAGAACCGAGGGAAATTGCGCCATGGCCTTTACGCTGGGATCCCAGTTTTGTTTGTCAACTTGTTTGGCCAAATCCTCGCCCTTCAGATGGGAATGCCCTTGCATCCAGCGCTCCGCCTCGACAATCTGAGTCGGGTACGTGGAAGCAGCCAGGATTTGCGCCACCAACGCGTCCGGATACAAGGCGATTGGCGCAACGAGTTGCTGTAATTGCTGAGGGGTCTGTTTTACCGCCGCGGATTCCTGAGGCGACTGCGGCGCTGGCGCCTGGTCGCTGGATTGGCTGGCTGGTCCGAAGGATTCGGCTTGCGCACTGAACTGCACCAGTAAACCGCAAAGCCCTACGGTCAGAGCCTGCTTAGATAGTTTCTTAAATATTTTGATGTTCATTAAAATTCTCCACTACAAAATCGTGTTTTCTAGCTTTCCGTTCCTGCGCGTGGCGGCTAGCCATGTTCGATACCGCTACTACTTCGAAGAGCCTGGAGGGAATTTCTTAAACATTTTCTCCACGCCCTTATCGAGGTTTTTGATGTTCTTGTTGGAGTTGTTGGAGAGCGTGTCGCTCGAGCTACCTCTCCAGAGGAGCGTTTTCGTCTTCGTGTCGAACAGATCGACGACCAAGGTGCCCACCTTATATGTGTCTGTGGTGGTCGTTGCTTCTCCGAAGCCTCCGCCTCCAAATCCTCTCCAACCCCAGCCGCCGCCAAACCCGTCGTAGAACGTATTCAACGTCTGCTGATTCTGCGTGGTCTCCAGAGCAACGATCGAGACATCGCCGCCTGAATCTACCTGGGTCCAACCTTTTGCGGCCAAAGCAGCATTAACCGCGGACTTGATTCGATCGACATCCAAGGCATTCTTGGTCTTGACCTGTTCCCACGAGTAGGTCTTGTATTGTCCGAAGTTAGCGCCGTGATCGTAATCGGTCTTCACCTGCTGTGCCGAAGACTTGCCCGCGAACAAAAACATCGTTCCGATCAAAACGATTACTGCTCTTTGTAATTTCATACTCCCTTGTAATTTCATATTTCCTCCTTTTCTGAGTTCCGAAGAACTCTACGCGCTAGAAAGCACGACGCGCTGCAAGCAGGCGCCGTGCCATTCCAATTAGCCGTTAATTACCCTTCTGAACGGGGGCGCGTGCCGGCACATGTTCCTTGGCCGTCTCGGTCCCTTGACTGATCTTCTTTTCGTAGTTGGACTCGATCACTTTGCTGCCGCTTGCGTCGCCTTCGTCAAACATTTCCGCAAGGAAGTATTGATCTCCGTACTTGTTGAAGATCATTTCGCTCTGGGTGGGTGTGGAGTTGGCCTCTGAGTCTTGGACCTGGATTAGAGCAGAACGAGTGCCGTCCAAGTTGCTGATTTCCATCAATGTTAAATTGTTATCGTCCAGCATGCGGATACGGTACGTGCCAGCCGGCAGATTCGCCGCCCCTGCATGGAACTGGAACGGAATGTTGGCTTGAAGCCCTCCAATGATCTGCGCGTTTGCCTTGCGCGGATACATAGCTACTACGAGCAAAGCGATGGACAACGCCAATAGGTGGCGTGGTCCCGGTTTATGATTCACACGACCATTATTGGCCCTTTCAGTGAACATGTTGTTTCTTCTCTTTTCTGTCGTCACGAAAGTTTCGGTGTATTGAGCGACACACTGGGATAAGCAATGCGGGGGCCAACACGTAAGTCACGGCAAATACAATCAATAATCAGCCATCGAGGGACGCGGCATGCCCGTCGGCTAAACACGAGTCTGCATTTCGACACTTGCGGAGAGTCTTTCTGTTCGTCGCAAATGAAATGGGATTCCATGTCAGAACCATGGCACATGCAGGAAGGACAAATCTCGTGAGGCAGAATTTGAACTGCTACTGGATGATCCGCACTTCCTCAAACAGCGGCTGGGTCCCCTGGCCTGGGATTTTGGCCATTGTGATTCTGTTGATTGGAAGCGTGATTTCTATTTACACGCGAGATGCCCAGCTTTTGCATGCGGAAATAAAGCGTAGACCTCTTGATTCCCAAGCGGGCAGCCGCGCCGTTAGGGCCGGCGACAACCCAATGTGTCTGCTCGAGAGTCTTGCGGATATGATCGCGTTCCACATCTTCCAAAGTGACAGCCTGCGAGGATTCGGGTTCGGGGGCACGCTTTAGTTCTTCAAGAGGAGGAGACAGAACGGTCCCCGAACTCAGGATTACGCTCCGTTCAATGAAATTTTGCAGCTCCCGAATATTCCCTGGCCACGAATGCGAAGTAAACATAGACATGACCTGGGGAGGAATTTCCTCGATCTGCTTACCCATGCGCCGGCTGAGTATCTCAACGAAATGCTCCACCAGTGCCGGAATGTCTTCGCGGCGCTCCCGCAAGGGCGGTAATTGGATCGGAAACACATTCAGGCGATAGTAGAGGTCACTACGAAATCCATTGCGCTTCACCATCTCGGTCAAATCTCGGTTCGTCGCAGCCACCAGTCGAACGTCTACCTGGTGAGTCCGTGTGCCTCCCAGGCGCTCGAACTCTTGCTCCTGCAAAACGCGCAGCAGTTTGGGCTGCAGGGCCAGCGGAATATCGCCCACCTCATCCAGGAAAAGCGTACCTTTGTCGGCCGTTTCGAAACGACCGAGCTTCTGCGCGATGGCGCCCGTAAATGCACCCTTCTCATGGCCAAAAAGCTCGCTCTCCAAGAGATCGAGCGGAATGGCAGCACAATTCAGCTTTACAAACGGGCGGCCGCACCGCGAACTGATATTGTGAATGGCACGGGCGATCAGCTCTTTGCCGGTCCCGGTTTCTCCCTGGATAAGAACGGTGGAACCAGTGGGCGCAACGCACTCGACCTGTTCGAGCACTGTCTCAAGAGCAGGGCTCTTGCCTATTACCTGCTCGAATCTGCGCTCATCACTGTCTTGATTGACGGACGCGAATCTTTCAAAAGCTCCCACAGAGAACCTCCTGGCGCACTCACCACCTGCAACGTTCCCCTTAACCGCTCAACTCTCCAGAGCCGCCCGTACACTCTTGAGCAAGGCTTCGTCATCGAACGGTTTTGCCAGGAACTCAACGGCTCCTGCTCTCAGTGCCTGCATCCGCATTTTTTCGTCGCCATGTGCCGTAATGAAAATAATCGGAATCCTGCAGCGTTCCGCGTTTAGCTTGGCCTGAAGTTCGAGGCCGGACATTCCCGGCATGCGAATGTCTGCGATCAGGCATGCAATCTGCTGCTTTTGCGCGGACGTCAGAAATTCCTCTGCGGATGCAAAGGCTGCTGCCGTCACTCCAACAGCTTTGAGCAGTCCCTGTAACGCATTGCGGATCAAATCGTCGTCATCGACGACCGCAACTAATTTTGTCTTCATCTCAGTGCCCATGTACGCGAATTTAGAGCATCACGAAAGGCAGCGCAATTATGCTTTGGTATGAGGCCGCTAATACCCTCGATCACGAGACAGGGCCCGTGTCCAAAGGCGGAATTGAGGCAAAATTGAGCTGGAATTGGGGTGGCTTACAAAGGGCGAACTGCTCTTGTGAATGGCGGGTGGTCTTTCCTACCTCTTGAAAGGCTGAAGCTCTAGCTTCGTCCCCATCCTAACCAGTTCCGCTAACGAATCGGCCTGCATCTTCCGCATCACGTGGCCGCGATGGATTTTAACGGTGATTTCGCTAGTTCCGAGCTCGGAGGCAATTTGCTTGTTGAGCATACCCGAGATAACCAGGCTCATGACCTCGCGCTCGCGTGCGGTGAGCGCATCATAATGCTTCCGCAGTTCGGCAAGGTCACCCTGCCGCTGTCGCGTATCGCGGTCGCGATTCAAAGCCTGTTGGATCGCGTCCAGCAAGTCCTGGTCGCGGAAGGGCTTCGTCAGAAACTCTACCGCACCCGATTTCATGGCTTTCACGGTCATGGGAATGTCCCCGTGCCCGGTGACAAAGATGATCGGAATTAGGAGGCCTTTGTCAGCCAACTCGCGCTGAAACTCCAACCCGTTGACGCCGGGAAGTCTCACGTCCAAGACGAGGCAACTTGGGCCGTCCGGCCGCTTGCTGCGCAGAAACTCTTGCGTTGTCCCGAAGGACTCGGACTGCAAGCCCACCGACTTCAGCAAGCCTTGGATGGCCGCACGCACGTGGGCGTCGTCATCGATGACGAAAACGATAGTAGCATCTGCGGCTGTCATTCATGCGCCTCGACTCTAATGGGTAGGGCCAAGAAAAAGCTTGCGCCACGCGGAGGGTTGTCGGCAAACCACAACCGTCCGCCATGCGATTCAACGATCGAGCGGCTGATGGATAGTCCCATGCCCGTGCCATGAGACTTCGTGGTAAAAAAGGCGTTGAAGATCTGGTCCGTCTGGTCGGGGGGGAGTCCCATGCCGGTATCGCTGACGGACAGCAGAAGGTGCTCGTTATCCGATCGCCGCGATTTTATGATTAGCTCGCGTGGCCCATCGGCATTCCTCATCGCATCAATGCTGTTCAGCATGAGATTCATCATGACCTGCTGCAATTGCACGCGGTCTGCCAGGACCTGAGGCAGGTCCAAGGCCAAGTCTGCCCCTACCGATATGTTGTATCGGACTGTCTCGCTGCGCAGAAGCAAAATCATTTCCCGAATGACTTCGTTTAGGTCCACCAGCTCGCGCTCTGGAGCGCCTTTTTGAAAGAGAAGGCGGACCCGGGTGATGATTTCTGCTGCACGCGTTCCGTCTTTCACGATTCTCAGCGCAGCCGCACGCGCCTCTTCCAAATCGGGGGAATCGCGGGTAAGCCAGCGAAGGCAAGTATTCGCGTTAGTGACAGCGGCGGCGATCGGTTGATTCACTTCATGAGCCAGCGAGGCTGTGAGCTCGCCCATGCTGGTGACCCGGCTGACGCGCGCAAGATCTGCCTGTGACTGCTGGAGCTTCTCCTCGGTACGCTTGCGTTCCGAACTCTCCGCTTGTAACGCTTCATTGGTTCTCTGGAGTTCTTTAACTACTCCCTTTAGGTGATCGTGTGCGCGCCTTATGGATTCCGTGGCGTTCCTTTGCGCAGCGGTCAGCAGTCCGACAATCAGCAGCGAAAGCGAAAAAGCGATAACCCGTGGTATCTCCGGCTTCGGAGCCAATGAATGCGTTGGAGGGAGGAAATAATAATAGAAAGCGAAAGTGGCGAGAGCGGTCGCGAACACACCCGGGGCAATTCCGCCGACCCAAGCAGTTAATATGACGGCGAAAACAACGAGTGAAAGCGGAGCCGCTTCTAAATGCAGCGCCGGCGCCTGTGTAAGAATCAGCGCTGTGGTCACCGATAGAACAGCAATCACATATCCCCAAATCTGAGGCAACTTTGACCAAAGGAGCGGATTGGACCTGACCACGCCACTACTTCTGACTAGAGCGACCATGTTTTCGGTCCGCACTGGGAGGCAGAATCACCGGGTGCGGACATCTCCTTAGAGACCGCGACGCGATTCTGGGCTGATGCGAGGACATTTTGCAACAAGTTATGCTCGCAACACGCTGTTTGAACCTGCAATTACCCGTCCCATTTGAGTCCTTGTGCGTGGGTGTAGTTACAGCCGACGCTGTACTTGAACCTCGAATTTGCAGGTTTGCCCCCCCGTTCCTCAAAGCCAGCCGAATAGACGCCCTGCCGACATTCCGACAGATTTCGTCACGGTGGTCGCCGACAAAAGCCGACAACACTTGAGGCATCCCTCGTCGCGCCAATAACTTCCACTTGGTCTTGATGAAACTCCACCTCTGGCCCAGCTATTGCTTCGTCCATCGTTGGCTGGTGTTCAACGAAACTGCAAGGAGTTATGGGCTCATGGAAACGTATCCGGCACGAGAGATAGCTACAGAGAAAGATCCCGATGCTACGCTGGTGACTGCCACAAAATCTGGAGATACGCACGCTTTCGAGACCTTGGTTTCTCGTTACAAACGGCGCGCTCTTGCCATGGCGCAACGCATAACGAACAACCGCGAGGATGCCGAAGATGTCGTGCAAGAGAGTTTTCACAAGGCTTTCCTGCATCTGGGCGCGTTTCAAGAAAAATCTCGTTTTTCCACTTGGCTAACTCGCATCGTTATGAATGAAGCCTTTATGTTGCTGCGCAGAAGGCGGGGCATCCCTGAAGTCTTGCCGGAAAGCCCAGAAGATCGCGCTAACTCCGATTCTTTGGCATTCGTTGACCAGAGTCCCAGTCCCGAAGAGTCTTGCTGGCTGCGCGAGCGGTCAGAACTTTTGAACAAGGCCATCAATCGCCTAGGTCCAAGAACTCGGAAGACAGTTTTGCTCCGTGACATGGAGGGCCGCTCTCTGGAAGAAACGGCTCAGATCCTGGGCACATCGGTGGGCGCCGTTAAGTCACGTCTTTTTCACGGACGGCAGAAGTTACGTGGAACGGTGAACCCCGGGGCTCTCTGGGGTCTCTACACGGAGGCCCGGCTGGAAGCTCAACGCGGCTGACGTCTGATCGGCTTGAAGCTCACAAGATCGGCGGCCTGCCTCAGCGTCGCAGGGTCGACGTGCAGGAGGCAAGCCTGCACGGTAAGTGCTATATTCAACAATATGAGAGAAATGCGAGCTGACTTCGCGACGGTCGAAGAGGCCGTCGAGGACATCCGGCAGGGCCGGATGATTGTGCTTGTGGATGATGAGGACCGCGAGAACGAAGGCGATTTGGCTATGGCGGCGGAGAAGATTACGCCGGAGGCCATCAACTTCATGGCTAAATACGCTCGCGGGCTGATTTGCTTGCCACTGACTGAGGAGCGCTGCGAGGAACTCCACCTGCCACTGATGTCGCCGATCAATACGTCTGTGCATGGCACGGCGTTTTGCGAGGCGATTGATGGGCGGCTTGGTGTGACTACCGGGATTAGCGCGTCCGACCGCGCTATCACGATTTTGACGGCTGTGGACCCGAAGACGAAGCCGCAGGATCTCGCGCGGCCGGGTCACATTTTTCCGCTACGGGCGCGAAATGGCGGCGTTCTAGTTCGAGCAGGGCAAACTGAGGCGAGTGTCGACTTGGCGCGGATTGCGGGGCTTACCCCTGCGGGCGTGATTTGCGAGATTATGAACGAAGACGGCACGATGTCGCGAGTGCCGCAGCTCGTGGAATTTTGCAAGCAGCATAATTTGAAGATGCTCACGGTGGCGGACCTGATCCGCTATCGGATGCAGCACGAACGCTACGTTCGGCGCGTCGCTGAGGCTGTGCTGCCTACACGTTATGGCGAGTTTCGGATGATCGCATATTCGAGCGATGTGGACCACGATCAGCATGTCGCGCTGGTGCGTGGCGATCTCGAAAGCGGAGGCGCACCGCTGGTGCGCGTGCATTCGCATTGCTTGACGGGCGATGTTTTTGGGTCGATCACGTGCGATTGCGCGGAGTTGGTTGCTCGATCGCTGGATACGATTGCGAAAGAGGAGCGCGGCGTCTTTCTGTATTTACATCACACCGGGCGGGGGTTTGGCATCGAGCAGTCCGGGGAGCCGGGGGCGCTGCCACAGATTCATGTGCACTCGCGCGGACAGCTCGACCGCGAGCCCGCGCGGCAACGCATGGTGCAGCACGAAAGCGGGATTGGCGCGCAGATTTTAATCGATCTGGGGCTCAATGATATTCGCGTACTGACGAACCACCCGAAGAAGGTCGTAGCGTTAGAGGGATACGGAATAACCATTGCGGATCAAGTCCCGCTGCGGGTTGAATCGCGCCAGCCAACACACCAAGTGCTTTAAGGTAAGGAATCGAGGCGAGACCGAGAACGCAGAGCGGACTTTGCTGCAATTGCGGTTCGTAGATTTCTACCAGGCCCCCCTCCCCGTGTTTTTCATAAGTGCGGATTCTAAAGGAGTTAGAGGCGCGCTTTACGTAAGTGCGTATTCTAAAGGACTTACGAATTGCACGCTGCTGACCCGCTGAATACAAGCCATTTAAAGGTCGCGAGGGAAATAGAGCAGGTCGAAATCCTGCGTCCCGAAGTTTTGCAAGAAGAGGGATCGGCTAGCTGTGAACAGAACGCAGTATTAACTGCCTATTATCATACCGTAAATCGAAAAAATGTCAAGAGAAAGTTAACTCCTGACAGATCAGCACTTAGGAGACGGCGGCCTCGAAGGCGCGGTATTTCCGAATGTTTCAAATCGGCGAGGCGATTGTGCTCTGTCTAAGGCCACTGTGGCTGGGGTGGGTCTTCCGATTCCGTTGCTGGGATGGGCGGCGGGACGTTCTTTGGAGGCGACGCTTTGGCTTGCGAGGCGCCGGTCTTTGGGCAGCCAGGACAGGCGACTGATTTGTTGACCGAAGCGGATTTACTGACGGTGAGGTATTTGCGCATTTTTTCCAGGCGCTTTTTGCCGATACCTTTGATGGAGAGCAGGTCGTCGACGCTCTTGAAGGAGCCGTAGGATTTTCGCATCTGCAGGATTTTTCCGGCAGTGGCGGGGCCGATTCCGGGGACCTGTTGCAGCTCTTCGGAATTGGCGGCGTTGATGTTGACGGGTTCGGGCGGCGGCTTCTTGGTCGCAACTGAAATTGCCGCAAATGTGAAGCACAACGCCAGAACGGATAGTGAGATCCGGACCTGCAGTTTGGGGTGTCGCATGGCCGTGGATGTTAGCAGAGATAGTTTGTTAAGTAAATAACAGATAAGCTCAGCTTAGACGCTTGCCATGGGCGTCGTAAACGTCCAAGTCTCCGAAGAGGGCGGCTTGGGGTTCGATTTGCGTGCGGTCACCGACAACTACGATTTGCATGTTGGCGGAGTCGAAATATTTGCGGGCGGTTGCCAACAAATCGTCTGGCGTAAGCGCGCGAACCTTTTCGCGATACGTTTCGAGATAGTCGTCCGGGAGCTCGTTGAGCGCGACGGTCGCCAGTTGCGATAGCAGGCCTTCTTGTGTGGCGAGGCCAAGGGAGAAAACGCCGCTGACATAATTGCGAGCGTCGGCCAACTCGGGCTCAGGCACTGGGAGAGCGCGGAGTTTGTCGAGCTCGTAGAAGATTTCGGTTAGCGAGGCGGCGACTACATCGTTTCGAACGGCAGCGGAGACGGAAAAATAGCCGTAATCGCGCAAAGCATTGACACCGCTGCGCGGGCTGTAGGTGTAGCCCTTGTCTTCGCGAATGTTCATCACCAGGCGAGAATTGAAAGCGCCGCCGTAGAGGCTATTGGTCAAGCCGAGCTTGCTCCAGTCGGGATGTTTGCGAGTGACTGCGTGGCAGCCGGCGAGAAGTTGTGCTTGCACAGCGCCGGGAACGTGCACGAGATGGCCGAGGCGACCGTGGGGTTTCGCCGGTTCCGGAGACGGTGTAATCACCGGCTTGTTACCGCTCCATGCGCCAAAAACCTTCTCGATGGTCTCGAGCAGCGCGACGGAATCGAAATCGCCGACCATGAGCAATAGCGCGTTTTCGGGTGTGTAGAAGTCACGATAGGTGGAGACGAGATCGTCGCGCTTGTAGGCGGCGACTTGTTGCTCGGTCGGCGCAACTTGCGCGTAGGGATGGGCTCCGAAGAGAACCTTGCGGAGGCGCTCGCCGGCGAGGAAGCCAGGTTGCGTGCGGTCGAGCTTTACTTCTTCGAGCTTTTGACGGCGCTCGCGTTCAAACTCTGGCTCGGGGAACGCGGCTTCGCGCGCAAGCTCGTTAACTAGTTGCAAGAGCGGCTCGGAAAGTTCGGAGAGACCCGCAAAGCCGATGGCGCTGTTGTCTGCGCCGGCATGTGAAGAGAGATCGGCGCCGAGGCGGCGGAGGTCCTCTTCGATTTGGCGGCTCGCGCGTTTGGTCGTTCCGGTGCGCACGACCGTGGAGGTCATCTCTGCGAGGCCGGGCGCACGATTTGCAGCTGCGGCGTTGCCGGAGCGTAGGAATAGTTCGCCGTGAAATTTGGGAACTGTGTGAGATTCGGCGAGAACCACTTCAAGTCCGTTAGCGAGACGGGTTCTGGTGCGCTTGGGCCATGTGACCTGACGCTCTGGTGAGAGCGGCGGAACGCTAGTATGCATTTCTGTAGCGGCGCGGGTGGCCATTATGCGGCCTCCTTGGCGAGAGCGCCGGCGGGACGACCCGCCGTGGCGGGCAGGCGAAACACGATGGCGCGCTTATCGTTGCGCAGATATTTTTTCGCGACGGCTTGAATGTCCTCGCGCTTTACCGCGAGGAAGCCGTCGAGAATCGAATTAACGAGCTGCGGCTCATTATCGAAAAGCGAGAAGCAAGCGAGTAGATGCATCAGCCCATAGCGAGGCATCCCGCCGCGGCCACCTTCGAGCGTGGAGTAATAGTCAGAGCGGAATTTCACTTTGAGTTGATGCAGCTCGTCCTGGGAGATGCCGTTTCCTTGGATTTCGCGAATGACGGAATCAAATTCCGCGAGCGTGGCATCGCTGGAATATTCGGGCTTGTGCAGAATTTTCGTGACCATTTGCGTTGGGCCGTTGTAGCCGAACACGTCTTCGATGCCGCCATCGACTTCGACGGCGACCTGCTTTTCAACAACGAGATGGCGATATGTTCGGCCGGCGCGACCGCCGTGAAGCGCTTGGTCGAGCAGGGTCATGGCGTGCCAGTCGGCAGTGCGTCGCGGTGGGACTGTGTAACCGATTGCCATCGCTGGAAGGGTGCCGAATTTTTCCTCGACTTCGCCACGGCGTTCCTCCGTTTGCTCGGGTTCGCGAGGATCGGCGAAAGGCGGCGTAGCTCCCGCCGGGATATCTCCGAAATATTTCTTGGCTAGCGTGAGACCTTCTTCGGGTTTCACGTCGCCAAGGATCAAGAGAACAGCGTTGTTCGGGGCGTAGTACGTTTTGAAGAAGGATTGCACGTCGACGAGGCTGGCGGCATCGAGGTCGGCGAAGTCTCCGTAAAAATTGTGGGCATTGGCCCAATTGCGAAACGCAACGGGAGGAAGATCGAGCCACGGAAAGCCGCCGTAGGGCTGGTTCAAGACATTGACGCGAACTTCTTCTTTCACCACGTCGCGCTGGTTGCGAAGATTTTCGTCGTCTACTTTGAGAGCGCGCATGCGGTCGGCTTCGAGCCAGAGGACACGCTCGAGCGCGTTGGAAGGCACAGACTCGAAATAATTTGTGACGTCGTAATGGGTGGAGCCGTTGAGCGTGCCGCCGCTGGAATTGATGAGCTTGATGTGTTGCATCTTGGGAGCGTGGGCCGAACCCTGGAACATCATGTGCTCGAATAGGTGGGCGAAGCCGCTGCGGCCTTGCGGCTCCAGGCGGAAACCGATTTTATAGTAGACGCCTACGGTGACGACGGGGGCAGTCGTCTCTGGCGCAACAACTACTTTGAGTCCATTGGCGAGCGTGGTCGTCTCGATGGGTATCTTCACTGCGGCGGCTCCCTGAATCGCGCGAAAAGCGGCGTTATTTTTGTGCAATGCTAGGATAACCGAGGCGAGCGTGTGATACCAATTCTGACAGAACAAATCGAGCACACCGTAGGATTGGCGCTCGTCGGAGTGGCTGCGTCTTTCTGGGTCTTTCATGGGCTGCGCGTCGCGTACGGCGCACTGCATCTTCCGTTCATAAAAGATTTTGCTCCCGCTTCCGATGCTGACTGTCCACGCGTTTCGCTGATTTTTGCGGCTCGTGACGAGGAGGAGAAGCTGCCTGCGGCGGTCGCGACGCTTGCGGCCATCGATTATCCGTATCTTGAAATCATCGCCGTGAATGACCGATCGCAAGATTCCACGGGAAGAATTTTGGATGAATTTGCGCGCGGGCACGAACGCGCCCAGGTCGTGCATGTCGAGACGTTGTCAGCGGGCTGGTTAGGAAAAACGCATGCTTTGCAAAAGGGTTACGAGTGCTCGACAGGAGATTGGCTGCTGTTCACGGATGCGGATGTGCGATTCGCACCCGAGGCCCTGCGGCGCGCCGTTACAGTGGTGAAGCAGCGCAATCTGGACCATCTGACGCTGTTTGGCGACGTGGAGATGGTGGGCTTCTGGGAAAAAGTGCTTATCACATTTTTTGGAATGGCGTTTCATATTGCGACCGATCCTCACCGGGTGAGCGATCCCGGGTCGTGGACCTATGTGGGCGTCGGAGCGTTCCAACTTCTCAAGAGGTCAGCTTATGAGGCAGCGGGCACGCATCGGCGGCTGGCGATGGAAGTTGTGGACGACATGAAGCTGGGAAAAATTGTGAAGCAAGCGGGATTCCGGAGTTCCGTGAGCCTTGCGCAGGATGAGGTGGTTATCCGGTGGCATGCGGGGTTGGGGAATTTGGTGCGCGGCGTGACCAAGAATTTCTTTGCGGCCCTGGGTTACAACGTGGGACTTGTGGTGATGGCAGCCATCGCGATGTTAATAACGGACATAGCGCCGTTTGTGGCGGTGTTTATCGGCCACGGATGGATTCGCGTGCTGGCGGCAATCTCAGTCGTGATCGCGGTTGGCTTTCACATCGGAGTGAACGTCGTGATGCGTGTCTCACCTCTTTACGCGCTGACGCATCCGATTGGCGCCGTGCTGTTCTGCTACATGTTGCTGCGTTCGACAGTGGTTACGTTGTGGCGCGGCGGGGTGACTTGGCGGGATACGTTTTATCCCCTCGAGGAGCTCAAGCGTGGCGTGGTGTGATCCCTTCGGAGCTTCCACCTTGCGTCAGGACGCCGCAGACGCCTTTTCCGTCGAGAACAATCCTGAAAGGTCGCGTTGCTTCAGACCACGGATGCGGTCGCGGAGTTGGGCGGCTTTCTCGAACTCGAATTTCTTGGCGGCTTCGCGCATTTGACCTTCGAGCTGCTTCAATAATTCCGCGAGCTGTTGTTCGCTCTTGACGTTGGCGGTAGCGGTGTCGAGCGCGGCGTCATCGATGGGTATGGTGACGTAGTCAGCTTCGACAATGCGGGCCAGTTCCATGTCCACGGACTTCACGATGGATTCGGGCGTGATGTTGTTTTCCTTGTTGTAGGCGAGCTGCTTGTCGCGGCGGCGATTGGTTTCACTGATGGCCTGATTCATGGAGCCCGTGCGCGTATCAGCGTACAGAATGGCGCGGCCGGATATGTGGCGTGCGCAGCGGCCCATGGTTTGGATGAGCGACGTGGCGCTGCGCAGATAGCCCTCTTTGTCGGCATCCAAGATTGCGACAAGAGAGACTTCCGGCAGGTCCAAGCCTTCGCGCAGAAGGTTGATGCCGATAAGTACATCGAATTCGCCGCGGCGAAGGTCGCGCAAGATTTTGATGCGGTCGAGCGTCTCGATTTCGGAATGCAAGTAGCGGCAGCGGACGCCGATCTCCGTGAAATATTCGGACAGATCCTCGGCCATGCGCTTGGTAAGTGTGGTAACGAGCACGCGCTCGCGACGCTCCGCACGCAGGCGAATTTCTTCGAGCAAGTCGTCGACTTGCCCTTTCACAGGGCGAATCTCCACCTCTGGGTCGACAAGGCCAGTGGGACGAATCACTTGCTCGACGAAACCGCCGCCCGATTTTGTCAGCTCGTAGGGGCCAGGCGTCGCAGAGACATAAAGGACTTGGTTCACGCGGTGTTCGAACTCTTCGAAGGTAAGCGGGCGATTATCGAGCGCGGAGGGCATGCGAAAACCGTAGTTCACGAGAGTTTCTTTGCGCGAGCGATCGCCGGCGTGCATTCCGCGGACCTGCGGAATCGTTTGGTGCGATTCGTCAACGAAAAGCAAATAATCCTGCGGAACGTAATCAAGCAATGTTGGCGGAGCTTCGCCTGGCAGGCGACCGCTGAGGTGGCGCGAATAATTCTCTACGCCATGGCAGTAGCCGATGGTGCGCATCATTTCAATATCAAAAAGAGTGCGTTGGGATAAGCGCTGGGCTTCGACAAATTTCCCGGCACGCTCCAGTTCCTTTTTCCACCATTCGAGCTCTTCGTAGATGGTGACAATGGCGCGCTCACGCTGCTCGGTGGGCATGACATAGTGCGTTTTCGGGTAAATGGGCACCCGGGTGACATCTTCCTGGCCAGCGCGGACTTCGCCCGTGAGAGGGTCGATTTGGCGCAACGCGTCTATCTGCTCGCCCCACATCTCGATGCGGTAGGCATTGTCCTCGTAGGTCGGGTAGATTTCGATCATGTCGCCGCGAACGCGAAACGTGCCGCGGCGCAAATCTTCGGAGCGGTCGTACTGAATATCGACGAAGCGGCGCAGCAGGGCTTCGCGCGATGTGTGCTGGCCTTTTTCGAGCATGACGAGCATGCCGTAATAGGCTTCCGGCGAGCCGAGGCCGTAGATGCAGGAAACCGAGGCGACAATGATTACGTCTCGGCGCTCGAAAAGGGAGCGCGTGGCGCTCATGCGCAGCTTATCGAGCTCATCGTTAATGGTGGATTCTTTTTCGATGTACACGTCGGCGGAGGGAACGTAGGCTTCGGGCTGGTAGAAGTCATAGTAGCTGACGAAATATTCGACGGCATTCTCTGGGAAAAAATTCTTGAATTCGTGATAGAGCTGCGCGGCCAAAGTCTTGTTGTGGGCGAGGACAAGCGCAGGACGATTGACGGCTTCGATGACCTTGGCCATCGTGAAAGTCTTGCCCGAGCCGGTAACACCGAGCAGGACCTGGTGCTTGTCGCCGGCTTCCACGCCGCGGACGAGTTGGTCGATGGCCGCGGGTTGGTCACCGCGCGGTTGGTAGCTGCTGCGCAGTCGAAATTGCACGGAAGGGTCTCCTGCCGGCTCGCTGGGGTGAGCCGAAACCTTCATTATACCCCGGCTGGCAAGCGTCCCGTGCAGCGTCCCGAAATCACTGAGAATTGTTGGGACTTAATGCAGTCTGCACAACTTGAACGACTTCAGAGTGGCTCTTCGCGTTTACGTCGTAGTGGACGCGATTGGAGCCATCGGCTTTTGCCACTGTGACATTCATCTGTTGGGTGGCTTCTTCGCTGGCGCGCACGAGGAGGCCCGTTTTCAACGAAATGTACGTGATGATGCGATTGGCGCCGCGGGCTGTACCTGCGGTGCGCAATTCGTGAAGCTTGAAGTCCTCCGGCGTGGCATTTTTCTCGTTGGAATCCTGGTTTAGGATGGCGGTCGTGAGAATGACGGCGCAGGTTTCAGGTTCAGCATCGGATGCATCGACGCTGCCTTGCGCGGTCAACCGCAGACCGTGGCAAGGCTCATCGCGGACGTAAGTGGATTGGCGCGTCCAACGGAGGCCGACTATGGGAGATGGGGATTTCTCGGCTTCCGCGGAATTCCATTTTTGAGAGATGCGGACTGGCGACGTGCGAAGCTCAGCACCGAGCAAAAACCGCGAGGCCCATTCTTGCCAAGCTTGCTGTTGCTCGGGAAAAAGAGCGTCGAGGCCAGTGACTTGATCGAGGCGGCCGTCTGGAAGGATCGTAAACTGAATGAACTTTCCCTTCTCATCTTGTCTTTGCGCCTGGGCAGACGGCGGCTCGAAGCCCGGAGTCTTGAAATGGGAATCCGAGTCGAGGATTTCAAATTTTGTGCGAGCGCGAATGATGGCACGGTCGCCCTGCGCCTGAACGCCGAGAATTTCGACGCGCAGCAAGGCGTTCACGTCAATTTTGGCGGAATCAGCGGGAGTGGCAACGATCACCGAACTTTTCGTCTTGACCTGCTTGTCGCTGTGATAGCTGATTTGGTAGACCAAGGTTTGGCCGGCTTGCAACCGCGGGAAAAGATTCACGGGCGCTGGTCTGTTTTTCGCCGCGGAAAAACATGCTACGAACAAAACGATCGAGCCGCAGGCAGACACGGGATATTTCGCGCGACTGACTAACCTGCGAATGCTACTTGTCCAATGAATAGCCATATTGAAGGTCACTGCGTGTTGGCAGTTGTGCGGCTTCCATCACTACGCTGCTTTAAACGGCGGTCAAAGAAGTCGCTGGTGGCCCGGTAACCGGCGAGCCAGTTGCGGTGCAGCAGGAAGTCGTGAACTTCGTCGGGGAAAATGAGTTGCTCGATAGCTACACCGCGAGCTCGCAGCCGGGCCACGAGATCGACAGTTTGCGTGAAGTAGACGTTGCGATCGTCGTCGCCGTGAATGAAGAGCACGGGAGACTTCCAGGTTTCGACGGAAGTGACGGGAGATGATTCGTGAGCGAGCTTGGTGAGCTCCGGAGAAATGTTCTTGCCGTCCCAGTTGTCGGTGGGCCAATCGTGAACGCCGTGGAAGTCGACGCCGGCGGCGAAAATGTCGGAGTTGCGCGCCAGACCGAGAGCGGTGAGGTAGCCTCCGTAGCTTCCGCCCCACAAGCCGACGCGTGACGGATCGACGTCGGAGCGGCCCTGAAGATACTTGCCGGCAGCGACGATGTCTTTGTATTCGCTGGCGCCGCGGCCGGCACGGCCCGGAGCTTCGCGGAACGCGCGGCCGTAGCCTATGCCGCTGCGGTAATTGACCGAAAGCACGACGTACCCGCGGCTGGCTAGATACTGATTCATGGCGTAGGAATTCGCGTAGTAATACATGTAGTGCCAGCCGAGCAGCATTTGGCGGACCGGACCGCCGTGCATGAAGACGAGTGCCGCCTTCTTTTCCTTGGCAGTGCCGATCGGCGGAAGAAAGAGTTGACCGTGGATTTCGACGCCATCCGCAGCTTTGAAGGTCACTTGTTGGGGCGCAACCAATTGTTGCGAGGGAAAATTGGCGGGCCACGTCTCGGGCGCGAGCGCTTGTGCCCCGCGATCTGCGCTTAGCTTGGTTAAGAACGGTCGCGCAGGATGTTTGGCATCCGAACCGAGATAACCCAGAGTTTGCCCATTGCTGAGCGCCACCGGGCCCCATTCATTGCCTTCGCCGCGAGTCAACTGGGCGGGATGATCTCCGCCAATACTGACGGACCAGAGGTGACGGCGATCGATGTCGCTACAATTGGAATTGTAAAGTACGGTCTTCCCATCCGCTGTCAGAGACCACTGCTCGACTTCGCAGTTCCCAGGCGTTAGCAGGTGCGGGCTCCCGCCTTCGACGGACAGAGAGTAGAGATGCTGCCAGCCGTCTTCTTCCGAAGCGATAAGTAGCCGATTGTCCGCTGCCCAGCGAATCACGCCGCCTCCGGTGTCCTTGGCCATGAAAGGATAGGAGGCATCCGGTGAGACACTGCTGTGCCATATCTCGCGCACGCTGCCAGCGGAAACATCCGCGACCCGGATCGCCCAGGGATGCGGCTTATCGGGCTGAAGGAAGTAGCCTGCGGGCGTGTCGCGCTGCTCGGCGGGCCGCCGCACGAATGCTATCCGCTTGCCGTCCAGAGACCAAACCGGGTCGCTGTCGGTATCGACGCTCGGAGCAAGGAAGCGTACGGAGTTGGTGGCCACTTCGTAAACACCGATAAAACTGTGATCGCCGCGGGTGGAGACGAAGGCCAATTGCGCTCCGTCGGGCGACCATTCTTCAGAATGATTCTGGCCGCGCACAATCAGTTGCTTGGGCTTTTCGCCGCGATCGAGCGAAGCGTTCCAGATCTGACCGTCGCGTACGTAGGCGATGACACCTTTCGCGGAATTTTTGGGTGAATCGCCCGCGTCAACTTTTTTAGGCTCGCCGCCACTCCAGGCGACGCTCCACAGGGTCTGTTCCGTGCCCGCGGGATTCGTGGTGGGGTTAGGAAATTGGCCAGAAGCATTCTTGCCTTCGCCGCGGACGTAAACGATGGAATTGCCATCCGCAGAGAAATTCAGTTCCGAGAGCGGCTGTCCATCGTCTTGAAGATAGGACGTAAGTCTGCGCGCGGTAAACGCAGGTCCTTCCGCAACCCAGATATTGCGCTTCCCTTCCTGATTGAACGTCCAGGCGATGCGATTGGCCGTCTTGGCAGCGGTCAAATTCTCAGGAAATGGCGCGCTGAGGAGTTGTTCCAGGGCCACACTCTGCTGCGCAGACGCAGGAACTGTCGAGCACACAATCGAAAGCACGAGCAGAAACCATTTCTTCATTTTCATCCCCGACCAGGTGTTAGCAAACGAAACCAAGAGGCTTTAGGGCTCGCCTTAATCGGCGGGCCGCCGCGCGACGAGCCGCTCAATCGAAATTTTTGGCACATCCAGAGGGCCCGAAATCTTCAGCACATAGCCTTGTTCCGGAAGGCTTGCGCCAGTTTGATCGTCAACTATCGTCTGCAGGGTCAAATCGGAACCTTGCGCAAAGCTCAGCGTGCCCTTAAGCAAAGTCATATCCGCGGTACCATCCAAGCGCAAGCCGGGAAAAATGATGCCTCTATCGCGCACTAAAAAAGTGCCCTCGCCCGAGGTCCAGCGCGAGGCGCCTTGATGCGGCTCGCCATCGGCCATACTAGCATTCACGTCCCATCCGCGAAATTCGACGTCTCGCAATTTCAAATCGCCCTTGCCGGCCAAGTGCTGCAGCAGTTCGTCCCGGCCTACGCCTTGTGTGGTGAGATGCACAATTCCGGAAGCGAGTCCCGTAAAGCGTTCGAGCAAGTTGCTCGGAACGGGAGCTTGCTGCAGATCGATGTGTTGGAGGTCCGCGGTCACATCGTAAGATGGACGCGGCAAGAATGCTGCCCGCAATTTGGCGCGCAACATTCCGCCGGCACAGCGAGCTTCCACTTCCCGAACATCCACGTGTAAATCGTGCAAAGCGCCGCTCGCGCGCAGCTGGCCCAGCTTGAGCTCCTCCAAGGTAAACTCATCTATGTTTAGCTCACCATCCGCGTTCACGCGCCGCAACAGTTCGCTAGCCCTAGGGCTCGCCGCGCTTCCAAGCAAAGCGGGGAGGAGACGTTGTAGCCAGCCGGGTCTTGCCCGCGGCCCCATCCAACGATCGAGATCGGCGGCATCCAAGTGATTTGCGTGAAGTTGGAAATTCCATTTTGCGCCGCCATCCGAGTCTGCGGAGACAGCTTCCGTGAGCTGACCTGACCAGGTCGCGCCAAATCCTTCCAACTCCGTCAAGCTGGCAGCACGCAATCCGTCCTTCCAATCCAGCCGCGCTTTGTTCAATTGTAGCGGCTGGTTGAGCCCGGCAACCTGCAATGTCGTTTTATTCAGGTCAACGTGGCCGCTCCAACCTTTGGTCTCAGCCGCGTTGTCCCATTGATAGCGGAGCGCAGCCGACACGGGGCCGGTCAATTCCCAGCCACGATTTATTGGGCGCCCGAGCACGGACATAATATTGAAGACGTCTTGCGCATTGTCCGTTCGCCCGTCGACGCTCAAGCTCCCAATCCGGGTGCTGAAATCATGTGTGAAGCTGATGTTTGCGGCGCTCTTGGCCTCGGCGACGCTCCGCCGTTTTGTCGTCGCTGCTGTCACCAGGGACACCGCTTCGCTTCGCTCAGGTGCGGCGTAAGAGACGCGTATTGGCCCGATGTTTAGGTTTGTCCGCTGCCGCCCGCCCTGGAAAGCACCAATTCGCAGAGGTGAGCTTAGTCCGGGAAGGCGTATCTCGCCCCCGAGGCTGGAGAAAGCTGCTTCCTCAATCTCCAGCGGCCACCCGCGGAGGGCGATTGCCCCCGTGAAGAATTGGTCCGCAATAATCGTCTTATTCACATTAGGATCGAAGGCGCGATACCACGCCAGCAGGTCGGCCGCTTGGACTCCCGCAGAATCCAGCCGGACCTCCCATGACGGCGCCGCGTTCACCTCAAATCGCGCGCTGCCCCGGAAGTTAGATTTCGCGGTTTCCACGACCAGGCGCTCCGCAGAAAAATTGCGCATGCCGGTGTTCCAGCGTCCTTCGAAACTTACGTTGGCGGCAGGATTATCAGAGCGTACGCTCAAATCCCAGCGATGAATATGCGCAAAGCGCGCTTGCGCGGAAAAGGTCCATTCGCCCGGCTGCGTACCAGCCCCAGCGGCTCGAGTGGCAGTGCCGCTTTTTGCAGTTCCATCCAGCGCAAAAACACCGCGCACTCCATAGTCGTACCCGCGAGACAAACGGAGAAGGTCCGCGAGAGAAACCTTGCCCCAGTGTACTTCGATCTCGGCAGGTTGTAGACGGGCCGAGGTGCCCGCGACATCGCCGCGCACCATCAGCGTGCCTGCGGATTGCAGCGTCACACCGCTGCGCCACGGCTGAGCTTCGAGTTGTAAGCGCCAGCGACCGGAAGAGACCTGTTCCACGCTGCCGGAAACTCCCAAAAACGCGAACGGTAGTTTTTCGTCGCCGATTTTAAAATTGATGCGACCGTCGTCAACATCGATCTTCTGAAGCCGGTTAGACGGTGTCTGCTGCAGGCGCGGGCCATAGAATCGCGAGCCCGCTCCTAGGGTCGACTTCGCCGGCGGCAGCCAGCGCTCGAGATTCCACTCCCCTTGGTCATTGCGCACCAGAATCAGACTTGGGCGGGTTAGCGAGAGGGTACCGAACTCAAAACGGCCCCGGAGCAAGCCGCTCCAGCGCAGCCTGGCCGTCAGACGCTCAGCACGAAGAAAATACTCATTTCCGAACGCGGGATCCTCCGCGATGCTTACCAGTTCGGCGTCCAGCACAGGGCTGGGCAGCAGCAAGACATTAAAGTGGCGAACTTCCACGGATCGTCCGAAGGCGCGCTCGAGCTGTGCGACGAGGTACTTGTGAAAGCCGTGAGTGCGCGCGAGGAAGGAGGCCCCGATCTGGGCCGCGATCACAACTGCAATGAGCATCAGCGCGAGTCTCCACCATTTGCGTACACGATGCATGATGTCCGAGAGTTTCGCAGAGTGCCGATGAAATGGGAAGCGAGGCGAGTCCCAAGCTGCTCAATGAACCGTGCGCAGCATTCGGCCCCAACGAGTGCGCTGCGGCAGGTGCAACAACGTGTCGATCACGCTTTTAAGCCTTTGAAAAAAACTGCTCTGACCGTAATCCGCACTGTTAGCCTCAACCGACCAATAGATCAAAAAAGGCCGGCCCATGATGGCGTCTCGATCCACAAATCCCCAATAACGACTGTCGAGGCTGTGATCGCGATTGTCTCCCATGGCGAAATACTTTCCCGGTGGGACCACAATCTCTTCGCCGCGCACGTATTTCTTGATCTCGTGCGCCCACTCCATTACGACCGGGCTGGCGTACAGCTGATTGCCCATCGGCGGAAATGCATAATTCAGGGGATCGTACCCAGCGCCGGGATCGTGTACTACGTACGGCTCGTTCAAGGCCGTGCCATTCACATACACGCGCTGGTCCTCGACTTTAAGCCGATCGCCCGGCAATCCGATGACCCGCTTTACAAAATGCTGGTGGTCCGCATAGGGGTATTTGAAAACAATGATGTCGCCACGTTCGAGCGGCCGGTAAGGCAGTAGTTTTTCGTACCACGCGCCGCGGCCACCAAAAATGAATTTATTTACCAACAGGTGGTCGCCAATCAGCAGCGTTCCCTCCATCGAGGCCGAGGGAATTTTGAATGCCTGGACAATGAAGGTCGTCCCGAAAAGCGCCAAAATCACGGTGACCAGCAGCGACTCCATGTATTCCGAGAAAGTCGCTTCGTCACCGCGACGCTCGGGTTTCGCGTCGCGCTCCTCCGGTACAGTTTGCTGGATTATGGTTTCTTCGGACATGGGCGTCAACTTCTCACTCCGGTTTGCTCCAATCGCTCTAGCGCCGCGCCTGCCGCGCGTTGCTCAGCTTCCTTCTTTGTATTTCCTTGGCCTGAAGCCATACAAGAACCCTCGACCCAAACTTCTACTTCAAAGGTCTTGTGATGATCGGGCCCGCGTTGAGCGGCAAGTCGATATTCGGCGGGAGCTTTTCCGCGGCCCTGCAAAAATTCCTGTAAAGCCGATTTGCGGTCGGTCTCAAATAGCTCCGCGCCGCGCTCCTCCAAGGCGAATTCAAAGAGAGTGGTTCGCAGCATTTCCTTGGCGGCCGAAAGCCCCGCGTCCAGATAGATCGCAGCCACTACTGCTTCGAACGCATCGGCCAGCAGAGCAGGCTTGTCACGGCCACCGGTCTTTTCCTCGCCACGGCCAAGGCGAAGATGTTCTCCGAGATGAAGCCGGCGAGCAGCCAACTCCAGAGCTTGCGCATTCACCAGCCGCGCCCGGCTCTTCGAAAGCTGTCCCTCGCTCCATTTCGGAAACTTCTCCACAAGATACTCGCTGGCCAACAGATCCAGCACGGCATCGCCCAAGAATTCCAACTGTTCATTGTTCTCGGTCAACGGAGCATTGCCAGAATCCGCAGCGCGTAATTCCGGGACGGCAGAACTGTGCGTCAGCGCGCGCTGAAGCAATTCGTGATTGCGGAACTTGTGGCCCAGCCGCTCCTCGAATTGCTCACCATTATGTGACATCTCGAATATATTTGCGCAAGAGCCGCCCCGTCAATTCGGGGCGCTTAGTTGTGAAGAGCCTTGTTTTTTCGCATCTTCCGCACTGCTCTTACACGCAGCTTGTAAGGTGCTTTGTACTGCGGCGCATTTTGAGAACGCGGCCGCCGCGGCCTCAAAGTGCGACGTCTGCTTGTCGGCTACTCCTAGTAAATAATAGTTGACCGGATCCGGATCTGGGTGGGTATCGGCCTTCACCGATTGCTCCAGCTCCGGGATGGCCTCGGAAAATTTGCCTCTACGTATGTAGACCAATCCGAGGCCGCTGTGTGCCATGACCAAGGTATCGTTTTTGGCGTTATTGAACGCTTCGTCCGTCAGATTTTCCGGCTTCGGCAACGTTGGAGTAATCTCAATCGCGCGCTTCGAATAAAGCTCGGCCTTGTCCAACTGTTTCGCAGCATCAGGCGCCTTGGCGTTATACGTGCGAGCGAGAGCCTGCCCCATTACGGCGAGCACCGGCGCGTCATTGGGGTTTAGCTCAACTTCCTTCTCACCTGCCTCCAACATTTTCGGCACCTGCTGCGTAGCGAAATATCCGGACACCAAGGCCTGGTACATCGTCGGCCGATAACGGCTCTGCGGATATTTCTGCAAGAAGTCCTCTGCGAGCTGAATTTTCTTGCTCGGATCGGTGGCTTGTTGAACGGCCTTGGAAGCTGACTCCTCTTCCGGACTGGCGGCCGCAGGTGCATTATCCATCGAAAGGGGAGCGGGACTAGGCTGCTTATCCTTGTCTGTCCCCGTTGGGGGCGGTTGTTGTTGCGGGGCTGGTTGGCTTTGTCCGCTTTGCGCTACGCCAGAAGCAGCGCTGCACAATAAGAATGCCGTGAGCGCCCCCGCGCCCACCCAGATATTCCATCGCTCTCTCATCAATTTACCTCTCAGATTTAAGATTTTCTTCTGGAGTCCGTGGGCTTAGGACGCACTCCTTCTGATAGTTAGATGCCCCTGCCGGGACGATTTCTCTACGGCCTCTCGGGCGGCTTCCCTCCCGTGAAGGCTGCAAGTCCCTTTTGCGCTGCTTGCCGGGCTTGGTCCGGACTTCCGGTAACAGCCAGAGCGGCCTGATATTGTACTTTGGCTTGCTCGGCCTGCCCTTCGTCATCGTAGATACGGGCTAGATAAATGTGAGACCAAGCCAACACCATCGGGTCAGCGGCGGCGGTATGTTCACCAGAAGTCAGCCTGCCAAAAACCTCTTTAGCCTTCACACCGTCGTGATCCATCAACGCCACCAGTCCTATGCCGTACCACGCGCGCGGCTGGTCGGGATACTTTGCCAAAACTCTTTGAAAGGATGATTCCGCCGCCCGCGGATTTTTCTCCGCGATCCGTCTTTCTCCTTCTGTCAACGCGGCGATTGCTTCGGGGTCGTTCGGAATCGTTGCCGGAGGCAGCTTTCTTCTGCGTGCGAGGCCTTCGCTTGCTGTCTCATCCGGTTTCGCTGCAGCGGTCGCAGGAGCAAACCTTATCGTTTGCAAGCGCTTGGCTTCTGCATTGACGTCAATCGACCTTACCATCTCGGGGAAAAACAGCTTCATGGAAGGCTCGGACCTCTCAAAATTCCCGAGCGCGGCGAACAGCGGCCTCACCAGGACGTATCCATCAACATCGTCCGTATCCATGGCGGCCGCGCGCTCGCTTGGCGACATCCGCTTCAGTTTCAGCTCCACCGCTCTTACGGTGCATTCCGCGAAATAGGATGGGAAATCGTCCTTCAGGTCGGGCACCAATTGTGGGGCACGTGCCGCCGTCTCAAACAAGGGCCGCTTTACGGCGACAACGTGCGAGTACTGAAGTGGCAGCGGATCGAGCAAAAAGTGCAGGTACGCGTGACGCACGGTGTCTGTTGGGACATCGTCAGCTCCACTCAGGACGATTGCGTAGTGGTCGCCAAAGTTGCGCACGTTCGTTATGCGCCCCACGAGCGGCTCCACGATTACGGTGAATGTACGGGGATTCGAAGTGTTCATCATTTCGCGCAGGTAGTTGGTGGCCACGAACACGATTTGCGATACCGAGTCATGAAGGTGCTCGATGTCTCGGTTGTACAAAGGCTGCAGTTCGCGCCACAGCCGCCCGATCTTCTGCTCCTGATAATAGGCCGCAAGAATTTCGCTGAATCCTTCCAGAGCGATGACCTCTGGTGGCAATTCGTCGCGGCGCAGGGTCAATTCAAACTTGGGCGCCGGCCCGGAAACCAATCCGAACCAGATGTATTGCGAAAGCATGGCGCCTTCATCGGCCAGTTGGTGCTTTGAGTAAAATTCGCGCACTGCGTCCACGGACGGACCTTGCTGGTGCTGCATCCGCTCGCGAAGTTGCGCGCGCACCGGATGCCAATTAGCCGCGCTCACATTAGACTCGAATCCCGCGGCGAGCAGCGCGCACATAGTTGTGAACATCGCTTCGCTGCCGTCGACCGAAACATTGGTGGCCGGGCTTGCGTGTAGGCGGGGGCCGACCGGCGGCGCGGACTGGGGCGCCGGCGTTTGTGAGTTTGCTGTGGCCGAGAGAGCCGCGCTAGAGAGGAGCGAAATCAGAACAACAATAACAAGTCTCTTCATGGAAGCCGTTTGGAGCTGCTGCTTTGTGTGGGTACCGCGCGTCGTCTTGGTTTTGTCGGCAAAGCCCTGCATATTGTCAACATACAAGGCGTTGCTGCGGGGAGTCAAGGAAGTGAGGGTGCTTATTCACGATGCCATTTAGCAACACTTGCGTCCGTTGAAAGCATCTCTTTAGTGTGAGCAGGGTTTCCTTGATGAAAATTCCAAATGCTATGACAAAGCTGGCCAAGCTTTTTTTCCTCTGCTCGGCGTTCACGGCGTTTGCCTGCCCCGCGCGGCTCGCGGCGCAACTCGTCAGGCAAGACAATCCGGTGACGTCTACCAGCCAGTCAGACGGAAGAACCATTCCATCCGGCAAGCGCCGCCTTTCCCAGGAAGTTCAAATCACCGGCGAGCAGTCTTGGTCGGATACTGGAATTGATGTTCAGCCGGGCGAGCACATCGTTATCACCGCGACTGGTAAGCTCCGGTATGCGGACGCGAAGGAGGACAACGGACCCGAGGGCATTACACGCGGCTTCAAGGATCTGTTGCGCATTCTGCCATTCAACGGCGCGGGCCGTGGCGCGCTCGTTGGCCGCATTGGCGACGCGGAAATTGCGCAGCCCTTTCTGCTGGGCGCGCACCGCGACTTCGTCGCCCCTGTTGCTGGACGCCTTGCCATCGGCATCAATCAAGCAAACGACGACACCGGCGAAGGCACGTATACCGTGCACATCGATATCCACGCACCCGATCCAGGTGCGGCGTATCATCCAGCACGCCAAGTGCCGACAATTTCTGGTGTAGATGCCAAAATATTCGCGAAGCTCCCGCGCCGTGTCGCAGACAAAAATGACAATCCCGGTGACATGGTCAATTTTCTAATTCTCGGATCCGAAGACGCCATGCAAAAGGTTTTCACCGCTGCGGGATGGGTTAAGGTGGATGCCGATGTGCGTGGCGCCGTGCTTCACGGGGTGCTCGAAAGCATTTCGAAGGAATCGTACCTGACAATGCCGATGAGTCCACTTTACCTTTTCGGGCGTGCGCAGGATTACGGCTGGGCCCACGCCGAACCCATCAAAGTAGTGGCTTCGCGCAACCACTTGCGCGTGTGGAAAGCTCCATTCCAGGTGAACGGACAAACGCTCTGGGTCGGCGCGGCCACGCACGACATTGGTTTCGAGCGTGACGAGCGGAACGACGGCCTGACGCACAAAATCGATCCGAATGTGGACCTCGAGCGCGATTACGTGGAAAAAACCTTGATCGCAACGGGCTTAGTCGCCGAAGTCACCCATGCTCTTCCCGCGGGCCCACTCAAAGAAGCAAGAACGGCAACCGGCGGCTCGTTCCACTCGGATGGCCGCGTTCTCGTACTGAAGCTCAACGAATCCGCCGGAAAGATTTCCGCCAACGCATCTTAATCACTGTTTTTACCGCGGCTAACCGTCTCACGATACAAATCCATAGCATCGGTTTACGTTTGTTAAATGCATCCTGGGGAGTTTCCTCTATTGCGTTGCTGCTCGCGGTGGAAATAGTGCCTCCCGCCCAGCGTCGCCGCACCCGACGACGCCAGAAATGTCCCTCTCCTTCGCCCAGGAAACGATGCTCTTCTGGGATGAGCTCGTCCCCAACAGCGCTGTTTGCCCTACGCGGGCGGGCCGTCCTGCGCTTCCAACGACACGATTTCTTCTGCCTCAAAGTCCGGTTGGCTCTGCAGCAATCTGACGCAACGATTCCATCGCAGAATTGCATCGTCATTTCCCGGTGGATGAATCTTCTCCGCCTCGCCGAAGCATTGCAACGCCTTCTCCAACAGAGGCAGTAATGTGTGCGGTGCCCGGCCGGCGCGCAATTGCGCCTTTACACGGCGCTCGCACAGCAGGCCCGTGTAGTAGAGCCGCTCGTACGGTTCCGCCAATCGCTGAAAAATCGCCTCCACTTCGGAGTAGCGGTCCGAAGGCCCGCCGATAAATTGATCCGTAATCGCCAGCCCCAACGTCCGCAAACCCAGCATGTGTTTTGGCTCTGACGCTAGAACATCCCGGCAGATTGACTCGGCCTCTTCCGGCTCATTCAGGTATCGATACAACTCCGCCTTCGCGATAGCCTCCGGAATCCCCGATTTAGAAATGGTTTTCAGTTTCAGGTCCATGGGCCCTCCGTCGAACTCAAGTACTCGGAAGTTCTGCCGTTGCTTGCTAACTCTGCCCCGCTCCTCGAATTTTCCGCACGATCCAGAATAGAGGATCGTAAAACTGGTCCACCACTCGCTCCTTCAACGGGATGATGGCATTGTCCGTAATATGGATGTCCTCCGGACAAACTTCCGTGCAGCATTTCGTGATGTTGCAAAGCCCGATCCCCAACTCGTCCTTCAGGAGTTTCGTCCGTGAAACGCCGTCCATCGGGTGCATGTCCAAACCAGCCACGCGCACAAAAAATCTCGGTCCGCCAAACTGGTCATATTTGTCGTGATCTCGCAGAACGTGGCACACGTTCTGGCACAAAAAGCACTCGATGCACTTCCGAAACTCCTGCACGCGATCCACATCATCCTGGTAAAACTTCCAACTCGCACCCGGCTTTGGTGTGAACGGCGGGATTTTCTTGTTCACCTTGTAATTCCACGAGACGTCCGTGACCAAATCCTTGATCACTGGAAAGCTCTTGATCGGCATCACCGTAATCGGTTCATTCTGTGGCAATGAATCCATTCTCGTCTTGCACGTTAGCCGCGGCCGACCGTTTACCTCCGCCGAACACGAGCCGCACTTCCCTGCCTTGCAATTCCAGCGTACCGCCAGGTCCGGCGCCAAGTGCCCCTGAATGTAGTGCAGCGCATCCAGCACAACCATCCCCGGCGCGACCGGCACCTTAAAGTCGACACTCTGGCCGCCGTCCTTATTTCCGCGAAACACTTTCAGAAGCGCGTCCGCCATCAAGCCTCCGTTTATTTGTCCTCGGCCAACACTTGCTTCAACTCTGCGGGCATCTCTGGAAGCTTTTCCTGCCGCAGTCCCATCGCATTACCGTCGCACCAGATAATATTGTTCTTTGTGCCCCACTCCGGGCTCAGCTCAGGGAAATCAATCCGGCTATGCGCGCCACGGCTTTCCTCTCGGACCAGGGCGCTGCGCGCGACAGCTTCCGAAACGGTGAGCATCGACTTCAATTCGATAGCCATGTGCCACCCGGGATTGAACATTCGCGAGCCTTCTACGCTGGTATGCGCCGCGCGCTCTTTCAATTTCGCCAGCTCGACGAGCGCTTTTTCCATATCCTCGCGTATCCGGAAAATTCCCACGAGACTCTGCATCACTTTCTGCAAATCGCGATGCACCGCGTAAGGATTCTCGCCACCCTGTCGCTGAAACGCGCTCAGCGCCTCGCTTTCGCCCGCGCTGATCTGCCCCTCATCCAGATTGGGAGCAGACGTTTCCTTGGCGTGTTGCGCCGCCGCAAGTCCCGCCCGCCGCCCAAACACCAGCAAGTCCGAAAGCGAATTCCCGCCCAAGCGGTTGGCCCCATGCAGTCCCGCCGCCGCTTCTCCAGCAGCAAACAGTCCCGGCAACGAACTTTGCGCGGTTTCGGCCTCCACGCGAATCCCGCCCATCATGTAGTGGCACGTCGGCCCAACTTCCATCGGCCCTTTCGTGATATCCACGTCCGCCAATTCCTTGAATTGGTGGTACATGCTCGGCAGCTTCTTTTTCACGTACTCCGCAGGTTTGTGCGAAATATCCAAATACGCGCCGCCGTGTTCTGTCCCGCGTCCCTCTTTCACTTCCGTATAGATCGACCGCGCGACCACATCCCGCGTCGAAAGCTCCATTCGCTTCGGATCGTAGCGTTCCATAAACCGCTCGCCGTTCTTATTGCGGAGAACTCCGCCCTCCCCGCGTACCGCTTCCGTCACCAAAATTCCTTGCACTCCCGGCGGCCACACCATTCCGGTCGGATGAAACTGCACAAACTCCATGTCCATCAACTCAGCGCCCGCTTCATAAGCCAGCGCCATTCCATCGCCCGTGTACTCCCACGAATTTGATGTGATTGGCCAAGCCTTCCCAATCCCGCCCGTAGCCATCACGACTGACTTCGCCTTGAACACCACGAACCGCCCCGTCTCCCGCCAATACGCCAGCGCACCCGCGCATCGCCCGCCATCCGTAAGCAGCCGCACGATCGTGCATTCCATGTACACGTCAAATCCCATGTGCACGCCGCGATCCTGCAGCGTGCGAATCATCTCCAATCCCGTGCGATCTCCCACGTGACACAACCGCCGAAACGTGTGCCCGCCGAACGCCCGCTGTAAAATCCGTCCGTCCTCGGTCCGGTCAAACAGCGCGCCCCACTGCTCCAGCTCTTTCACGCGCTCCGGAGCTTCCTGGGCATGCAACTGCGCCATGCGCCAGTTGTTGAGCATTTTCCCGCCGCGCATCGTGTCGCGAAAATGTGGCTTCCAGCCGTCCGCCGAATCCACATTCGCCATTGCCGCGGCAATTCCGCCTTCCGCCATCACTGTATGAGCTTTTCCGAGGAGCGATTTGCTAACCACGCCCACCGAAGCGCCCTGCCCCAGCGCCTCAATCGCCGCGCGCAATCCCGCTCCGCCCGCGCCAACCACCAGCACATCGTGTTCCTGCGTCTCGAACCTATCGCTCAAAAGATCCTCGCATCTTGGATAGCACCGGAAGCGACCAGCCTGATGTAAAAGTCCGCTAATCCAACCGAAATCAAGCTCATCCACGCAAACCACATGTGCCGCTCATTTAGAATCGAAAGCCAATGCCACACCTTGTACCTCGGTTTTCCGAAAGTCGCGCACGAGAAGCAATCAAGCTTGCCGCCGGCCAAATGGCGGAGCGAATGGCAAGAAAGCGTGTATGTCGTCAGCAGAATGATGTTGACCAGCAACACGAGCGTGCCCACGCCCATTCCGAACTTTCCGTCAAAATTGAACGCTTGAAAAACGTCCTTCCACAGGAAACACAGGAAAAGGATTGCGAAATATAAAAAGTATCGGTGTAGATTTTGCAGAACGAAAGGAAATCTCGTTTCGCCCTTATAGTTCCGCTTCCATTCGCTCACTGCACAAGCCGGCGGGTCCTGAAAAAATGCGCGATAGTATGCTTTCCGGTAGTAATAGCAGGTCGCGCGAAAGCCCAGCGGCCCGCCTAGAATCAGCAGGGCGGGTGAAAGCTTCCACCAGCGATGATGCTCGTCAATCAGGGGTGAATAAAACGGCGAAAGATAGGGTCCCCACTCATAGAATCGGCCTTCAAACGCGCGCAGCGTCGCATAAAGTCCGAATCCTCCAAGCAGCAGCACTACCGGAATTGTCTCGGCCCACCAGGAATCCCCACGCAACGTCTGCCCGAACTCCGGCGCCTTAACCGTCCGCGCCCCACTATCTGCCATGAAGTCCCCCTCAGCGACGCATAGACTAGCCACAAATGGTGAGTTTGAAAACTAAATTCGTGTCATCGATATTTTTTAACCTCCGGAATATTCGGCTACACCGGAATTATGCGAAACTATACGGCTGCTCAACATAAGGAGAAGAGCTCAGTGCCCGCAAAAGATAAAATCGCCGTCCTCACAGGCGGCGGCGATGTCCCCGGCCTCAATCCAGTCATTAAGTCCGTTGTATATCGCGCCACTGGACTGGGCCGCAGCGTAATCGGCATTCGTAAAGGATGGGAAGGTCTCACGCACATGGATCCCGCCAATCCCAACGACCCCTATATCCGCCCTCTAGATCGCGAGAATACCCGCGCCATTGACCGCACCGGAGGCACCGTTCTGCACACTTCGCGCACAAATCCCCGCAAAATGTCCGAATCCAAACTACCCAAGACGGTCCATCTCGATCGCATCAAAAAACTCCCTTTCGACGGTAAACACTACGATTTCACTCCTGTCGTCCTGGAAAATCTCGAGCGTCTCGGCGTCGGCTGCCTGATCACCATCGGAGGCGATGATACGCTGAGCTTCTCCGCCGCCCTTTCCGCCGCGGGTATGCCCGTTATTGCCATTCCTAAGACAATGGACAACGACGTCCAAGGCACCGAGTACTGCATCGGTTTCTCCACCGCGATCACTCGCGCCAAAGAACTTATCACCCGCCAACGCACCACTCTTGGCTCTCACGAACGCATTGGCGTCTTCCGCATTTTCGGGCGCGACGCGGGCTTCACCGCGCTCTACACCGCTTACGTCACCTCCACGCGCTGCCTCATTCCCGAATATCCCTTCGACATCGACCGGGTCGCCAAACTGCTTTCCGAAGACAAGCGCAACAATCCTAGCCACTACGCTCTCGTGGTCGTTTCGGAGGGTGCTGTTTGGAAGGAAGGTTCCGTCAAGGAATACGGCGAAGCCGATGCCTACGGCCATCGCAAAAAGATTGATATTGGCCAAGCCCTTGGTGAGGAAATCCGCAAGCGTACGGGCGATGAAATCATGGTCAGCGACTTGACCTACGATCTGCGCAGCGGCGAGCCCGACGCCATCGACCAGCTCGTCGCCATCACTTTCGCCAACATCGCCGTGGATATGCTCCGAGACGGCGTCTTTGGCCGCATGGTCGGCGTACAGAATGGCTGCTACGCGCACGCCCCACTTCCCGCTTCTTCTCTGGGGGCGCGGAAAGTGGATATCCCCACTCTCTACAACACCGAGCGCTATCGCCCCAATTACACCTCCAAACTGGGTGCCCCTCTCCTCTTCAATCGCATCTGAGTGGCGCAACAGAATCTGTGGGACAGCCACTTCTGGCTGTCCTCCGTGCATGGGGCCGCACTGTTGCGCCCGTAGTTCAGCGCAAATCGCCAGTGCCCGTGGCATCCGGGTGTAACCCTTGCGCCACTTCGCGTTCATCACTGAGCTATTTCGTGCGAATATAATTTTGGAGGCCGCTCTTGAAGAGAGAACAGCGCCGCACGCCCCGGTACACCTTCATCGCCAGCGCCGAGCTCGTCGAACAAAAGACCGACGTGCGAATCGCCACTCGTGTCAGCGAGCTAAGCCTTCACGGATGCTACCTGGACATGATGAATCCGTTCCCACAAGACACCCTGGTGCTCGTCAAAATTTTCGCCGGCGAGGATTTCTTCCACGCGAAAGCAAAGATCATCTATGTACAGCCGAATCTTGGTTGTGGTGTCTCCTTCCTCGAAGTCGAGCCACAACCTCTAGGCGTGCTCGGACGTTGGCTTGAGACTGCCCAGAAAGACGGTCAAAAGCGTTCAGGCTAGCCTTTGTAGAGCCGCATCTTTAGGCGCTTCTTATCAAAACTCCTAATTTAGTCATGATGCCTTCTGGTCGAAGACCTCCCCGAATGGATGTGTTATCGTCGGTTCGCAATGGGAGGTACCTGGTGACTGCGGAGCAGTTTCGGCGGTTGGCTTTGAGCTTTCCGGAAGCCGTTGAGAGTTCACACATGAATCACCCGGATTTTCGGGTACGTGGCGGCAAGATTTTTGCGACTTTGGCCTATCCGGACAAGAAATGGGGCATGGTGAAGCTGACTCCGGAGCAGCAAGAAGAATTTGTGAGGGCTGAGCCGGAGGTTTTCGTTCCGGTGAAGGGCGGGTGGGGCCGAGGCGGCGCTACCAGCGTGCGGCTGCGACTGGCCAAAAGCGCTGACTTGCGTCCCGCGGTGGCTGCGGCTTGGTGCAATGCGGCGCCGAAGAAGCTGGCGCGAGAGTTCGAGGCGAGCTTTAAATAAAAATGGAAAACGTGAGGGGAAATGGCTGAACGGCCGGTATTAGTGGGACTGATCCCGCAGGCGGTGGTGCTGGATGCTGGCGACCAGGTTTCGTGGATTTCAGATGCCGGGAATCTGCGCGTGGAGTTTGACGTGAACCGCTGCCCTTTTACGTCCAACGTGTTTCAGGCACCGGCGGGGATGCGGCTGCTGAGTGGTCCCCCCCGCGTAGGAACCAAGGACGGTACGTACAAGTATCGCGTCTGGCTCAATGACCAGATGGTCGGCCAGGGCGAAGTAGTCTTGCGCGGAAGGTAGCGATTAGGATTTTGGCTTCGCGCTGGTCGCCTTCGGCTGCTTTGCGATTACCTTGTCCGCGATTTTGT
>Ga0073928_10001935_pt1 | contig 37950 bp, 28 predicted proteins | sample PaiPotPPA55metaG_FD_76969 | JGI IMG/M metagenome (GOLD analysis project Ga0073928, IMG submission 76969) | Iron sulfur acid spring bacterial and archeal communities from Banff, Canada, to study Microbial Dark Matter (Phase II) - Paint Pots PPA... ... | reverse complement strand
GGGCGTCCTCAGTCTGCAGCCCGGTGTCACATTTGTCGGTAACAATGTCGACGACAACATTGATACGCGCAACGGCGCTCTAAATGGCGGCCGCAGCGATCAAGCCAACATCACTCTCGATGGCGTAGACAACAACGACCAAATTCGCGGCACCGCCTTCAAAGGAGCCGTTCGTTCCACGTTGGACTCCATCGAGGAGTTTCGCGTCACCACTGTGGGTGACAATGCCGACCAAGGGCGCTCCTCGGGCGGCCAAGTCACGCTAGTCACCAAGAGTGGCACCAATATGTTTCATGGCTCGCTTTACGAACAAAATCGCCCGACCGTTACCGCGGCGAACGGGTGGTTCAACAAGCACACCGAGTTATTGAACGGCGCTCCCAACGTCCCGCAAAAAATCATTCGCAACACGTTCGGCGGCTCGCTCGGTGGCCCCATCCTCAAAGACCGCTTGTTCTTCTTCGGCACCTATGAAGGCCAGCGCCAAGCGGAAGATGTGGAAGTCAGCCGCAACGTGCCTGGACTCACGCTGCGAAACGGCAGCATCAGTTACCCAACCGCCAGCGGCGGCGTCCAGACGCTAACTTCCGCCCAGATTAAACAGATGGACCCCAACTGCACGGCGCTCGGTACCTGCCCGTTGGGCAACGGTCCCGATCCCGCGGCCGTCGCCGCCTTCAATAAATATCCGCTGCCCAATTCCACTGCATGTCCTAACAACGACGGCTTCAACATCTCGTGCTTTTCGTTCTCAGCAGCAAACCCAAGGCATCTGAACACGACTATCGCCAAGATCGATTACAACCTCACTCGTTCCGGCAGCCACCGCCTCTTCGTCCGGGGCAATTACCAAACCGACCGCGACGCGCGGCCGCCGCAATTCCCCGGTCAGCCGCCCGCAAACGTAATTCGCGACACCAGCAGAGCGATAGCCGTCGGATATACCGCCGTCCTCTCCAACACCGTAGTGAACAGCTTCCACTACGGACTTACCCGTCAGAGTCGCGATAATCTCGGTGTCGAAGGCCCCCCGCTCGTATCGTTTCGCTTCATCGACGATCTTGTGCCCGGGGTCTCCTCCCCATCCGGGGAACAGTCCTTTACCACGAAGTTTCACATTCCCGTGCATAACTGGGTGGACGACGTCACCTGGTCACGCGGCAAACATACTCTCCAGCTCGGAACCAATATTCGTTTGATCAATAATGTCCGCGCTTCCGACGTCTCCAATATCAACAACGGCCTAATCAATCCATTTTTCCTGAATACCGCGCCCGCCGGAAGTGGTGGCAGCTTAGACCCCGGTGCCTTCGGGTTTCCTGCCGTTGATCCAAACAATCTCGCCGTCTACGACAATGCCATCATCGACTTAGTAGGAATCGTCGATCAGGTCACCGGCAATTTCAACCGCGACAAGAACAACAACCAATTTCCGCAAGGCGCTCTTATCCCTCGCCACTTCCGCTCTTGGGAATACGAATGGTACGCGCAGGACTCCTGGCATGTTAAGCCCAACCTCACCATCACTGCGGGCCTCCGTTACACCATTTTGGAGCCACCCTATGAAACCAATGGCAATCAGGTCGCGCCAGACATCAGCCTCAATCAATTTGTGAACCAGCGAGCTGCCTTGGCGGCGCAAGGCCAAGTCGCGAGCCCCGTTTTCGGTCTCGGTCTGAGCGGACAAGCTAACGGCAAGCAGCCCTACTGGCCCTATGACTACAAAAACCTCGGTCCCCGTCTCGCCGTAGCCTACTCTCCGAATGCATCCGCAGGATTTTTCAAGGCGCTCTTCGGCGGCCCCGGCAAGTCTTCGTTTCGCGCCGGATACGGCATCGTCTACGATCACTTTGGAGAGGGGCTGGTCGATACGTTTGACAACGTCGGCTCGTTTGGGTTAACCACCGTCATCACCAATCCAGCCAGCGTGCAAACCGTCGATGGTGGCGCCCGTTTTACCGGCCTCCACAGCATTCCTGTTTCCAGCAACGATGGCCAGTTACTGGCCAGTGCGCCCAATGGCCCCTTCCCGTTTATTCCGCCCGTAAGCACGCTCAACAATAACACCCAGCAAATTGCTTACGGCCTGGACGACAAGCTCAAGACTCCGTACTCGGAGCTGGTCGATGTCTCTTTCACGCGCGAGTTGCCGGGCGGTTTTGTCCTGGAAGCAGCATACGTGGGCCGTTTCGCTCATCGCCTGCTCCAGCAGCGCGATTTAGCCATGCCCATTAACTTCAAAGATCCTAAGTCCGGCATGGATTACTTCACCGCCGCCAGTACGTTCTCCAAGGACTTCTACGCCGGCGTAACACCTGCCCAGATCCAACCCATTCCATACTGGGAAAATCTCTTTCCCGCGGCCGCCGGTACCTGCGGAGCCAACACATCCGCCACTCAATGCATGTATAAGATGTATTCTGGGAACATCGGTCCCGGCACGTTTGGTGAGACCAACGGCATCTTTAACTTTGACGCGTTCTGCTTCCCAGCGTGCTTGAATCAGCAAGGGCCGGTTCCCAACAAAGCCGGCCAACCCGGTGGACCGTTCCAGTTCTACAATCCGCAATTCACCGCGCTCTACGCCTGGTCCAGCATTGGCAAGAGCGCTTACAACGCTGGCCAGTTGATCCTGCGCAGCCGTCCCAAGCACGGGCTCCAGATGGATTTTAACTACACCTTCTCGCAATCCCTGGATGTCTGTTCCGACGCCGAACGCGTGCCTCAGTTTGGCGGGCTCTGCGCCGTTGTTAATACCTGGTCTCCCAACCAGCTTCGCGGCCCATCCGATTTCGACGCTCGCCACCAAATCAACAGTAACTGGGTCTATGATCTCCCCCTCGGCCGCGGCCAGCGCTTCGGTCATGATTGGAACCGCGCCATCGACACCCTGTTAGGCGGCTGGGAGGTCGTCGGACTCGCGCGCTGGACCAGTGGATTCCCGTTCAGCGTAGGTCCGGGCGGCACGTTCCCGACTAACTTCCAACTCGGTGGCAACGTCTTCAATCTCCAGCACGTCGCCACAGGTACCACCTTCCTCGGACCGAACGGCGATCCGTACGCGTTCAAATTGGGCCCTGCTGCCGACACTTTCCTGGGTCAGGCGGGCGTCACAAACCCAAACTTCCGCTTTGCGTTCCCTGGTGAATCCGGGCAGCGTAACAACTTCCGCGGCGATGGCTTCTTCGGCGTAGACTTGGGCGTCAACAAGACGTTCCGTATCACGGAACGCCAAAACCTGCGCTTCAGCGCCTCGGCTTTCAACCTTACGAATTCCGTGCGCTTTGACCCTGCGACACTTACTGTGAACACCAACCTGCAAAACGCTCAGTCCTTCGGCCAATACACGCAAACACTAACCAATCCGCGGGTAATGGAGTTCGCGCTTCGCTACCAATTCTAACCGTGAGCAAGGCGAGGTCCCGAACGTTTCGGGGCCTCGCCGATGCCCGCACGGGTTTGGCTCTGCGGCTTCTTACGTTTCTCTCGCATTTTTTCTTCGATGGGCCGGTCACCTGCACCCAAACCGTCCCTCCGACCAGTTGTCCTGACGTACCCCCTGCGTTACCTTAGTCCCGAAGCTCGCGCAGTACGGCGAGGTACGCCGCTGCTATGGTTATTCTGCTCGCCCACTGGGAGGCGACTCGATCCAGGAGAGAGTTAGAGGAAAAACGAAGGAATCACCCGCCGGGGCAGGTTTCATAAGGGTCGCTGCAACCCCTTTGCAATCAACACTTGCAAAAGTGTATCAAAACAAACAACTTTAAGTTCCTTTAGAATGAACACTTATGAAAAAAGGGGGGAGAGGGGGTCGATCGAATTCCTTCTGCCAACTCAAACCAAAACACAGCGCGCGGCGTGCCCATCAGAGGCATGGCGAAGCTCTGGGACGGCAACCCTGCAGTCCTCGCGGCGAAGCCCGCACCGCGGCTCAAAGGCGCAGCCCGGCGGCAGCGCCGTGAGCTGCGGCACCGTCCCCGGAATCGGGGTCAATTTGCGCTTCTCCAGCGACGGGGAGGCCGCCAGCAATCCCTGGGTATAAGGATGCCGCGGCGCCCGCAGCACATCCGCCACAGGGCCAGTTTCGACAATTCGGCCGGCGTACATCACCGCGACGCGATCCGCCACCTGCGTCACCACGCCAAGGTCGTGCGTGATAAAGAGCAAGCCAAGCTTCAGCTCCCGCCGCAACCGATCCAGAAGCTCGAGGATTTGCTTCTGTACGGTGACGTCCAAAGCCGTGGTCGGCTCATCGGCAATCAGCAACTTGGGATGCGCGGCAATCGCCATCGCGATCATCGCGCGCTGTCGCAAGCCGCCTGAGAGCTGATGCGGAAACTGCTCGGCTCGCGCCTCCGGCTCGGGCACAGAAGCCTGGCGAAGCGCTTCAAGAACGCGGCTCCGGAGCTGACTCTTCGAGAGGCTCGGCTCGTGCGTGCTGATGGCTTCCTCAATTTGCGCGCCGATTCGCATCACAGGATTGAGCGAGGTCATCGGCTCCTGGAAAATCATCGCGATCTCTCGTCCCCGCACGGAGCGCCACTCTCTCTCCTTCATTTGCGCCAAGTTGCTCGCGTTGCTCTCGCCACGCTGGAGGGTGGCAGTGCCGGATACACGCGCTCCCGGCGGCAACAGCCCCATGAGCGCCAGCGCAAGCATTGTCTTGCCGCTGCCCGATTCGCCGACAAGTCCGAGCGATTCCGCCGGAGCGAGCTGCAGCGAAATGTCGTTAACCGGCCGAATCCAGCCGGCCGAGGTCGGCAACTCCACAGTCAGGTTCCGTACATCCAGCAAGGTCATGTGAATGATTTTAGATTAGAGCGGCCGCGGAATCTTGGCGAGCGAAATTGGGCCACTGTTTCCGATGCGAGGTGTTGTGGTGCAATCTTTCGATGTGAGGACTAGGCCGACGATCAACGCTTCTCAACCGGAATTACAAACTTCAGGCCGGTGTGCGTCGGCGAGAAGCCCACGACTTTTACGTCTTTCAGTCCTGATTTGCGGCCCGCTGCAATTACGTCGTTCTCAGTGATTTGCTTTTGGCCCTTCGGATACACGTCCACAGTGCGGCCGCGCCTTTCAGGGCTCTTCGCCAATTTAGATATTTGGGATAAATCTTTGGATGAATCGGCAGCGAAACAAATCCATTCTGTGTCTGCCGCGGGACGCCAGTAGGCCCTACAGCCTCTTTCCCGTTGCAAATAAGGTAAATTTTCGAGAGGATGCTAACGACCGCTGGAGTGTCCAGTCTCGCGCCCGTGGTGGCCCTGCTACCCGGACTGCCCGTGTACGACTCTCGTCTCTTCGGCGCGCTCCGCGACTCTTATTCGGGTTCCGGGCAGAAGGAGTGGGCAGGTGAAGAAGCTCTATATTGGGAATCTTCCGTTTTCCGCTACGGAAGATCAACTCCACGAGTGGTTCTCTCAGATCGGCGTTACACCCTCGGGCGTCAATCTCATCCGCGACCGTTTTACGGGACAGTCGCGCGGGTTCGCGTTTGTCGAAGTGAATAGCGACGACGATGCGGATCGCGCGGTGAACTCGTTGAATGGGCAAAACTTCGGCGGGCGCAACCTCGTGGTGAATGAAGCACGGCCTCAGGCAGAACGTGCCGGTGGCGGTGGTGGCGGACGCGGCGGGGGATATGGCGGCGGTCGTGGTGGCGGTGGCGGCGGACGCGGTGGCCACGGTGGTGGCGGCGGACGCGGCGGTGATCGCGGTGGTGACCGAGGCGATCGCGGTAACCGCTGGTAAGCACCCTCCAGGTAGCAGCGGCTTCCTTCCAGAAGCGGCTAGACCTTCCTTGAAAAAGTTTTAAGCGTTAGTGGTGTGTTTCGCGTTCGTGTGCTCGACATCGGTGCGCACGGCTCTTCCTTGCGCGTAACCATAGCGCACTACATTGAGCGTTCGAATAGCGCGATCCACGAGGGACGGGACGTCCATTGAGGCTTCGGCAGCGTCCAAGGCCTCTGCCGTGGCGAAGAGCGCGGGCGATTTGGGTTGAAATACAGGGCAGCAATCGTGGAAGGGTTGTTCGGAAATATCGTGCGTGCCAATACGTCGCGCAATCTCCTGAATTTCCAGCTTGTCGTCGCCAATCAACGGCCGGTATAGCGGAAGCCGGGCGATGGCACCTACTGCCTGCAAATTCTGCAAAGTCTGCGAAGCTACTTGGCCAAGACTGTCTCCAGTGATTACGCCTTTGCCCCCACCGCGCAATGCGATGCGTTCCGCGATGCGCAGCATCAGGCGGCGATAGAGAAGGATACGAAACGCATCGGGGGTCTGCGCTACAATTTCCCGCTGCAGAGGTTCGAACGGGACAAGATACAGCTTTGCGGTGAACTGCCACGGCACCAGGCGCTCGACCAATTGGCGTGCGACGTGAACGGAAGATTCTCCGGCAGCGGCACCGCCTCCCCAGAAATGCACAAAACTCAAATGCGCGCCGCGTTTCATCATTTTGTACGCGGCCACCGCAGAATCGAAACCGCCAGAGAGTAGGCAGACGAGCCGGCCCGCGGTGTTCGGCGGAAGCCCGCCTGGCCCGATGATGCGGCGCGCGTAGACGAGCAGCGGGCCGCGAGTGATTTCGATCCGGCAGGTTAGGGAAGGCGCTTTTAGATCGACCCGCACATTGCGGCCTTCACGCTGCAATTTGTCAAAGAGGTAGCCGCCGACCTCGCGCTCGACAGCCATAGCGTTCAAGGGAAAGTCTTTATCGCTGCGACGGACACGCACGGCAAAGGACGCGAATTGCTCGTTGCGAATTTCTTCCCAAGCAGCGGCACGAATCGTGTCGAGTGGATCGTCATTTAAGTCAGGGCGGCGTAGCACACGCGCGATGGCCAGATGCGAAATGCCGCTGACCCGCGTAAGGCGCTGCAAGGCTTCATCGACATGCGCGGCATCGGCAATTTCGACAATCAGGCGGTCGGCGGGTTTTGAGATGCGGCTTATAGCGATGCCATCCAACGCGCGGCGCAGCGCTTCCCGCAGTTTGTGCAGAAAAAAGCGGCGATTGCCTCGCTTGAGCCACAGCTCATGGTAGTGAACGACAATGTGCGCAGAAGCCATCATTCTCACTCGCCAACGTAGGCGGATGCGCGTAGTATACAGCCGCCTGCGAGTCGCTTTGCCGAGAACCTTTGGAGTTCAAGATCGCAGTGCGCAAGCAGGTGAGGCACCTTGCGCCCAATTTCCAGCGGCGAAACGGACGAGTCCAAAGCAGCAGCAGGCCGTGCGAAACAATTAACCCCGTAACGGGTTTGATACAACGAGCGCCGAAATGTCTGGCGGCGTGCGTGGCGGCGTATATCTTTAGGCCTCTGGCGGCCGCGAGATGCAGTGGCGCACCGTGGAAAATACAGTGAACCCCAAGGGCAGGCCTTGCATCCAATCGGGCAGGAATTACGTCGAAGAGTAGTAGACGACGCTATGACAACTTGGCACAAACGCGATTGGAAACAGTTTTATGAACTGGCGCGCCGCCCTTGGCAGCGTCATCGGCCGCCCCGGCCGGTATATCCAACAGGGATTAATCGCGTGTTGCCGGCGCAGGGATTTAGTTTGTCTGAGTTGGATGATGCGGGCGTTGATCTTGATCTCGCGGAGCAACTGGGTTTGCCTGTGGATGCGGGGCGCATCGGGGCTTACGGCCCGAATGTGACAGTGCTGCGCGACTTCGTTCGCTCTTCGCGCCAGCCTTTGTAGTTTCTAGCCGTTCCTATCTCCCCTCAAAGTAATCTGGGAAAAGCAAGCTGGCGAGTCGCTAAGGTTCAGGTGATTCAGGAGTTCTAGTGCGGATGGCTGTCGGACTAAGGATTTTCTGATCACCGTCTTGCAGAGTGATTTTTTCGCCCTTTTCTTCAAAAGGCTTCAGAAATTCGGGATCTTCCCATGCGTGCGATTCCACTTGATCCCAACTGAAAAGCTCGTAGGTTCCCGGCGCGATGCCTCGCAGCTCAAAATTGCCATGCTGATCGGTAGTTTTTGATTTATAGAGGCGAAAGTCGGTGCGGCGCGATTCTTCCGGCACCAACACCACCCAGACACCCGCGGCGGGCAAACCATCGGCATCCGAGACGCTTCCCTTCAATCGCGCTCCCTTCGAGCTGACAATGACTTCGAGCGTGGCATCAACGTTTCGGCGGACCGTGAATCCCTCGTGCGTGACGTCGCTCATGCCGTAGCGGACACTCTTCACATAGCAATCCGGCGAGATGCCGGTTACCTCCAGGTGATAGGTGCCGTCAGAAATGTCCTTTAAGTTAAAGGTTCCATTTGCGAGCACTCTGGCGTCGCCTCCCCAGTACTCGTTAGTCTCGCCCATGGCCAAGACCTTCAAGTCTCCCTCTTCGACGCTCGGGTTCCCTTCCCAAACAAGACGGCCTTCGATTGTCACGCCCGGGGCGATTGTGAGCGCTAGGCCGTCGATGTCCGCGTTATTAACTTCAATGGGTTGGCGCGTTGTATAGGACTTTCCTTCATCGAACCAGTAGGCCAACAACGTGTACGACCCGGACAGAACATCACGGAACTCAAAGGTGCCGTCCTTTTGCACATAAGCATTCGTGTTCGTAAAAGACCAGAGAAGCCGAGTGTTCCTGGGAGTCAAATTAAGATAAACCTCGCTCCCGGAATGGTGGGTCACGGTGTTGTAAACACGCCCCCGAACTTTGAATAGGCTCACCCGCCGCAAGAGCATGTCCATGGAAGGCAGCTCTTCACCTGCTTTCAGGCCAATCGGCGTTGCCTTCGCAACATCCGTGCTGCCTGGGTAGTATGTGGTTACATAGCCTGGGTCGTTCTTGGTTTCTCCCAAGTCTTTGAAATTATTCTGAGGCCCGAAGCCAGGTCCACCCGGTACGTAATGCGCGCTTACGAAATAATGGCCGGGACGTAATCCGAACAGGCGATACTCTCCGAGATCGTTTGTGCTGGCATAGGCTTCGCTCGAAAGTTTGCGCTTCCCTTCGTTGTAGACGTCGCGCATCGCCATGACCATGACCGACGGCAGCGGTTGGCCATCCTCATCCATGATTTTCCCGGCAATCACTGCAGAAGGAATCAAACGAAAGAGGCGATCCGTTAAATTTTCTCCCGGCGAGAGCGTGAGAAGGGCGCCCGGGTCATCGGGAGTCCTCTGCCCAAACTGCTGAGTCACGAAGCCGACCCGGCTTACTTCCAGACGGTATCTACCCGCTTCCACATCTTTAAGCTGAAAATGTCCGCCCGCGTCGCTAAGCGCGGTGTATCCCTGGTTTTCGTCGTCCGCTTTTTTCAGCCTGACTACGGCTGCTTTGATGGGTTGGCCGCCAGCCAGGGCTACGACGGTACCGGAGACCGTGCAAGTTTCCTTCTTTACTTTTTCCGCGGGAACATTTCGCGCAGCTTCCTGTGCGTTCAGACGGAAGCTCCCGGCTGGTCGGGCCTTTGGTGAACTGATCAAAAGCACCATTGCGAAGAATAGCTTCATAAACAGCACCCGCAACGGGAAGTATACGCCGAGCTACGTACTAAGATGGAGAATTGATTCGTTTGGCGTATAGGGCCCGCCATTTGTGCGTGGTCAGGGAAGCGCGTAAAATAGATCCCTCACCAACACTCAATGGCCTCACTTTTCAACATCATCTCGAATAGCCCGGCACCGATGGTGCAGCCTCCGGGGGCGCATCCGCGACCGGAATGGCTGCGTGTTAAGTTTTTTGGCGGCGAGCGCTACCAGGATTTGAAGCGCATCATGCGTACGCTGGACTTGCACACCGTTTGCGAGAGTGCGCGCTGCCCCAATATGGGTGAATGCTGGGAACACGGCACGGCAACTTTCATGATTCTGGGCGAGATTTGTACGCGCGCTTGCGGATTTTGCGCAGTGCCTTCAGGCAAGCCAGTGGGTCCGCCGGATGAGGAAGAGCCGTTTCGTGTAGCGGAGGCGGTCGCGCGAATGGGTTTGCGCTATGCCGTGGTAACTTCGGTCAATCGCGACGACCAGCCGGACGGAGGCGCGCACATTTTTGCGCGCACCATCGAGGAAATTCGCCGACGCGTGCCGGGTTGCAAGGTGGAAGTGTTGATTCCGGACTTCCGCGGCGACTGGAACGCGCTGAATACAGTTCTGGCGACCAAGCCGGACGTGCTCAATCACAACACAGAAACCGTGCCGCGGCTTTACCGCCAAGTGCGCAAAGGCGCTTTGTATGAGCGGTCGCTCGAGTTGCTACGGCGCTCAAAGGAAGCGCATCCGGACGTGCCGACCAAGACCGGATTGATGTTGGGGCTTGGCGAAGAAAAAGAAGAAGTGCTGTCGACGTTGCAGGATTTGGCGGCTCAGGGCACGGACATCCTCACCTTGGGACAGTATTTGCAGCCGACGAAAGCGCACCTGCCAATCGTTCGCTATGTTCATCCGGATGAATTTGCGGAGTTCAAGATCCTCGGCGAAGCCATGGGATTTAAGCACGTTGAAGCCGGGCCGCTAGTCCGATCGTCTTACCACGCTTTTGAACAAACGGAATCAGCCAATAAATAGAATAAGGTCAGAGTGGGATCCACGCCTTACGGCGGAGACTACTTGCTGACGGCGGTGGACCAATCGGTGAATGGCACGGCGCGGCCGCCCCGCACTACGGTCGGAATGACGTGATCAAAACCCTTATGCGACCTGGCCGAATAATTCAGCTTGAGTTGCGGCCCAAGGCCCAGGTCCTGCTCGTGGATCGACTCGATGCTGTGAATTAAGCCCTCCCGCGTCAACTCTTTGCCGGCGCGCTTTAATCCTTCCACGATCACCATAGCATCCACAAAACCCTCAAGGCTCACGAAATTGGGCCGTGCGGAAGGCGCGTATTTCGATAGGGTGCGCCGGTACAGCGCCACGCCCTTTAGGTCGGTGAGGTAATAAGGTGGCACCACCTGCGTAATAACCATTCCTTCAGCGTCATCCCCCGCCTCCAGAATTAGCTCATCCGTACCCACAAAGGAAACCGTGAGAAACAGCGGCCTCCAGTTCTTGGCGCGCGACTGTTTCAAGATCGGGGCAACCGTGTTTGGAGGACCGACGATGACAACGGCTTGCGGATTCGCCGCGCGCACCGTGTCAATGGCGCCGCCCACATTCGCGGTTTGCCGTTCGTACGAGCCCACTTTAACCGGCTGCGCGCCACGGGCCTTGAGCGCTTCGGTAACCCCTCCCAGAACTGCGGTGCCGAAGGCGTCCTCCGGATAAATGACGCCTACTTTGCGATAGCCGAGCTTGTCCCACACGCCCTCGATCTGCTCGCGGGTCTCGTCGTAATAGGACGCGCGCACGTTCACAATCCAATGACGCAACGGGGTGTAGAGTGTCTGAGCTCCCGTGAACAGCCCAATCAACGGAACTTTATTGCTTTCCGCCAGCGGCACATACTTCACGGCCGTCGGCGTGCCCACAAAAAGCCCCATTGCGAAGACATTGTCGCCCAGCAGGCGCTCGAAACAGATCTGCGTTTTGGCTGGATCGTAGCTGTCGTCGTAGCTAATTAGTTTGAGCTTGCGACCGTTTACGCCGCCTTCATCGTTGATTAGGCTGAAATAGGCATTCGCACCGGTGACGGTTTCCACCCCAAGAGAGTGCGATGGTCCCTCTAGCGCCGCGCATGAGCCGATGACGACGGTCTTCTCCGTCACGCCGGGAACGTTCTGTGCATCGGCGATGAGCGGTATTCCAAAAATGCACAGAAAAAAAGCGGTGGGCAGGAACTCGGAGCGCAAGCCCTTATTCATCATGTACCTCACGCCAATAACCTGAGATTCTGGCCGACCGGATGGGATGTTGTAATGATACTCGGTCTGCAAGGCGCGAGTTGTCAACGCTGATGGAATGGCGGGGACCTTACTGGTAAAGGGGAAAGGTTTTCGGCTTTATTGCGCGGAACGTTACGGCTTGGAGTTGGCTCCGATCAGAACTAGGGCCAAGCCCGCGACAAGGAGCGCGGCAGTGGCAGCAATGGGAATTTGCGCGGTCTTTTCTTCGTCAACGGTGGCCTGGAAGGAACCGATTTTTGCCACTTGCTGCTGCTGGTGATAGGTGTAAGTAGGATGCAAGACGGCAGCGATGCCCAGCAGTATTAGGACGACGCCTAGAATCATCAGTACGCGTCTCATCGAACAAACGTTAGCACAAGATCACCCCGGCTGATTTCGTCTATCTTTAGAAACACTCATTTAGAAACACCCCAGCGCCATAAAGGGCGCAGGGATTCGTTCGAAAGGCAGGGAAGTACTACGAACGGCTCGTAGCAGCGGCAGCAGCGACTTTCTTTGCAGCTTTAGCGGCTTTTGCGGCAGTGGAAGCCTTGCGACGCCTCTTTGTCTTCGGGGGCGTGGCGGGTGCTTCGCCAATAAGCTCCGCCGTCATCATACTGGTGACGAACAGCTTCGGCCCATGATCATCGAAATCAACCGAGGTACGCTCCTGGTCTGAGGCGGTTACGATTCCCAGGCCGTACACATCGTGTTTGATTGTCTGTCCTTCTTGCATTGATTGCACAACGTCCTCCTGGACCACTCACTCGACGCGGAATAAAATTTTTGGTGGGTGCCTCGGCTGGTAAGCCAAAGCACCCCAATTTACAGGCTAGAGGCTCGTTACGTTCTCCGCCTGAAGGCCCTTAGGACCCTTGGTCACTTCAAACTCAACAGCTTGCCCCTCATTCAGTGACTTATAGCCATCCATCATAATCGCGGAGAAGTGCACGAAAACATCTTCCCCGGTTTGCCGCTGGATGAAGCCATAACCCTTCGAAGCATTGAACCACTTCACTGTTCCCTGTTCCTTTGACACTGCTGCCGACCTCGAGTTTGAGATTGCATTGCTTCTCTTGGTCCGTTTCCTGGTCGCCTAGCGGTAAACGCCTCGGATCCCAAGCGCCGTGACATCCTCCAGCCCGCAAAAAAAGGCCGCAAAGTTTGTCCTTGCAGCCTATTGAACGAGTCAAAAGGTAATACAAGAGCAACAAACGCTGGTAAAAATGATACCACGAAAACCCTAGTTTGTCCACGCGGAGGAGAGGTGGGTTTGGTTAGAGCGCTTGGGCGTAAACCGCTGTTGTCGCTGGACTTACGCGAGTTTTTCGCTGTGGGACTGAAGGAAAAAAGGGCAAATCGTCTATTCGAGGGCCTCTGGCTGGATGCTTAAATTGCCCTCTCCAGCGGACTTTTTCTCCCAATATTTGCGTACCCACGCTTCCCAGCTTTTGCCTGCGGCTGGATCGCGTCCGGAAAACGCTAGTGCCGAGATTTCGGCATAGGAAATTTTGACTCGCTGGTTTGAATCGCGCGGCAAAATGCGGACAAAGGAGCTTTCGAGATTCGCGCCGGTCACGCGGTCAAAAATGTAACCGTCAATTTTGCTGCCATCTTTCTTGGTGATGGCCACGTCGCCGCGAAAATCGAATGCCTTTTCTAAGGCCTCGCGCAGTTCGCTCTCTGTGGCGAGCGTCGGCACCCAACCTTCCACGGCCTCGTGGAGAGTTCCGGGCGCAACTTCCAGTGTTTCCGGGTCAAGCGCCGCACCGTGGCGCTCGGCGTGCGTGGGAGCGCTCACGCGCGTGTCTCCTCGAGCTGGGTCCCGTTGGAATTGATCTGAACCAATGGGTTGTACGCATGCACGGGCTTAACCGGCTCGTTCAGCAGAGACAAGGCATCGGGGTCTTTGTACTCACCTGAGAACGTCGCCTTCGTTGCAGCCCATAGTCCGCGCAATCCGCTGAATGTATGATCCATGGCGCTGGCTTCGTATCCGCTGTGTACCATGCAATTAGCACACTTCGGATTACCTGATTCCGTGCCGTAATTCTGCCAGTCCGTCGTCTCCAGCAGTTCTCGGAACGTGTCCACGTAGCCGTCTTGCAGCAGGTAGCAGGGCTTCTGCCAGCCGAAAATGTTGTACGTCGGCATGCCCCACGCGGTGCACTTGTATTGTTGCTTGCCCATCAGAAATTCCAGGAAAAGGGACGACTGATTGAACCGCCAGCTCTTCTTGCGATTGGAAAGGATCGCGCGGAAGAGCCTTCGGGTTCGCGCTCGTCCCAGGAAGTGCTTCTGATCCGGCGCTTTATCGTAAGAATAGCCTGGCGAGAGCATCATGCCCTCGACGCCCAGCTCCATCATTTCGTCGAAGAACACGCGGACACTATTGGGGTCGGCGCCGTCGAATAGCGTGGTATTGGTGGTCACCCGGAAACCGCGCTTTACGGCTTCCTTGATGCCTTCCATCGCGAGATCGTAACCGCCCTCGCGGCAGACGGAAAAATCGTGGTGCTCGCGCTGACCATCCATGTGGACCGAAAAGGTCAGATATTTGCTCGGCTTAAAGAGATCCAGCTTTTCTTTCAGCAGCAGCGCGTTCGTGCACAGATAGATGTACTTCTTGCGCGCGACCAACCCTTCGACGATCTTGTCGATTTGCGAGTGCATGAGCGGCTCGCCGCCCGGGATGGATACCATTGGCGTCCCGCACTCATCCACCGCCTTGAAGCACTCTTCGGGCGTCAATTCCTTTTTCAGGATATGGGGTGGATACTGAATTTTCCCGCAACCTGCGCAAGCCAGATTGCAGCGAAACAGCGGCTCGAGCATCAATACAAACGGATAGCGCTTCCGCCCGCTCAGCTTCTGCTTCAGCACATACGTTGCAACGGTCCAAGCTTGTGATATCGGTACGGGCATTGAGCCTACTTATCTCCGAATTGGCAGGGGAACAGTGAACCGGCCCCCCAGCCTCTTTTATTGTAAACGACAACCTCTATTGTAAACGACAATGTCGCAATTCGCCGCCATTCGTTTTCCGCGGATGAAGGCGATGTTCCTGACTGGCACGCCGCTTGCCTTTTGGAAGGCGGCGGTGTTGCCGCCGCTTTTCAGGTATGTGCCGCTGAAACGCGTCGTCCGTGCTGCTAGGCGCGGCTTTCACCGGTTCGGGCCCCGGCAGGCGTAAACTGAATTCCAAGCTTGAAGGCAAGCTGATGTCACGACCCAACCTCCTTTCGCTCGTCGATGACTTTAGCCGGCAACGCCGCGACGTTGCTGCAATCCAGCGCCGTGGCTATCGCCGCGAGTCGTGGACCTACGGTAGTCTCGCAAAAATCGCCTTCGGCCTCGCGCACGATTTGAAAGAACGTGGCGTCCGAACTGGCGACCGCGTCCTCGTTTGGGGACCGAACTGCGCCGAATGGATGGGGGCGTTCTGGGGCTGTCTTCTGCGGGGAGCGGTCGTGGTGCCCATCGATAATGGCGCCACACTCAATTTCGCAAAAGATGTTGCACGTGAAACATCCGCTAAGCTAATTATAGCTTCGACGGGAAAACCTACCCTCAGCACTGCCATTCCCACATTGAATCTGGAGGATTTACCAGACAGGTCTCGTGCGCCGTTTGGCGGCGCGAGGGACTACGACCCTCGCCAACCGCGCCCGCCTATCTACCAGTCGCTCGCGGACGAGCCCATCACCCGCAATCACGTCGCGCAAATCCTATTTACCTCTGGCACCACGGCCGAACCACGGGGCGTCGTCCTGACGCACGGCAATTTCCTCGCAAATCTCGAGCCGCTCGAGCGCGGGATTGCGCCTTACCGTAAGTACGAGCGCTGGCTTCACCCGCTGCGCTTCGTAACTCTAGTACCTCTGAGCCACGTTTTCGGCCAATTCATGGCACTCTTCGTTCCGCCTCTGCTCGGCGCCGCGGCAGTCTTCGAGCCATCCCCAAACGCCTCGGAAGTGATCCGCACCGCGAAACGCGAGCGCGCCACGGCGCTCATCGCTGTGCCGCACATGCTTGACTTGCTGCGCAACGGCATCCAGCGCGACCTCGCAGCGCGCGGCGAAGCCGAATGGTTTGCGCGTACCTTCGCAGCCGGCAACGGCCAAAAATTCCTTCGCCGCGCTTGGATGTTCCGCCGCATCCATCACCGCTTCGGATGGAAATTTTGGGCGTTTATCTCGGGAGGGGCCGCCCTGTCTGCGGAGACCGAGGAATTTTTCAAGCGCCTGGGCTACGCCGTGGTGCAAGGCTACGGCATGACGGAAACAGCTTCGCTCAACACCCTAAATCATCCGTTTCGCGCCGCTCAGGGTTCGATCGGCAAAGTCCTCCCCGGCCGCGAATTCCGGCTTGCTGAAGATGGCGAGATCCTGGTGCGCGGAGAAAACGTCGCCAGCGGCTATTGGCAAAAGGGCGCGCTGCAGGATTCAAGCGCCGCCGAAGAAAACGGCGGCTGGCTGCGCACGGGCGACCTCGGGGAATTAGATGCGGAAGGCAATCTGCGCTTTCGCGGGCGCAAGAAAAGCGTCATCGTCACTCCTGCAGGCCTCAATGTATATCCGGAAGACCTTGAAACCGCTCTCCGCAAACAACCCGCCGTTCGCGACGCGGTAGTCGTCCCTCGCGACCGCAAGGGAAACGCCGAAGCATTCGCGGCTCTCCTGTTACGCAATGGAGAAGAAGCAGCCGCGCGGCTCGCCATCGAAGCAGCCAACAATTCTTTGGCGGAATATCAGCGCATCCGCCATTGGATCATCTGGCCCGAACCCGATTTTCCCCGGACGCCAACAGGCAAGCCGAAATTGGCCGCAATCGCCGCTGTGGCCACAGAACTTTCCGGCGCCCCACAAAGCGGCCAGCCCGCTAACGTTGCGCTCGCGGACGGTGCCGAGCGCCTTTCGTCGGGATCAACCGACAGCGTCTCCAACATCGTCGCTAGCCTTGCGATGCATGATGGAGCGCAAGCTCTGGAGCGCCGCCTTGATCTCAGCTCGCTTGACCGCGTCGAGCTAATGAGCGCACTAGAGCAGCGTTATCAGACAGAGCTAAACGAAACCGCTTTCGCAAACGCAAAAACTATCAGCGACGTGCAACGCCTTTTGCAGGACCCGGCGACTCGCCGCACCGAATACGCATATCCACGATGGGCTCAACGCGAACCTGTGCGCTGGCTGCGGCTCGCTGTTTACTACGCGCTAGTCTGGCCGGCCACGCAAATCCTCGCCCATCCAAAAATCGTCGGCCGCGATCACCTCAAGGACGTGCGCGGACCGATTCTCGTAATCTGCAATCACGTAACGCGCCGAGCCGATATGGGACTCGTCCTTGCCGCACTACCGCCGCGTTTTCGCAATCGTCTCGCCACCGCCATCGGCGGTGAAACCCTGCAAAGCATGCGGCAGCCACCCGGTGAGTGGTTCTTCGCCAGGCGCTGGACTTATCAGCTCGGCTACTGGCTGGTCATTGCCCTCTTCAATGTCTTCCCGTTGCCCCGATTTTCCGGGTTTCGCGAGAGTTTCCGTTACGCGGGCGAATCCGTGGACCGCGGCTACAGCCTCCTGGTCTTTCCGGAAGGCGAAAGCACCAAGAGCGAAACTGGCGAGATGCAGCCCTTTCACTCAGGCATTGGCCTGCTTGCAGAAAATCTGCGCATCCCGATTGTGGCCATGCGCATGGATGGCGTGTGGCAAATGAAACGTGAAGGACGCCGCCTGGCGCGCATCGGCGAAATTACTTTACGCATCGGCGCACCGGTCACCTTCGCGCCCGCAACTCCGCCAGACGAAATCGCGCGAACGCTCGAATCGGTTGTGCGTAATCTTTAACTGCACTTTGGCCAACTTGGCAAGTGCAAAAAGCACCTTCGGGCGTTCTGTGGCAAAATAGAGTTTTGTAGAACGACTTTATGGGTAACAGAACGACACTAGAAGCAGATCGCCCCGCCAAAGCACACAAAGCGGGCAAGAAATCCTCGGCTAGCAACGCAGCAGAGCGCGAGCGCGTCTTCGACGCCTTTCGCCGCTGGGGCTACAATGAAGCCAACCTTGATCCGCTCGGCTTTTTTGGGCCATTTCCCCAACCCGATCTGGAAGGGCTGACCGGCGAAGCTGCAGAAGAAGCCCGCCGCCTCTATTGCGGAACCATTGGCGCGGAGTTCATGCACCTTCCGCAACCGAATCGCCGCCAATGGATTGCGGAGCGCATCGAAAGCCCTGCCGGCGAAGTCGCCCAGCAAAAAGTTCTGGAACGCCTCATCCGCGCCGACCTCTTCGAGCAGGTACTGCAATCTCGCTACCTGGGCACGAAGCGATTTTCGATTGAAGGCGTGACAGCGCTGATCCCACTCCTCGATTCCATTCTGGACACAGTGGGCGAGCACGGCGCTGTCGAATCCGTGATGGCCATGAGCCATCGCGGCCGCCTGAACGTCATGGTTCACGCAGCATGCAAGCCACCGCACGAAGTCGTCGCCGGATTCGAGGACGTTGATCCGCGCAGTGTACTCGGTGCCGGTGACGTGAAGTATCACGTCGGCGCAACCGGCACGTATGTCACCTCCTCAGGCAAAGAAATCGGCATCCACCTGGTGTCCAACCCGAGCCATCTGGAAGCGGTCGACCCGGTCGCCATTGGCAGAGTTCGCGCCAAGCAAACGCGTTACGGCGCGGACAGCGCCGCCAAAGTTGTCCCCATCGTGATGCACGGCGACGCCGCGTTCGCTGGCCAGGGTGTCTGGGCGGAAACGCTCAACCTCGCTGACCTTCCGGCCTACACAGTGGGCGGCACGGTCCATATCATCGTCAACAATCTAATCGGCTTCACCACACGCCCCCAGCAGGAGCATTCCTCGCGATTCGCCTCAGACATCGCCAAGCGCCAATCCGTTCCCGTCTTCCACGTCAATGGCGAGGATCCCGACGCAGTCGTGCGCGTGGGCAGGCTGGCCGCTGAATATCGCGCGCAATTTGGCAGCGACGTTGTGGTCGACCTCATCGGCTATCGCCGTCACGGCCACAGCGAAGTAGACGACCCTACGATCACCCAGCCGCGCCTCTACGATCGCATCAAATATCATCCGCCGCTCTGGCGCATCTATTCCGAGCGCATTGGCGTGCAGCCCATGCAGATCGTCGAGAACGTCCGCAAGGAATACGAAGAAGAGCAAAGCAAGGCCCGCGAGACTAAGAAAATTCCGCAGCTGCGGCAGCTCCCTGAATATTGGTCCGCTTATCATCGCGGCCGGTTCAAACCAACATACGAAGCGGATACGGGTTTGGATCGTGAAAAATTAGCGGAAATTACGGACGCACTCGTCCGTGTGCCGAAAGGTTTTCACGTGCATCCCAAAATCGCCAAGCTGCTCGAACAGCGGGGTGAAATGGGACATGGCAAGCGCGCTGTCGATTACGGTTTCGCAGAGGCGTTGGCATTTGGTTCGGTGCTGCTGGAAGGAAATCCGGTTCGCTTAACCGGACAGGACACCGAGCGAGGCACGTTCAACCAGCGCCATGCCGTATTGGTCGACACCGAAACAGAAGAAGAATATTGCTCGCTCGCGCACCTCGCGCCCAATCAGCCCTTTTGCGAAATTCACAACTCCTCGCTCTCGGAAGCGGGCTGCCTCGGCTTCGAATACGGTTTCAGCCGTGACTATCCCGAAGCATTAGTTTTGTGGGAGGCGCAGTTCGGTGATTTCGCCAACGGCGCGCAAGTCATCATCGACCAATTCATCAGCGCCGGCGAAGACAAATGGGATCTCCCTTCAGGACTCGTCATGCTTCTCCCGCACGGCTACGAAGGCCAGGGGCCGGAGCATTCCAGCGCGCGAATAGAGCGATTTATGCAGCTTGCGGGCGAAGAAAACATGCAGATTTGCCAGCCTTCTACCGCCGCCCAATATTTTCACTTGCTGCGCCGCCAGGTCCGCCGGCCATGGCGCAAGCCGCTCATCGTTTTCACTCCGAAAAGCATGCTGCGCCATCCCGACGCGTCCTCCAGCATCGAAGAGTTCTCGCACCCACGCTTCCTTCCCGTAGTTCCAGACCGCGAAGTGCAGGACGCCAAGCGCATCCTCATAGCCAGCGGCAAAGTCGGACACGAGCTCCGCGCCGAGCGCCGCCGCCGCAAGGACACGAGCACCGCGATTATTTTCCTCGACCAGCTCTACCCGCTGCTGCGTCCGGAAATTGCCGCCGCGATCGACGAGCACCCGAACGCGCGCGAAGTCGTCTGGGTCCAGGAAGAGCCAAAGAATATGGGCGCGCACTTCTTCGTTATGCCGCGCATCGGCCAGCTAGTACAGAGCAAGGGCCTGAAGATGCGCTCCATCAAGCGTTCTCCAAGCGCGAGTCCCGCCACGGGCTCAGCTAAGGCCCACGAACTGGAACAAAAAACCCTCTTGAGCTTGGCCTTCACCACCGCGACCGATTAGGCGGACAAGTCGCCGAACGCTGTCATCAACACGAAGGCTATTCGTATCGCAGCGCGACTAGCGGATCCACTCGGCTGGCACGCCGCGCGGGCAGGAAACTTGCAATTAGCGCCGCGGCCCATCAAGACGAAGATCATAACGGTAAACGTCAAAGGCCCCGCGGGTCGCATTCCGTCCACCAGATGCACCAAGAGACGCGCCGCTGCCAAAGCTCCAGCAATACCGACCACGACGCCGGCAAAAATCATCCCCAGGCTCTGGCGAAGAACCAGCCATACGACCTGACCGGCGCTGGCGCCCATCGCGATGCGCACGCCCATCTCGGGCACGCGCTGCCCTGTCAAGTACGCGAGCACGCCATAAATGCCGATACAAGCCAACAATAAAGCCAAGCCCGCGAAAACGCTGAACAACATCATCACGAAGCGCTGAAGAGCGAGCGATTCACTCGCAAGTTCCTCCATGGTACGAACATTATAGAGAGTTTGATCGCCAGTTGTTCCACGCAACTCGCGCCGAAGTGACTCAACTAGATTTAAGGTGGGCACGGTCGTACGGGCAGTCAGCGACATGAATGAAGAAAATAAACGCATTAAATGGTCTGGGACTTGGCTAAAGGGATAGTAGATCTGATCCCGTATTTCGGCTTGATCGTCACTGGCGAGTCCCCAATGACGAACGTGTCCCACCACGCCAACCACGCGGATCGGACCTTGTCCTATGGCTTGGACAGATAGACGCTTGCCGACGGCGTCCTGGTTTGGGAACGCATGTTGTGCCAAGACCTCATCGATTACCACAACGGGCTCAGCCTCCAGGCGATCATGGTCATCGAAGAATCTGCCTTGGCGAAGCGGAATACCCATTACCTTCAGATAGTCCGGCGTCACGCAGGATGCCAGCGCAATCGGAAGTTCATTCGGCGGTGGCGGCGCGGGAGTAGTCCAATAGCCGAGAAAATTTTGACCAACACGCATGGGGATAATGTCGCTTAAAGCAACGAATTGCACCCCGGCTACTCCACGTGCGCGGTCAAGAACATCTTGCCAAGCTGCTCGCATGGTTGGTGGGCTTTGAAGTGTGCCAGGCGAAAGGGCCACATGCGTTGCGAGAACATTGTGAGTGTTGATTCCGGGATCGAGATGCGACAGGCTCAGGACCGTGCGGCCAAGCGCTGCCGCAGCCACTAGCAGCACAATAGCTACAGCGATCTCGAACATCACGAAGCCGCTGTGGAGGCGACGCGAGCTTCCCGTAACCGCACGGGCTCCGGCGCGCAGGGTCTGTTCTAGTTCGCGCGTTGGTGCACGCAGTGCAGGCGCCAGTCCAAAGAGCAGACCGCTGATGAACGAAATGGACAGCGCAAACAGCAACACACGCCAATCGAGACGGATTCCCTCGGCCCGCGGCAAACTGCCTGGCCAGAAGACGACGAACGGACGAATACCAGCAGCTGCCAGGAACACCCCGAGTGCCCCTCCGAGAAGCCCCAGCACAGCGCTCTCGGTCAAACATTGGCGCACAAGCCGGCTGCGGCCGGCGCCGAGTGCCACACGCATGGCAAGCTCACGTTCACGCGCAACCGCACGGGCCAGTAACAGACTGGCCACATTCACGCATGCGATTAGCAGCACGAGGCCGACCGCACCGAGAAGTAACCAGAGCGTGGATCTAACATCTCGGACTAACTCTTGATGAAGGGGCAAGGCTTGAAAGTTGCGGCCGGCATTCGCTTTTGGATACTGTTCAGCGAGCTGATTGGCGAAGATCGTAAGCTCGGCTTGGGCTTGGGTCAGAGTGAGGTTAGGGAGCAGTCGGGCCACAACGTGAAGAAAATTCGCCTCCCGATATTGCATTCGAGGCTCCGTGTTTTGACCAAGCGGTGTAAATACCTCCGCCTCTCCATCCAACTGAAAACCCACGGGTGCGATGCCCACGACTTTGTACGACTTTCCACCAAGAATCAGCGGCTCGCCTATCGCCGTTGGCCTTCCACCGTATCGGCTCTGCCACAAGCCGTAGCTAATGATGACTACCGGTGCACCTCCACGCTGGTCTTCGTCAGATCGGAACTCTCGCCCCTCGAAGAGATTGACGCCGAAAACGTGGAACAACTCGGAGGAGATTTGGCGGCCGTTGACGTACTCTGCATGTCCAGGCTCGCTTACCGTATCTCCGCCGTAATTCCATGCCGCCATACCCGTGAGAGAGCGACTCTCGCGCCTGAGGTCCAGAAAGTTGGGGTAGGACATTCCCCAATTATCGCCATATTTTTCGGTGTACCCATGTAGCGCGACCAGCCGTTCCGGGTCCGGATAAGATAATGGCTTCAGCAGAACCCCGTTGACGACCGTGAACATGACGGTAGTCGCTCCCGTGCCAAGCGCCAGCGTCAACAGTGCAACCACCGCAAACCCCGGCCGTTGCCGCAGGCTGCGAACCGCGTAGCGAACGTCCTGGATACAATCCACAAGCCAGCGCCTGCCCCATATGTCCCGCGTCGTTTCTTCTGCCACGCCCACGTTGCCGAATTCCCGGCGCGCGGCAGCATGGGCTTCCTTTCGTGTTTGGCCTGACTCCATCTCGTCACGCTCTGCCAACGTCAGGTGCGCTTGGATTTCTTCCTGCAGCTCTTCGTTGCGCTGTTTTTGTTTCCAGAGTGCGAATCTCATGTTTCGCTCTGCTCGTTCGACCCATTCAAGACCCCCGAAATCGCGTCCAAGAGCCTCGCCCACCGCGAGCGCTCCGCGAGCAAATGCTTCTTCCCCGAATTCGTGAGGCGATAAACGCGCAAGCGCGGCCCCACTTCGGATTTCTTCCATTCCGCGGCTATCCATCCCTTTCGTTCCAGGCGGTGCAGCGCGGGGTACAGAGACCCCGTATCCACTTTCAGGATCTCGCCGGAGTTCATGCGGATGGCCTTGCTGAGCGCATACCCATGGCGCGGGGCCCATCGCAGCGTCTGCAGAATCAACATATCCAGCGTGCCCTGCAGGATTTCCGTGCGATTTTGATAGCGATCCCTTTGGTTGCTCATATGACGTGGTAGGTAGCTTGTCTCCCTGCCTGTAAGTAGGACGACTACATACCAAAAACGTTTCTTCGTAAAGTTATATTTTCCTCCACGCACGCCTCGTACCCCGCGCCCGAACACTCCACGTCTATTCACCGAGCCTTTAACATTCCATTCATATCCGCGTCATCCCCTCGTCACTCCGCATGCCCACACTCTCTGCATCCACTGTGCTAGGCCAAAGCTCAGGTGAACACAAACAATCCAATGCCTTTCTCATTTCGCGGGCCTACGGTACACTTCGAACAAGCCGGCGGGCGGAACGTGCCACCTGCATGAAAAGAATCCTGATCATTGAAGACGACCGCGATATCGTCGAGTTGGTTCGCTACAACCTCGCAAATGAAGGTTTTCAAGTCCAAGCGGCCTTCGACGGCACCAGCGGTCTCAATACTCTGAAGAAAACGCCTCCGGATCTCCTGCTTCTCGACCTCATGCTTCCCAAGGTTTCCGGGCTCGACATTTGCCGGGAAGTTCGCCGGGATGACTCGCTGAATCGTCTCCCTATCCTGATGCTCACCGCGCGTGGCGATGAAGCCGACCGCGTTGTGGGCCTCGAGATGGGTGCCGATGATTACGTCACCAAGCCTTTCAGCCCCCGCGAATTGCTGGCGCGCGTCAAAGCGCTGCTCCGCCGTGCGGAGCCGCCTTCGGACTCGCCCCGCACTATTGAAGTCGGTAAGCTGGCCATAGATCCGGCATCGTATCGCGTCAGTCATTCAGGGAAGGCCGTTCCGCTCAGCACGCTCGAATTCCGGCTGCTCTATTACCTTGCATCGCGGCCTAATCGGGTTTTCACTCGCGACCAGCTTCTCGATGCCGTCTGGGGCACCGATCGCTTCGTTACTCCGCGCAGCGTCGACGTTTACGTCCGTCGCCTGCGCGAGAAAATTGAAGGCGATCCCGAGAATCCTGTCCACCTGAAGACCGTCCGCGGCGCCGGGTACTTGTTCGAAACTCGTGCTGCATAATCTTTTCTGGAAACTCGCCTTTACGTTCCTCGCACTGCTCCTGAGCGTGCTGGTCGCCGTCGATTTCTTCGCCGAGCGCGCCCTTCGCGACGAATATACCCGAACCGCATTGGGGCAACTCGAGTCCATAGCGCGCCTCGCGAAAGCCCGGCCACCGCAGCTCTCCTCCGTTCCTCCATCCAACGCTGTAGATCGCGCCGCTCTTGACCAGTGGGTCAGCCAAATGGCCGCCAGCAATGTGCGGGTCACCGTCATTACGGCGGACGGCCAAGTGCTCGCCGATTCGCAATCTGACCCTCGCACGATGGAAAATCACGCCGACCGGCCAGAGGTTCGCGACGCCTTGGCCAAGGGTGAAGGCCACTCAGCACGTCGAAGCGTCACCATGGAACGCGACCTGCTTTACTACGCTGTTAGGTCCGAGACGGCGGGAACTCCCATCGTCCTGCGTTTCGCCGCTCCGCTGACGACCGTGCATCAAACTCTCGTGGCCTTCCGCCGCAAACTTTGGTTCGCCTCGGTAATTATCTTGCTCCTCGCGGGTACGGCATCGCTCCTGGTTACTTTGGGATTTTCTGAACGCATCGAGCGCCTAAAGGAGTTTTCGCGCCGCGTGGCCGAAGGCGATTTTCGTGCGCTCCCCTCCGACGGCTCTGGCGACGCGCTCGAGAAACTGGGCGCTTCGCTGAATCAGACGGCTGCCCGGCTCGACCGCACGATTCGCACCCTCACCGAAGAGCGCAATCTTTCCTCGGCGATTCTCGGCAGCATGGTGGAAGGTGTAGCCGTGGTGAGTGGCGCGGAGCGGCTGGTATTCGCCAATCAGAGTTTCGCCGAAATTTTGGGGCTCGACCTTCCTCCGAAATCCGGCAGCGCGCTGGTTGAGATCGTCCGCCAGACAGACTTGATCGAAGCCGTTCGAAAGGTTTTGACCGGAGAGCCGCGCGTGGAATCCGAAATCGTTACCGGAACGCTGCGCCAACACTTTTTTGCAGCTACCGTCGGCGCAGTCCGCGCCGGCGAAACCTACGGCGCCGTGGTCGTGCTACACGACATTACGGAGCTCCGCAGACTCGAACGCGTGCGCCGCGATTTCGTCGCCAACGTTTCTCATGAATTTCGCACGCCCCTCACCGCCATCCAAGGTTTTGCCGAAACTCTTCTCGCCGGCGCCATGGACGACCCGCAAAATCGCGAGCGTTTCCTCGAGATCATCGTGGAGCATTCCCGCCGTCTCGCGCGCCTCACCGAAGACCTCCTCAAGCTCTCGAAGATGGATGCTGACCGCCTCGAGCTCGAGATTCGGCGCGTCAGCGTCTCGCACCTTATCGAGTCCTGCATCGAGACCGCGCAGCACCGCGCCACCGAGAAAGAGATCTCGATTTCCGTGAAGCCTACCAATGGCGTACCGGATATTGCCGGCGACCGCCGCCGTCTCGCCGAAGTCTTGCAAAATCTGCTCGACAACGCATTGCAATACACGCTTTCCCGCGGGGAAATCTTCGTCAGCGCCGAAGCGCGCGATGGCGAAGTCGTTTTCACCGTCGCCGACACCGGCATCGGCATTCCGAAAGCGGATCAATCGCGCATTTTTGAACGCTTCTACCGTGTAGACGCCGCGCGCTCCCGCGAACTCGGCGGCACCGGACTGGGCCTCTCCATTGCCAAGCACATCGTGGAAGTTCATGCCGGCCGCATCTGGGTCGATAGCGAAGTCGGCCGCGGCTCGCAATTTCATTTCACCATTCCCATCTTTGACGCCGAACGCGCTGCGCGCCCAACTCCCGCTGCCGCCACCCGTGGCACAGGCCGCGGTTCGGCATAACGCGCCGTCCAACTGAAACACCGCTCCGATTGTGTTTCACTTGGCATTCACAATTCCTTCATCAGCGCTTAATCGTCCCCGCCGCACACTTTCGTTTACGAGTGGAAGTGTGGCCTCTTACTCACCTTCCGCACGGAGGACCAATTCATGGCGAGCACCTCAGCCGGACTCACCGAAGCAGTCCTGTACGACGCGCTGGTGAACTACCTGGTCTCCATGGCCCGCACCGTGGAAGGGGCCATGAATCGCGCGCTCGATGCGCTAATCTCGCTGGACACCTCGCGCACCTCCAACCTCCCCGGCGAAGTATTCCTCCTCGAGCCGCGCATCAACGAAATGGAAATCGTGATCGACGAGCACGCCATACGCCTCCTGCGCCGCGCCTCCTTCTCCGACGACGAAATGCGCCTGATTGTGGCTGCCCTGAAAATCACCAACGACCTCGAGCGCATTGGCGATCTCGCCGTCAATCTCGCGCAAGGCGCGGTTTCGCTGCGTGAAATGCCCGGCGCGCGCGTTCCGGAAGAGCTTGCTCCGATGGCTGTTGCCGTACGCGCGATGGTCAGCAAGAGCCTCGGCGCGCTCATCTTCCGCAACGTTGAAATGGCCACACAGGTCCTCGAAAGCGACGATGTCGTGGATCAATATCGCGACCGCATTTTCGAGAATTTGCTCGCCGGCATGACCCAGCAAGCCACCTTCGTCAGTCCCGGTCTGCAGTTCATTCTGGCCACGCGCCATCTCGAGCGTATCGCCGACCACGCCACCAACATCGCCGAGGACATCATTTTCTGGGTGCGCGGGTTGGACGTCCGCCACGGCCGCGGCCTGGCCATACGCCCGGACCGCCCCGACGAGCAAGGCACCTCCGAAACGGATGGCCGATCCACCGGCGAGGGAGCCCTCCTCGCCTCACACGAATCTGCCTCGGTCATCGAGAATTTACACGCCCTTGATGCCGGTGTGACCCCGGCCTGCGACACTGAGCGCGCTTGATCTTCACTTAATGTCCTACCCTGGGGACCGGCGCACCCCTGGCGCCGGTCCCTCTCCTCCCTCCCCACACGACGGACCTAGCTCTTCCTCCAGGGCGAAACTACCAGTTGAGCTAACCAATCCGTGACGCACCTGCCCACGCAGCACGTATTTAGGTCCAAGCACATGCTAAACTTAGATGTTTGTGGGGAGGCACCATTCTGTGAATTGGGGCTGGTTTCTACTGCGGATTGTCATCGGTTTAACCATTTTAAGTACGTTGTTTCTCTCTCAGCGCTTCTGGTATCGCGCCATCTGGCGTGCCACCGCCAATTGGCGCCTCGTCTGGGCTCGCGTTACGGCGCGCCTCGTCTACATAGCTCTTCTGGTTCTCATGATCGGCTCCATGATCGACGGCTTTCGCATGGCCCATCACGCTCACTTGATTCCGAGCGACAACGTGGTCGATATGTTTGCCGGCCTATGGTTCACCAGCGCACTCTTTGCCTATCTCGCCGTAAAGCTGGTTCGCGGCATCGACCGCCTCTGGACCTCTGGGCGATCCGCCTCCCGTCGCAACTCTGCGCCGGCTCCGAGTTCTTCTCCCAGCATGGAAAACCCAAGCGCGCCGGCTCCAATGACGCCCGCTTCCGCCGCCTCCGCGGAGCTCCTTCCTGACCCCTCGCGCCGCTACTTTTTCCGAACCGCCACGGCACTCGCCGGTGCCGCTCCGTTTCTCAGCGTGATGTACGGCTTTGCCGCCGAGCGCCTGGACTACCGCGTCCGCCGCGTCGAAATTCCCACCGCCAATCTCCCACCCGCTCTCGATGGCATGAACATCGTCCAACTCAGCGACATTCACCTCAGCGGCTACATGAGCCGCACCGATCTCCGCCGCGCGGTGGAAATGGCCAACGACCTCGGCGCGGATCTTGCCGTCGTCACCGGAGATTTCATCACCGGAGCCTCCGACCCGCTCGCCGACTGCATCGACGAAATACGCCAGCTTCGCGCGCCGCTAGGCATATATGGTTGCAACGGCAACCACGAAATTTACGCCCGGGCCGAAGACGCCGCAGAGCGCCTCTTCGCGCAATCCGGCATGAAGCTGCTTCGCCATGAGAATGTGCAACTCGCTTTTCGCGGCGCGCACTTCAATCTTCTCGGCGTCGATTATCAGCGCGAGCGCACACCCGGCGGCCATCGCCTTGAGATGCTTCCCGATCTCGCTCCCCTGGTTCGTCGAGACATGCCGAACATCTTTCTCTCGCACAATCCGAATACGTTTAATCGCGCCGCGGAGCTTGGCATCGAGCTGTCTTTGGCTGGTCACACACACGGCGGCCAAATCCAGGTAGAAATCCTCGACCACCGCCTGAGCCCTGCGCGCTTTATCACCGACTACATCGCCGGAGCCTACTTCCGCCCGCTCTCAATGCCAGCGCCCAATAATCGTGCGCTCAAGGATGCAAACTATGCGGCGAACAATGGCGCACCGACCTCCAGTCATGCGCAGCCGCCTCTGTCCGTGCTTTACGTCAATCGCGGACTCGGCACCGTCGGCGCCCCCGTTCGACTCGGCGTCCCCCCAGAAATCACTCTGATCACCCTTCGCCGCACATAGCGCATAAGCCTTTCGGAGTATCATGGCTTGGCTCGACTCGCCCATGCTACTTCCATTTGCCCACGTTCTGCTTTCGGTAGCTTTCGCCTGGGGACACCCTTCTGCGGACGCGGAGAGGCCTCAGATTTCCAGTGGCCCTCACGATTTCGTCATTTCCGGCACCGTGCGACGCGACGATACGGACGAGCCCGTACCAGGGGTTCGCCTTCAGTTGCTTACTGCTGCTGGAAACATCGCCCACTCTTCCGTTTTGACCAGTGATTCCGGCGACTTTTCATTTGGCCAGTTTGCTCAGGGCCATTACGAAATTCTCGCGGAACGTGATGGCTATCAACCGGTGCGTATAGAAGTGGAAGTCACGCGTTACGATCAGCCTAACATTGCCGTCCGCATGCGCAAGCAACTCGTCGCGGCCGACCCCGCCGGAGATTTGACCACCGCCCATCAACTCGCTGCTCCGCAAAAAGCGCGCGCCGCCTTTGAGAAAGGCATTGCCAAGGCCGATTCCCGTGGCGACTACAAAAATGCCGTGCTGGATTTCCAGCGCGCCATAAGTATTTATCCCGATTATTACGAAGCCTATACGGAGATGGGCACCGCCTACGTGCGCCTGAAGGACTTCGCCGCCGCCGAGAAAGCTCTGCGGCAATCCATCGAAATGAGTTCGCAAAAATACGTCCCGCCATTGATGCTACTTTCCATGCTGCTGAATGACCAGAATCGCTCAAGCGAAGCCGAGCCACTCGCTCGCCAAGTGATTGCCGTCGATCCAACCGCTTGGCGCGGGCAGTACGAGCTTTCTCGCGCTCTGCTCGCATTGCGCCGCTTACCGGAAGCGGAAGCCAGCGCCTATGCCGCCCGCGACCTCAAGCCGGAAAATCCCGATATCTATCTGCTACTCTCAGAAATCCATCGCCGCACCCAGAATCCCTCCGCACTGCTCCAGGACATCGACGCCTATCTCAAGCTCGCGCCACAGGGTCCGGCGGCCCCGCAAATCCGCAAGCTTCGCGAACAACTCCTGAAATTTATGGAAGCGCAGTCCAAACCTGCAGGAGTTCCCCAGTAGGACCGCGTTCCCGCCAGCGGCAGGCAGGCACCACTGCGCCCAATCTTGGCACGTTGTAAGGCGTCAGGCCGCGGCGCGTTTTCTCGCAGTCACCTTGCGAGGCCGGACGCATTCTGGAATGGGGTGTTCCGCCAAGACCCGGATGAACTCTTCCACGTAGGGCGGAGTTCGCGTATCGCGGACTTGCGCCGCCGACCATGTTCGGCGGAATCCCTGCTCGGTAAGTGACAATCCGACCAAAGCTCCCGAATCAAGTTGCGGTGAGACCGCCCACTTCGCCAGCGCCGCCACTCCCAGGCCTCCTCGTACCATCTCGATGATCACGTCCGTCAGCATCACTTCCTGAATCTTGCGCGGTGTGATCCCCGCCGGTAACAGGAACCGGTTCAAAACCGTGCTGTCTTCCTTGGGCGGATAAATAATCAAATTTTCGGCGGCAAACTCCCCAGGCGCCGCGAACCTCTTCCCGGCCAGGCGATGCTCCGGCGGAACAATGATCACCACTTCATCTTCGAACAGCGGAGTGTAGCGAATTCTTCGGTTATGAATCGGATCGCACACTATGGCCAAGTCCAGCTTTCCTTCCAACAGCGCTTCAAAAGGATTGTCCGTTGCCTCGATCACTAGCTGAAAATCCACCGCTGGAAATTTGTGCTGAAAAAGTCTAAGCCGCGGCGGCAGCCAGTGATAAACCGTGTAGCATTCCGTCGAGAGACGCAGCACTCCCTTTGCTGCGCCATTTCCGTTGCATTCTCGAATCTCTTTTTCCGCGCGTGCCAACTCGTCCATCACTGCCCGCGCCGACTGCAGCAGTCTTTCCCCCGCCGCCGTAAGCGCCATGCGCCGGTTCCTCCGCTCGAACAGCGGCACACCCAACTGTTCCTCCGCATCGCGCAACTGATGGCTCAATGCCGATTGCGTCAGGTGCAGCCGGTTGCCCGCCAGCGTGACGCTGCCGGTTTCTGCAATCGCCGCGACCAGTTTCAGATGACGGATTTCAAGATGCATTTGGTCTCCCTTGATTTAGGGCCGCATGAAAGCTGCTCATTTCGACAATGAAATCAATCCATTTGCTTCCGCTTTTTCCGCACCCTAGGCTTGGTCTTCCCGCAAGGGCCACTGGCTCCGGTCGCTACTGGTCCTGCTAGACACAAGTATCGGCCGGGGCCGTTTGGAAAAGTCTGATAAACAGCTCGTCATGGCTGCGTGTTCAAGTTTAAACGCAGCAAGCGGATAGATTGCTCTCTTGCGCTGCCATAAAGTCAAGCGTGCTAAGAATCACTGGCCGCAAGGCGGTTGCGCCGGCAGCCATGCACTCGAGGCTTAATTTGAACACATTTCGCCATCGCGCATGCCTTTCAACCACCCCGAGGTGCCGCGCCATTTTGGACGCAATATGCCAGGGAAGCGCTTCTCGTACTGTGCGCGCGCAAAGGCGCCGGCCGCTCGCCCGCGTGCTGACTCTCTTTTTGCTTCTGCTGATTCCGCTAACGAATCCCGCGCATTCGGGCACAGTCAAAATTCCCTTTCGCACCGTGCAATCCCTGATTGTTGTCGAGGGCAAAGTGAACGGCAATCCCGCCATACTTTTGCTCGATACCGGCGCCAATCGGACCATTATCAGTGCAAGAAGCTATGGTACCGCTCGGTTCGACCTGCAGCGCGCGCCGCGCCGCAATGGGGGCGCGGGCTTCAACGGATATTCTTTGCGACGTCTGGCGGACGTCGAACTAGCCGAGAATGTTTGGACGGCGCAGCAAGTCTCCGTCATGGACCTCGACGAACTGAAGCAAATGCTTCACATGGACTTTGATGGATTGCTCGGCCAGGATTTCCTCCGCCAGTTCCGTTCCGTGCGCATCGACTACCGCGCGCACATAATCGAACTTCAAGAGTGACCGTACAATTCGCGGTATGTCCAGCATTGAGTGCCGTTCCGGCCCAACATTTTGACTCAGGTATGGTCACAGCCACTAGGCCTGTCCCTGGGAGGGGTAGTGCCGCCCCCCCGCACTTCTCAGAGCGGTCTTGATTGCAAGTAGGGCAACTCTCGACCATTCGAGATTCCCAGCCGCTCGATGAATCGAGATAATTCAGCGCATGGTCGCAATCAGCGTGCAAACGCGACTCTCTGCGATCTTGGGCGCATTTGTGCTCCTCGTCGCTCAGGGAGGGTGTTCTCACACGAGCGCTGCAAACCAAAGCAGTCACCCCCTCTCCTCCGTTGAGTTCTTTCAGAAGGTTTCTCCCGCTATTTTTGTGGTCGAGGCCGTGGGAGAAAATGGCAGCACGTTAATGCTAGGTAGCTCGGTGGCCGTGGCTCGGGATTTTCTTGTTACCAACTGCCACGTTGTTCAGAGTAGCTTCCTTCTGCGGGTCAGACGAGGCAATGAAAAGTGGACCGCAAACCTCATCCAGGCCAACCCCCGTCATGATCTTTGTGGGCTGAGGCTTCAAAACCTGCTTACAACCGAGCAGTTCGGGCAAAGAATCAAAGCCAGATACCCCGAGTACAGTAATATTTCAAACGCCGAATTGACTTCAAGGGTTCTTCAAAAGTTTCCAGCTTTTCGAGACATGGTGCAGGGCCAAGAACCCGCTCAAGTTGGGCCACTCGTGCAGCCTGTTGTTCTGCGCCTTTCGGCCAAACTTGCTACCGGCGAGCGTGTTTACGCGGTTGGTGCGCCGGAAGGTCTGGAATTGACCTTCTCCGAGGGAATCATCTCAGCGCTTCGGGGAAACGATGGCGTACATATGATTCAAACGAGCGCGCCCATTTCGCCCGGGTCAAGTGGCGGAGGACTTTTCGATGCGCGAGGAGATCTTGTCGGCATTACGAGCTTCTATTTGAAGGAGGGTCAGAGCCTCAACTTCGCGGTACCTGGGGACTGGGTTGCCGAATTGCTTGCTCTCCCCGGAAGCACTAGTGGCGACAAGAATTCCGTTACGGGCGATTTCGGTCTCGAGTCTGTTGCCTGGCGTCAGATTGGTTCTCATGCTGAAGAAGAGAAGAACTACGAGCTCGCGGTTGGCGCTTTCTCTAAATCTATCGGCCTTCAACAGGCGGATGCTGATCTGGCATCCATAGCTTTAAGCCGCGTCTATTTTCAATTGGACAAATACGCCGAAGCTATCGCGACCCTCCGAGAAGCTATTCGATTGAAACCGAATTGCGCTGAAGCTTGGCTTCGGCTTAGCTTAGCGTACGACCATGAGAAAAAATGGCCCCAGGCAGTTTCTGCCCTTAAGCAGGCGATTGATTTGGACCCAAAGTCGGTTTTGGCTTGGAGAGTTCTGTATCTCTATTCGGCAGAAGCTGGCCAGCACGACCGGGCCATAGAAACCTTACAGAAAGTGTTAGAAATCGAACCGCAGAGTGATCGCGCGTCCACCCTTTCCCTTCTGGGACAGGAATATGTGGCAAACGGCAATCGTAAGAGGGCAATCGAGATTTACGAAGAGCTGAGGAAGATCGATACCAAGCGGGCCGATGACCTCTTCCGAAACTATATACGGCCCTAGGCGGCGCTGCATCGTCGTGGAGGCAACATGACCCGTCACGGACTATGTCGAAGCCGAGAAAAAAGCTGCCCCGTATCCTCGGAGAATCGCCAACTGGACGAGCTTTTCCCGCTGCTTCAGGCGATTGATAGGCGCCGGCGTGCCGGAGATAATTTCGGAGATAATTTCGACAAACTGCTATTCGGCTTAGAGCCCTACCTAAAGTGCTTTCAATCATCGGACAGTTGCGCACATTGCAGGCAACCACTTGCCTTCGTGACACAACCGACTGCTGAATTCGACCCCCAGAGCGCTGAGTACAGGAACACGACAAGGTTGAATAAGCTGTTAGAATGCATTCCAGAACTGCAGAGCCTCGGGTTCCTTCTTTCCTAGAACCTTGGAAGACTCCCTCGTCACTCCCGGCTCTTATGAAGGGCAGCACCGAGGTTCATGCCCCCCTCTCGGGATTGAGGCACCTTTGACTTCGCGTTCACGCGCAAATGCGCGGCCACCAGCCGAATCTCCGCATAAGTAAATTCTTCCGGCAGCGCTTCTTTTACTGGCTTCAACCGTTCTTTGCCAAACTCTTGGATTGCCGCGGCAATCTGCGCATATCGCTCCGCGATGAGCCACTTGGCATCGAACTCTATTTCGCCGTCTTCCATCAACTTCGCGACCATTTCTACTACGGTGGTGATCTTGCGGCCGCGAATCTGCGCTATTTCCTCGAACGTGCGTCCTTCTTGCAAAAGCTGCAACGTATCTTCCCGCGGCTGGGAGGCCGCCGCATGCCAATTATTGCTGGCCCGTTCGCCCTTGTTGAACCTCTGCAGCGCGGCTAGGATTTCTTGCCCATAGCGTTCCACTTTTTTGTCCCCGAATCCCGAAACCGCGCGCAACGCCTGCAATGTGGACGGCTTCGCTGCACACAGCGCGTCCAGCGCGGTATCGTGCAACACCAAAAAGGCCGCTACGCCCAAATCCCTCGCGGTGTTCCGTCGCCACTCGCGCAAGTATTCCCGAAGCTGCGCATCGGGCGTTGATAAGCTCGCGCCGACGTTCCCCTGCTCACCCAGAACCTGCTGCTCCGGGCGCGCACTGCCCGGCTTTGGACGCCGCCCGCGCGACCGCGTTATCTCCACTTCCAGCCAATCCGGACTGCCCGCACAAATATCGCACGTGCCGCAGCGCTCCCATTTGGGCTGCTCGCCGAAGTGCTTGCAAACGTGATGCTGCCGGCACTCCATCGATCTTACAAACCGTTCCACCTCTCGATAGCGCTGCCATGCTCGCTCTCGCTCCGCCGTATCCCCAATCTGTCCTATGAAATAGGCCTGCAGCCCGCGATCCTTCTTTTGCCAAAGAAGAATACAATCTGCGGGCAAACCATCGCGGCCGGCCCGCCCTGCTTCCTGGTAATACTGCTCCACGCTTTTCGGCAGTGACAAATGAATCACCGAGCGCACCGAAGCTTTGTTGATGCCCAGGCCGAAGGCCAGCGTTCCCACCAGCACCCGCACCTCTTCGGTCATCCATTTTTCCTGATTTTCGCGCCGCGCCTTGGCGTCCATCTGCCCGTGATAGCCGATGGCTGCAATTCCATTTTCCTCGAGCAGGTCCACTGTCTCTCCCACCCGTGCGATCGTCGGCGCATACACGATCGCGTTGCCTTCGCTAACGCGCCGCACCGCCCGTAGTAGCAGCTCTTGCTGCGTTCGGGAATTGCTTTCGTTCACGATGTAATTCAGGTTTGGCCGCCGAAAGCTGGCGATGTGCTTGTGCGGCTCGCGCAACCGCAACTGCTCGATAATGTCGTGCCGCACACGTTGCGTGGCGCTAGCCGTAAATGCCGCAATCGGTCGATCCGGGAAAAGCTCGCGCAATCGGCTCAGTTGCCGGTACTCCGGCCGGAATTCGTGCCCCCACTCGGAAATACAATGCGCTTCATCGATAGCAAAGAATGAGATCGGTATTCGCTTCAGCCACTCTGGCGCATCTCCAAGCGCAACGCGCTCCGGCGAAAAATAGAGCAACCGGAATTCTCCGGCCTCGGCGCGCTTTAGTATTCGGCCGCGCTCCTCGCCATTTAAGGAACTGTTCACGAACGCAGACGCGATCCCCATCTGCTCAAGCTGCGCCACTTGGTCCTGCATTAAGGCGATCAGGGGGGAAATGACCACCGCCGTGCAGCCCGCATCTAGCACCGCGGGCAATTGGTAGCAAAGGGATTTGCCCCCACCGGTGGGCATCACCACGCAAGCGTCCCGCCCCGCGGCAACGCTCCGCACCACCGCTTCCTGCCCAGGCCGAAACGAGTCGTAGCCCCAGTAACGCCGCAGCGTGTCTGTGAAATCGGGGTTGGGGGTCCCGGAAGTATCTGGCTCAAGTGCCTTGGGAGATGAGCTCGCTGTCATCGCCATGGATGCTCCAGTAGAGACTCGTGCAGCTTCGCTTTTTATTCGCTATCATGTCAAGTGAAATTTTGGCTATTCGCTCCACTTTGTGGAAATCCTCCTGCGCTTTACGTAACGCTGGCCGCGTAGCTGCACCAATTGGGATAACGGAACCACAGGCATCTTCCCCCAAACTAATAATGCAGTGACGAAATTGCCCGCGTGCTGAGGATAACCAATCCATCCGTGAACAGGGTGAGTGGGAGCGAAATCGGTATTTGACTGAGTTCAGGACCGCCCTGAAACGGTGTATTGAGGAACGTGGGAAATTAGATTGGCATTTCCTCGATGAGTGTTTAGAGAAGAAATGAGTCCGCGTGCGTTTGTCTCGTGCAGAGTACAAACCGTCATTTCGGAACCTCTGTCGGAGCCACCGAACTGGGTCCGGACCGGCAATCCCTTCTGTCGAGGATTTTGGTTTTCGGCCACTACCGTTCGGTTGCAATAGACGCCGTTTAACCGGAGATTCTTGCCGTTTAATGGATAATTCTTTCGTTATTGGCCAATGCCGTGATAAATTCTCGCATGGTCGCGCTTCAAGTCACTGATCGAGGCCGGTGGCCTCGCGCGAAACGCCTCTCTACTTGGTCGCGACACTCGCACTCCGCCTCCAAATTTATCGATTCGCAAACCCAGTCCTTTCATCAAATTACGAATTGCTGTTTTCTCAACTCCTTTCCTTTCATAATCATCTGCGTTGCCCCCTGTTTTTTCGCTTTCATTACCCCCTCGACTCCCGCCTTTCTCGTAAGTCCTTTGTTTGTCGCTTTGCCGTACGTTTCGGTTCTAAGTCTTTTATCTACCGTATTTGCGCATTCCGACCCGGGTGGCAGGGGTCCCTTGTTTTTCTGCGAGCCACAATTCACGAGTCCCACCCCTCCGGTTGCCGCCTCGTACCGCGGGTGCCATAATTCCTTTTGCACACCACGCGTCTGGCGGCTTGCGGTTGCCAAATCCCCACATCGGCATTCGCCTCTTGCCTCTCGCGACTCTTCCTGGGGGTAACACATGGCTCTCCGCGCTGATTGGATCGAGAAAAGAGAAGCAGCCGCCGCAGCAGCAAATGGCAATCGCAATATGTCGCAGATGCATTTCGCTCGGCAGGGCCTCATCACGGAAGAGATGCAGTTCATCGCCAAGCGCGAGCGCCTCGAACCCGAGCTGATCCGCAGCGAAGTCGCGCGGGGCCGTTGCATCATTCCCGCCAATATTCATCACCGCAATCTCGAGCCGATGGCCATCGGCATCGCCACCAAATGTAAGATCAACGCAAATATAGGTAATTCCGCAACCAGCTCGAACATTGACGAAGAGCTGAAAAAGCTGCACCACGCTGTGCACTACGGCGCAGACACTGTCATGGACCTCTCCACCGGCGGCGACATTCCTACCATCCGCAAAGCTATCATCGACGCTTCACCCGTCCCCGTGGGCACCGTTCCGGTCTACGAAGCGATTTCACGCGTGCGCCGTCCCGAAGATCTCACTTTCGACTTGATGCTCGAGGTAATCGAAGAACAAGCCGAGCAGGGCGTCGACTATATGACCATTCACGCCGGCGTAATGCGCGAGCATGTGCCGTTTGTTCGCAAGCGCATCACCGGCATCGTGAGCCGTGGCGGCTCGCTCATGGCCCATTGGATGGAGCACCACAAGAAACAAAATTTTCTATACGAACGCTTCGACGACATCTGCAAAGTTTTCAAGAAGCACGATGTGAGTTTTTCTCTGGGCGATGGCTTGCGTCCCGGATGTATCGCGGATGCCAGTGACGAAGCGCAATTTGCGGAACTGAAAGTTCTCGGCGAGCTCACCAAAAAAGCTTGGGAGCACGATGTACAGGTCATGATCGAAGGCCCCGGGCACATCCCCATGGACAAAATCAAAGAGCAGGTGGAAAAAGAAATGGAATGGTGCCACGAAGCGCCGTTCTACACGCTCGGCCCGCTAGTGATCGACATTGCTCCCGGTTACGACCACATCACCAGCGCGATCGGCGCCGCCATGATCGGCTGGCACGGCGCATCCATGCTTTGCTACGTCACGCCGAAAGAGCACCTCGGCCTGCCGAATCCGGAAGACGTGAAGCAAGGCGTCATCGCCTACAAAATTGCGGCCCACGCCGCGGACGTCGCCCGCCACCGACCAGGCGCGCACGATCGCGACGATGCGCTGTCTTACGCGCGTTTCCTCTTTGACTGGAACAAACAATTCGAGCTTTCG
>Ga0073928_10001934_pt1 | contig 37953 bp, 30 predicted proteins | sample PaiPotPPA55metaG_FD_76969 | JGI IMG/M metagenome (GOLD analysis project Ga0073928, IMG submission 76969) | Iron sulfur acid spring bacterial and archeal communities from Banff, Canada, to study Microbial Dark Matter (Phase II) - Paint Pots PPA... ... | reverse complement strand
GTTGCTGCGGTTGCTGGGCCCGTTGTTGTTGCTGCGGTTGCTGGGCGGGTTGTTGCTGGGGGGCCTGCTGAACCCGTTGTTGCGGTTGAGCCTGCTGGGCGCGTTGCTGCTGGGGCGCCTGCTGAGCCCGTTGCTGCTGTTGCGGCTGCTCGGCACGTTGTTGTTGCTGCGGTTGCTGGGCGCGTTGTTGCGGTTGAGACTGCGGTGCACGTTGTTGCTGCGGCGCCTGCTGAGCCTGCTGCTGCTGTGGTGGGGCGCCTCTCTGCCTTTCAGACTTATCCTGCTCTTGTCTATCGTGGTTGGGTTGGGCGTATGCGGGAGCAATCGCTCCGAAAAGCAAAAACATCGGCACTGTGCTGGTAAGAACGAGTTTCATGAGGGTTACCTACTTGTTGATGGTGCACTTGGACCACCAACGATTGCGGCAGCGGGAAGATCCCCTAGAGGAGAGTTTTTGGTCAACCCCGAAAAATTGCTTCGCGTTCCCGGTCGTAACGATATACGGTCATATGACCTCTTATCGTCAAAGAGAAGGTCGAGCCTACATATGAGTAATCACTGGACCGATGAGAAGAGCGCTCCGAATGTCCTGGGCAATAATTTCAAAGACGGTGATCGAAGCAAGTAATCTCTTGATTCCAGAGAGACTACGATTGTGGGGCTTTCGAAATCTTGGCCAAGGCTGCCCTGGCACTCGCCGCATCCGCGAAATCTGGATTGTCCCGCAGTGCCTTCTGCAGAGATCGCTCGGCCAAATCGAAATGACGAGCGGCCATGTAGGCCATACCCAGGTGATACTGGTATGTGGGATTGTTCGGGTCTTTCTGAGCGCAATCCTTTAGTTGAATGACAGCCGATTCGGGCGATCCTAATTTGTAGTAGGCCCAACCGAGTGTGTCGGCCGTTTCAGGAGAGTTGGGCATTTTTTGCCTGACCACTTGCGCCAGCGATAGCGCAACGTTGACGTCACCACCGTGCTCGAGGTAAAGATAAGCAAGGTTATTCGCCACGAGTGGGGAATCAGGATTGACTTGGTGGGCCCTTTCACAAACCTTCTTTGCTTGCTCCCAGCTACCTTCTCTTTCATACAGCGTATCCAGAACCATGTAATTCGCGATATCACGAGGATTCCTGTCAATCGCGGCTTGAAGGTCAGCCTTAGCTTTCTCCACTGAGCCCTGGGCCTGGTGAATGTCGGCCAGCAGACTATATCCGTCTGACCTTTGCCGACCCAGCATGATCGCTTGCTTCGCACTCGCTTCTGCCTTCCCTAAATCTTTCACGCTGAAATATACTCCTGCCAGCAACAAGTGAAGATCGGCATTCTGCGGGTATTGCTCCACTAACTTCGAAATCCGCTGCAATACTTCGGAGGATCTTCTTTCCGCTATGCGAAGGTTTGCCAGCATTGTCAACGCCGGCAGAGAGACTGCGTCGCGGTCTAACGCGGCTTGAAGCTCCGTTTCTCCCTCCTTCGTGTCTCCTTTCGCAAGCAACACTCTCGCACGAATCAGATGGGCCGACAGTAACTCAGAATGCGCTTTAAGCGCATTCCCAGTCAGCCGAAGGGCTTCGTCGTAGTTGCCGCTGTTTGCGTCAAGGTCCGCCAAAGCTACTTGAGCGTCAGTCATTTGGGGCTGTAATTCTAGCGCGTGCGCCCAGGAAGACTTGGCTTGGGAGGCGAAACCGAGCGCGTTTTGGGCAACACCGAGGAAGTAATGGCCAGGGGCGGATTTGGGCTCGCCCTTGAGGCCTTTCTCGAGTTCGGTCAGCGCCTGCTTATACTTGCTTTCCGCGACGAGGATTCGACCGTTGAACAACAGACCCTGCGGATTTCCGGGGTCGGTTTTCAATAGTTCCTGGTTGATAACCTCGGCCTCCTTGATTTGCCGCAGTTCAATCATGGTATCGATCAAGAGCATCTTGACCGTGATGTCTTTCGGTTTGGATTTCGACAGCGCCCGAAACTCGACGGCCGCCTTTTCCTTTTGACCCGTGAAGATGTAGAAGAGGCCCAGGCCTCGGTACGCTTCCGGCTCGTCGGGTGCGATCGTTTTCAGCTCTGCGAACAGTTTCTCGGCGTCGGCCATTCTTCCGGTCGCCAGGTATACCGGCGCCAGAGAAAGCCGCGGGAGCACCGCGTGCTGGTCCAGTTCGATCGCCGCGCGTAGCTCCGCTTCAGTTTCGGCCATTTTCCCTACAGAGAAATAGAACTGGCCTAATGCCACGCGTGCCTTAGAAGACTTCGGGTTTGCCTCTACAGCCTTCTTGTAAACGTCTTCGGCCTCGACGAGTTGGTGCGCCGAAACATGGACTGCGGCCAGGTTCACATAGCTATCCACACGTTGGGGGTCGATCTGAATGGCTCTTTGAAATTCTCGAAGGGCTTTCGGCAAGTCGCGTGTCGCCACGTACGTCGCGCCCAACATTTCGCGAGCCGGAACATTTCTCTCATCTGCTGCAATGAGTTTTTCAGCGAGCTGTTGGGCCCCCTGGTACTGTTTCGCGACGAAGAGCAGGTTGGCGAGTTGTAGCTCGGCCTCAGAGTTCTTAGAGTTCAGACTGACGGTCGTCTCCAACTCGCGGAAAGCGTCATTAAAGTAAGACAACTTCAGGTACGTCTGGGCAAGTTGAAAGTGGGCCTGCTCGAACTTCGGGTCGAGCGCGATGGCATTGCGAAATTCAACTTCCGCCGCACGGTAGTTTTCCGCTTTGAAGTACTTCTCGCCGCGGTGCAGGTAACCCAGCTTCTTCTTGTTCGGATCAAAGGTACAGGCGGACAACATCACCGCCAGCGCCAAGGCGTAGAGGAACCATCTCGTTGACATCAAATGTGCCCTGCGCCTCTCGCATGGCTTCCATCTTCGCATGCCTCGCATGTGGCGTCCGCCTGCGCTTCACGCTGGGTTGTTTTCTTTGACGATCTCAAACACTTCGTCGACGAAAAGCCCGCATGGTTCCGATTGGTGCCAGCAAGAAGCCCAAATACAGTAAGGTGCTGCCGGCTTCTGGAACCGGAGTAGGGGGGGTGATCGTGCCGCCGCCGCCAGGTCCGCCAGGAGTTACCGCGCAGCCAGTGTCGATGACGTTGGTATCCAGCGTCACTGAAGCCATTAGCGATATGGCTCTACCGCACCCGATTGTTGCGCCGGTATTGAGGGCGGTTTTGGCCTGGGAGATAATGGTTCCCAGGAACGTAGTGGTTGTACCGAGAGTCGCGCCGCTGCCGACCGCCCAAGTTATGCCGCCTGTGTATGGACCAGAACCGAGATCGATCACTTCAACAGTCGAGGCGCTTGCGGTCGTAAGCGTGCTCCCTATCTGAAAAGTCCAAGATGCATTGTTGTTGCCCCCGGCGTCAAGTATGAGTGTTCCGTTCAAAGAAACCGACGAACTAAACTTATAGACGCCAGCGACGAGGTCGCTGGCTACACCCACCCCCAGAGTATCACCAGTCAAATCAGTACCGCCCAAAAAGCCTTGTGCAGTATTGTACGCCGTGGTGGCGTCGTTAAAATTCGTCACACTTCCTGTGAGTATCGTGGACGGCGCGACCACGATCCCCGGAGGAAAGCCAGTGACCGCAGGAGTTCCTGAGGAGCCGCCTACATCTCCGTGGATGACGCTCGGGCCAGTATTAGTTACCCCTGCCTCACCCAGTACGGCGTAGATGCTCGCAGTTCCCAGAGGAACGAAGGCGGCATAGGCATTGACTGCCAACACCGAGAGAATCAACAAAGCAAAGCTAGACCTTCTCATATGTTCTCCAAGGGAGGCAGGACGTTGTTGCTGTCCTACATTATCTCCACTGCTAGTATGGCGATTCTATATTCTGTGTCAATCGTACTAAAGGGCAAAGAATTGCTCGATGGTACCCGGAGTTCCATTGAAGTTTGGGCCACTTTTCAGTCAGGTTGAAACAGCGTTGGGAAATCCCGACAAGAGCCCGCCGGCGCTCCGGAATTGATCTCCAGGTCGCAAACATCGCGAGACTGATGCCAGTGATTACCGCGACGGTGATCCACGCCAAATTAGGCGGGTTACTCTTGAGTGCCGCCAGATCGCCGCGGTGGCGGTGAGCGCAGACGACCACCATCGCTAAGGGCGGTATTATGATTCGGGGAACACCACGACTATCACGTGTGGGACCGCCACGAAGATCGTGCCTACCGCGCCTGCCTGGCGGAGCGTCACCAGGAATATCGTGAGTGTTGAGGAGCATCCATGCGAAACATGTTTGTAGTTACTTCCCTTCTTTTTCCCGGGATAGGTTTCGGCCAGACTGTCGTGTCCAACCACGATCTTGCTCGACGTTTTCTCGAAGCATCACTGAAGGACAAGAATCCGGACACTCGGAAGCAGGCAGTAGAAGCGCTTGGCCTGGTGAGCGTGCGGGAGCCATATCTTTCCCACCTCGAAACGATGCTGGATGACAAAGACCTCGACGTAAAATTGGCAACGATTACCAGTCTCGTCGATTTGAAAAACAAGCGAACGGTCCCGACGTTGAGTAAGGCGCTGGAAAGTGATGTGCCGGAGGTGAGCTTTGCTGCTGCCAAGGCGCTCTGGACGCTCAAGGATCCTCAGGGACGCGAAGCCTTGATCTCCGTTCTCTACGGCGATGAGAAGACGTCATCGGGTTTCATCACTAAGCAGAAACGACAGGCTCTGAGAATGCTCCACACACCCAAAACGATGTTTATGTTTGCGTTACGCAGTGGCGCGAGCTTTGCTCCCGTGCCCGGGTTGGGCGCCGGTGTTTCGTCGCTGCAAGGTATCCTTTCCGATCCCAGTGTTTCCGGGCGTGCGGCGACAGCGCTGCTGCTTAGCACGGACCCGGATCCGGAGGTATTGCACGCGCTTCAGGATGCGCTCGGCGATAAGGACTGGTCGGTGCGGGCGGCCGCGGTCCATGCGATCGCATTGAGGAACGATCCCGCGTTGGAGTCGAGTCTAGTGCCATTGCTCGACGACAAGAAGGAAGCCGTGCGCGTCCGAGCGGCCGCGGGCTACCTGCGGTTGGAGTCGATCCAGTCCATGCGGCTCAGGAAGCCCGCTGCAAGTAAAAAGTGACTACAGCCGGAAGCTGGTTATCGGTCCCCACAATCCGACCATCCTCAAAACCCAGATTCCAACGGCTACAACAACGACTACGTTGAGAATAGTCTTGATACTGGCGGCCATGGGGATGAAACGATTGATCATCCACAACGCCAATCCGACGACGATCAGGGCAACGACGAGATTTACTAAAGGCATTTGTGTATTCCTCAAAGGCCTAAGAGCAATCCGGAGCCCACTAAGGCCCCATCATTTTCGTATTCGGTCTAAGACTGGCACCAAGCGGTGCCGGTGCTCAGTCCGTAATCCGAACACCATCAAGCTGTTCATCGTTCCTACGAAAACCTTGCCGTTTGCGATGGTGGGCGTTGAAAACTTGACGTAAGAACCAATGTTCCCGTGGTATAGCTCGTCAGCAAGATTATTCGCGTCATAAGCCCGCAATTGCACGCTGGTGTCGATAGTCCATAGGATGCCGTTTATCGAACCGTTTGCTGAGATGCTGGGCGGCGACCCGAGGTATGGAAAAGAGCCAACGCTTTGCGACACTGGTTGCGCGGATATGCGTCCGTTCGAGATGGAAAACGCCTTTACGGCATCGTTCTTGGCGGCGAAGTACACAGTGTTATTGAAGTAAACGGGGGTCCCAAAAACAGGCCCAACCGCGGACGCAAGGAATTGAACGATCTGGGTATCGCCCCCGGGTTGAAAATGGCCCAGGTTGTCGCGGTCGAGCACATAGATACCACCCGCTTTGCTTCCGCTCACCAGCAGATGCGGGTGTGCCGGAGTCCCGGCCGAATCGGGTAGCAATAGCGCTCCGCTCGATCCGAAGTCCATATCCTGTAGGCTCAGCGTATCAGCGTTGAATGGAGTGAAATAGTCTGCGACCGAAAGAGTCTTCGTGGTCGAGAGTTTGATGATGCTCTCACCCAGATCCGAGCCACCGCGCTCAGCATCGAACGTCCCGTTTGCGCTGACAATGTATATGTTTCCGTTCTCGTCCGCCGCCGGCGCTGCCCCGCTCTGCCAAAAGGAGCCCGCGTACCAATTCGGGGTGCTGGTGTAGACGGAGGCACGTTGTAGAGTCTGCGCGTCATAGCCGATCAGCCAGCCGTGGTAGTTCCCCGAATCGCAGTGGGACGTCCACGCCGTGTAAACCACACCGTTTAACAAAAGCAATCCGGCACGTTGCTTGTACAATCCAGGCTTGAACGTCACCCTCGTATTTCCATCACCCGTTCCCGGCACAGAAGCCTCGATATCCACCGGACTGCCTGGCCGCTCGGCGCCAGTGGCCAAATCGAGCGCATGCAGCCGTTGAGCATAAGTTTGGCCGAATTGTTCGAGCGTCATCGCAACCACGTATAGCGTTCCGCTGGCCGGATCAATCACCGGTGTGCCGGTAATACCGACCTCGGGCGTGATCACGTTACAAACCAAGCTTTCCGCGGGCACGGTTGTGACTCCAAGCGCGGTATTGGTGAAGTTTACATGCCAGAGGGGTTCGGTAGCGCTACCGTCGGCATCAAACGCGTAGACACTATCATGCTCGGTTGCGACAAATACGACGTTGTATACTCCTTTGCCCGGAATCGTCACTCCCAGCACATACAACGGCTGGGCGTAGACTTCACCGTCCACCGCATCGCTAAAGAGCTGCCCGAACTGGCCTGAGCGTACCGTGGATGGCGTCAGGCTGGTCTCGTTGAGATTTTGCCCGGTTCTGGCGAGGTCATTGTGATACGTGAGAACGCTCACTTGACCAGAGGACGACAGGGCACATAGCAGAATGGTCGAGGCGAGACGCATGGCGTGTATTATAGGCAAGGACATGGGCCGGTTTTGTTCTACGGGTATGACGACTTTGGCGGGATTGTTGATCTCAGAATGTAGTGCTTTCTCGATAAAGTTCTTCTCAGTCTTATCGAAAGTTGCAAGTATTCCCTTGAAACCATTGAAACCAAGGCAGAATAGTTGTAGAATGTGGCATCTAGGAGTTCAAAAAGACCCTGGATGAAAGGTAGGGGCAGTGAACAAGCTTACAGCGCTCCTCTTATGGTCGACGCTTTCTCTTAGCCTGAACGCTCAAATCAGCCTGGGACCCACGGTTGCCACTTTTGGGGTTCTGGCCGGATCAACGGTGACTAACAGTGGTCCTACTGTGGTTACGGGGAATCTGGGTGTTAGCCCAGGAACGGCCATTACTGGATTCACCGGAATTGCGCCCGGTGGGCCCGGAATAGTGACCGGAACGATAGACTCCGCGAATGCGGTAGCAGCGCAGGCGCAAAACGAGTTGACTGCGGCCTATAACACTGCTGCCGGGGCAGCCGTCACTGCCACTAAGGCGGGGGACTTGGGCGGGCAAACTCTATTTCCTGGAGTTTATATGTCCACGTCCACACTCGGGATAACGGGGACTCTCACGCTCGACGCCCAGGGCAACGCAAATGCGCAATTCATCTTCCAGATCGCAAGCGCACTGACCACCGCGACCAGCAGTAGCGTGGTGCTCATTAACGGCGCCAATGCTGCCAACGTCTTTTGGCAGATCGGAAGTTCGGCGACTCTCGGAACCAGTTCTACTTTCGCCGGAGACATCCTGGCTTTTTCATCCATCTCGCTCGGTACGGGCGCAGTTCTTAATGGAAGAGCGTTGGCGCGCAACGGTGCAGTCACTTTGCTAAGCAATCCAATTACCACCCCGGCAAGCCCCGGGGGGACTCCACCTCAACCCACACCCGCTCCGTCAACGCTGATTTTGGTCACTGCAGCGCTGGCCTGCATCGGGATTTACCAAACCCGTGAACGGCTATTAAAGGCCTTCAGAAGGAATTGATCGGGCATTGTTCCGAATGTCGAGGCGACAAGCTGTTGTCCTTTTAACCGCAGTGGCCTTGGTGGCCTGTTATGCTCCTTCGCTGCGAGGAATGTTTGAGCAGTGGTCGAGCGACGAAGACATGTCGCACGGTTTTCTGGTTCCGATCGTAATCCTTTGGATTGTATGGAGAGAGCGCGGGCGATGGCGGGCACTGCACGCTGAGCCGAACCTGTGGGGCTTTGCACTTCTGGGGGCAGCCGCCGGGGTGCAGTTCGCCGGCGTGCTCGGCGCGGGCCTATTCGCCGGTTCAGTGGCGTTACTCTTGTCGGTTTCGGGCGCGGTGCTTTGTCTGGGAGGATTGGAATGGCTGCGGGTGTTGGCTTTCCCTCTTGTATTGGCCGTTTTTATGCTGCCCAAGCTAGCTGTTGTTTACAATCAGTTGACGCTGCCCTTGCAGTTGCTCGCCAGCCGGATCGCCGCCGGCATCTTGACGTTCGCCGGGATTGGGGTCATCCGGGAAGGCAATATCCTCGACGTAGGCGGCCACAGAGTCGCCGTAGTGGAAGCCTGTAATGGCATCCGCTACTTGCTCTCACTCGGTTTCATGGCGGTGGTGTTCGCGTACCTGTCGGATTCAAAGCCCTGGATGCGGTTAGTGCTGCTCGGGGCCGCCGTACCGATTGCGATTCTGGCGAACGCCATAAGAGTGGCTGCCGCTGGGTGGCTGCCGTCGCTCGAAACAGGCGTTCCGCACGCGGTCTGCGGGTTGTTCATCTTTGTGCTTTGCGTGGCCAGCCTGATGCTCTTTAGGCAACTGTTCAATAAAGTGTATGTCAGCTATCAGTCCTAAGTGGCGCGGGGCTCTGGTTCCGCTTTTCCTGGGCGCCCAAATCCTGGTGGTTCATGTCGCAGCGAGCGGCGAGCGTCCCCCACTGCCTCCGGCCCTCGCCCGTTTTCCAGCCGCGTTCGGCCAATGGAAGCTGTTCCACGACGATCCGATCGATGCGGCGACCACCAGGGAACTCGGAGCCGACCGCTTAGTGAGCCAGACCTACGTTGAAAGTCCAACCGGGTCGGTTGCCAGCTTGCTTGTGGCCTGGTTCCAGACGCAACGCGAAGGGGCTCGGCAACCGCACTCGCCTAAAGTGTGCTTGCCGGCCGGGGGATGGACGCCTCGCGTAGTGGACCACGTCACAGTCGACACTTCCGCGGGGGCCATAACGGTCAACCGCTATATTGTGAACAAGGGTGAGCAGCGCGCCGTGGTCCTTTACTGGTACCAAACGCCGCGGCACGTCATTGCCGGTGAGTGGGCGGCAAAATTCTGGCTAGCGGCCGACGCTTTGCGGGACAAGCGTACCGACACGGCGCTGGTTCGGGTAATTACATGGCCGGCCCGCGGTGGGGACGCGCCGGCAACAACCGCCGCCATCGGATTCGCTCGTAACATGTACCCTATGCTGCGAGAATACTTGCCCCGGTGACGCCTTCCACGCGACTTTTGTGAGATGCTCGAAGGTACTGAGCCATGCCTTGGCGTTTACTGCTCACCGCTATTTCTCTCGCCTCCCTGACGATGGCGGCGACGCCTACATGTCCCGGCCTCATCAATCTGTTCATCACCAACACCACTGTCACCTCCGCCGATGACATGCCCGCCGGGCCATACAATCCTTCGGGCACGCCCGCGTCTCTGAACTTGCCCGCCTTCTGCCGCGTCCGGGTCATATCGCGGCCGGTAAGTGATTCTGAAATTCATTTCGAACTTTGGATGCCGCCGCGAGCCGCGTGGAATGGAAAGTTTGAAGGTACCGGAAACGGCGGATTCTCCAGTGGGATGAGCTACACCAGCATGGCGGCCGCATTGAATCACGGCTACGCCACAGCCGGGTCCGACACCGGACACGAGGGCGGTGATTTGACCTTCGGCGTCGGCCACACCGAAAAGATTAATGACTGGGCCTATCGAGCCGTTCACGTCATGACCGACACCGCGAAGCTGATCATCCGCGACTACTATAGCCGCCTCCCGCAATACTCCTACTTCAACGGCTGCTCCACTGGCGGACATCAAGCGCTCTCGGAGGCCCAGCGTTTTCCAGCCGATTACGACGGCATCGTCGCCGGCGACCCGGGCAATAACCGCGTGCATCTGATCGCGGGATTTCTGTGGTCCTGGGAAGCAATCCACAAGGACACTCCCCGTCCTTTGCCGGCAGCAAAACTGCCGATGATCGCCAAGGCTGTCCTGGCCGCTTGCGATGCGATCGACGGCCTCACGGATGGCATTATTGATGACCCACGCCGCTGCAAGTTCGATCCCGGAACGCTCGCGTGCAAGGGCGAAGATGGCGACAACTGTCTAACCGCGCCTCAGGTGGAATCGGTAAAGAAAGTTTACGACGGCGCCAAGAACCCCCGCACGGGCGAACGGATTTTCGCGGGATGGGCACACGGTACCGAGGCGAACTGGGCCCCCTACTTCATCGATCCCGCCGAAGCGCGGCGCAACGAATTCTGGCGACTCTGGGTGTTCAACGATCCCAACTGGGACTGGCGCACGTTCGACTTTGACCGTGTCGTTGTCTACGCCGATACGAAGATGGCAGTGGTCAATTCGAATGAGCCGGACCTGAAGCCCTTCAAAGCCCGGAACGGAAAGCTGGTGATGTATCACGGCTGGGCCGATTCCGACGTCCCCCCCGAGGACGGCGTCAGATACTACGAAGCGGTGGAACACGCCATGGGCGGACCCAGCCAGACAACCGACTTCTTCCGCCTCTTCATGGTGCCCGGCATGGGACATTGCGGCGGTGGTGCCGGCCCTAATATTTTTGACGCGTTGGGCGCACTCGACCAATGGGTGGAGCACGGAACAGCGCCGGAGAAAATCGTCGCAGCACACATCACCAACGGTGTGACCGATCGGACGCGACCTCTGTGCCCCTATCCTCAGATCGCGAAATGGAAGGGCACCGGAAGCATCGACGAGGCCGCTAACTTCACCTGCGTGGATCCAAGTCCCTTGTCCCGGTAAATCGAAAACGCCGCTGTCGAGTGACGCCGGTCACTGCTGTTTCTTCTGTTCGCCTTCAACTATTTCCAAGTAACCAGGCTATCGCGAGTTCCACGCGCGTGTTATTCGGAAGTCATGGATAAAACGATCGAAGCTACGGTCCGTCATGGCCAAACGGGCCACACCGTGGTCCTGTCCACGGAGGATCACTCTGCCTACCAGCGCCAGTCACGGGCTTTCCTCGACGAATACCAACCCAAAGGCGTCATAGAAACCCAGCTCGTCCAGTTTCTGATAGACGATTCCTGGCGCATCAACCGTTCTGCTGCTATACAGACGACACTACTCTCGCCCGGCTCCGACGCCTGCGACCCGAAGACTCTCGACGCTTTCGTTAAGATCAACATCGATTGCCAGCGACTCACCCGCCAGTTTGAACGCACGCTCCGCCTGTTTCGCAAGATTCAGGCCGAGCGCCGCCGAGATGAAAAGCGTCAGCTCGCGAGAGCCACCAAAATCCTGAAAATGTACATCACATAAAGGCCTTGCTAACCATGCCTCGTGCTATAGACCCGGCTGGGCAGCCTACTTAGTAATGGTGCCGCAGGCGATGCGAGCACCGGCGTTCCCGGTCGGATCGGTCTTCAGGTCGTCGGGCATCGCGTGGATCATCAGCGCCGTGCCGCCGTTTGAGAATACCGAATGGGCGTCGGTCCCGAGGTCGACGTTCGGGTCAACGACCGTAGTCTTCGCCATGCCTTTGGCGTTCACCATGAAGTTGGGCATGTCGCCCGCGTGTGGGCCGTCAGGGTTCATCAGGCCGTGCTTCTTCATGTCGGGATTGAAGTGGCCACCGGCCGATGTAAACGCGGGCCCCTCGCACTTGGCCGTCTGATGGATATGAATGGCGTGTTCGCCGGGTGGAAGATTCTTCAGGTCGACTTTAATGTTAACGCCACCGCCCTTATGGTCGCTCAAAACGGCGGTGCCCACGCTTTGATCTTTCGCGTCTTTGAGCTGCACAATCACCGGCTTGTCCGCGGCATAAAGCGCGGCGCCGAATAGACCCGCAATCGCAACAGCAACTATCTGTCTGATCATGTTTTCCCTCTCCACATGAAATCCTCGCACGATTCGATGCCCCAGCGCCAGGGCCTTACACTGAGAAGTGTCATGAGCGATGAGATAAAGGCGTTTTTCGACACCTACGAGCGCAACAGCACTGCCGGTGACGTTGATCGCGTGGTCTTGCAGTTTGCTGATTCGTTCCTGACCGCAGACCCCAGCGGCGCGCGGACCGTGCAGGCCAGCGACCTGAAAGCTGCGCTTCCGAAGCGCAAACAACTCTTCCAGGCGATGGGTTGCAAAGCTACCAGATTGATGTCGCTCGATGAAACGCCCCTCGACGATCACTATGTGATGGTAAGAACGTCATGGCGATGGGAGTTTGATCGACCGGACCGGCCGGAGATCACACTGCAATCGACCTTCATCGTCCGCAAGAGCGATGAAACGCTGAAGATTGTCTTCTACCTGACCCATGAAGACGTTATGAGCGTCCTGCGGAAGCACGGGCTCCTTCCGCCGGCAAGCGCTACGCAGTAGTCAATGGACAGCGGCCGGAGACGCTTGGGCTTGCGGTCGCCTGCCCTCGAATGCATTCTGTAGCAAAGCACGAATTCCATCGCGCGTGACCGGTCGCGGATTGTCGTAAGGATTCTGAACGGCGAGGTCAGCCGCTTGATCCAGATCGGCCGCCTTCATCCCGATTGCCGCCAGCGACGCCGGCGCGCCCAGCGATACTGCCAGATCAAACAGCCCCTCCGCTGCGGATGCTGCTGCCAGCGCACGAGCAATGCGCGACATCGCTTCGCCGGTCGCAGGGGCATTGTAAGCCGTGGCATGCGGCAACAACACCGTATGCGTTTCCGCGTGCGGCAGGTTGAAACTCCCACCCAGCGTGTGGCACAACTTGTGATGCAGCCCCATGCCGACCGCGCCTAGCGATACGCCTCCCAGCCACGCTCCGTAAAGCGCGTCGGATCGCGCCGCCAGATTCGCCGGTTCCTTCACCACCACTGGCAGACTCTTCGCCAGCGCTCGGATGCCTTCTTCGGCCATCATCGAGACGATCGGATTCGCGTCCTTGGCGTACAGCGCCTCGACACAGTGCGCGATCGAATTCATCCCGCTGGTGGCCGACAGCATAGCAGGCATGGTGATCGTCAACGTCGGGTCGTAGAGAACCGTCTTCGGCAGCACGCGCGGATCGCGGCCGGTCTTTTTCAAACCACTCTCGGTGAGTCCCCAGATGGGCGTCATCTCCGATCCCGCGTAGGTGGTCGGAATAGCCAGGATGGGAAGATCGGAAACCAGCGCGATTGCCTTCGCGAGTCCAGTAGTGGAACCGCCGCCGACGGCCACGCAGCAGTCGGCTCCGTAACGCCGGGCTTGGTCGCGGGCGGCTTCAGCAACCTCGATGGGCACGTGCATCACAGCGCGATCAAATAGTCCGACGGCGCGCGCACCTAATCTTTTTACCATCTCGGCGCCCTGTTCGCGCTGCTCATGTGTCGATAAGACCAGCGCCCGCGTTGCGCCCAGCCTCTCGATCTCCTCAGCAAGCTTGTCCAGGCAGCCGGGGCCGAAAATCACGCGCGACGGCAGCATGTCGTAGACAAAGGAAAGCATCAGGCCTGTCCCGCTTGAGCGCGCGCCGTGCGCTCATTCAATTCCCGAAGCACTCCCAATTCCTTAGCCGATGGCACTTCAGTGGTAGTGAGCTTGGGCGAAACTTTCAGCGCCCAGCCTGTCGATTCGATCACTCGCTCTACTGCCACACCCGGATGAATGCTGGTGAGCGTAAGTTCTTTGGTCGCCGGATCGGGCGTCAAGATGCCGAGATCGGTGATCACAGCGGTCGGCCCTTTGCCGGGAAATCCCATTCTCCGGCGTGCATCGCCGCCATCCAGATGACCGGCCGATGTCACGAAATCCACCTTCTCAACAAAAGCCCGCTTATTCTGGCGCAGCGTGATCAATACCTCTTTCGCCGAAGTCGCGATCTCGGGCGCACCTCCCGCGCCCGGCAGTCGCACCGAAGGCTTGTGGTAATCGCCGATCACAGTAGTGTTGAGATTAGCGAAGCGATCGATCTGTGCCCCGCCCAGAAATCCGATATCGATGCGGCCGCCCGTCAGCCAGTAGGAGAAGATCTCGGCCAAAGGCACGACCGTGTCGGCCGTTTCCGCTAACTCGCCGTCGCCGATAGACAACGGCAGAACGGACGGCTTGGTTCCGATTGGTCCAGACTCGTAGATCAACACCACGTCCGGTGCGTGGGTCAGCCGCGCCAGGTTCGCCGCCGCGCTGGGCAGTCCTATTCCGACAAAGCAGACCGTGCCGTTGCGCAGCATCCGCGCTGCCGCGACAGTCATCATCTCGTCCGATGTGTAGCCGTTGTCAGGCGTGACTGTTTCAGACATGACTGGCCACCTGGTCGAGACTTCGCCGGAAGGCCTCGAAGTCGTTCGTGCCCATCACGTGGCGCTCCATCCAGGCTTGAAATCCTTCGCGTTCGCGCGAGATCTGGTCCCACTGTTTATAAAAGGCGTTGTTCCGAGAGTAAAAGCCCTGAGCGTAGGAAGGAAATGCGCCGCCCTTGACTTCGCTGACCGCGCCCACTACCCAGGACGGCAGGACCACGGCGTTCGGAGGCGCATCCAGACGTTCCACGATTTCCTCCACCGTCACGATCGCGCGCCGCGCCGCGAGAACTGCTTCCTTCTGGACTCCCACCACGCCCCACATCAGAACGTTGCCGCGGCGGTCGGCCTTCTGCGCATGAATAATGGAAACATCCGGGCGGAGCGCTGGAACAGCGGCCAAACGTTCGCCCGTAAAGGGGCACTCGATAAACTTGATCCGCGAATTGTACTTCGGCAGGTCGGTGCCAAGGTACCCGCGCAAAAGACCGAAAGGTAGATTCGCCGCTCCGGCCGCATAAGCCGCAGCCATTCCAGCATGGTCGTGCTCCTCGATCGCGAGCGGCGCCGGCCAGTTGTTCTCGACAGCATCGCGCAACCGATGGAGTGAGCCAACTCCGGGGTTGCCGCCCCAGGAAAAAATGAGTTTGGAAGCGCATCCGGATCCGATCAGTTGATCGTATATAAGGTCCGGAGTCATCCGGATGAGCGTCAGGTTGCGGCGTCTCTGGCGGATAATCTCGTGGCCCGCAGCGAAGGGAATCAGGTGGGTAAAGCCCTCCAGGGCTACGACATCGCCGTCGCGGACCATCTGCTGGACAGCTTCTTTTAACTGGACTATGACGGCCAACGTCTGATTATGCCATGTCCGCACTACCCGGTACCGGTGGGTCGCACTAGTACTTCTGTTAGCCGAATTAGCCAGATTAGGTCCTTGTAGAGGAATGTTTCCAGGGTTAGATTGATGTTACCGAGAATACAGTGACCCATTTCCCAACTAAGACAATTCTCTTCGCGGCCGTGAACCTTTTTGTTTCAACGGCATTCGCGACCTCCGTCACCTTTAATGGGGGCGGCATGAACGGTCTCAATGCTTTGTCGGCCAGCGCCCAATTCGATTTAACCGGCAGCACGCTGACCGTAACGCTCACCGACACCGCGACCTCCGCTGCCAGCAAGTACGTTCCTTCCGACGTCTTGACGGCGGTTTACTTCGGCACTACTTCCCTGGCTGCGCTCACGCCTGAAACAGCGAGCCTGGACGGCAGCACCATCATCAGTACGGATCACACGGATGTCGGTTCAAATTGGGAGTTCCTCGGAGGATTCTCGCCGGTCCGCGGCTTGGTGAACGGGATCAGCGCGTCGGGCCTGACAGTTTTTGGTCAAGGGAATTTCAACAATTGCGCGGCCAGCAGCACCTGCAACAATCTCGGCGGAATCAATTGGGGATTGGTTCCATCCTTCTTCCCTCCCCCGCAAGGCATCAACGGCGGCTTCACCGGGAGAGCCCTGGTCGACGATCGTGTTCAATTCACTTTGAGCACGATGCCCGGCTTCTCACTGTCCAGCATCAACAGCGTTCAGTTCCAGTGGGGCACCAGCGACTCGGAGTTTTCTGCCACGGGTCTGGGAACTGTTCCCGAGCCCTCGACCTTGCTTCTGGTCAGCGGTGGAATAGCTTTGGCCGCTTTCTGGCGCAGGAAAAGGCAGAGCTGCTAAAGCACTTCGCAGATTTCCTAACGGCCGAGTTTTGCCCTTAGAATCCCCGCTTAGAATTCCCTATCCCGCCGCGGAAGGCTTTGCAGTATACTGGTCCAAACCGCGAAGTTTCCTTTACCACGAAGTTTGCTGGAGGCTCGGAATGAGGCGGACTTCTCTTTCCTCATGGCTCGTAATGGCAATACTCGTAACCGCAGGTGTCGTCTGTTGGGGGCAAGCGGTACGCGCAACATTGGTCGGACGTGTGACGGATCAATCTGGCGCGGTTGTTCCTGGCACAAAACTGACCCTGGTGAATAGCGGCACGAACGAAACCCAAGCGGTGACAGTGGGCGACAATGCGGAATTCGTTTTCACGCAACTCGCGCCCGGTCAATATACTCTGACCACCGAGCACGACGGATTCCGTAAAGATGTGCGAACTGGAATCGTGCTTGAAGTTGGCCAAGAAGCGCGCATCGACGTTGCCTTACAAGTGGGCGCACTGTCGGAGCAGGTGCAAGTGACGGCGACAGCTGAGTTAGTCTCGTCCGAGAGCGCCGCCATTGGCAATGTGGTCGATCAGAAAAAGGTTGTGGAACTGCCGCTGAACGGACGTGGCTACCTGCAACTGGCGTTCTTGCAGCCGGGCGTCGCAGCGCCCGCCCAAGGCTCGACCATCGGTTTCCGCGGCGGCATGAACATCGCCGGGAGCAACGAAGTATCCACGCAGTACATCCTCGACGGAGTCGACAACAACGACGAGGCCAGCAACCAACCATTGCATACACCGGTTCTCGACGCGGTGCAGGAATTCCGAGTGCTCACCGGCACCTATTCGGCCGAGTACGGACGTCAGTCCGGCGGACAGGTCGTTGTAACCACCAAGTCCGGCACTAATGCGCTGCATGGTACGGCATGGGACTTCTATCGGAACTCGGTGCTCGATGCACGAAACTTTTTTACGCCGCAGAAGCTCTCGTTCATCCGCAACCAGTACGGGACCACGTTCGGCGGACCGATCCGGCGCGACAGAACATTCTTCTTTGTCTCCTGGGAAAATCAGAACCGGGGAGACGGTGTCTCGAGCCTGGCACTGGTGCCGCCGGTCGCGTTCCGAAATGGCGACTTCAGCTCGCTCAATATAGCGCTGAAGAATCCGTTCGGCGGTGGCACTTTCGCCGGCAATCAGATTCCTAAGAGCTTATGGAGTCCGCAGGGATCGGGCCTGCTCGCGCTCTTCCCGGTTCCAAATCTAAATAATCCTCAGAACAATATCGTGTCGTCCGCGAAGGGTCATTACGACTCCGATCAATTTTCTACGCGCGTCGACCATCGCTTCGGCGACAAGGACCAGCTCTATGGTTCATACCAGTTCCTGGATTCGCATGAGCTTTACCCGCTGTCGAACCCTTTGTGCTCGGCCCGGGCAGTCCCCGGGTGGGGCTGCAACGAAATGTCGCGCACCCAGCAAGCCAATACCGGCTGGACGCATATCTTCAGCCCCAACCTGGTGAACGAAGCACGCGTTGGCTACATCCGATTTGGCTTCTACCGGCTGCAGCAGGACGACACTGTCGACGTCGTCAATGCGCTCCACATTGGCGGCCTGCCTGATGCAGGTGTAACGCCGTTCAACAACGGCGCTCCGCAAGTTGCGCTCACTGGCTACGTCACTATCGGTGGGGCCACCAATCTGCCCCAGGGACGCCAAGACAACAACTACAACTACATCGAGAACATGACGTGGACCAAGGGCTCGCACACCATGAAGTGGGGTGTCGATTATCTCCACATTCTTTTCAACTCTTTCTTCACGTCCAGCGGGCGCGGGGCCTTCGCATTCCAGAATACGTTCACCGGTAACGCCGTGGCGGACTTGCTTCTGGGTCTGCCTCAATCGGCGACCCGCGATCCCGGAACGCCATTTCATAACGCAATCGCCGACAACACCGGCCTCTATTTCCAGGACGACTGGAAGGTCACTCCGCGGTTGACCATCAACTACGGCTTGCGGTGGGAATTAGATTTGCCGGTTCGGGAACGCGTCAACAAGATTGCTTCCTTTGACCCGATTACCAACACGCTGAAGGATGCGCAGGGCTTCCGCTGGAATATCGATCCAACGACGGGACTGCTCGTGGCGGTAGCCGATCCGAGCCTCAAGGGCGCCAACATGTGGAATACGGATTGGAACAACTTCGGTCCCCGCCTCGGCATCGCTTGGCGGCCGTTCGGCGGCACGAAGACCGTTATTCGCACCGGCTTCGGATCATTCTACAATCACCAGATTGCCGGCAACGGCATAACGCCGCTGAGTCGAAATTCACCCTATCGAAACAGCCAAACGGCAGGGCCATTCTCGGCCTCTTCTAATCCGCTTCCGAATTTAGCGAATGCGTTCTTGGGTAACCCCTCCGCCACGCCGCCCGGGATCGCGCAGAATTTCGTTTCGTCTTACACCAATGAGTGGAGCTTCGGCATTCAGCGCGAATTGGCTAGCAATCTTCTGCTGGATGTCTCGTACGTCGGCAGCGAGTCCCATAAGTTGCCGATCGTTTGGAACTTGAACCAGGCGTTTCCCGGCACCGTTGGTTCGGTGCAAAGCCGGCGGCCTTATCAGCCCTGGGGAGCCATCACGGGAGGTTTCATCTCATCGATCGGTAACGCGAACTACAACGGTTTGCAGGTTCGCGTGGAACGGCGCTTTGCTACGGGCTTGAGTTTCATTGCATCCTACTCCTGGTCGAAGTCGATTGACACCGGGGCAAACATCTCAACTTCCGGCGCCAACAGCAATGCCAGCGCTCAGGATGCGCGCGATCTTAACGGCGACCGCGGCCTTTCCGATTACAACGTGCCGCAACGCTTCGTCGGTAGTTTCGTTTGGGATCTGCCAGGGGCAAAGTCGAATAAGGCGCTCAGCTTCGTGACTTCGGGTTGGCAGTTGAAGGGCATTCTAACTGCTCAGCAAGGCCAGCCGTTTACGGTTTATGACGGAATCGACCAAAGCAACACCGGCGCAAATAACGATCGGCCGAATGTCATAGGCGATTGGCACATCGCCAATCCTGGAGTCAACGGATGGTTTAACACCTGCACGATCCTGGCCAACGGCAACAGGTCTAACTGCCAGCCGGGTGAGAGTCCGGCCTGGCAGATTCAGCCCGCCGTACATTCGGAAATGCCGGGCGCAACATTTTGTCTGGCCCCGGCCTTCTGAATTTCGACACCGGCGTCTCGCGACAGTTCAGAGTCACAGAGCGATTCGCGCTCCAGTTTCGTGCTGAAATATTCAACATCATGAACCGCGCGAACTTTTTCCTGCCTACCACTACGGTATCGAGCAGTTCGTACGGCACTATCACTCAAGCGGCCGACCAGCCCAACACCGGAGCGCAGCGTCAGATCCAGTTCGCGCTGAAGGTTGTATTCTGAGACATGGCCTTCGCCGGTAAAGCTCTTTCGCGATCCTGGCTGCTTTTCTTTGGAATGGCGTTGGCGGTTCCGGCGCAAACATCCGCGCCGTCGACTAACTTCCGCTTCGCGCTGGCGGGCGACTCCATTATCGACCGGCGGATCTCCATGTACGACGAGCCGGGCTATCTTCAGATGTTCGATCACATCCGGAGCGCGGACGCGGCGTTCACGAATTTCGAGATGTTGGTCCACAACTTCGAATTTCCGGGCGCGCCGGTGAGCGGTGGAACTTACATGGGAGCGCCGCCCTGGGTCTTGGATGAACTCAAGTGGGCCGGCTTCCGGCTGTTCGGCATCGCTAATAACCACGCTTTCGATTTCGGGACTGAAGGCCTGTTAAGCAATCTTCGCAACCTGCGACAGGCCGGTGTGGTTTATGCCGGCGCGGGCGAGAACCTGGCGCGAGCGAGGGCTCCGGGATATCTCGACACCAAGAAAGGTCGGGTAGCGCTCATTGGGTGTGCATCGACGTTTTCGATCCTCAGCCCCGCCGGTAAACAGCGGCCGGATATGCTGGGGCGGCCGGGACTGAATCCGCTCCGGTTCAAGACGACCTATACAGTCGAGCCATCGACTTTGGCATCGCTACGAGTGCTGGCGCAAGCCAATAGTGCGGGCGAGGGTGCACCGGGTGCCGGTGGCGATTTACGCTTTCTCGGTGCGACTTTTCGAGCCGGCGACAAAACTGGAGTCAGCACTGAGCCGGATGCTCGAGACCTAAAGGAGATCACCGCCGAGATTCGGGAAGCACGCCGGCAGGCGGATTGGGTGATGGTTTCGATTCATTCACACGAGGGCGCGCCGGGAGATCGCGAAGCGCCCGCTCAGTTCCTGGTGACCTTCGCTCACGCCGCCATCGACGCCGGGGCCGATCTCTTCGTGGGCCACGGACCTCATGTGCTGCGGGCGGTCGAGATCTACAAAGGCAAACCTATCTTTTACAGCGTCGCCAATTTCATTTTCCAAAATGAGTCCCTGCCGTTCCAGCCACAGGAGAGCTACGACCAGTTCAATCTGCCTCTCGAAGCAACCACGGCGGATTACTTCGACACTCGCTCGGCCAACGACACGCGCAGCTTTCCCGCGGATCAGAAAATCTGGGAGAGCATGGTCGCCGAAGCTGTGTTTAATAGGAAACGCGAGTTGCAGGAGATCGACCTGTACCCGATTACTCTCGGCTTTCATGAAAGCCGAACTAAGCGAGGACGGCCGCTGCCGGCGACGGGAGAGCTGGCCGCATCGATTATCGACAGGGTATCGAAGTTGTCGAAAGCCATGGGCACGAATGTCGTTTTGCAGGATGGTAAGGGCGTGGTGAACGTGTCACGCTCAGCCATTCAATCACGCTAGACAGGATTTAAGATGACGATCATCAGATTTGTTTCTATGTGCCTTCTGCTTGTAAGCCCGGGATTTGCAGCCGTTCCCACGCCGGAAAGCCACTTCGGGCACAAGATCGGAGTGGATAACGAGCTGCTCGACTGGGAACAGGTTGTCAGTTACTTTCAGGCGCTGCCAAAATCGAGCGATCGCGTCCGTTTTAACGACCTGGGCAAAACGGCTGATGGCCGTCCGCAGATAGCCGTCACCATCTCGTCGGCGGCGAACATCAAGAACCTCGATCACTATCTCGAAATTCAAAAGCGTCTCGCGGACCCGCGCCGCACTACGCCCGCCGAAGCACTACGGTTTATGAACGAGGGCAAGGTGATCGTGATGATCACCTGCTCCATCCACGCGACTGAGGTCGCATCCACGCACACGGCGGTCGAGTTCGCCTACAGGCTTCTGACCGAAGACAATAATCCTAAGTTCAAAGCAATTCTCGACAATGTCATTCTGCTGCTAGAGCCGTCGCAAAATCCGGACGGCGTCGACATCGTGACCAAGTGGTATCGCAAAACGCGCGGCACGCCCTACGACGGCACATCGCCGCCGGAGCTATGGCACAAATACGTCGGCCATGATGACAATCGGGACTGGTACATTTTCACGCAGCCCGAGACGCGGAACACGGCGCAGCTGGAGAACACCTGGCATCCGCAGATCGTATACGACGTGCACCAGATGGGCTCGAACACCGCGCGCATTTTCGTTCCACCGTGGATGGATCCGGTGGATCCGAATATCGATCCCATTCTGGCGAACATCTGCAGCATGATCGGAACCGGAATGGCCGTCGATCTCGCGGCAGCAGGCAAAACCGGCATCGCCATGAACGCCATGTACGATTTCTGGTCACCGGCGCGACAGTATCAGGCCTATCATGGCGGGGCGCGCATCCTCACTGAATCGGCGAGCGCCAAGCTTGCCACGCCGATGACGGTTACGCCCGATCAGATCTCCGACAATGCGCTCGGTTACAACCCGCGCGAGCGGAGCTGGAATTATCTGAATCCGTGGATGTCGGGTGAATGGCATCTGCGCGACATCATCGATTACCAGGAGATCGCCTGGGAATCGCTGCTGTATCAAGCGGCGGCACGGCGTTCGGATATGCTGCGCTACTTCTACGAAATAAACAAGCATGGCGTGGAGCGAACCTCGCCCTATGCGTTCGTGATTCCGGAGGCGCAGCGAGATCCGGGAGCAGCCAAGAAGATGCTCGAAACTTTAGCGTTCGGCGATATCGAGATCGAGCGAGCGTCGGACATTTTTAGTGCCGGAGGAAAACAATACGCGAACGGAAGCTATGTCATCAAGATGCAGCAGCCATTTTCGGGGTGGGCCAAGACGCTGCTGGAACGCCAGAATTATCCGGATCTGCGGCTGTATCCGGGCGGTCCACCGAAGCGGCCTTACGACGTAACAGCTCAGACTCTGCCTTTGCAGATGGGCGTCGAGGTGGCGACCATCGATCAGAAGTTCGACGCGACTCTGAAACCGGCGGCACAGTTCGCCTTCGAGTTGAATCATCCGAAAGCGGCCGGTGCGCTGGCGGCGTCCGATGTTTACTCCTGGAGAGAAGTGACCAAGATCTGGAAATCCGGCAAGGCGGTCTACCGCGACACGGCGAACGGCGACTTCTTCGCGAGCGCGGGCGATGGCCGCAAATCGGTGGCGGCGCCACGCACTGGAATCTATAAGAGCTTCGTGCCCAGCATGGACGAAGGCTGGACGCGCTGGCTGCTCGAAGATTTCGGCTTCGGCTACGCGAACATTGAAAACGCCGATGTCCAGGCCGGGAACCTGAAGCAGCGTTTCGACGCGATCGTGATTCCCGATCAGCCGCGCCAACAGATAGCTCAAGGACATCGCGCCGGAACAATGCCGCCTGAATATTGTGGCGGGCTGGGCGAGAAAGGCGCGGCAGCGCTCAAAGAGTTTGTCGAGCAAGGCGGCACGCTGATCTTCTTCAATCACGCCTCTGATTACGCAACGCAGGATTTGGGCGTGAAAGCCCGCAACGTGCTGCGTGGCGTGGAGAGCAAGGATTTCTACTCGCCCGGATCACTGTTAAATGTTTCGCTCGACACCAAGAGCGCGCTCGCCTACGGAATGCCGGGGGAAATCACGCTCTGGAGCGAAGGCAGCCCCACTTGGGAAGCTCCGGAAACGCAGGTGGTCGCACGCTATCCTTCGAAGGGCGTGCTCGCTTCAGGGTGGTTGCTCGGCGAGAAATATCTGACGGAGAAGGGCGCGCTGCTGGATGTGCCGATGGGCAGCGGGCGAGTGATCCTGTTCGGAATGCGGCCGCAGTATCGCGGCCAGAGCTATCAGAATTTCAAGCTGTTCTTCAACGCGCTAGTCTATCATTAGATGGATGGTAACAGCCCGTCTCGATTGATCGTGGGCCTGACCGGCGCCACGGGCACGATCCTGGGTGTGCGTCTGCTGCAGGCGCTGCAGGCCGCCGGCGTTGAATCGCACCTGGTGATGACCAAGTGGGCGATCCGCACTTTGGTGTATGAGACCGATTACAGCGCCGAAGACGTCCAGCGCATGGCGACCTGTACCTATCGCGCGCACGATCAGGGCGCGGCAATTTCGAGCGGCTCATTCCTCACTCGGGGAATGGTAGTGTGCCCGTGCAGTATGCGTACGCTGGCCTCGATCGCGCATGGCGTAGGCGACCAACTGGTCCATCGCGCGGCCGATGTGATCTTGAAAGAGCGCCGCAAACTGGTGCTGGTGGTTCGCGAAGCGCCACTCCATGACATTCACCTGGAGAACATGTTGAAGCTGTCGCGCATGGGAGTTGTGATTCTGCCGCCCGTGCCAGCTTTTTACAATCATCCGCGATCAGTGGACGATATAGTGAATCACATCGTCATGCGGATCTTGGACCAATTCGATATTCACGTGGAGTTGCGCGAGCGTTGGGACGGAATATTGGCTACCAAGGTCGGTGTTGAATCCGAGCCGTGACCGTCAGGGAGCGGTTGCCTCCTGCAACAACCCGGCTTTAGCCAGCACGTTATCCAAAATCTTGCCGCGCTCTGCATCGAGAGGCACCAGCGGTAGTCTCAGCTCGGCCGAATCGAGCATTCCCAGCCGGTGCATCATGTACTTCAACGGAATCGGATTCGTGTCGAGAAAAATGGCGCGATTCAGGTCGAACAATTCGAAATGCAATTTGCGGGCAGCGTCCAAATTGCCGCTCGCCAGTTCGTTATAAAGCGCCGCGACGCGCGCGGGAGCAAGGTTACCAACCGCGTTCATCAAACCACACGCTCCGATAGCGAGCATCGGAAGACTGAGCGATTCAAGGCCGCAGAAGATTCGGAAGTCGGATCCGAGGCGGCTCAGTAGCTCCGTTAAAAGCTCCAGATCGTTAGCGGCGTGTTTCATGCCAACCAGGGTCGGAGTGCGCTCGGCGATGCGCTCTACGGTGGCCGCTGTCACAGAAACTGCCGCGCGGCCGGGAATGTGATAGATCATCAGCGGCAGACGAGTCCGCGCCCCGATAGTCGTGAAGTACTCGACCAATCCGGCTTGCGATGGCTTAATGTAATACGGCGTGACGATGAGCAGCGCGTCCGCGCCCGCCTGCTCCGCGCCGACTGTGATTTCTAGAGTCTCCGCGAGAGATTGCGATCCAGTTGCCGCGACCACCGGTGTGCGACCCTTTACGGCTTTCATCGCTGTTTCGACCAGTCGAATGCGCTCGTCGGCGGTTAGGCTGCTGGGTTCGCCAGTTGTTCCGGTCACGACGATGCCATGCGATCCCTCGGTGACATGGCGCTCGGCGAGTTCGGCGAATTTTCGATAGTCCACCTTTCCGTTTCGAAACGGTGTCACCAGCGGCGGATAGGAGCCACGCAAGAAGCCGGGTTCAAGGCGCATCATTCGTGATCCTCTCTACGCCGGACGGTTGGTAGTGAATCCACCGGTCATGCCGAGGGATTCGGCTGGCTGGCTCAAGTCCTCTTGCCAAAGCAGCGAGCCCATCCAAATGTTCAAGGGGCTGTCCTGTATTGTCAGCTCATAGACGTCTTCGTCATTCGAGGCGTGGTTGTGAACTGCCCAACCGGGCGCGGAAAGCATGAGATCGCCGGCCTTCCAAGGATATCGCTTGCCGCTTACAATACTGTATCCGCTTCCCGAGAAATAGTAATTGATCGCCGACGCGCTGTGACGGTGCGGCTTGTCGACGATGTTCTTCGGCCGGACGCACATGGTTGCGAAGAAGTTTGCCGTGGTGCCGTTCGTGTGGCCGGTGGCTGGATTATATAGAAGATAGAGGCGCCGGCCGACGTAGCTCTTTCCGAGCGCTGTCAATTTATCCAGCTCCTGCTTGACCTTCTTCCACGGAAAATGCAGCGGCTTGTGCGGCACGATGTCGGGGTTGATTAGTTTCTCATAGGGCATGAGGTAGCCGCCGTCGTCGGTGAGCTGGAATGTTCCGAATGGATTTTCGGCGTGCGCGTGCTTTCCATTGCCCAATTCAGCCGATGCGCCGGGCGCTTGCGGGTTTTCGTCGACAATGTGCACTTGCATTTTTTCGAGCAGCGCGGAGTTACTGTAAGTAAGCCTTACCTGGAGTTCGTTAGTGTCGTTGAGATGCTCGTAGAGAGCCCAGGGCGGAGTGTTCCAGACATCGTATTGTTCGAAGCGGATACATTTGCCATCGACGCGCGACTGACCTCCGCCGCGAATACAAAAATTCACCTGCGATGAATTATGGCGGATCGGTGCAGATTGCTCACCAGGCTTCAGCACGGATAGTGAAACAGCAGTGCCAGGCGCGAAGCCATTGCCGGCGCCGGTGAGAGGATTGACGATCTGGGACACACGCCGACCGTTAGCGGGCGCGGGCAAGCTGGCGAGACGCTCCGCCTCGGCGTCAATTTGCTCTTTGGGCACCACCACCGGCGGAATGAGCTTCACCTGGTCGGCGGGCGCGCCGGTACGATCGACAAATAGATACTCTGGCTGTTCCATTTCATGCTCCTGTTTGTTGGATCGCCCGTAACTTGGGCAATACTTTTTGGGGATGCGGAAGGCTACGGCCGAGGCCGCGCTGGCTGGCTCGCTGGTAAAGCTCGATACCGAGAGAAAGATCCGAGATCCCCATGCCGAGCGACTTGAATAACGTCAGGTCGTCGGCGGACGTGCGAGTGCGGCCCGAGGCGATCAGTGTTGCAAGAGACGTGACGTTGGTCCACCGGGCTGGATCGGGGCCGAAGAATTCGATCATTTCACGCGATAGCTTCTGAGCCTGTGGGATGCTGTCGGCGACGACAGCGGTCGACCGCGCAAGCACATCGGCCCCAACTTCGGCACGGCTGGGAACGATCGCGCCGACCGCGTTGATGTGTGTACCTCGATTGAGCATTTTCGCGTTCACGATCGGTTGGGTCGCCCGCGTGACGATGGTCACGATGGGAACATGGCGCACGGCTTCGTCGATGGTCGCAGCCGGAATGGTCTCGATACCGAACTCGCCGGACACGCGCTCTGCAAATGCGTTGCGGCGGGCTGTGTCGCGGCCAAAAACTCGAATCTGCTTGATCGGGCGCACAGCTACGACCGCGGCAAGTTGAGGCATGGCTTGCTTACCGGTCCCGATGATCGCGAATTCACTGGCGTCCTCCGTAGCCAAGCGGCTCGTGGCGACACCGGAAGCGCTGCCGGTGCGCAATTGGCCGAGAGCGAATGCTTCGATGATGGCCTTTAGTTGGCCCGTGTTGCTGTCAAACAGGATCAACAGCGGTGTGGCGCCTTTTTCGGTGTGAGCCCAGGTCTTGGTTCCAACGAATCCGGCTTGCGGAAAAACGGCGCCAATGGCGTGCAGAGTAGAACTGGTGCCCCACTCTGCATGGGTCTTGACCATGTTGCTCGCTTCGCCCCGGGCTTCGGCCCGCAGTCCCTTTTCGAGAGCGTCGATGGCCTGCGGCATGTCCATCATCGAGACGACGTCCTGTTCGGAGATCCAAAGTGGATCGCTCATGCGCGGGCCGTTCCTTTCCAAGGATTTCCGATCATCAGATACAAGAACGCCTGCAGAATATTCAGCGCCGCGATAAATCCGAAGGCAACGAGATATTTACCGCTGAAAAGTCCGATCAGATACCCGATGATGGTAGGCGCCGCGGCACCGAGTAGGTTGCCGACTCCAACACAGATTCCGGTGCTGCGGCCCACCTGGTTGGCTGGGGAGAGCACATGCAAAAGCGACGTATTGGTGGCGCCATAAGTGATCGGCGCGGCGAACGAGATTACCAGCAGGAGCATCGACAAGATGGCATTGGGAACCATCACCGCCGCGAGAATCATCGCCGCCATTACGATGCTGCACACGGCCGCGACGGGTGCGCGCAGCATGGTGCGGTCGGAGATGTAGCCGATCAGAAGAGCGAGCGTAATCGGGATCAGATAGCTGAGCGACACGCTCGCGCTCATGGTGCTGAAGGCCATGCCACGGGCCTGAGTCAGATAGGTCGGAATCCAAGTGGTCAACCCGAAGAATGTTGCCACCAAACAAGAGTGGCACAGCGTGACCAACCAGAAGCGACGGTCCTTCAGGACTCGCGCGAATTTGATGGGCGCCGCGGCTTTGGAAAGCGTCGCACGGTGAGTTTCAATGAATAGCCGCTCATCAGTTTTCACGAAGCGCGATTGGGCAGGCTGGTCCGGTGCGACCCAGAGGAACATCGGTAGTAGGATCAGAACTGATCCGATGCTGCACGCCCAGAAAACGGTTCGCCAGCCGCCGGCGAACAGGAAAGCCGTGACAATCGGGAGGCCGACCGCGATTCCGATCTGCGTGCCGTTGACCCAGAAAGCTTGGATGCGGCCATGTTCCCGCGCCGCGAACCATCGGCCGGCGTAGCTATTGCACACCGGCCACATGCAGCCTTCGGCCAGACCCAAGGCGAACCGGGCGATATACATTTCGGTAGCGCTCGCGGCGAGGGCGCACCAAGCTGTTGTGACCGCCCAGCCGAGGACGCCGCATATCGCTGATCGCCTGGGACCAAACCGGTCCACCATGAATCCCCAGATCATGAGGGACGCGCCGTAAGCGTAGAAAAAGGCGCTGGAGAGAAAGCCGATGCGGGCAGGCTCGCCGGTGAGATGAAGGTCCGCGAGAAATCGACGGTCGGCGATCAGGACCGAAATATTGCTTTTATCGAGCTGGTTGATGATCACGAACAGGATAAGCGTCGGAGCCACTAGCCACCAACGAGCAGCACCGTGTTTGGCGGCTGGCGCCGTTTCAGTTGTTCTTATGCTGACTGCATTCGACGCCATATCGGGACTAAATCGGCACAACCAACAGGCCAGGGATCTGAATTGTGTCGTAAATAACTAGCTTTTCTTGGAATTTAGGGCCACCATCTCCAAATATGATCTTGTCCACATACTGTCCGGCATTGAAGACCTTGGTCTCCTCGCCTTGCATGGTTTGGAGGACTACGTAGTTGGACTTCACAATGTGCGCGTCGCCATCCTGGCCCATGACACGAACGTTAGAGACCAGGTGCCGAAGATAACGTTGCGAGAAGACGCTGGCATTGCGGATGGCAACCACCCGGTCTTTCATCATGTCGCGGCTGTCGCAGAACATGGTGGCCAGAGGATGATTCCGCTCGACGTTGACGCGGGAGATGATTTTGTAGACAGCCTTGTCACTGAAGAAATCGGGCCACTCCTCCAAACGGTCCTCGTCCAGACATTGGACGTAGCGGTCGAGTAGTTCCTCGGCTTCGAAGCGTAATTCTCGGTTGGTCACAGTCCCATGACCTTGCGGTACTTCTTGTAGAAAGCGCGAATGGCCGTCTCAGTAACCATATGATCTTCATTATGGCAATCGCGCCCGCCCATCTCCAGGAGTGCATAACCGTCCGGTTCGGCAGCGATGCCTTTTTGACACATCTCGATGGCTTCGGTATCGTCGATCGAAACCAAGCCGGATGGTCCCATGAGGTTGGCCTGCTTCAGACGCATCGCATTCATCTCTGCGTCATCATCGGCATAGCCGAAGAAGTCCCATACCAACTCGAAGTTACCGGGACCCTGCGGAAGGATTTGTCGCATCGCCAAAGTATTGGTCTGCTGCTGCACGATTAGCCCTGGGAAGATGGTTTGCATAGCGACGGTGTTTTCGTCTTTGAACTCTTTTCGGCGGTTCAGTAGCGACGGGTCGTGCAAGGTGTAGTCGGTCTTGAGCTGGGCGATTTCGGTGGTTCCGGCAGAAGACTTTTGTTCGCCCTTACGCGAAGCTAGAACGGCGTGACCGCCGGCTTCGTCCATTTCGACTTTGGATTTCTGGTCGGCTCGGAAAAGTCCAAAAGACACCAGGAAGACATGCAGGAGACTGGCGTGATACGGATCCTTTATGTTTTCAAACATGAGCTTCCAGTTGCCGGCGACTTTCTGGCTCATGCTTCCGAGTACGCGCAGCGGCCGTCCGTCGAAGACACGTTCGAAGTAATACCACATGAGTTCGCCCAGATACTCGCGGAAGGGAACCATTTGGTGATCGAAGGAGACGAAGATCACTCCGTTCACCGATTCCACTTTCAACTTGTGTAGGCCGTGGTCGGGGAGGGAGAAATCGTCTGGCATTCCCCCCACTCGGCGGTCGCCGTCTGCAACGCCCTTACGAAACGGAACACCGAGCAGATTGCCTTTCAGATCGTAATTCCATTGATGATAGATGCAGGTGAAATGGGTAGCGTTGCCATAAGGGCTGCGGCAGACGCGCGCGCCGCGATGGGCGCACTTGTTTACGATGGCATGGAGCTCACCTTGTTTATCGCGGGTGATAATTACGGGCGTGTCCCCAATGGCAGTGGTCTTGAAATCACCCGGGTTCGGCAATTCGGCATCGAGACCAGCGTAATTCCAAGTTGAACTTCGGAATATTTTCTCTTGTTCCATCTCGTAGATGTGCTGGTCAAGATATACCCAATAAGGAACGCGAGAAACTCCCTCCTTCGGCCAGGAGTATTTCGTTAATGCGGCGGGCATTGTTTCAGTCATGCTTTTATCCCTCGTGATGATCGTGGCGATGAGGATGCGCCAGATGAGCGCCGGCTTTGCGCCGCTCCCGCTCGAAGTGTTTCTTGATGTCAGGATCCTCCTGGGGCGCCTCGATCTGCTCCACGTCGAGCGGAATCCCCAAGCGCTTGGGGAAATCGCCTTCGGTGACGGCGAAGTAGCGGGCGCGTGTGTCGCCGGTGTTGAAGTGCTGGTGATACCAATAATAGGGCGGCGAAACAACCGATCCCGCCTTCCAGTCTAGCTTGAGCGCATCGGAATCCTTCAAATGTTCCTTGTCAAAGAGCGTGAAGCCCTTTCCATTGAGCGTGAGAATAATTGCTTCATACGGGTGACGATGGCCGAGCTTATAAGAGCCGACTGGGAAGTCTGACATGTGCGGCTCCAGTACGGTATTGCCACCCATTTCCCAAAACATGCTGGCGTTGCCTTTACCGCGCTCTTCCCATGGAATTACTTCCGATGAACGGATGTCGCGCACGAAGTTGGTCTTGTCCCAGCGTTTCTGGACTCGCTGGCTCTTCGAGAAATAGTCCGGGCTTCCATCATATCGCTCGCCGAATGAGAAGGTCGTGTCGTCGATCAAGCCAAGGCTTCCGAATACCTGCATCATGAACGGGAAAGTTGTGATGGCGAGCAGGCGGGCGGGATGCTGAGAGTCGGAATTAGAATGCCGGTGCAGCACATTCATGGGTACGGTAAACAGGCTGCCTTCGCCCCAGTCAACTTTATTCTGATGCTGACTGTCGCCAAAGACCGTCGATCCGCGCCCAGCGAGTACGTAGACCAACTGCTCGTAAAATTGACGCCTGGGTGTGAGGGACTTGCTCTCCGGGATCTCGATGATGACGCCATCCATGTGGACATTGCCGGAAAAGTTCAGATAGATGCCTCGACCGCCGATCTCTGGCCAGGGCTGGACCTCTTGCGTTTTAGCATCGAAGATCGAATAACCCTCGACGATCGGAATCTTGGCTTTCTTGATCCATCCGCGGTAGAAGTTGCGTTCCACGCGGCCGCCGCCGCCGATGTTCTCCGGGCTCAGCTTTACGTCGTCATCGTCGTCGCTCGATTTCTTGGCTTGGCCCTTCTTGCTCTGGGCGTTCGTCGAGAGATCGAACAAGGGCAGCGACAGGCCGGCGGCCGAGATCCGCTCGATCAATTTTCGGCGGGAGAACAGTCCGTGATAAATGTCGTCAAAATCGCTCATGCGGTCTTTCCTCTCAAAGCATTCACCATACTAGCTTCATTCCAAACTGAAGCTGCCGGGCGGTGGTGGCTGTGTAATTGATCAGGCCGGCGGTCGGCGAGATTTTTCCCGCCGACGTAAATGTCGTGATGAGCGGCATCCCGAAATTCGAATGATTGAAGAGATTGAAAAACTCGGCTCGGAATTGCAAAGCCACGCGCTCGGTCAACTGCGTGGTCTTGAACAGCGACGAGTCGAATTCAACCAGGCCGGGACCAGTGAGAATATCGCGGCCGGCGTTCCCATAAGTCCCGGCAAGGGGCAGCAGGAGCGCATTCGGGTTATACCATTGCGTAGGTGTTCCCACGATGATTGGTCCCGAGAAGCTAGGGTTTAGCGACACTCGATCTGGCGCTCGGGTATCTCCGTTGCCGGATTGATTGAATCCCACCAGCGGTGTGAACGGGAAACCGGTTTGCCCGGTGATGATGCCATTCCATTGCCATCCGCTGACCAACTTGTCGGCGACGCCGCTGAGGTTATTCCACAAAGGCCGCTTCTTGCCGATAGGCAAATCGTAGGTGAAATTTCCCGTGACTCGGTGGTAAACGTTGAAATTCGAAGGTCCCCAATCGAGGCGCGGATTCTGCGGATCGAGAATCGTGGTTGTTCCTCCTACACCAGCATTAGCCAGAAAGGAAGAGGAGTGAATATCCAAACTCTTCTGCCAAGTGTAGTTTACGCGGAACTGCAACCCGTAGATGAGACGCTGGGTCAGGTCTACTTGCAGGGCGTTGTAATTGCTGTTGGCATTCGACAGCTCGTAACGCGAATTGCCGAGGTTGGGATTGGCGCGCGGTGACTTCGCCGGAAAGAATTTGCTTCCGTCCGAGAGAATCGTTGGAATGGCCGTGTTGACATCAACGGTATCGAGCAGATGATAGCCATGCTCGCCCACGTAACCGACGCGCAGGACGGTATTGTTGGTCAGTCCCTGTTCGATGCGAAAACTGTATTGCTCAACGGTGGGCATTTTCAAATTCGGCTGGACCCCGGCCGGAGAAGGCTTTGCTCCCGGCACCGGCGCGTTGGGCGCGAGAAAGATCGGGAAATTCGACGGCGCTACCGTGATCTTGTTGTTGAACGGCAAGAGCGGTGAGGCATCGCAACAGTTGCCCATATAATCGAGCTGCTCATAGTAGATGCCGGCGCCCATGTGAATCGCTGTCCGGGTGAGCCCAAACGGAGACCACGCGACGCCGACGCGAGGACCAAATTGCTTGATTGCGTTGTTTTCGCTGTAGACGGAGGTCCCGATGTGTGGCTGGGTGAGCAGGGCGTCATTGGGTCCAAAGACAAAATTGGACGCCTGGCCTTTGGGAGAATTCCAGCCATTGTTTAACTCGTGACGGAGCCCAAGTGTAATGGTGAGATTGGGATGGAGCTTCATGGAGTCCTGGACATACCAGGCGGCAGCGAACTGCCGCCAGCCGATCTCTAAGGGACTCAGCGTGGCGACTACCTGAGTCGCTTGTCCTTGCATGAGGTGCTGCAGGTCGGCGAAGGAAGCGATGCCGCTGCGTTGATCGGCCGCGTTGTCATTGGCCTGGACACGCTGAAACCATGCGCCCACGGTGATCAGGTGACGGCCTTTGATAATCTGCACGTCGTCGGTATACGTGAAGAGGTTCCGGGCGACGACTTCTATTTGCTGCGAGCCAAAGGTGCCCGCGCCATCAAAACTTCCGACGTTTCCTAAACCGGACGAGCCAATGGAGAGGGCTCCGATCGGCTGTCCCTCAACGAATACGAGGTTGGGATCGCTGACTGCCGGAGACCCATCCAGGTGCCATTTCGCACGAGAGAAACCCACGCGAAACGTGTTCAACACCGTCGGAGAAAATACGCTGTCAGCTTGCAAACTGGCAACGTGCGCCCGCAGGATGCTCAGCTTTTGCTGCAGCGGGTTGTTGCCCGGAGTCAAGCTATCGCCGTCGTCGATAGTGTAGGCCGCGAAGAGCGAATGTTTTGCAGAGAGCCGGTGATCGACCCGAATATTTCCAAAGTCTTCTCGCACCTTTTGACTCGGATTGCTGTAGGAATAGGCCGCGCCGCCACCGATTTCCGGCCCATTTTGAACCGGCCATAGTGCGAAATAAGGAGCGATCCCCGGCGCCAGGCCGATTTTGTTGCCATTGAGAATACCTTGCCGCGCATTGTTGTCGGGGACGATCGTCACATCGCTCTGTGCCAGGCGCCAACGGAGTCCTTCGTAGTTTCCAAAAATGAAGGTCCGGTCCTTGCGGATCGGTCCGCCCGCCGAGCCGCCAAACTGGTTGCGCCGTAGGGGCGGCGGACCGGATGTTTGGTCGTAGAAATTCCGCGCGTCCAACGCACTGTTGCGCAGAAACTCGAATAGCGTCCCATGAAACTGGTTGCTGCCCGACATGGTCACCAGGCTGATCTGTCCACCGGGGCGTTTTCCATATTCAGCGCCATACGTATTCGCGACCACATTGAACTCGCGCACGGCATCGACGCCCAGCAGTTGGCCGCTCACGCCACCCGGAATCACGTCGGATGTAGAAACGCCAGTGTATTCGATCCCGTTCAGCAGGAAAATATTGTAGTCCTCCCGGTTGCCGGAGACAGAGAAGTTGTTCCCTTGCCCCCCGCCCGTACTGGTTGATGAGCGATAGGAAGTAGTATTGGCGGTGCTGGGGTTGAGCGTGATCAGGTTGTCGAAACTGCGGCCATTGAGCGGCAGATCCTTCACCTGGCGCTCGTTCACCAGTCCCGACGCCGGCGTCGTGGATGTATCCACCAGCGGGGCCTCGCTCATGACGGTGACTTCCTGCCGAGCGGTTCCGACTTCCAGGTTCAAGTTCACCGCCGCTGCTTGCCCAACAACCAATTCGATTCCGGTTCGAACCGCGGTCTTGAAACCTTCCTTTTCGGCGCGAATCTCATAGCGCCCAACCGGGAGAGAAAGCGCGCGATAGGAGCCGGTCTCGTCGGTCATGATGGTGCGCGTCGCGCCGGTCTCGAGGCTTCGGACAGTTACAGCAGCGTTGGGTACGGCTGCGCCTGAGGTATCCTGCACGACTCCGGAGATGGAGCCGGTAACCTGCGCCCACATCAGGTTTGAGCCGATGAGGAGCGCGAACATGAGCAGAAGAACAAACAGGGTCTTCATCACAGTCTCCCAATAGATCCGATACCAACCAGGGGCCAATAGAAAGGCACCAGCAACAGCAGCAGCAGCGATTCCACAACGCTCAAACAGACGCCGATGCGTAGTACATCGCGACCGCTGAAGCAGCCATACGAGTAGCCGACGATCATCACCGCCGACTGATAGACGAACAGTTTGCCACCGGCGGCGAAGGTCCAGATCATGCCGACCGTCAGCGGATTCAAGCCATGGGCCAGAGCGAAATTCATCAACGGCGGAACGGATGTGCCGAGCATGGAGATCTCGCTGGCCAGGAAGATATGGTAAACGAAGGCGGTCCAGTAGAGCACCAGCGTGGAAACGAAAACATTGTGGACCAGGGGCGCCATCCAGGTGAACAAGAAGCCGGTGACCACGTCGAGAGCTTTGGTGGAGATCAGGACTTTGCCCATGCTGACCGCAGCAGCGACGAAGAACACTGGCAGATAGTTGACGCGCTTCAGATCGTCGATATCCAAAACACCAACGCGCGGCAAGGCGGCCGCGAGACCGATGCCGAGGCCAATCATGGCCGGCGAAATATGGTGGAGAAAATCGGTCAGCCACAAGGCGACCGCAAGCAACAACAGGAAAGCAGCCTTCTTCTCGGCAGTGCTCCAGCAGCCCATCTTCTGAAGCTCTTCTTTCAAGTAGCCAGTGCCGCCGGGCAGAGCGGGCTTCTCCGGAGGATAGAGCCACAGCGTGAGGCGCCAGGCTACCAGGATCGTGATCACGGTGAGAGGGAAGTACGCCAAGAACCAGCGGCTATAGAGAACCTCGACGTGCCCGGCTTTTTCGATCCAACCGCGCGCGGTGATGGAGGCAGCGCCGGCGATAACCATTTTGTCGAACAGCCCAGCCGTGTAAGTGAGCACCAGGAACATGCCGCGGCCGACGTTGCTGCCAGGCCCCACGCCAAAAACTTCCATCAATCCGAGCGCCACGGCCGCCATGATGACCACTCGTGCCATGCCGGAAGGGATCAAGAAGGTCAGCAGGAAATCCGACAGAATAATTCCCAGCAGCAGGCGCGAATAGGTGTTGCCCACCCGCAACATTACTAAATAAGCCAGCCGGCGAGCCAAGCCGGACTTCATCGCCATGCCGCCGAACAGAACCGCTCCGAACAGGAACCAGGGCGTGTCGTCGGCGAAGCCACTGAACGCGACATCGATTTTGACGACGCCAAGCGCCCAGTATAGATAGCATCCGATCAGGCCGGTAAGCGCGTGATCCAGAGCTTCGGTGATCCACGCCACGATCATGAAAGAGGTGATGGCGAGAGCATGTTGCACACGCGGATCGAGCGACAGCGGAGCGAACCACAAGGCCACCGGGATCACTACTGCGAGGATCCGGCCGGTCCAGCCGAGCCAGGCAGTCTTATCCTCAAAGGTTGCAGGCAGACTCGCCGGCGCGGCCTGTGTGCTGGTGGTCATCTCACTCCGAGAGAATCTTGCCCCACTTTGCTTCCATCGCGCGCCTTACTTCGGCGCTCGATTCGGCGACTGGCGGGAATTCGTCGATCCATTCGTAGGGTCTACAGCAATCGATTACCGCGCGAGAGGCGTGGCGCTTTTTGTCGCTCTTGCGGATCATCGGATCAAGCGGTCCGCTCCAACTGCGGCGGATGATCTCGATGTCCTGCTCGGGATCGGAACGTGTGCTGAGCGCCCATAGCACGTCGTTGGTGTTGGTGGGATCGATGTCGTCATCCACCACGATGGTGTAGCGGCCGAGATATGCGCCGACGTGACAATAAGAAGCCACCATGCCGGCCTGCCGCGCGTGGCCGGTGTAGCGCTGCTTGATGGAAATAACATTCAGCAGCCGGCTGCCGCCCGCTTCGTGGCACCAGACTCCACGAATGTCGGGAATGCCCGCGGCTTCGAGTTGCTGCCAGAGCAAAGCGGAGCGCACAAAGCACCGCATGTAATTAAACTCGCAGGGCGGACGCGTGGGCGGAGCGCCGAGCAGAATGGGATTGTTGCGGTGGTAGAGCCGCTTGACCTTGATGATGGGTTCGGGCCGCCGAGCGCTGGCGTAGTAACCGGTCCACTCGCCGAAGGGACCTTCGTCGCGGTTTTCGTTAGTAAGAGCCTCGCCTTCGATGACAACCTCGGACGAGGCCGGGAATGGCAAACGGGTGTACTCGCCTTCGATCACCTGAACGGGAGAGCCCTGCATTCCGCCTATCCATTCGTACTCGGAGATTCCTCGGGGCACCTCCACGCCGCCGGCCAGAAAGATGAGCGGGTCCTGGCCAAACGAGACCGCCACCTTGCAGACTTCGCCTTTCGCAAAATGCTTCTCGCGCATGATGCGGCCGTGCTTGCCGGGCGAGATGTAGAAGCCCAGCGTGTCCTCATCGTGCACCATCACGCGGTAGGTACCGAGATTGACCCAGCCCTCGTCCGGATCGCGCGTGATGTCCACCGAGCCGGTACCGATGTAGCGGCCGCCATCCAGCTCATGCCACTTGGGGGTCGGAAATTTCCACATGTTAATGTCCTTCCCCGTCAGGACATTCTCCAGGACCGGACCGTCGGTGACGAACTCGGGCTTGGTGTAGTGGACGTTGGTGATGCGATCCTTGATATTCTTGACGAACTCGAGGCGGGTGTAATTGGTGGGCATTCCGAGCGTGATCGCCAGGCGTTTGGTAGTGTTCAAGGTGTTCGACAGGACACGATAGCCCCGCGGATAGTCCTTGATGTTGTCAAACAATAGTGCGTGACTTTGCTCGCCACGATGATGCCCCATCTCGGTGACGGCTCCGATCTCGACGTCCCAGTCCGCGCCATCGATGTGCTTCAGTTCTCCAATTTTTTCCACTTCGGCCATCCAACCGCGCAGATCGCGCGAGGTCTGTTTGGCTTCGGTGGTCTTGCCCATGGTAGGAATGCTGGTAACAGCCACTTGTGTCTCCTAGTTCTTGGTATTGCTTTGCTCAAAAAAGTCGGGCGTCAGAAATTCGAGGACGCCGTTCCTGACGCTGTCGGATACGTAAATCTCGCCGTCTTTCGGGTTCAGGGCCAATCCGACCGGATGCAGCAGACCGCTGAACGGACCCCCGATTTTGTATAACGGAGGGACGTCGCCGTTGTCTGTGATCAGCCAGACGCCAATGAATCCGAGGTCCGGATTCAGCCACGGATCCTCGGGCACCTTGTTCGAGATTCCTTTTTGCGTGATACCTGAATACAGGTTTTGATGAAGATGATTGGAAGCCGCGAGGAAAATCTTGCCTTTGTATACCTCGAGCTCCCACGGCTCATCTTCGATGCCGGTCTTGGGGCCCGCGATAGCGGCACGAGGCGCCACGTCACCATTATCAGTCCGATTGAAAATCAGAACGTCCTTGGAATTCGCTACTGCCAGCACGTTGTGCGCCGGATCGACTCCGAGACCGACGACGTGCCCGAGCTTGGTTTTTGGACCATGCAGAAGTCGCGTGGGCGCGACATTTCCGTTGGCGGTGGCCGGGAAAACATATACGGCCTTTCCAGTCAGACTGGCGACCAGGATCTCCTG
>Ga0073928_10001932_pt1 | contig 37958 bp, 29 predicted proteins | sample PaiPotPPA55metaG_FD_76969 | JGI IMG/M metagenome (GOLD analysis project Ga0073928, IMG submission 76969) | Iron sulfur acid spring bacterial and archeal communities from Banff, Canada, to study Microbial Dark Matter (Phase II) - Paint Pots PPA... ... | reverse complement strand
TTGATGATCGCGAACTCGAGTTCGGTGGCATCCGCGCGAACCTGCCACATGTCCGACGACACTTGCACCCTCACCTGCACCTTCTCGCCGGCCGCCGTTTCGATCAACCCGGTTGCCGCGGGCAACCAGACAGAGAGGTCGATCGGCGCCTGCTTGAGCGGTTGCTTGCGCGCGACGCTGAGCAAGCGCCGAGCGAGCGCTTCAGCGCCGGCGGTCGCCCGTTCGACTGCCAGCACTTCCCTTTCCAGTCCATTGAAATTCTTGCGGCGCGCAAGCTCCATATTCGCCGCCACGACCATCAGCAGGTTATTGAAGTCGTGCGCCACGTTGGCGACCAGGTTGCCGAGCGCGCCCATGCGCCGCAACTGCCGGCTGGATGCCTCGGCCGACAGCCGCATGGCGACCTCCGCCTGCCAGCGCTCCCACGCGGCTTGCTGCGCCCGTAACTGTCGCAGCGAGAACAGCACGAGCAGCCAGACCGCGATGCACGGCATCGCCGTGATCACGACGATCAGCGTGTAGTGCTCGCGCCATTGCGCGAAGATCGCGCCGGTGGGAATGCCGCTCGTCACGTAGAGCGGGTAGTCCCCCACACGACGAAACGCCACCACGCGCTCCAGGCCGTCGATACTCGAGCGTATCCGCACGCGCCCAAACAGTTCGTTGTTGCGCATGGCGCTGGTGAACGCCGTGTCGTGAGCGTGGGTGATGCCGGCACTGCTGGGGGGCTCACGCACGAGAATGCCGCCGTCGCGGCGAAACAGGCCGACGCTCATGCCAGGTTCACCATTCGACAGATCGCGATAGAACCCGGTGAAATAATCGCGTTTCAGCGCAATCGACACGACGCCCGCAAACCGGCCGTCGTTCAAGCTGCGCCCGACGCTGGTCGTGAATACATCGGTTTGCTCGACGCGGCCGAGCAGCGGCAGGGAGAAATACGGGTCGGGGCGGATGGCGCGGGCGGAGATGAAGTCGTCGCGATTGGCGATCGAAACGGCTGGCACGGGGAAATAACGGTTGCTGGCGAGCATCTCTCCATTCACGCCGAAGATGGTGATTGCCGCCACCTGTGTAAACGATTCTCCAATCACGCTCAGGCGGTCATGGATGGCTTTCTGGTTTGCACGAATCTGGGCGTCGTCGCTGTCAGCGAGCATTTCCACGATGCGCGTCGAGATTTCGCGATTGAGATCGAGCACCTTGACGGCTTGCTCGTCAGCGACTCGGGACACGCGGTCGGCGACGTCGTCGGATTCGGTCATGCGGCGCTGGTAGTCGTAATAACCGTAGCCGAGCAGGAACACGACCGGAAACAGGATCGATGCCGCCAGCACGACCAGCAGGATTCGCCGGGTTGCAGCGAAACTGCGCAGCGGCAGCGGCAAGTCGAGTGCGGCGGAATCCGAAGAGTGCAAAGCGTCAGGGCTCCAAGGTTGTGTCCGCTCGCGCCAGGGTTGGTTTGATCGCGCCGGGTTTGGCTTGATCGCGCTTTAGGCAGTCCTTCCGACAGCCAACAGCAGCTATCAGCAGCGGCGTTGACATTGTCCCACTACCGTCCGGCGATGCAGTGGTCGAGTTGCTGTTCGCGCTCAAGCCAGGCGCAAGGGGCACGCCGCGCGAGCGGCTATTTTTTGGGCGATAATTTTGGCCGATAAAGCTTGCCTGGCGGGCATTCCGAGCATCGTGCACCAGCAGTATTGGTGACCGTGAGTTGGCTTGTTGACCCGCTTTTGCCTGAAACACCAACCTGTTTCGGTGCGCACAAAACAAAAAAACCGGGCTTGCTCAGCCCGGTTTTGTCATTGCGAGGTATTTCGGTCTTACCAGCCTTGCTGGTAATAGCCCGGCTGCGGTTGCGGGCCGCACGGCACATAGGCACGGCGATAGTCGTCGAAGCAGTATCCCGGCGGCGGGCCGGCTTGGTAGGCCGGCTGCGCATAAACAGGTTGTGCATAGACCGGCTGATACACCGGTTGTGCGTACACAGGTTGTGCATACACCGGCTGAGCCACCGCGGACCCCACCAGCGCGCCAATCACCGCCCCGCCCAGCAGCGCGCCGACTACCGCACCGCCGTCCCCGTGCGCGGACGCCTGACCTGACATGGCAAGACTTCCGGCCAACACCAACACTGCAGCTACGCGTTTCATTTGAGTTCTCCATATCCCGTGGTCGGGACTATGAAACCGATCTTATGCGGGTACAGAAGAAATAACTGATGCAGTTGGTAACGGATCATTTCAGCGGATACATCTTCATCGGCCGTTCGTACGTTTTTACATGCAAGGCCCGGGAAGGCCTCGCACGTTGTCACGCTTCGGTCGACGCGCGCCGGATGGCACGCTCCACCGCGCCGGTCTCGCCGTGCGGCACGAAGATATAACCCTGTCCCCATACGGTCTGGACGTAGCGAGGATCAGATGGATCGGCTTCCAGCAGGCGCCGCAGCCGCCATATGGATACGTCGAGGCTGCGGTCCCGGTACGTTCCCGCCTGACCGCGCAGCTTCTCGTTCAATTGCGCACGCGTCAGGACGACCATCTCGTTTTTCACGAAGATCTTCAGCGTGGCAAATTCGCCGGAACGCAACGGCACCCGTTCGCCGTTGTGACGCAATTCGCGGGCGGCAAAATCGACTTCGTAGGGACCAAAGCGGTACGGAGGCCGGTCTTCCGGCGCACCTGGGGCCGCCGCGTCACGACGCCTGAGGACCGTCCGGATGCGCGCGAGCAGTTCGCGCGGATCGAAGGGTTTGGCCAGGTAGTCGTCCGCGCCGAGTTCGAGGCCGATCACGCGATCGATCACATCCGAACGCGCTGTCAGGAAGATCACGGGGATGTCGTCGCCGGCCGCGCGCAATTCGCGCAACGCACTGATGCCATCCTGCTCGGGCATCATTACGTCAAGCACGACAATTGATGGCCGCTCGGCGTCGAGGCGCCGCTTGAGGCCAGTACCGTCGTGCAGCACCGAGACTGCAAGGCCGTTGCCTTGCAGATATTCGCGAACCAGGTCGCGCACTACGGGGTCGTCGTCGACGAGGAGAACATGATGAGTCATGTGATTCATTCTAAGACGCCAAAGCGCCTTTCCGCGACACTGATTCCTTTCCGCTTCTTTCATCGAATTGCACGGCAAGCGGGCGCTTAATACATCGGATCAAAGCGCTTAGCCGCCCGGGTCAACGCGCACAGGCTTTTCGGGCCGCGCCGCGAGGTCATTTTTGCTGGAGTTTCGAGTAAGAATCGGTAACTATCTTCGAGTAGATGAAAAACCGCACTTTTACGATGCCAGCTAAAATTTCACCATGACTACCTCTGTATTGATCGTCGACGACGACCTGGCCGTGTGCGACCTGCTAAGCCGCTTCCTGAAAGCGCGCGGACTTGACGTTTCCGTCCTTCACGATGGCGCCGGCCTGCGCCGGCGGCTGGAATATGTCCGTCCGTCCATCGTGGTGCTCGACATCATGATGCCGAACATGGACGGCATTGCGGCGCTTCGCCAGGTGCGCGCTGCCGGTGACGACATCCCCGTGATCTTCGTCACTGCGCGCGACAGCGTGACAGACAAGGTGGAGGGGCTGGAACTCGGCGCGGACGACTATTTGGCCAAGCCCTTCGATCCCCGCGAACTGCTCGCGCGCATAGACACCGTATTGCGGCGGCGCGCGCCTGCGTCCACGGGACGTCCGGAAGCCGTCGCAAGCGAACGCTTCGGCCGCTTCGAACTCGACTTCGTCACGCGTGCACTGGTAAGCGGCGACGAGCGCATTCCCCTGCGCGACAGTGAATTCGCATTGCTCAAGGTGCTCGTACGGCATCCTTACAAAGTCCTGTCCCGCGTGCTGATCCACGATCTCGTGCATCGCGACGACAGCACTTTCAGCGACCGCAGCCTCGACGTGCCAATCTGGCGCTTGCGCAGAATCATCGAGGAAGACCCGGCCAGCCCGCGTCATGTGCAGACCGTACGCGGCCAGGGTTACGTGTTCATTCCGGATCCCGACGGAGCGCGCAATACAAACTCAGCGACAAATACAGCGGCGGACACGGCGACGCAGCCGGCACCCGCTGCATCCACGCCCGACCGCGCGTCGACGGTATGAGCATTTTCGGCACGGCGGATTCGCGCGGCAGCAAAAGCGCCCGCATCGGGCCGGGTCATGCCGCGCCGGGCCGTGTCTGGAGTCGTAACGGCTCGGGTCGCGGCAATCCGTTCAATACGCTGTTCGGGCGCATGGCGCTCATTTCGCTGGTCGTGCTGTTCGCCGTGCAAGCCTGCTGGTTCGCGGTGCTCACCGTGCAGCGGCCGCATCACGACGCGGAAGGTTACGCGCGTGGCTTGATGCTCGTACTCGCCGCCGCCAACGACGACGCGCGTCAGGGCGTACGGCTCGCGCCCGCGCTGAGCGTGCAGTTGGTTTTGTCATCGAACCTGCCCGAAGGCATCACGCTGCGCGAGCCCGACAACGGTCCCGTCGTGCATTTGTTGCGTGAGTTGAGGAACGTGCTGCCGCCGGGCACACGGCTCGCCGTTGATGGCCCCAAGCACGCCCAGCGTCTCTGGGTGCGTTACCCAAACAGCCCGAACTGGATCGTGACGCCGGTCGACCTGCCACCCGCGCCGCCTATCCTGGTTGAATCGGTGGGAATGTTGCTGGCGGCCGTGATCCTGTCGCTGGTCGCCGCATGGCAACTGCAGCGGCCGTTGTCGCGCGTGGCGCAAGGCGCGCGTCAGTTCGGCGCGGGCGAGCGGCCAGTCCCGGTCGACGAGCGCGGTCCGCGTGAGCTACGCGACCTGATCCGGGCGTTCAACCAGATGATGCGGCGAATCAACGACGCCGACGACGAGAAAGCCGTCATGCTCGCCGGCATCGCGCACGATCTGAAAGCGCCGCTCACGCGCCTGAAGCTGCGTGCAAGCGTCCTGGTTCAGGACGACGCCGAGCGCGCGCATTTCATCCGCGACATCGACTCACTGACGCGCATCGTTCAGCAATTCCTCGAATTCGCGGGCAACGCGTCGACCAGCGGACCGGCCATCAACGTGGACGCTTTTCTTGCAGAGCAGTTTGCGCAGGACGAAGTCGAAGATACGCCTCTATTCCGCCTCGACCTGGCCGCAGGCGATGGCTTCCACTTGCAGCGCACGTTGCTGGACCGGCTGGTGACCAATCTGGTGGATAACGCGCTGGAACACGGCGCCCCGCCCGTCGATATCAGCACGGGCAAGCGCCACGGCGAGTGGTTCATCACGGTGCGCGATTACGGCGACGGCATCCCGCCCGAGCGTCTGGACGATGCCCGCAAGCCGTTTGTCCGCCTGGACCCGGCACGTGCGGGCGACGGTCATTGCGGCCTGGGGCTCGCCATTGTCGGACGCCTCGCGCATCAGCTTGGCGGCCGCTGCGATATCGGCAACGCGGCAGACGGTGGCCTGACCGTACGGATCGTCGTTCCAATGGCCGAACCCGCCCGGCCGGGTTGCGGCGTGGCCGTGCATGCTGCCAGCGCACCTGAAGCCGTCATGGCTTCCTGAACACCGCCTGTTCGAGTTCATCGAAGTTGAACGGCTTTGGCAGCAGCGTCGCACCGCTCAGCTCGTCGCCAAGCTCCGCCGCAATGCCCGTCCCATAACCCGATGCCAGCACCACATGCACGCGCGGCTGCACGCGCTTCATCGCGCGGGCCAGGTCGAGGCCCGACATGCCGGGCATGCGGACATCGGTGAGCAGGACATCGAATAATTGCTGTGTGATCAGGTCCAGCGCTGCCTGCGCGCTGTCCACCGCGAATACTTTGGCGTCGAGCAGTTCAAGCAGCTCGCGCGTCGCTTCGCGGGTGTTGGCGTCGTCCTCCACAATCAGGACGCGCAGCGGCTGAGCCTCTCGCGCGGCGGGAACGTGAGACGCGTGAGACGCCTGCAGCACGTCCGGCATATCGGGCGCCTCGTAGACCCGCGTGCGGAACATCCAGCGCACCTTGCGCGCCAACGCATCCCGCCGATACGGCTTGCTGATCAGCGCCACGCCCGGATCAAGCCGGCCGCCGTGCACGATCGCGTTTTCGGTGTATCCCGACGTGAACAGCACTTCCAGCGCCGGCAGCATTTCCTTCGCGCGCCGCGCCAGTTCGACACTACGCATGGGTCCCGGCATCACGACGTCGCTGAATAGCAAATCGACGTGCACGCCGCTTTCGATCACGCTCAGCGCGCTCTGGGCATCCACGGCTTTCAGCACCTGGTAACCCAGCTGAGTCAGCATGTCCACCGCGGTCGCCCGCACGTTCGGATCGTCTTCCACCACCAGGATCGTTTCCGTGCCGCCCGTGACGGGATCGTTCGCGGCTTCCACGCGCGCGGCCTCGTCTTCCATCGAGCGCGGCAGATACAGCTTGACCGTCGTGCCGTGGCCCGGCTCGCTATACAGCTTGATGTGGCCGCCGGTCTGCTTCATGAAACCGTACGCCATGCTCAGGCCCAGGCCAGTGCCGCGACCTTCGGGCTTGGTCGTATAGAAGGGCTCGAACGCGCACGCGAGGACCTCCGGCGTCATGCCGCAACCGGTGTCGGAGACGGCGATCATCACGTACTGGCCGCTCGCCAGGTCGTCATGATGGCGCGTGTAGTCGTCGTCGAGCATCGCGTTGCCGGCCTCGATGGTCAGGCGGCCCGCGCCGTCCATTGCATCACGTGCGTTGATCGCCAGATTCACGATCACGTTCTGCAAATGATTCGGGTCGGCCAGCGTATTCCACAGACCGCCCGACACCACCGTTTCCAGTTCGATGGTTTCGCCCAGCACGTGGCGCAGCATGTCGTCGGAGCTGCGCAGCAGCCGCGAGATATCCAGCGCCACCGGCTCAAGCGGTTGCCGACGCGCGAACGCGAGCAGTTGCGACGCGAGCTTCGCGCCGCGCTCCACCGCTTCATGCGCACGTGCGAGGCGCCGCGTCAGGGTTTCGTTGCCGTTCGATTCCTGCACGGCCAGTTGAAGGTTTCCGCCAATCACCTGCAGCACGTTGTTGAAATCGTGGGCCACGCCGCCCGTCAGCTTGCCGACTGCATCCATTTTCTGCGATTGCGCCAGCGCGGCCGCCGTTTCGCGCTGCTCCGCTTCGATCGCCCGCAAGGCCTTCAACGCCTCTTCAATCCGCTCCTCCAGCGTCCCGCGATGCCGTTCCAGCGCCTCGCGCAAGCGTTGTTGCTCCTGCAGCGCGGCGACCCGCGCAGTGATATCGCGGGAAATGGACACTAACCATTGCACGCCGTCGGGCCCGTTCACAGGCGACACCGAGACATCCCAGTATTTCAGCGCGCCTTTCGCTGTCGGACAGGGCGCTTCGAAGCGCGATTGATGGCCTTGCCGGGCGTTTTCGATCGCATCAGTGAGCAGATACCGCGATTCCTTCGGCCACAGCGACGCCCACGACCTGCCCTTGAACGGCGCGAAGTTGTCGATTTCCATCAGGCGGAGACCGTTCACGTTCATGAATTCGAGCGTGCCGTCGCGTCGCAGGATCTTGATGCAATCCGTACTGCCGTTCAGCACGCTCAGGAAAAATTCGCCCGAATCGAGTGAAAAGGCGGGGGTGTTATCGGGCGGGGTATCGGTATCGGTCTCAGTATCCGGCGCGTTTTCCGGTTCGGACGCCGCCGGCATCGCGCCATGAAAGCCGAACGGCTTGTCGGCGGGTGTCGCAGGGGTGGGCGGCTGGACCGGCGTCGGGAAGCAGTACGCACCCGTGTCGTCAAGACGTCGTGCGATCGCGGGATCGAAACTGGCTGAGTCGGTCATGAATCGGGCACTGGAAAGAGAACGGCGAGGACAGCGCGAGGCGGTTCTTGAGTCGATGCGCTGCAACGTGATCGGCAATAGAAAGCAAGCATTGCGCCAGTGCGGGAAGCGGACACCAACGGTGGCTGACGCTTTTGTAGTGGCCGCTTCATGCGGGCATCGACTCGCGGCGTTCACGCGGCGCGTGTAAAAACCAACCCGGGAACGAGTAGTTCTTGCGCAATTGCCTATTTCCGGGATGGTTTCAGCGCGATTTCGAAGACACCGGTACAGTCGATTACCACGCGATCACCACCCGCGATTACCACCCATTTGCCACGCGAAATTTGTTGGCTGGAGCTTGGCCTGTTTTCTTGAACGTCCGCGTGGCTTTCGCCGGACAGCGCATCAAAGGACGCGTTTTGGGTCGTTCGGACACACAGCCGTCATCACGATGCATGTCCTTGAATCGGCACATCGGGACGCCGTGCGCGCTTCTTGCTCCTCCAGAAGCTTCGCGCCCCGGTCGCGCGGTGCCGGTCAATAGTTTCATCGCCGGAATGTCGATCGACCCATTCTCGTCAGGTGTTTTTCGACGCGTATTTCTCGTCATGAATAACCGGCCGCGCGCGCCGCGCCGCGGCAACATGGAGACGCCTCATCATGCCTCAAGCCACGACGCAGGCCGCTCAGTCGCAGCGCTTTTCCTCCCCGTTTGCCGCAGCCGTTCACGACGGCCTCACGCACACGCCGCAAAAAGAGTTGCCATCGATGTATTTGTATGACGAAGTCGGCTCCGCCTTGTTCGAGGTGATCACGGCGTTGCCGGAATACGGCGTGACGCGTGCCGAAGAGCGCGTGCTGAATGCCCATGCCGCCGATATCGTTGCCGAGTTGCCGCGTAATGTGACCGTTGCCGAACTGGGCAGCGGCAGCGGCCGGAAGACGCGGCGAATCCTGGAAGCGCTGTGCAAGAAACGGCCAACTGAATACTGTCCAATCGAAATTTCGCCCACGGCATTGCAATTGTGCCGGCGGGAGCTGGGCGATATCGAACGGATTTCGATCGTCGGCTACGAGCGCGATTATCTGGCCGGGCTGGCGGAAGTCAGTGCCAACCGGAAAGAGGGCGAAGTGTTACTCGTGCTGTTTCTTGGTAGCACGATCGGGAATTTTGCACGGCTGGCGGCCACGCGGTTTTTGAAGTCGATTCGCGGCATGCTCAAGCCGGGCGACTCGTTGTTGCTCGGGATGGACTTGCTCAAGCCGCTGGATACGCTGATTGCGGCGTATGACGATCCCATTGGCGTAACGGCTGCGTTCAACCTGAATCTGCTTGCGCGGATTAATCGCGAACTGGACGCGGACATTCCGCTGGATGCGTTCGAACATCTGGCGCGCTTCAATCCCGATGCCCGCAGCGTGGAGATGCATTTGCGGGCAAAACGTCCGGTACGGGCGACCATTCGCGCAGCGGGGTTGAGCGTGGAATTTCGCCAGGGGGAGACGATCTGGACGGAGAGCAGCCACAAATATCTCGCCGGAGAAGCTGGGCCGTTGGCAGCGGACGCGGGGTTCACCTGCTCAAGACAGTGGCTGGACGACGAATGGGGATTTGCCGAAAGTTTGCTGGTAGCGAAGTGATGAGCTTGGTTACTCGCAACGTGGTCGTGGAGTAGAAGTGGTGCCCGGTGCTTATTTTGACGCCCCGGGCATTCAGACTGTCGTTTTTCAATTCACGTAATTCACATAACGCGCACTTTGAGTCTGGCTGGCGTCCCGGGAGAACGTAGAAAGGTCGAGTCGTAAAATTCTATGCCCAACGCTCAGCATTACTTATCAATATGTTACCCTGGAATCAAACTCCGTAGTCTTACCGACACGACGTAAAACTTCGTTCACGTCTTTGAAGAGCAATTAATGGACGATGGACGTCACTTCGCAACATCAATACCCACCCCTAAGCTTAACGTCGGGTCGGCACAGCCACTCCAACTACTGCGCCAATCTATTGCGCTGTCATCTTGGTGGCCTCGTCCGGGCAGGCCAGTTCCGTTGTGGGCAATTGAACATCCACGCGGGAGCACCGTCTTTTGCGAGCTTCCAAAAATGGTTGCGCCCGGTCACACCTTCGAAAGCGGACCGGTCTATCTCCTTTTTGGCGAGCACTGGAGTCGCCATCGAGGTTATGGCGTTTTGCATATCCTCGAGGGACACTGGAAGGAGATCAAACTGTCCAGGAAAGAGGCGTCTCCGGGAACCGTAACGGCCATATCTGCGTTTGTCGCGGGTGTGCTGACTCGTCGAGCCAAGATTCACTGTGAATTCGCCAGCATACGGCGCAAACACAAGCCTATTGTGGTCAAGGGCGGAAACGGCAGTGCGGTGCTGGAGCCCATGGTCGACCAAAACACTAGCGAATTCTACTATTCGGTCGTGACGGCTTTCAGAGATACAAATGAAAAGGGCCCCGAGATAGGGACCCTTTGATAGCTGGAAAACAGCAGGCGGAACATCCCCTTAGCACGAAGGTAGTCGGGGACTAGCGCGCCTTTTTGGCTCTGCGCTACCACTGCCTCAGAATCCCGGATGATTCTGTGCCCAATTGAGTAGACCCGTACATTCCGGGAAAGTCCCCCAAAGGTTCTTGCAACCAGCGTTTGCAGTCTAACGTCCTCACACCCTGAGGTCAAGATTCCAGGCCTGCCGGCTTTTGAAACAACTCAATTTGTAGTCACTTATTGACGTCCAACCGAGCAACGTCCGACTAAGGTAAATACAGGGCTTGTCGACCAAAATTCGACTCGGGTTTCTCGTCGATCCGCCCGGTCAATGCTGTTCAAACCGCTCAAACCGCTTCTCGATATACCGCTCCTCGCTGACCAGATCCGTGACCCGTGCATGCGGCGGACCTCTGCGCAGCCATTCGAGCATCAGGTCGACCTGATTCGCCGGTCCCTGGATCATCGCTTCAACCGATCCGTCCTCCAGGTTGGCCACCCAGCCGCGAACACCCAGCGCATGCGCCCGGCGCACCGTCGCGTGGCGGAACCCCACTCCTTGCACCAACCCCCTCACGTGCACGTGATACGTCTCTATTCGAGTATCCAGGTCCGGACTCGGCATGTTTGCTTCTCCCGATTATTGCTGATTCGCCGCGTCACCAGATTTGCGCCGAAGGCACACCCCGGATGACGCCATCAGGCCGCATTTTAGACAAGACCAGAAAAACCGGCAGTGCGCATCAGACTACCGCGACCAGGTAGCGCGAAATCAGCACACGACATCAAGCATCGACCAACGCACCAGTTTGCCCTCACCCCAGCCGGAACGGCTGTGCACCCTCGTTCGCGTCGTCACCCATCCGCCGCGCCACCGCTTCGCGCGGCAACGTCACTTCGAATACCGTCCCGCTCTGCGCGTCGGAGCGGACCTCCACTCGTCCGCCATGCATCTGCACAATCTCGCGCGTGATGTAGAGCCCAAGTCCAAGCCCGCCCGTTTCCTGCTGCGGCCGCCCCGACCGATACGGCACGAAAATGGTCGGCAAGACGTCGGCGGGAATCTCGCCCGCGTTTTGCACGCTGATCAGAACATCGTCGGCTGCGTCACCGTGCAGACGCACCTGAATGGCGGAGCCGTCACGCCCGTGAGTCAGCGCGTTGCCGATCAAATTCGAAAACACCTGCGACAACAGATCGCCATCGCCCTGCAACAGCGTATCGCCATCGCGGAAAATGAAGATGCGGCCACGGCCCACCCGCGCCTCGTATTCTTCAATAATATTCTTCGCCAGCGTCATCAACTCCACCGCCCGCGGCTGCAGCGTCACACGCCCGCCGCGCAGACGCGCGAGATTGAGCAACTGGTCGACCATGCGCACCATCCGCGTGCCGCTGCTCTTGATCCGTGTGCCGATATTCGCCACGTTTTCATCCGGGACAAACCGCGCAAGATATTCCGCCGAGGCAATCACCGCCGACAACGGCGTGCGCAGATCGTGGCCGAGCACGGCCATGAGCATTTCGTTGGCGTCGAGGAGTTGCTGGACGGTCGCCAGTTGCGTGGCAAGTTGCTGCTTCTGCTTCTCGATCTGGATGAACACATCCACCTTCGAATTCAGGATCCGCGAGTCGTACGGCTTGTACAGGAAGTCCACCGCGCCCGCCTCATAACCGCGAAACGTGCGCCCGGAGTCCTGCGCGGTAGCGGTCAGGAAGATGATCGGCACGTGCGCGGTGCGCCGGCTGCCGCGCATCAGTTCAGCCAGTTCGAAGCCGTCCATGCCCGGCATGTTGACATCGAGAATGGCGAGCGCGACCTCGTGCTTGAGCAACAGTTCGAGCGCGGCCGGCCCCGAACCGGCAGCGAGTACCGAAATGTCCGGCCGCGCCAGCGAGGCTTCCAGCGCGGTGATGTTGTTCCGCACATCGTCAACGATCAGGACATAAATGGGCGGCCTGAGCGGCTGCAGGAGCGGCTGCCTGAGAGGTTGCCTGATGTGTTCCATTAGCGGAGTTCCATTAGCGTGTCGGCTCTGAGTCAACCATGTTCGCGGCGCGTGCCCACACCCATGCGCGCCAAGCGCGCGGCCATGACGTCGAGCGTGAGAATGTCGTGCGCGCCGCCGCGCGCGATGGCGCCGAGCGGCATCGCGTCGGCGACTGCGGTATGCGGGTCCTGCACCCAGCAGCGCCCGCCTGCCTGCGAGATCGCGACCAGGCCGCGTGCGCCGTCGTCGTTCGCACCGGACAGCACGACGCCGAGCAGCGTATCGGCAAAACACAGGGCCGCCGATTCAAACAGCACATCCACCGATGGCCGCGAGAACCGAACGGGCGGATCGACGGAAAGGGAGATCGTGCAGTCCGGCTCGACCAGCATGTGATAACCCGGCGGCGCAACATAGATCGTACCGCCCGCGATCTCGTCCTTGTCGTCGGGCTCGACGACCGGCAACTGGCAACGCGCGGAAAACAACGCCGGCAGCAGGCTTGGCGGCTCGCTCCTGACATGCACGACCACCAGCACGGCGGGGCGGAAATTGGCCGGCAGCGCGGGCAAAATGTGGTTCAACGCTTCGATGCCACCCGCCGATGCCCCGATCACGATGGCTTCGATTGCATCCAGGGAATCTGTCGACGGTGTCATCGCTAGACCTTTTGATACAAACGTTCGCGCGCATCGAAATCGGCGAAACTGCCCGCGTGTTTTGAAAACCGCAGGCTCTCTTTACTACCGAGCCCGAGGAATCCGCGCCGCACCAGCGAATCGCTGAACAGACCCAGCGCACGGTCCTGCAGCGCCCGGTCGAAATAGATCAGCACGTTGCGGCACGACACCAGATGCGCTTCGAGAAACACGCTGTCGGTCGCGAGGCTGTGATCAGCGAACACCACGCGCGACTTGAGTGTTTGCGAAAATTTCGCCGCGCCATAAGCCGCGTGGTAGTAATCGGAGAGCGAACGTTTGCCGCCCGCCGCCAGATAATTCTGGCTGAAACTGGCCAGCCGATCCAGCGGATAAATGCCGCTCTCGGCCTGGCGCAACGCGTCGGCGTTGATATCGGTCGCGTACAAAACCGTACGCTCCGCAATGTTCTCTTCAGCGAACAGAATGGCGAGCGACCACAGTTCCTCGCCGCTGCTGCAACCCGCCACCCACACCTTGATGGACGGATACGTCTGCAGGATCGGCACGACCTGCTCGCGAATGGCGCGGAAATACGGCGGGTCGCGGAACATCTCGCTGACCTGCACCGTCAGGTACTGGAACAGGCGCGAGAACAGCGTGGCGTCGCGGAGAATACGGTCCTGCAACTGCGACAGCGTCGTAAAACCCAGATCGTGCAGCGCCTGCGTCAGGCGCCGCCGCAGCGAACTTACCGAGTAATGGCGGAAGTCGTGCTGATACTTCAGGTACACGGCTTCTAGCAGCAGCTTCAACTCGATGTCGAAAATCGCCTCTTCCGTGTTCTTCAGGTTTCGATGCGGCATGGCAGATCCTGGCTACCGTTGGCGCAACCAGACCCGACACAACGACACCAGCTTGTCGACATCGATCGGCTTCGAAATATAGTCGTCCGCGCCGGCTTCCAGGCACTTCTGGCGATCGCTCGCCATGGCTTTCGCGGTCAGCGCGATGATCGGCAGCCGCGCATGGTCGGCGTTCCTGCGAATCTCGGTCATGGCGGCGAACCCGTCCATTTCCGGCATCATGATGTCCATCAGCACGAGGTCGATCTCCGGATGGCGAGCGAGCGAATCCAGCGCCTCGCGGCCATTGCGCGCGATCTCGAGCTTCGCCCCCAGCGGCTCGATCACGTGCGACAGCGCGAAGATATTGCGAACGTCGTCTTCGGCCAGCAGGATGGTGCGGCCCTCGAACACGTCGTCACGCTGGCGCGCCGCGCGCAGCATGCGCTGCTGCTCGGGCGGCAACGCGCTCTCCACGCTGTGCAGGAACAACGTCACTTCGTCCACAAGCCGTTCCGGCGACTTCGCGCCCTTGATGATGATGGACTTGGAATAACGGCGCAGGCGCTGCTCCTCATCCGGCGACAACACGCGCCCCGTGTACACGATCACCGGCGGCGACGCATGTTCCTGCGCCGTCGATACCCGTTCCAGCAAGTCATACCCCGAGCCGTCCGGCAGGGCGAGATCCATCACGATGCAGTCGAAGGTCGCACGATTCATCTGCTCCAGCGCTTCTGCAATCGTCCCGGCTTCCACGATCTCGACTGTTTCGCTTTTCAGCAATGCATGGATGCTCTGGCGCAGCGCGGGATCGTCCTCGACCACCAGCACGCGCCGCATGCCTTGCGCCGAGCGCGCTTCGAGCTTGCGGATCGCGCCCGCCAGCGTGTCGCGTGCGCTCGGCTTGAGCGTATAGCCGATCGCGCCGAGATGCAGCGCGACATCGGCATGATCAGTCGATGAGACGATGTGAATCGGAATGTGGCGCGTGAGAGGATCGTGCTTGAGCCATTCGAGCACGGTCAGGCCCGACTGGTCGGGCAAACCTACGTCGAGCAGGATGCCGTTCGGCTGCAGGTCGCGGGCCAGTTCCACACCCTGGCTTGCGGTGGTCGCGTGCACGAAGTCGAATTCGAGTTCATGCGCGAGGCCGTGCAGGATGTGCGCGAAACGCAAGTCGTCTTCAATCGCGAGGATCACGCGGTCCGGGCGCTTGCGGTTGGCGCGGTCGTCGGGAATAGGCTGCGGCGCCGGGTAGTTCGGATTCGGCGCACGCCAGGACGACGGTTCAAGAGAAGAAGAAGCCGATGCCATTGCCGCCAGATGCGCGGGCGCGTGGCCCTGCACGAGGGTTCCCGCAGACGTGTCCGCCACCGCAGTCTCCAGCTCCCTCATATGTCCGATCACATCGAGTTTAGTGGTGACTGTGCCCTCTCGAACAGCCAGCGGCAGCGTGACCGAAAACACACTGCCCTTGCCCGGCTCGCTCGCCACGCTGACCGAGCCGCCCAGCAACCGCGAGAACTCCCGCGATATCGACAAACCCAGGCCGCTACCGCCGTACTTGCGGCTGGTGGTGCCATCGGCTTGCTGGAAGGCCTGGAAAATAAGGTCCTGCTTGTCACGCGGAATGCCTATGCCCGTGTCGCGCACATCGAAGCGCAACGCGTTTTCGTCGTTGTCTGCCTTGTGCACCGAAACCGTCACCTGACCCCGCTCGGTGAACTTGAACGCGTTCGACAACAAGTTGCGCAGGATCTGCTGGAGGCGCTGGTTATCGGTGACGAAATACTCCTGCACGCTTTCGGCGCGTTCGGTCACGAGCTTCAGGCGCTTCGAGTCGGCGATCGGCGCGAAGGATTGCCGCAATGACTGCAAGATCCCGTCGATGGCAACCGGCGCGAACTGCACGTCCATCTGCCCCGCCTCCACCTTCGACAGATCCAGGATGTCGTTGATCAGCGACAGCAGGTCGCTGTTCGACGAATGAATGGTCGCGGCGTAACGCACCTGTTCGTCCGAGAGATTGCCGTGCTTGTTGTCCTGCAAAAGCTTCGCGAGGATCAGTGAACTGTTCAGCGGCGTGCGCAACTCGTGCGACATGTTCGCGAGGAATTCGGACTTGTACTGGCTTGCCCGCTCCAGCGCCAGCGCGTTCGCTTCCAGCGCCTTCTGCGCGCGCACCAGTTCCACTTTCTGCCGCTCGAGGTGCTGCGTGTATTCCTCGAGATGCACGTTGGTCTGCTCGAGCTCGGCCTGCTGCGTTTCAAGCCGCGCCTGGGTTTCCATCAACACCCGGCCGCGCTCCTCGAGCTCTTCATTCGATACCCGCAGCTCTTCCTGCTGAACCTGCAACTCCTCGCTCTGGCGCTGGGTTTCCTCCAGCAACTCGATCATCCGCGAGCGATACTGCGCCGAACGCAGCGCCATGCCCATGGTCTCGGCGGCGTCTCCGAGCAAGTCGCGGGCGTCGTCCACCGCGCTCTCATCGCCGATAAAACCCACTTCCAGCACGCCGGTCACTTCGCCGTCCGCCATCATGGGCGCGACTACGCAATGGCTCGCAGGGGCCGATGCCAGCGCCGAGCCCACCTTCAGGAAATCCGAGCCCGCACCCCTGACCTCGATCAAGCGCTTCTCGTCGAGCACCTGCCCGAGCAGCCCCTCGCCCCGCGCGATCCGTTGCGGCACCGCGCTTTCAGAAGGCAGCGCCCACGCGGCAACGCGCTCGAGCGTGTCGCCTTCGCGGCTGTACAGCACGGCGACATGCGCGCCCACATACGGCACGAGCGAGCGGAGGATGCCATTGCCGATCGCCGCGGGATCGAGATCGCCGCGCATCTGCAAACCAATCTGGACTTCTCCCTGCTTGAGCCATGCGCTGCGTTGCAGGTTCAGCCGTGTTTTGATATAGAGATGCCCCACGCCTGCCAGCACGAACATCACGATCACGCCGATCACGCGGTTGAGCTGCAGCACGATCGGGCCGGCAAGCGCGTCGGCATTCGAGAGGAGATAACCCGCGAACGTCAGCACGGAGGCCGCGCCGGCAGCGATGAACGGCATGTTGGGCCGGTCGACCCACATGCAGAGCGCGACCGGCAGTATGTAGAACACCCAGATGGCGACACGCAGCGGCGTGAGCCAGTCGACCGCAAACACGATCAGGAGCAACATCGCGATCGCGAAAGTCAGCCACGCGGATCGATTTCGACTGTCTATGAACATTGGCTGAAGACTTTTCTTTAAATTTTGGGTCGGGTGGACTTAAGCCGCACCGGACCATAGCACGAGCCGCCAACCCTTGCCACATATGGGCTGGCGGCTGATCGACACGCTTCGGAAGACGCGCAACTGTTACCTTTGCAAGACAAAAAGAGGCAAAAATGACTGACCCGTTAAGTGGGCGCGTGCTCGTCACCGGCGCATCCGGATTCGTCGGATCGGCGGTGGCGCGCATCGCGCGGGAGCGCGGTTTTGACGTTCGCGTAGTCATACGCAAGACTAGTTCCCGGCAGAACCTGGAAGGTCTCGACGCCGAAGTCGTGATCGGCGACATGCGCGACGAGGCCTCCATGCGCGCCGCCATGAAAGGCGTGCGCTACCTGCTGCACGTCGCGGCCGACTACCGCATCTGGGCGCGGGACCCGGGAGAAATCGAGCGCGCGAACCTGGAAGGCACCGAGGCCACCATGCGCGCGGCGCTGGCCGAGGGGGTCGAGCGGATCGTGTACACGAGCAGCGTGGCGACGCTGAAGGTGAGTCCGGCGGGTGAGATCGTCGATGAAACGAAGCCTGCCCAGGCCCACCAGACCATTGGCGCATACAAGCGCAGCAAGGTGCTGGCGGAGCGCGCGGTCGAGCGCATGGTCGCGAATGACGGCTTGCCGGCGGTGATCGTGAATCCGTCCACGCCGATCGGTCCGCGCGACGTCAAGCCGACGCCGACCGGGCGGATCATCGTGGAAGCGGCGACGGGCAAGATCCCCGCTTTCGTCGATACCGGCCTGAACCTCGTGCATGTCGACGACGTGGCGAACGGCCACTTCCTGGCGCTGGAACGGGGAGTGATCGGCGAGCGCTATATTCTCGGGGGCGAAAATCTGTCGCTGCAGCAGATGCTCGCGGACATCGCCGGACTCGCCGGACGCAAGCCGCCGACCATCAAGCTGCCGCGCGGCCCGCTGTATCCGCTTGCGATCGGCGCAGAACTCTACGCCAAGTTCAGCGGCAAGGAGCCGTTTGTTACCGTCGATGGCTTGAGGATGTCGAAGAACAAGATGTACTTCACATCGGCGAAAGCGGAGCGGGAACTGGGATACAAGGCGCGGCCGTATGGCGAGGGCCTGAGCCACGCGCTGGACTGGTTTCGCGAGAACGGCTACCTGAAACGATGAAGCGCGATGAAGCGATGACCCGCGGCCCGCGTTGCCTGTTGTTTTGATGGCATTTTTAGCGCCCTACACGCATTTTGTTACAACGTGTGGCGACGTCGCGCGGTACGCAGCAGTTAAAATCGCAGGTTCGATGCAAGGCTAGCAAGGCAAACAACGCATGAACTTAACCGACCAGCTCGGCGCGCTGGAATCAAGCCTCGATGAGTTGATTCTGGCCGCCGCTTCTATTCCAGCTTCTCCTGAATCTTCCACTGCTTCTGTTGCTGACTCTCTCGTTGACTCTGACGCTGCTGTTGAACCGGCAACGACGGCTGCTGAGCCCGTTGTTGAAGAAAAACCGCCTGTGGCTGAAGAAAAACCCAAGCTCAACGTCTCACGCCCTGAAAAGAACGTGATCGCGATGACGATTGGCGGGGTATCGGTGGCGTTGAGCCCCGAAGGGGTATCGGAGTTGATCGAGGAGTTGTCGAACGCGCGCGCTTCGATGGACGTCGAACAGCCGGGTGGCCTGCCACCCGGCTGGCGCTTTGTCGCGACGAAAAACCCGGTGATGGCCACGCAGCGTTATGCGAACGGTGACCGTTTGCTGGTGTTGCGCCATACCGGACACGGCTGGGTGCCGTTCCAGTTCTCACCCGACATGGTGATAGAGATGTACGCGATGCTCACAAAACGGTGAGTTGAACCGGGCGGGCGCGATCGGCTAACCATCCTTCGCCCGCACGCGGCTCGCCTTCAGCCTTCAGGTCAGGTCAAGGCGCCTGCACCCGCGCCTTCCATTGTCCGCCCTTGCCGCGCCAGAACCGTATGGCTGAGCCAACCGTCGCGCTGACATAAAACAGCGCGATGACCGGCAATAGCGGCGCCCAGAGAATGGAGCGGCGGTAGTAACGCAGCATCGGTGCATAGGCGCAGCACATCGCGATCCACGCGAGCCATGCCGGCCAGCCCTTTGCACCCAGAGTCAACGCAACCACGGGCGGCGCGAGATAAATCACGCACATCGCCAGCACCGTCCCGACCAGCAGCACCGCTGAATAACGCAACTGCGTGAACGCCGTGCGCGCGATCATGTTCCAGATTTCGCGCCAGTCATCGTAGGGCCGCAGCGATTCGCTGTCGGCGGCAAGATCCAGGCGGATCGGCCGCGCTGCGTTCGCGCCGTTACGAAACTTGATGCGCGAAGCAAGGCTGCAATCGTCGATCAGTTCGCCGCGAATCGATTCAATTCCACCCGCCTCCACCAGCGCCGCGCGCCGCACCATCATGCAACCGCCCGCGGCGGCCGCCGTGCGGTTGCTCGCGTTGTTGACCCACGCGAACGGATACAGCTTCGCGAAGAAAAACACGAAAGCGGGAATCAATGCCTTTTCCCATGAGGAATCGCTGCGCAGCCGCACCATCAGCGAGACCAGGTCGCGATCTTCCAGGATCGCGCGCGCGACGAGTTGCGAGGCTGCGTCGGCGGGATGACGGATATCGGCGTCGGTCAGCAGCAGGTAGTCGGCCGGAAAACCCAGCCCGTCGATAGCCGCAATGCCTTGCGACTGCGCCCATACCTTGCCGGACCAGCCCGGCGGCAAGGGAGCGGCCGTCAGCACGGTCAGGCGGTCTTCGAAACCGCCGTCGCGTGCGGCGGCCTGCGCAGCGTCGGCGGTGCCGTCGGTGCTGTGGTCGTCGACGACGATCAGATGGAACGAACCCGCGTAATCCTGCGCGAGCAGCGACGTCACCGCGCGGCCGATCACATCGGCTTCATTACGCGCCGGCACGACCGCGACGACCGCCGGCCACGCGCCGCGACGCGCAATCTCGGCCTGGCCAACAGCGTGGACGGTACTCTCGCTGAGCCGTTCGAGCGCTTGCGCGCGCCAGAAACCGCCGCGGCCAAACAGCAGGACAAGCCAGATAAGCAGGGACAACCAGGCAATCAGGAGCATCGTCAATTCGGGTTAGGCAGATTCAACATCAACAGGGACGGCTCAACGAGGTCAGGTCAGCTTTCAACCGAGCGCAATTGCACGCCCACCCGGCCACGCAGCCGCATGGCGAGCGACCGCACGCCGATCACCACCCAGTCCGGGCCTTTCAGCACCGGGCGCTTGCGGAACACGTCGTAGTCGGCCTGTTCGATCTTTTCGAGGATACGCAAACCGCCATGCACGACGCTGCACAGTTCCAGCCCGAAGCGGCCCGGCATGCGCACGGCAAGCGGCGCGCCGCCCACGATCATCGCGCGTGCGTGGTCGACTTCATGGCGCATCAGCGCGCGCCAGGCGTCGTCGCAGATCTGTTCGTTGATATGCCGTTCGGTCACCCCGAAACGCTCGAGGTCGGATAACGGCAGGTAAATGCGGCTCTTCTTCCAGTCGATACCCACGTCCTGCCAGAAGTTGATGAGCTGCAACGCGGTGCAGATCGCATCGGAATCGGCGAGGTTTTCGGGCGTGCTGGCGTCGAAGAGATGCAGCATCAGCCGCCCGACCGGATTCGCCGAGCGCCGGCAATAATCCATCAGCGCAGGCCAGTCGGCGTAACGCGTGGTGTCGATATCCTGATCGAACGCCGAGACGAGATCGTAGAAGGGCCCGAGCGGCAACCCGTATTGCGCGACGGTGCCGGCAAGCTTCTCGAACAGCATGGGATGAACCGGCGCCGGCTCACCGGCCGCGACGGCGTCCAGCCCGGCGCGGAAATCCGCGAGACGGGCGTGGCGTTCGGCCGGTTCGAAGACACCTTCGTCGGCAATGTCGTCCGCCGTGCGCGCGACGTGATAAATCACGCCGACCGGCGCACGCAGCCGTTTCGGCAGCAAAACGCTGGCTACCGGAAAATTTTCGTAGTGATCGACTTCCATGACACGGTCCAGGTATTCGACACGGCGCGCGGATGCCTGAATGGACATCGACACACGCAGGTCGTGCGTGCAGGGTCGCTGACGCTTAACAACATTCTGCTTACACAGCGGCGAAAATGTTGGATAGGCGCAACGACTCTACACGGTATAAATTCTTGTCGTGCGCTGCCCGAAAACCGGTTGGAGAAGGGCCCAAGCGCGAACCCCAAGCGAATCCGGTGCGCTCATGCCACCGCTCATGCGACTTCTGTGGCATCCACCCCAACCCGGGCCTGGCTTTGCTTTCGCTTCAGCTTCCGTATGATCCAGTTGCCAGAACCCATGCTTCGACTGCCGCAGATCCCCGGCGTTCCGGCCGGCGGGCCGCTTATCCGGGGCGTTTCGCCGTGCCTTCCGTCGTGCCTTTCGTGGTGCCTTCCGTGGTGCGTTTGCCGTGCCTTTGGTCGTGCCCCGCAGCGCCGGCCCGGCCACTCCGCCGGGCGTGTTACAGCCGCTGAAAAGCCGCTTCAAAGGCCGCTTCGCGGGAAATGCGGAGAACCGCTAGTTTACCGGCTTCCGCGTCCGCGCAGTAATTCAACCCTGTCGATAGAAACGGAAACACCCTCTTACAAGCACCCAAAAACTGAACGAGTTAGAATACGCGGTCAACTTCGGCCTTAAAGTTGAAACGAATGGCCCGTTTCCAGCCACTTGTTTCCGAAAGCTTTTTCCGAGAAGCTTTAATTTTGCTTACAACAAATCAACCGGATTTGATCGAAGCCTATAGCCGGTTCCATTCGAAACCCGCGCCAGTCGGAGTTCGCCCGAATATGCGTATTATCCTTGCTCAACCCCGCGGCTTTTGTGCGGGCGTGGTCCGCGCGATCGAGATTGTCGATCGCGCTCTTGAACGACATGGCGCGCCGGTCTACGTACGCCATGAAATCGTTCACAACCGGCACGTCGTCGACAATCTGCGTAGCAAGGGCGCGCGTTTCGTCGAAGAACTGGACGAAGTGCCACACGGCGCCGTCGCTATTTTCAGTGCGCACGGCGTGGCGCGAACGGTGGAAGCCGACGCGGAAGCGCGCGGCCTGGACGTGCTGGACGCCACCTGCCCGCTGGTGACAAAAGTCCATGTGCAAGGGCGGCAATATGTCGCACAAGGCCGCACGCTGATCCTGATCGGCCATGCGGGGCATCCGGAGGTGGAAGGAACCATCGGCCAGATTCCCGGAACGGTGGTGCTCGTGCAAAGCGAAGCTGAAGTTGCAACGCTTGCGCTGCCCGTCGACGCCCCCGTCGCGTATGTCACGCAGACCACGTTGTCGGTGGACGACACGCGCGACATCATCGACGCATTGCATCGCCGTTTTACGGACATCGTCGGCCCGGACACGCGCGACATTTGCTACGCCACGCAAAACCGCCAGGCGGCGGTGCGCGAGTTGAGCAAGCAGGTTGACGTTTTGCTGGTGGTTGGCGCCACGAACAGTTCCAACTCGAATCGTCTGTGCGAGATCGGCGCCGAAACCGGCGTGCCGAGCTACCTCGTGGCCGACGGCTCGGAATTGAAAGCCGACTGGTTTGCGAACGCGCAGACTGTCGGGATTACGGCCGGTGCATCCGCGCCGGAAGAAATGGTCAAGCACGTTATTAATGCACTGCGCGCGCTGGGTCCCGTTGAAGTCACGACGATGTCGGGCCGCGAAGAAAAAGTTGAATTCAAACTCCCCGCGAAGCTGACCAAGCCGCTTGCTGCGGCAACGGCATCCGCCGGCGCCCTTCGCGAAGATTAAGGAGCACACGCAATTGTCTATTCCAATGCTGCAAAAGGTCCGGGTTGGCGCTTACATCGCGCGCCAGCATTTCATGCGCAACAAGCGCTATCCGCTCGCGCTGATGCTCGAGCCGCTGTTCCGCTGCAACCTGGCGTGTAACGGCTGCGGCAAGATCGATTATCCGGACCCCATCCTCAACCAGCGCATCTCGATGGAAGACTGCCTCGCGGCCGTCGACGAATGCGGTGCACCGGTGGTCTCCATCGCTGGCGGCGAGCCGCTGCTGCACAAGGAAATGCCCCAGATCGTGAAGGGCATCATCGCGCGCAAGAAGTTCGTTTATCTCTGCACGAACGCGCTGCTGATGGAAAAGAAGATGGACGACTACCAGCCGAATCCGTACTTCGTCTGGTCGGTTCACCTCGACGGCGACAAGCAGGCGCATGACCATTCGGTTTCGCAAGACGGCGTGTACGACAAGGCTGTCGCGGCCATCAAGGAAGCGAAGCGCCGTGGTTTCCGCGTGAACATCAACTGCACGCTGTTCAACGACGCTGATCCGGAACGGGTCGCGAATTTCTTCGACACGCTCGGACCCATGGGCGTGGACGGCATCACGGTGTCGCCGGGTTATGCGTACGAGCGTGCGCCGGATCAGCAGCATTTCCTGAACCGCGAAAAGACGAAGACGCTGTTCCGCGACATCTTCAAACGCGGCGATAACGGCAAGCGCTGGTCGTTCAGCCAGTCGAGCCTGTTCCTCGACTTCCTGGCCGGCAACCAGACCTACGAATGCACGCCTTGGGGCAACCCGGCGCGTACCGTGTTCGGCTGGCAACGTCCGTGCTATCTGCTCGGTGAAGGTTATGTGAAGACCTTCAAGGAATTGATGGAAACCACCGAGTGGGACAAGTACGGCACGGGCAAGTACGAGAAATGCGCGGACTGCATGGTGCATTGCGGCTTCGAAGCCACCGCCGTGATGGACACGGTTGCGCATCCGCTGAAGGCGGCGCGCGTCGCCTTGCGCGGTCCGCGTACCGAAGGTGCTTACGCGAAAGACCTGCCGGTCGAAAACCAACGCCCGGCGGAATTCGTGTTCTCGAAGCACGTCGAGATCAAGCTGGAAGAAATTGGCCGCGCGAAGAACAACAAGGGCGGCAAGCAAACGACGATTGCTGCTTGAGTTTGAGCACGTGAGCTTGGGCGAGTGGTCACTCAAGCTCACTGCATGCGGCAAAAGGAACGGGTGGATAAGGTCGCGACGAGCGGCGTTATCCACCCGTTTTGTATTTCAAGATGCGTAGGTGGCGCACCCGTGTAGCATCGCGGGTTTTCAAAGCAAACAAGCAGGAAGCAATGGCTGAATTCAGCGTAATGATCAACCTCGGCAAAGCCGATCAGGACGACTACTCTCTCCTGGCGAAGATGCTGCAGAAGACCGGTTTCAGCGAGACGAAAGCCGCGCAAGTGGCGTCGGACTATCGGCTGTTGCCCGCTTCGTTCAAATACTCCAGCGAGAACGAGAACCTGACCGCAGTGCGGGAGAAAGCGCTGAAGTCAGCGAAGAGCGTTTCTTCGACGGCGATGGTGCTCGTGTCGGAATGCTAGGGCGGGAGTGAATGCTTGACCTCACTCCGCCGTCCGCTCGTTGTGTGCGGTCAGGAACTTGATCAAGCCGTCCACACCGCCCTTCGACAACTGACCCGCGAACTGCGTCTGGTACACCTGGATCAGCCACGCGCCCATCATGTCGATGTCATAAATCTTCCAACCGTCCGGCGTCTTTTCCAGGCGATAACGCACCGGGTTGTCGCCACCGGTCGAGTACACGTGCGACTGCACGACGGCGTCCTTCCCGCCGGCGTCGAGCGTGGGGGCATCGAATTTGAACTTGACGTCTTCATCGCGTAATTGCGACAGCGACGACGTGTAGGTGCGCACCAGCAGCGTCTGGAATTGCTCGTAGAGCGCCTTCTGCTGGTCGGGAGTGGCGGTGCTCCACGCCTTCCCGACGGCAATCCGCGTGGTGCGCTGGAAATCGGTTGCCGGCACGAAACGCGTCTGCACCAATTGCGCGATCTTGGCCATGTCGCCGCCACGCGCGGCTGGATCAGCCTTCATTGCGTTGACAGTGCCTTCCACAGCGCTTTTAACCACGGCATCAGGGCCCGTCTGCGCAAACGACGTGCTGGAAAATAGCGTCGCCGAGAAAGTCAGGGCGAGCAGAACAACACGAAAAGGCAAATAGCGTTTCATACGACCGTTATCAAGTAATGGCGGGCGGCGTTCAGCCCGACGCGCCGGGTTAGCTGAAAAACGCAGTAAGTATATCGACCCGCGTCTGCCGCAACAGTTCAGCACGTTCGAACGATTGCCGGTTCAAGGCTGGCGCGGGATCCTCAGCCCGAATCCTTCAGACCCGGCAACCCCGCTCGTAATTCCTTGCGCATCACCTTGCCGGTCGGCGTCATGGGCAATGCATCGACAAACCTGATCTCGCGCGGATATTCATGCGCGGCCAGCCGCGTCCTGACGTGCTGCTGAAGCTCGCGCACCAGCGTTTCATCCGGGACGAACCCCGCATTCAGCACGATAAACGCCATCACGATCTCCGTGCGCGCCGCGTCAGGCGCACCCACCACCGCCGCCATGCTCACGGCGGGATGGCGCAGCAAACAATCTTCAATAGGCGCGGGACCGATCCGATAACCCGCGCTGGTAATCACGTCGTCGTTGCGGCCGACGAAGCGGATAAAACCATCAGCGTCACATGAACCGAGGTCCCCGGTCAGCAGGAACCGGCCGCGAAATTTATCGCGCGTGGCAGCTTCGTTGTTCCAGTAGCGCAGGAACATGACCGGGTCGGGCGCGGCAATCGCAATATTTCCGGGCGTGCCGGACGGAAGTTCCACGCCTTCATCGTCGACAATAGCCACGCGATGTCCCGGCACGCTACGCCCGATTGCCCCCGGGCGAGGCTCGAACAACGCAGCGCACGACGACACCACCACGTTGCATTCGGTCTGCCCGTAAAACTCGTTGATGGTCACGCCAAGCGCCGTCCGGCCCCAGGCGATCAACTCCTCGCCCAGCGACTCCCCGCCGCTCGCCACCGCACGCAACGACAACCGCCACTGCTCGGGACGCGCGACCGAGCGCATCATCTTGAGCGCGGTCGGCGGCAGGAACGTGTGCGTGACGCCGTGACGCGCCATCAGGTCGAAAGCGGCGGGGCCGTCGAATTTTTCAAAACGCCGCGCCAGCACCGCGACGCCGTGATGCCACGCCGGCAGCAGGACGTCGAACAGGCCTCCAATCCACGCCCAGTCGGCGGGCGTCCACATCAGCCGGGCGTGCGCCGGGAAAAGACCTTGCGACATCTCGACGCCCGGTAAATGGCCCAGCAACGCACGATGGGCGAGCAGCGCGCCTTTGGGCTTTCCCGTCGTGCCGGACGTATAGATGATCGCGGCGGGATCGTCGCAGGAGGTGTCGGCCGGGGTGAAGGCGTCCGTTTCCGCGCGCAGCGCGTCCCAGAAGGAGTGGGCGTTCTCGCGGGTGGTGGTATCGACGTAATAGGCGGCTTTCAGGTCCGGCAGCGTCTCACGAACCTGCTCCAGCTTTTCAAAGCCCGCCTGGTCGGTGATGAGCGCCGCCGCGCCGCTATCGGCGAGCCGGTACTGGATGGCGTCGACGCCGAACAGCGCAAACAGCGGCACCGCGATATAACCCGCCTTGTAGATGGCCAGATGCGCGATAGCCGTCTCCGGCGACTGCGGCAGGAATATTCCCACCCGGTCGCCGCGCTTAAGCCCCGCGCGGGCAAGCGCGTTGGCGGACTGGTTGGAGAGCGCCTTCAGGTCATCGAACGTAAAACGCGTTTCCGAACCTTCGCGGGTCTCGTAGATGAGCGCGAGGCGGCCCGAACCATCGGCCCATTTATCGCAGGCGTCCACGCCAATGTTGTAGTGCGCGGGCACCTCCCACGAGAAGGTCGCGGCGAGGGTTTCATATGAATCGGCTGCGGGAAGCATCGCTTCTCCCTGGTTGAGTCTCACTCGCCGGCGCTGGATGGCGCGGCTTGATCGTTTGAATCGGTGATGCCGGCCAATTCCTGCAATTCCGCAGGCGGCTGATAACGAGAAAACCCGTTGAATTCAAGCGTACGCCCAGCAGCCTCCAAGGGCCAAGAATGCCGTGCGTTCGGCACGCCGCCATCAACGCGGATGACCGTGCCGTTGATGAATGCCGACGCCTCCGACAGCAAAAATACCGCCGCCCAATCCGAACATCGCCGCGATCGGACAATTGCATCGCGACGTGGCAGCGGCACTCAGGGCTTTTGAAGACCCCCCCAGATCGCCTGAATGAAAGCCCCGATTTCGTAAGATGGTTACGGTTGACTGCGGCCCCTGCCACCAGAGTCATCGCATGCCAAGCTTCGGCCTCGCCCCTCTCAGCCCCACCCCGCAACGCCCCGCCCTCCGCGGCGCGTTTTATCTCCTCGGATAAAACCACCTCGCGCAAAAACGCGTGGCCTTCTTCCGTCAGCTAACCGACTAGTTCTCGAATACGTATTGAAAACAATTATTATTTGTGTAATGATATTGATTCGCATTTAGGAAATATCAAGTAAATGGCGTGCATTCGTGGCAACGACGAACTGCTGCTTCGGCCGCGCCTTTTGCCGACCACTCACCGCCGCCGCGGGCATCGCGGAAGCAATTGACCGGCATGGCGCGACAGCGCCGGCTATCGACCATCTAGTATTCGGGGAAACACATGTTGAGGAAGACACCGCTTGCCGCGGCGATCATGACCGTGGTGGCGACTCCTGTTGCCGTGCCGCTTTATGCTCACGCGCAAGCCGCGCCGGTTAGCCAGGCCGATCAACCCGCCCAGGCTGCACAACAAGCCGCACCTCTCGTTGAAAACGCCGCGCTGCCTGCCGTGCATGTCTCCGCCCAGGCCATCACACCCGATTTCCAGCCCGAAAAATCGAGCGTCGGCGCCAAGGTCCCTACCGCGTTGCGCGATATTCCCCAGGCCGCTGTGGTGGTCCCGAAAGCCGTGCTGCAGTCCCAGGCAGCCACTTCTTTCTCCGACGCCCTTCGCAACGTCCCCGGTGTCACCATTGGCGCAGCGGAAGGCGGGCAGATCGGCAACAACATCAACTTGCGCGGTTTCTCGGCGCGAACCGACATCTACCTCGACGGCTTCCGCGATCGCGGCCAGTACTATCGGGACACGTTCGACCTTGAATCCATCGATGTGCTGTACGGCCCGTCCTCGCTCTATTTCGGCCGCGGCTCCACGGGCGGCGTGATCAACCAGGTGAGCAAGCAGGCGGAGTTGAAAGCGCATGCATCGGTGTCCGCCATGGTCGGCACGAGCGACCGCTACCGCACCACAGTCGACATCAACCAGCCGCTCTCGGACACGTCCGCCGTTCGGCTCAACGCGTTCGGGCAAGACCTCGGCTCTACGCGCGACGTGATGAAGAGCAAGGACTACGGCTTCGCGCCGACGGTGCGCTTCGGGATCGGCACGCCGACGGAAGTCACGCTCTCCGCTCTCATCCAGCACAACCGCGACCAGCCGGACTACGGCATTCCGCCGGTGAACGGCGCGCCGGTACCGGTGAGCAAGGGCCAGTTCTACGGCTTCGAAGGCGATCGAACGATCCAGGACGTGCAGACGCTCTCGGCGCGCATCCAGCATCGTTTCAGCGACAACCTCACGCTACGCAACGAAACCCAGTTCAGCCACTACGGCACCGAGGCCACCGCAACCAATGCGGCGGCGGTGCTGACCGGACCGCTGGGGACATCGACGGCGCTGGCCAACGGCAATTACACGTCGCTGCCGTTGTCGTCGCTGTATGTGAAGTTGCAGGGCAAGGACCGCAACATCAACGATCACTCGGTCTACAACACGACTGGTATCGACTACAAGTTCAATACCGGTCTGCTCAAGCATGAGGTGATAGCCGGCATTGACCTGAGCCACGAGACCTACAGCAACCAGTCGTTCACGGCGACGACGCCGGGCCTGCCGTCGAACACCATCGCGATCGTTCCGCTGCTCAATCCGCAATACACCACGCGCCCCGCCAACACGCAGGTCGTGGCGACCAACCTCGCGGAATCGAGTGCGAACGGTGTTGGCATTTACGCCAACGATACGGTGTCTGTTGGCCAGTACTGGAAGGTGGTGGGCGGCTTGCGCTGGGACCGTTACGAGGCGTCGATCAAGAACACCCTCAACGCGCCTTCATACGCCACGCAGACGAACTACTTCACCAGCGTGCGCGGCGGGATCATTTTCCAGCCGACCGACTGGCAGTCGTACTACGTGTCGTACGGCACGTCGTTCAACCCTTCGCTGGAAGCGCTGACGCTGACCAACAACCAGCAGAACACGCCGCCGGAATCGAACCGCTCCTACGAAGTGGGCACCAAATGGGATTTGCTGAACGGCGGGTTGTCGGTAACGCAGTCGCTGTTCAATATCGATAAAACCAATGCCCGCACGCTCCAGGCCGACGGCAGCTACACGCTCGACGGCGACGTGCGCGTGCGAGGTTATCAACTCGGGCTGGCCGGCCATATCACCAACAAGTGGCAAGTCTTTGGCGGCTATACGTACATGGACGGCAAGGTGGTGAAGGCGCTGGACAACACCAACGGCAAGACCCTGGCGAACACGCCGCGCAACATGATCACGTTATGGACGACTTATGACGTCACGCCGCAATGGACTTTCGGCGGCGGCCCGGTGTACACGTCGGCGCGATACGCCGCCAGCAACGACTTCGTGGAAGTGCCCGCGTACACGCGCTGGGACGCAATGGCGGCGTTCCACCAGAAACATTACGACATCCAGTTCAACGTGCAGAACCTGACCAACAAGCACTACTACGATGCGTTGATTCCATCGGATGGCGGCCGCGCGGTGCCGGGTTACGGCCGGACGTTCCTCGCGACGCTAAACTACCGGTTCTATTGATCGACTGCAGGACACGCGAGCGGCGCGATGCATGTCGCGCGGCCGCTGGACCCAAAAAAACATGATCCTTTCGATACCCAACGTGCTCAGCCCAGAAGACGCCGCTGTCATGCGCCAGCGGCTCGATGCGTCGGATGCATGGGTGGACGGCCGCGCGACGGCCGGCTATCAGGGCGCGCCGGTCAAGCGCAACCAGCAGATCGCGCAGGAAGCGCCAATAGCGTTTGAACTCGGCGACATCATCATTGGCGCGCTCGAACGGCATCCGTTGTTCATCAGTTCGGTGCTACCCAACCGGGTTTATCCGCCGCTCTTCAACCGGTACGAAGGCGGGATGCATTTCGGCAGTCATGTGGATGGGGCAATCAGGCTCGTGCCGGGACACGGCACGCGGGTGCGAACGGATGTATCGATCACGCTGTTCCTCACCCCGCCGGGGGACTACGACGGCGGCGAGCTGGTGATCGAGGATACGTACGGTGTGCAGGAAGTGAAGCTGCCGGCGGGGCATGCGATTGTCTACCCGGCGACCAGCTTGCATGAGGTCAGGCCGGTGACGCGGGGAATGCGCGTAGCGAGTTTCTTCTGGGCGCAGAGCCTGGTTCGCGACGATACCCGCCGCAGCCTGCTATTCGATATGGACAACGCCATTCAAAGGCTCAACGCACAGAACGCCGACGACGCCGCGAGGCGAACGCTCGTGGGCTGCTATCACAATCTGCTGAGGCTTTGGAGCGAGACGTAGGGGTTGCTTCTTTAGACTGCGAAAACTTCCTGCAGCGTCCGCAATGTGACCGACAACGTATTGGCCGGCACGGCGCCGAGCTTCTTGACCAGACGGGTTTTGTCGATCGTACGGATCTGGTCGAGCAGGACCAGTCCCTTCTTCTGACTGAACACAACTGAGACACGGTAAGGCGCTGGCCGGCTTTTGGTTGTCATGGGCGCGACGATTACCGTGCGCAGATGGTCATGCAACTCCGGCGGCGATATCACCACGCAAGGCCGGGTCTTTTGAATCTCGCTGCCGACAGTAGGGTCCAGGTTAATGAGCCAGACCTCTCCACGCACTACCACGAAAGCTCCGCATCATCGACGTTCGGAAACTCGCCCATCACGAGCTCGTCGTCGCCAGCATGCGCTATGGCTTTGCTTGCGTCAGCCCAGCCCTGGCGGGCTTTCTTCTGCGGCTTTCTTAAAACAATTGCGTCGTTTTCCACTTCCATCTCCACTTCGTCCTCCAGCCCGAGTTGGGCCAGGATGGGTTTCGGAATCAACACGCCTTGCGAGTTACCCATCCTGCGAATCGTTGTTTTCATTGCTTCACCGTGATGACAATGTTAGTCCGAAAACGACTTTGGCGGTGTCACAATGTTAGTACAATTTGTCATTAAGTGTGCGCTGATCTCAGCACCCGCCAGAACCCGGCCCGCAAACTGCTGACGCGAACAACAAGTTTTTGTCTGACAGCAGAGCCGGATTCGCAGGTCGCAGCGCGAACGCTCCTTCTGCTAGCGCCTCCTCGCGCCCGGTATACTCACGCGGCGCCTCAAGGCACTTCTTTCCATCAGCAAATCACCAGAACACGCCCTCCGAGGCATCCGTCTTCATGCTCACGCCTCTCATTGCCCGTCTCGTCACCTTATCGATCCGCCGACCCGGCTGGATCATCGTTCTGTCGCTGCTGCTTGCGGTGCTGAGCGGCTATTACGTGGTCCATCACTTCAAGATCAGCACCGACATCAGCCAGTTGATCGAGACGGAACCCGACTGGGCCGCCCGCGGCAACGCGATTGACGCAGCCTTTCCGCAACGGGGATCGACGGTGCTCGTGGTGGTCGAAGCGCAAGCGCCTGAATTCGCCGATGCCGCCGCCAACGAGCTCGCCACCGCGCTGGCCAAGAACACGCAACACTTCACGACAGTGTCGCAACCCTCGGGCGGCGACTTCTTCGAGCACAAGGGCCTGCTGTACCTTTCCACCGATAAAGTTGCCGACATCACCCAGCAACTCGTGAAAGCGCGTCCGCTGATCAACGCGCTGGCGCACGACCCCACGCTCACCGGCCTGGCCGGCACGCTCAACACCAGCCTCCTCCTGCCGCTGCAACTTGGGCAAGTGACGCTCGGGCAAATGTCGAATCTTCTCGGCAAGAGCGCCGATGTGCTGGATAACGTCCTCGCCAATCAACCCGCCGTGTTCTCGTGGCGCAATCTGGTCGACACCTCGGCCACGCAGCCCGCGCGTGCGTTCGTGACCGTGCAGCCGGTGGTCGACTACAACGCGCTGGAACCCGGCGCGAGCGGATCGAATGCAATTCGCGCGACGGCGAATGAACTGAAGTTATCGGAGAAATATGGGGCCGTCGTGCGGCTGACCGGCGAACAGCCGCTCTCCGACGAAGAATTCGCGTCGCTGAAAGACGGCGCCGTACTCAACGGCATCCTGACGTTCATCGTGGTGCTGGTGATCCTCTGGCTCGCGCTGCGCTCGGGAAAGATGATCATCGCCGTGTTCATCACGCTGTTCGTCGGACTCGCCATCACCGCCGCGCTCGGCCTGCTCATGGTCCACGCGCTGAACCTGATTTCGGTCGCGTTCATGGTGCTGTTCGTCGGGCTCGGCGTGGATTTCGGCGTCCAGTTCGGGGTGCGGTATCGCGAGGAACGCTTCAAGGACGACCGGCTGGACGTCGCGCTCGTGAACACGGCGCGCCACGTGGGCATTCCGCTGACGCTCGCCGCCGCCGCGACGGCGGCGAGCTTCTTCTCGTTCCTGCCCACCGCGTATCGCGGCGTGTCCGAACTCGGGCAGATTGCAGGCGTGGGCATGCTGGTCGCGTATGTCACCAACATGACCTTGTTCCCGGCGCTGATCAAGGTGTTCGCACCGCCGGGCGAAGCAGCCTCGCCGGGCTTCCCGAAACTCGCGCCGGTGGACGACTACCTCGCGCGCAATCGCACGCCGGTTCTGATCGGCACCCTGGTAGTCGTGATCTGCGCGCTGCCGTTGCTGCTGCATCTGCGTTTTGACTTCAATCCGCTGAACCTGAAGGACCCGAAAACGGAGTCCATGGCCACGCTGCTCTCGCTGAAAGACGCGCCCGAAGCGGCCGTGAACGACGTGAAAGTGCTTGCGCCCTCGCTGGAAGAAGCGGACAAGATCGCGGCGAAGCTCGAGAAGCTGCCGGAAGTGGAGCGCGCGACGACCTTATCGACGCTCATTCCTGCCGATCAGCCGCAAAAGCTCGATCTGATTGCCGCCGCGGCGTCCGTGCTCCTGCCTTCGCTGGACCAGCGTGTCGCCACGCCGGCCGACGACGCCGTGCGCGTCGCCACGCTCAAGCGCGTGTCAAACTCGCTGGAACTCGCCGCCGATGAACATCCCGGCCCCGGTGAAGCTGAAGCGCGCGGCCTTGCTGCGACGCTGAAAAAGCTCGCCGCAGCCGATGCCGCCACCCGCGACCGTGCCGAGCACGCCATGTCCGACCCGCTGCGTATCGCGCTGGGCCAGATGCGCGCGCTGCTGCAACCGTCGCCGATCACGCTGGCGTCGCTGCCTAAATCGATGACGGAAAGCTGGCTCGCCGCCGACGGCCACGCGCTCGTGGAAGCGTCGCCCAAAGCGCTGGACGGCAAGAGCCGTGACGACGACAAACTGCTCTCCCGCTTTGCGAACGCTGTGCAGAAAGCCGAGCCGAACGCGATTGGCGGCCCGATCTCGGTGTTGCATTCGGCCAATACGATCATCAAGGCGTTCGAGCAGGCGGCGGCGTGGTCGCTGATCGCCATTGCGATCCTGCTGTGGCTGACTTTGCGCCGGATCGGCGACGTTTTGAGAACTTTGATACCTTTGCTTGTTTCCGCCGTCGTCACGCTGGAGCTGTGCGTGGTGTTCGACATGCCGCTGAACTTCGCGAACATCATTGCTTTGCCGTTGATGCTGGGCATTGGCGTGGCGTTCAAGATCTATTTCGTCATGGCGTGGCGCTCCGGACAAACCGGCCTGCTGCAGTCCAGCCTCACGCACGCCGTGATGTTCAGCGCCGCGACCACGGCGACGGCGTTCGGCAGTTTGTGGTTTTCGCATCATCCGGGCACATCGAGCATGGGCAGGCTCCTGGTCCTGGCGCTTTTTACGACGTTAATCGGCGCAGTGGTATTTCAGCCGGTTCTAATGGGAAAACCCCGGGTGCGACCGAAAAAAGTCGCCGAAACCGTTTAAACCGTTCCTTAAACGCACTAATAACTGACGCACGACCCAAGGAAACCGACCCATGAGGATGGCAAAAACGCCTGATGCCGCCCGCACCCTGCGAGCGCTCTCCGGCGGCGTGCTGCTCGCCGCTGCTTTCGCCCTGTCCGGTTGCGCCACGGGCCCCGACCGTAAACCGGGCGATCCGCTTGAACCGATGAATCGCGAGATCTTCAAGTTCAACGACGCCGCCGACAAATACGTCGCTCGCCCGATTGCAACCGGCTACGTGAAGGTCACGCCGGCGCCGCTGCGCACGGCGATCAGCAGCTTCTTTTCGAACATTGGCGACATTGGCAACTTCGCGAACAACCTGCTGCAGTTGAAGATCACCGACGCGACCGAAGACCTGATGCGCATTGCGATCAACTCCACGTTCGGTATTGGCGGCCTGATCGACTGGGCGACGCCCGCCGGGCTGCCGAAGCACGATCAGGACTTCGGGCTGACGCTGGGCCATTACGGCGTGCCGTCGGGACCGTATCTGGTGTTGCCGCTGCTTGGCCCGAGTTCGGTGCGCGATGCAACGAACTGGATTGCGAGCTATCCGCTGAGTCCGGGAACTTACCTGAGTACGGAAGCGGATGTGTCGTTGTTCGTCATGCGGTTCGTCAGCGCGCGGGCCGATTTGCTGGGCGCAACGGACATCCTGTCGCAAGCAGCGCTGGATAAATATGCGTTCGTCCGCGACGCCTACACGCAGCGTCGACAGTATCAGCTCACGGGTGCGGCGAACGCGGCGCTGCCGGATTACGGCGATGAAAGTGGTGGTGCCGCGGCGCCTGCGGCCGGCGCGAGCGCAACGGCTGCGCCGGCAAAACCGGGCATGGGCGGAAGCAGCAGTTCGCAAGGCTTGCCGAACTACGCCGATCCGGGCGCGGCCGAACCGGCGTCGGCACCGGCTGGGAAGTAATTTGGCCTCAGCTCGTGATACGGCCGCCGTATCGCGAGCGCTTCAAAGAGATCGCTCGGCCTTGCGTTGTTTCCATCGGCCAACCAGGGTCGAGCGTTCTCCTTCCACGCGTTGCGGCATCCCAAGCTGGGCGCGCAGCATCCCACGGTCCAGTTCCTTCTCCCACGAAGCCACGACGATCGTCGCCACTCCGTTCCCCACAATATTCGTCAGCGCCCGGCATTCCGACATGAACCGGTCGATGCCGAGGATCAGCACCATCGCGGTCACCGGCACGGTCGGCACGACTGACAGGCTGGCAGCGAGCGTGATGAATCCCGCGCCGGTCACACCCGTGGATCCCTTCGACGTCAGCATGGTCACCGCGAGCAGCGTCACCTCCTGCATGACGGTCATATGCGTGTTCGTGGCCTGGGCGAGAAACAGCACGGCGAGCGTCATGTAGATGTTGGTGCCGTCGAGGTTGAAGGAATAACCCGTTGGCACGACCAGCCCCACGATGCCGCGCGAACACCCCAGCCGCTCAAGCTTCTCCATCAACTGCGGCAATGCGGCTTCCGATGTCGACGTGCCCAGCACGATCAGCAATTCGTCCTTGATAAACGCGAGGAAACGAAAAATGCTGAACCCGCAGGCCTTCGCGACCATGCCCAGGCCAAAGATCACGAATAAAAACGCGGTGAGATAGAACGTGCCGATCAGCTTCATCATCGGCAGCAGGGATTCAATGCCGTACTTGCCAATGGTGAATGCCATTGCGCCGAACGCCCCGATTGGCGCGAGACTCGTGATCACGTGGACGATCCTGAAGAACGCCTTCGATAAGACCTCAATCAAGCCGATCACGGGCTTCGCCGGTTCACCCATCACGGCGAGCGCGGAGCCGAACAACATCGCGATCAGCAGCACCGGCAGGATGTCGCCCTGCGTGAATGCGCCTACAAAGGTGTCAGGGATGATATGCATGAAGAAACCGGCCAGCCCTTCGCCGTGCGTGGCCTGTGCGGCGTAACCGGATACGGCGCTGGCATCGAGCGTGGAAGGATCGACATTGAACCCCTTGCCGGGTTGAAGCACATGCGCCGCCAGCAGGCCAATAGCGAGCGCGGCCGTCGAGATGATTTCGAAATACAGCAGCGCCTTGCCGCCCACGCGCCCGACCTTGCGCATGTCGTGCATGCTCGCAATCCCCGTCACGACCGTGCAGAAAATCACCGGGCTGATGATCATGCGAACGAGTTTGATGAAGGCATCGCCGAGGGGTTTCATCGCGATGCCGTCGACGGGAAGGAAATGGCCAAGAAGCACGCCAGCGAAGATCGCGGCGATTACCTGCACGTACAGAATCCGGTAGAGCGGCTTGCGTTTCATGTCTCCTCCTGTTTTGGGCAAAACGTGTCCCTGCCGCTTTGGCTTACGCCAAAGCGGTCGGAATCACGGTGTCTTTAATGAGTGCGGCGGCAGCCGCGTTGGCTACATCACCGCAGCCCAGGGATGGCGCTCGAAGTGGCGCTTTTCAAAGGCTTCTATGTCGGCGAGAGCGGTCAGCGTCAAGTCGATCGTGTCCATGCCTTCGATCACCATGCGCTTGTGGCGCGCGCCCAGCGGGAACCTGAAAACCTGCGCGCTGGTTGTCGAGCGAACCGTCTGTGCTTCCAGGTCGATAAGAATCTTCGACGCCGGATCGTCCGTCGATTCGCGCAGCAATACGTCCACCGCTTCACGTTCGAGCTGCACGAGCAGCAGGCGATTGTTCATCGCGTTGGAGTAGAAGATTTCGGCGAAGCTGGGTGCAATCACGGCATCGAAACCGTATTGCTGAAGTCCCCACACCGCATGTTCCCGGCTCGATCCACACCCGAAATTTGCCCCGCCGATCAGGATGCGCGCGCCGTTATAAGCGGGTTGGTTAAGCACGCAATCTGCGAGCGGTGCGGCGTGTTCATCGAAGCGAAGGTCGTAGAGCAAGCCTTTGCTTAAACCCGCTTTGTCGACGATGCGAAGGAACTGCTTCGGCATGATCTGATCGGTGTCGAGGTTCTCTATTGGCAACGGCACCGCGCTGCCTTCAATCACGGTCACATTAGTCATTGTGTCTCTCCAGCGAACGGACGTCGGTGATCTTCCCGGTCAGCGCGGCGGCGGCAGCCATCGCGGGACTCATCAGATGCGTGCGGCCGCCGCGTCCTTGCCGGCCTTCGAAGTTGCGATTCGTTGTTGATGCACAGCGCTCGCCCGCTTCGAGGAAGTCATCGTTCATCGCGAGACACATCGAGCATCCCGGCTCGCGCCATTCGAAGCCGGCTGTTTTTAAAATCTCCGCGATGCCTTCTGCTTCAGCCTGCCGACGCACCGAGCCCGAGCCCGGCACGACCATCGCGCGTACGCCTGCTGCGACTTTGCGCCCGCGCACGATCGACGCGACGATGCGCAAATCCTCGATCCGCCCGTTCGTGCATGAGCCGATAAACACACGGTCGATTGGCGTTCCCGCGATTGGCTGATTCGATTCAAGACCAATGTAGTCGAGCGCACGACGCAATGCGGCAGCGGCTTCGGGCGTGGCTTGCGAACTGGCGTCGGGCACGAGGGCATCAACACGCATCGCCTGGTCGGGGCTTGTGCCCCACGTGACGAAGGGTGCGATGTCGCGGGCATCGAAGGTGTATTCGGCGTCGAAGGTGGCATCGGCGTCGGATTTCAAATCGCTCCAGTCGGCGAGTGCGGCTTGCCACGCGGCTTCATCGAGCGACGTGGCGTGCGCGCGGACATAGTCGAACGAGGTTTTATCCGGAGCGATCAAAGCCGCTCGCGCGCCCGCTTCCACGGTCATGTTGCACAAGGTCATGCGCGCTTCCGCCGAGAGCGACGCGATGGTCGTACCCGCGAACTCCACCGCATAACCTCGCGCGCCCTGAGCGCCAATCTGGCTGATGATCCAGATGATCACGTCCTTCGATGCCGTGCCATAGGGCAACGCACCATCGATAGTGATACGCATGGT
>Ga0073928_10001929_pt1 | contig 37989 bp, 42 predicted proteins | sample PaiPotPPA55metaG_FD_76969 | JGI IMG/M metagenome (GOLD analysis project Ga0073928, IMG submission 76969) | Iron sulfur acid spring bacterial and archeal communities from Banff, Canada, to study Microbial Dark Matter (Phase II) - Paint Pots PPA... ... | reverse complement strand
GAGCCTCGGCTCTGACGGCGCCGACCTGCTGGCCGCGGTGATGAAAGAGCGCACGGTCATCCTCGCGACCCACGACCACGCGCTGGCCAACCGCCTGTGCCAGAGAACCCTCACGCTGCGGCACGGCCGTTCGGTCGGCACCGCGACGCGGCTGCACGTGGTCAAATGACGAACTCCTTCGCGGTGGCGATCGCCGTCGCGCGCAAGGACCTGAGGGCGGAGTGGCGCACGCGCGAGCTCGTGCCTGCGCTCGCGCAGTTCGTGATCCTCGCGTTGGTGATCGCGAACTTCGGTTTTCAGATCGACGCCCGCAACGCGCCCTCGATCGCGCCAGGAGTCCTGTGGCTCGCGCTCGTGTTCGCGGGACTGGTCGCGTTCGGCCGCGCGTTTGCCGCTGAGCGCGAGCAGGCCTCGCTCGAGGCGCTGCTGATGACGCCGGCCTCGCCGGTCGCGATCTTCGCCGGGAAGGCGCTGGCCGCGACTTTGCTGCTCGTCGGATGTGAGGCGGTGCTCCTGCCGGCGCTCGCCCTCTTCTTCGGCACTCCGCTCACCGTGCAGGTGGTCGCGGCGGTGCTGGTGGCCACGATCGGGATGGCAGCGCTCGGCTGCCTTTTCGCCGCCATGGTGGCGCGAGTCCGCGCGCGTGAGCTGCTGCTGCCTCTCCTCACCCTGCCGTTGTGGATTCCATTCATCGTCGCTGGAGGGCAGGCGGTGCAGGTCGCGATGGGCGCGACCGGCAGCTATGACCAGGCGATGGCCCTGCTCGTGGACTTCGACATACTGTTCCTCGTGCTCACGTCGCTCGCGGCGCGGTTCGTGCTGGATGAATAAGTACGACAAGGCGGCTGCAGCGGCCGTCGCGCTGATGCTCGTCGCGGGCGCCGGGATCTTCCTCTACGCGCCGACCGACGCGCTGCAGGGCACGGTCCAGCGGATCTTCTACCTTCATGTCAGCGCGGCCATCGCGGCATATGGCGCATTCGCCGTGGTGCTGGTGGGCGGCCTGATCTATCTGCGCAACGGGAGCCTGGTGGCGGATCGCTTCGCGCGCGCGGGCGCGCTCGTTGGCCTGGTGTTCACCACGGTCACGCTCGTGATGGGCATGCTGTGGGCCAAGCCGATCTGGGGCACGTACTGGACATGGGACGCGCGGCTCACATCGACGCTGGTGCTGTGGATCATCTATGCGGGATACCTCCTCGTGCGGCGTCTCGCCGAGCCCGGCCGCCAGGCCGCGCGCTTCGCGGCGGTCGTCGGGATCTTCGGCTTCATCGACGTACCGATCGTCCACTTCAGCGTGACCTGGTGGCAGACGGTGCACCCCGGACCGATCATCGTCAACGATGCGCTGCCGCCCGAGATGCTGGCGACCTTCTTCCTCACCATGGCGTGCACGCTGATCCTGGCGGCGGTGATGGTCGTGATCCGGTATCGCATCGAGACGCTCGCCGACGGCGCGGTGACGGAGATGGCCGCGATCGTGACCGCGGTCAACGCGCGCGAGGCCGAACCGGTCCAGTGAGCTACCTGGTCATCGCCTATGCGTTTGCGGTCGTGGTTCTCGGTGGGTACCTCTTCTGGTCGCTCCGCCGCCTCCGCCAGCTGGAAAAGACACGACCCGAGCGCTGATTGCCGGCGGTGGCCCGGCCGGTGACGCCGTCGCCGCCGGCCTTCGTGATGCGGGGTTCGACGGCGAGATCGTCCTGGTGGGCGCCGAGCGGGAGCTGCCTTACGAGCGACCGCATCTTTCCAAGGGCTACCTCCTGGGAACGGTGCGACGCGAGAAGCTGGGACTGCGTCCGTCCGAGCAATACCACGAGCTGGGCGTCGAGCTCCGCCTGGGCGAGCGTGTTATCGAGCTGGGCGTGGAGCAGCGTGCTGCTGTGCTCGAGTCTGGCGACGAAATCTCCTGGGATCTGCTGTGCATCGCGACGGGATCGTCCGCCCGGCGGTTGCCGGGATTCGAGGAAGCGCTCTACGTGAGGGAGCTGGCGGATGCCGACGTGCTGCGCGCGGTGCTCGGGCGCCGCGAGCCGGTTGATGTGATCGGAGCGGGCTTCATCGGCTGCGAGGTGGCGGCCGCGGCGAGGCTGTCGGGCTGCGCGGTCCGGGTGTTCGAGGCGCTCGCCCAGCCGCTGGTTCGCGTGCTGGGCGCCGAGCTGGGTGGCTACCTGGCCGATGTTCATCGGGCGCACGGGGTCGAGATGAATCTGGGGGTCGAAACACTTCCACGGCTGCAGAAACCGGTGGTGGGCGTCGGCTCGACGCCTCGCACGGAGCTTGCCGTGAGCGCCGGGCTGGATGTGGCTCATGGAATCGTGGTCGATGCGCTCGGCCGCACCTCAGCGCCTGCGGTGTTTGCCGCAGGTGACGTGACGCGATTCTGGAGTTCTCTGTACGAGGCGGGGATTCGCGTCGAGCATTTCCAGACCGCGCAGCGCAAGGGATTTGCGGTGGGGCGCGCGATGGCCGGCGCGACCGAGGTCTACTCGGAGGTGCCGTGGTTCTGGTCCGACCAGTACGACCTCAACCTGCAGTACGCGGGCGCCGGACTGCCCTGGGACGAGGTCGTGGTCCGGGGCGTGCTGGGCGATCCGCCGTTCACGGTGTTCTATCTACGGGCGGGCACTCTGATTGCTGTGGCCGGCGTGAACGACCACCACACCGTGGCTCGAGCCCGCCGCGTGATGCAGGAGCGGGCTCCCATCAGTCGGGACCACCTGGTGGATCCGCGCTTTGATCTTCGGCGAGCGCTTCCCTGAGGTTCGGCGCGAGCCCCGCCACGATGCGCTCGGTGAGTCCCCAGACGACGCTCTCCTCGTGCGCCAGGTAGCGAAAGCGCCACGAATCGTCGGACTCCAGCCAGGCGCTGTCGTCCAGCAGCCTGTCGAGCGGAATGGCCAGCACGCCGTCGAGCTCGTGCTCGTCGTGGACGAACGGCAGGTTGGGCTCCGGCAGGTGGGCCACGAACGGCACCACCGAGAAGTTGGAGACGCTGGCGTAGATCGGGTCCCCGGCGCCAAGGGGGGCGAGGCTGCCCACCGGGACGCCGATCTCCTCCTGGACCTCGCGCTCCGCCGCCTGCCAGGCGGACTCGCCGGTCTTCACCCCGCCGCCTGGGAGGGCGACCTGGCCGGGGTGGTCCCTGAGGTCGGCCCGCCGCCTCACGAACGGGACCATCCAGCGGCTCCCCTGCTGGTAGAGCACGAACACGACGGCCGCGTGCCGCGCGCCCTTTCTGAACTCACCCCAGGCGTCGATCGGGCGGAACAACTGTTCGAGCCGAGTTACAAAATCGCCCAAATCGCACCTCCACGCTTGCCGGGGAGGTCCGGCCGCAAGGCCGGGGAGGGGGGACTCAAGCTCTCAATAATCGCGGTCTTCTGAACTCGCCGGAGGGGCTAAGCTAACAAAGGTAGCTGAGCATGATCGACCACACGAGCAGCCGAATCGAGCAGCAGGAGACCGCTTTGCGCCGCCAGATGCGGCGCCGGTACGCCTTCCAGCGCATGCTGGAGGCGACCGACCGCGTGCTCTGGCGCCTCGAGGAGATGAACCGGGACGGGGTCAAGACGGTGCCTCAACCGGTGCGCGCCGAGATCCGCGAGGTGGTGGAGACCATGCCGAACCACGTGCGCGAGCCGCTGCGCGACGGCGGGCAGGTCCAGGACACGCTGGACAGCCTGTTCGAGATCCAGGAGCGCCTCTTCCGGTGGCGCTACCCGGACTGGCAGGACATCGAGCCCGACGGGGACGGAACGCCCGACTTCGACTACGCGAGCTAGAGGCGCGCGGCTCTACGCCCCGCTGGTCGCCGTCAGGAACAGGTCGGTGGCATAGGCGGTCAGGAAGCCCAGCAGCAGTCCCCACGCGAACGCCGGTGGAGAGGTGAGCTTGCGGCCCAGGTTGAACAGCTCGTTCAGCACGTAGAGGAGGGCGCCGGCCGCTACGGCCAGGAAGGCGACCGAGAAGTAGGGCGAGCTGGCCAGGTAGCCGATCCAGGTCCCGATGAACGTGGGTCCGCCGCCGATGAGGCCCACCAGCCCTAGAAAGCGCCACGACGCCGGCTTGGTTTCGGTAGTCATCGGCGCCGCGATGCCGAAGCCCTCTGTGATGTTGTGGAGCGCGAAACCGACCGCGAGCACGCCGGTGAACGCGATCGCGCCGACGTGCGCGGACTCGCCGATCGCGAGCCCCTCGGACAGGTTGTGCAGCCCCAACCCGGTCGCGATGGCGAGCGATAGCGACCTCGCGCTCGGGTTCGCGGTGCCCGACCGGAGATGGCTGAACACGCTGCGGTTGAAGTAGACGAGTCCGAGCAGGCCGGCCCCGACTCCGACCGCGAAGATGATCGCCATCGCGGTGAACGTCCCACGCTGGCTCTGCTCCAGGGCGCCGGTCACCGGCCCGCCGGCGTGGGCGAGGATGTCCCAGAGCAGGAAGACGAGAATCCCGGTCGCGAACGCGTTCAGGAATCCCTGGATGGACTTTGGAAGGCCCTTCATGCGCGCGACGGGGAGGCCGAGGAATACAGTGGCCCCGGCAATCGCGCCCAACCCGATCGCGGCCGCCTGGTTCATAGTGAATTAGTACATGCAAAAGGCACGATTAGATAAGTCTAATAAAGCCGCCAACTCCGGTCCCTCGGAGGTGGTCTCCCACTACCTCGAGGCGATCTACTACATCCAGAACGAGGGCGAAGCCGTGCGCAGCGCACGCCTCGCTGACTGGCTGAGCGTGAGCAGGCCGACCGTGACCGTGGCGGTCCGGCGCATGTCGCGCGACGGCCTGGCCCGGCTCAATGCCCGCAAGGAGGTCGAGCTCACCCCCAAGGGCAGACGCATGGCGGAGTCGATCGTGCGCCGCCACAGGATCATGGAGCGCTGGCTCACGGACGGCCTCGGCCTGGACTGGGTGACGGCCGATGAAGAGGCGGCCCGGCTGGAGCACGCGGTGTCCGGCGTGGTCGAAAAGCGCCTCTACGAGGTGCTGGGCCGTCCGGCCACGTGCCCGCACGGCAACCCGATCCCCGGCTACTCGAAGGCGGCTCCGGACGAGCTGAGGCTGACGTACGTGCAGGCGGGCGCGAGGGCGTCGATCACGCGGGTGTCAGAGGTGGCCGAGCGAGAGGCGCCGCTTCTGCTCGCTTACCTGCACCAGCGCCGGCTGACGCCTGGGCGGGAGATCAAGGTCGTGGAGATCGACGAGGTCGCGAAGACGGTGCGGGTGCAGGTCGCCGACCGCGAGGTGACCCTGAGCCACGAGACCGCGGCCAAGCTCTGGGCGACCCCTGTAAAGCGCGTTGCATCGCGGCGCCACGGGCGTAGTGTTGGCTCGAACAGATGACTTACCCGTTCGGCGATCTGGTCAAGGACCTCGCGGTCGCGCAGGCCGGCCCAGGCACCGACGCGGACCCCGTCAAGGCCGAGGCGATCGAGGCGCGCACCTTTCGGCGGCGGCTCGCCGGGTTCCTGTGGATACCGGGCCTCGCGGGCATTTTGTTTCTCGCGATCTGGGCCCGCAGCGCGGCCCTCGGCGTCGCCGGCTTAGTTCTGCTGTTGGTGGGTCTGTGGCTCTTTGCGGAGCGCGGCGACAGGATCGCGGCCTGGGCCCGGAGAGGGCGCCCCGGCTAGGCCACCGATTGCGGACTCGAGTCGCCCCCCAACCCGACCGTGCCCTGCGGGCAGGGCCACCCTCCCCCTGCGGGGGAGGGGAGATATTGAATTAGCCGACCGCCTGCGGCGACGTGCAGAAGGCGCAGCGCCGGGCGCCGATCGGGATCTCGCTCTCGCACTCGGTGCACTTCTTGGTCGTGGGGTCGGCCGGCGGCTCCTTGCGCGAGCGAGCAAGCAGCGCGGTGTAAGGCACGACGACGAAGAAGTAGATGACCGCCGCGACGATGAGGAAGGCCACGATTGCGTTGATGAAGTCCCCGTAAAGGAACTTGCTGTTGTTGATGGTGAAGGTCAGGGCCCCAAAGTCGGGCTTGCCGAACAATGCGGCCACAAGAGGAGTCACCAGGTCTTTGACGAACGCGGTCACCACCAGACCGAAGGCGACGGCGATCACGACGGCGACCGCGAGCTCGACGACGTTGCCCCTCAGCAGGAATGCTTTGAAGCCTCTCATGACCGGTTCATCTCCTCAACTAACGTCCGAAACCGACAGCACGACCTTCCCGAACTGCTCCGCCGAATCGAGGTGCGCAAGGGCGGCCTTCACGTCCGACAACGGATAGGTACTGTCGACTACCGGCCTGAGTCCACCATCGATCGCCTTGAGCACCGCTTCGAACTCGTCCGCATTGCCCATTGTCGAGCCGAGCAGGCCGGCGTGCCGAAAGAAAAGCCGCGGCATGCTGATCTCGGCTTTGACCCCGGACGTGGAACCGCAGGTCACCACGCGGCCGCCGAGCGCCAGCGAGCGCATCGATTCCTCGAGGGTGGCCGGGCCGACGTGCTCGAAGACGACGTCGACGCCGTCGCCGGTGGCGCGCCGCACGGCGTGGCTGAAATCCACCGAGTCGAAGACCGCCTCCGCGCCGAGGTCCAGCGCCTTTTTGCGTTTCGCCTCTGACCGGCTCGTGGCGAGCACGCGCGCCCCGAGGTGCTTCGCGATGGTGATGGCGGCGACCGCCACGCCGGCGCCAGCGCCCACGACGAGCACCGTCTCGTCCGCGCGCAGCTGGGCGCGCGTCGTCAGCATCCGCCAGGCCGTGAGAAAGGTGAGTGGAAAGGCGGCGGCCTCGGACCAGGACAGGCCGGCCGGCTTGCGGAAGACGTTTCGCGCGTCGATGTGGAGCAGCTCGCAAGCCGTGCCGTCAGAATGCTCGCCGAAGACGCCGAACCGCGCGCACTTCACGTTCTGCCCGGCGCGGCACCACACGCACTCCCAGCAGCAGAGGGTGGGGAAGATGACGACCTCGTCGCCGGCTCGCCAGGCAGCGTCACCACTTGACTGCACGACGCCGGCGCCATCGGCTGCGATGACGCGGGGAGGTGGGATGCGCTGGGCGCCGTGGGCCAGCCAGAGGTCGAGGTGGTTGATCGAGGCGGCCTTGATCGCGACCGCGACTGAGCCGGGCGAGACCTCTGTCTTCGGACGTTCCCGGATCCGCACGCCCTCCGGCCCGATCGGCTCCTCGTACACGGCCGCCCGGCCCTGGCTCAAAATTGTGCCGCTCGAAGCCGGGCCGGGGGTCATTTGCGAAACTTAACCAGATCCGCGCCGCACCGCACGCCACCGCAACCTAAACTCGGGATCTCCGTTTCAAGGGCTATGCGGGTATTTGTATTTGCGGTCACCTTCCTCTCTCTATTCCTGTGGGCGGTCCCTGCGCAGGCTTCTCAAGCGCAGGACCCGGGCCACCAGGCCGGGAAGTACGTGCGCTGGTACTACCCGGGCCAGCTCAGCTACGGCCCGGTAGAGGATGGGGCAGGGAGCATAGGCGTCGCGCCCGACTCGCGAGCCTTTCTGACCCTGCCTTTCATGGGGCCGCACATCGTGACCTCACTTTTCGACCACTGCTACCCGGATTACGGCGCGAGCGGCGCGGTGTGCCGCTATGACGGGGTCAAGGCCAGTGCGGCTGTTGGGGGGCCGGATCCTGGGTTTACCGCCGGGTACGCCCAGACGCCGGGCGGGCACGACTACCTCTACTACGACGGGCACGACGGCTACGACTACGCGCTCACCTACGAGCCGGTCGCCGCGGCCGCGCCCGGCGTCGTGATGCTGGCCGGCTGGCTCGACCCCAATTGCCATTCGTGTTTGAGCGGCCAGACGATTGAGATCAACCATGGCAACGGCCTACTCACCTTTTACGGTCACCTGTCGAAGATCAACGTGGCCAAGGGCCAGTACGTCGCGCGAGGGCAGGTGATCGGGATCTCTGGGATGACGGGGACGGCGACCGGGCCGCACCTGCACTTCGGCGTCTACAACATCCATCGGGCGCAGACCCCGGTCGATCCGTATGGGTGGTCGGGGTCGTACCCGGATCCGTATTCGTGGGACCAGGGTGACCTCTGGCTGACCGGCTCACCGCGCTACGCGGACATCGCGATGCCCAAGGTAAGCGTGAGCGCGGCGGCGGTGTCGGACGATCCGGCGGCCATCACTGTCTCGTGGTCGAGCCCGGGGGCGGGCGTTCGCTTCAACACGTACGTCGGGTTCCAGGATGGATCCATGAAGGCGTGGGTCTTGAATTCCGGCGCCGGCTCGGGTGTCTTCCACGGCAAGGCCGGCCAGAGGTACTGGTTCTGGACCTCGGTCACGACCAACCTCGGGTGGACCGACGAGGGCGGTTCACCGATGGTGGCGGTGCCGGGCCTCAACCACGGCGAGGCGAGCTAGTCAGCCGCCCCTGCGCTACCCGTCTCTCAGCGCCAGCTGGTCTTCACAGCCTGGGTTGACACCCCTCGTACGATGAGGCCGGTTGGCCGGCGGGAGGGCCCGCCAGGGGTTTGCCCACTTCGGGCGCGGCGCTCCGCAGAAATCGTTGGGCGATTCGACCGGGTTGGCAGCCGGAAGGAGTCCCGGCCACCACCCCACTAGAATCAGTCGGTCTTGATTGCCGAGGCCTTGAAGGGCAAGACCATCCTGGTCACCGGCAGCACCGGCTTCCTTGGCAAGTCGATCGTCGAGAAATGCCTGCGCTCAATCCCTGAGGTCGGCCGGATCAACCTCGCGATCCGCTCCAGCGCCCGCCGCCCGGCATCCGAGCGCCTGGAACGCGAGGTGCTCTCGAGCCCCGCGTTCAAGCGCCTCAAGGACGAGATCGGCGAGGCGGCGTTCGCGAAGCTCGTGAAGGACAAGCTCGCCGTGGTCGAGATCGACCTGGGGCGTGACGGTCTGGGGCTGAGCGATGCCGGCCGCGAGCAGCTGCGCGAATGCGAGATCGTAATCCACTCCGCGGCCGCGGTGGAGTTCGACAACCCGGCCGACCTCTCCGCGCAGACCAACCTCCTCGGCGCGGCTCGCATGGTCGAGGCGCTCAAGGCGGCCGGATCGCGGCCGCACCTGGTCCACGTGTCGACGGCGTACGTGGGCGGGATGCTCCGGGGGCTCGTGCGCGAAGAGGCTCCGCACGACCCGGGTCTCAACTGGCGCCACGAGGCCGCGGTGCTGGCGAATCTGCGCGGGCCAGTGGAGGAGGAGTCGCGACAACCCGAGCTGATGAAGAAGTTCGCGCGCGAAGGACGCTCGCGGATGGGACCCGCGGGCACGCCTGCCGTCGCGCGGACCACCGAGCGCCTGCGCGATCGATGGGTGAAGGACCGCCTGATCGAGCGCGGCCGCGTGCACGCGAACGCGATGGGATTCGCCGACATCTATTCGTTCACCAAAGCGATGGCGGAGCACGCCGTGGTGGAGCTGCACGGGGACATCCCCCTATCGATCGTCCGGCCGTCGATCATCGAAAGCGCGCTGGCGGAGCCGTTTCCAGGATGGCTCGAGGGCTTTCGCATGGCGGAGCCGCTCATCCTGGCCTTCGGACGCGGCATCCTTCGCGACTTCTCAGGTCTTCCCGATTCAGTGCTCGACATCATCCCGGCCGATTTCGTCGTCAACACGGTACTGGCCGTGGCCGCCTCTCCGCCCGCCGATTCGAAGCCCCGCGTTTATCACGCGGCCTCGGGGAGCCGCAACCCTCTTCGCTTCCGTCAGATGGAAGAGTCGGCGGAGCGCTACTTCGCCAAGCATCCCCTGCGCGACCGCTACGGCCAGGCGATCGGCACGCCGCACTGGACATATCCGACGCGCGAGGAGCTTGCCACGCGCGCTCGAACCGCACTGCGCTTCGTCGAAGCGGCGCAGTGGGCGGTCGAGCGGCTGCCGCTGGGCGCCAGCGTTGCGGACCTGTCCGACGACCTCAACGCGGAGCGCGAGCGCCTCGACCGAGGATTGAACCTGATCCAGCTCTATGGCGTTTACACCGAGGTCGACTGCATCTTCGACACGCGCAATCTGATGTCGGTGTGGGAGACGGTGCCTCCGGCGGAGCGCGCGATATTTCCGTTCGACGCCGCGCTGTACGACTGGGAGCACTACTTCCAGGATGTGCACTTCCCAACTGTCGTCCGTATGTCGCGCGTCGAGACTGTGGAACGCAAGGGCAAGCAGCCGACCGGCAGCACCGCCGTCAAAGCAGATTCGAGCTCGGTGCGCGCGGCGATCGATCGGCGCAAGGGCCGCGGCGACGTGCTTGCCGTCTTCGACGTCGACGGCACGCTGGTCGAGACCAACGTCGTCGAATACTTTTTGTGGATGCGCCTGCGGGCGCAGCCCATCGACGAGTGGCCCCGCTTCATGGCGCAGATGCTGCGCGAGGCCCCGCGGTGGCTCTACCTCGAGCGGCGCTCTCGCGCCGAGTTTCAGCGCAGCTTCTACCGCGAGTACGACGGCCTGGACTACGAGGTGATGAAGGGCCTCGGGCGCGAGGCCCTGGACGCGGTCACGCTGCGCCGCATCTATCCGGAAGGGATGCGGCGCATCCGCGAGCACAAGCGGGCGGGGCACCGCGTGCTGCTGCTCACGGGCGCGCTGGATGTTGTGGTCGAGCCGCTCGCGGAGCTGCTGGACGTGGAGGTCGACTGCGCGCACCTTCTGGTCAAGGAGGGCCGGCTCACCGGGGATCTGCAGGCGCCGCCGCCGGCGGGCGAGGCGCGCGGCACGCTGCTCGAGGAGTATGCGGCGCGGACCGGGATCGTTCTGTCGGAGAGCTTTGCTTACGCCGACTCCCTGTCGGACCTGGGGATGCTCGAGCTCGTCGGGACGCCCGTAGCAGTGAACCCGGACGCGCGACTGTCGCAGGTGGCGGGACAGCGTGGATGGCGGGTTGAGCGGTGGAAGATGGCGCCGGGAAACTGGCGCCTTCCGATGCCGGACCCACGATCGCCCGAATACCGGGAGGCGGTGAGACGGTGACACGGCTGGGTGAGGTACCTCCCCACTCGCTGGGGAGGTCGGCGCGAAGCGCCGGGTGGGGGGGTCCGTGCTTGCACTGACCTTCGAAAGAAGCATCCCCAGGTTCGCCATCGTCAAGGCGGCCGGCGGCCGGCCCGACGTCGCGACCAGCGCGCTCTCGATGCTGCACCTTGGCGATGTGCCGGAGCCCGAGCTGCCGGCACGCGATTGGGTGCGCGTGATGCCGACCCTGAGCGGCATCTGCGGCTCTGACCTGGCGGCCATCGGCGGGCACGCTTCGCTCTATCTCGACCCGTTGACGAGCTATCCGTTCGTGCCGGGCCACGAGGTCGTCGGCACCCTCGAGGATGGGTCGCGAGTCGTCGTCGAGCCGGCGCTCGGATGTGTGGTGCGGGGGATCGATCCGCCGTGCGCGAGGTGCGCCGAGGGACGGCCCGGACTTTGCTACAACGTCACGGAAGGCCCGATCGAGGTTGGGCTGCAGACGGGCTATTGCGCAGACACGGGCGGGGGATGGGGAGAGGTCCTGGTCGCGCATCCTTCGCAGCTGCACGCGGTGCCCCTGACGTTGTCCGACGAGGCGGCGGTGCTCATCGAGCCGTTCGCGTGCTGCGTGCACGCAGCGCTCCGCGGAAACGCTGGGAAGGACGACATCGTGGTGGTATCGGGTGCTGGAACGATCGGGCTCTTGACTGTCGCCGCGATCAAGCTCTTCACGCCGCCGCGCCGCCTCATCGCCATCGCCAAGCATCCGACGCAGCGCGACCTGGCGCGCAAGCTGGGCGCGGACCAGGTCATCACGCCTTCGGAGGTCTTCCAGCGTGTCCGGTTCGCGACCGGCGCAAGGCGGCTCGACGGCATGAACCGTTCGCTTTTGCTCGGTGGCGCCGATGTCACCTTCGAGTGCGTCGGCCGCGCCGACAGCCTCAACGACGCGGTGCGCTTCACGCGCGAGGGCGGGACGGTGGTCGTGGTCGGGATGCCGGGCGAAGAGAAGGTCGATTGGGCGCCGATCTGGCAGCGGGAGCTGACGGTGATGGGCGCGTACGCGTACGGGGCCGAGCCGAAAAAGAAAGGTAAGCGCACGTTTCAGCTCGCTCTCGAGGCGGCGCCGGAGGTGCACCTCGAGACGCTGACCGGACCGTTGTTCGGGCTCGGCGAATATCGCGACGCGATCGCCTACGCGATGAGCGCCGGGAAGCTTGGAGCCGTGAAGGTCGCATTCGATCTGCGAGGATTGAAAATCTAGATGCCTCGTCCCGGTGCGGTAATCGAAGTCGATCGCAACACTCCTCCCGTGCTGTTCCACTACGGAGAGGGGGTGCGGCTCGAAAAGCTGCCGCTGGGCGCTCGGATCGTCTACCCGCCCGATCCGCTCGACGCGATCGCGCATCCAGAGCGTGCGATCAAGCGCGCCCTGGCCAAGCCGCTCGACGATGATCCTCTGAAGTCGCTCCTGCGCAGCGGGATGAAGCTCACGATCGCGTTCGACGACCTTTCGCTGCCCCTGCCGCCGATGGCGGCGCCGGACGTGCGGCAGCTGGTGATGGAAGAGGTCATCGACATGGCGGCGGAGGCTGGCATCGAAGACATCCACCTGATCGCGGCCCTCGGCCTTCACCGGCGCATGACCGAGGACGAGATCCGCCACATCGTCGGAGAGCGCATCTTCAGCACGTTCTGGCCGGACCGCCTCTACCAGCACGATGGGGAGGATCCCGAGCTCAACGTGTACATCGGCAAGACCGCGCAGGGTGAGGAGGTCACGCTGCACAAGCGGGCGGCCGAGTCGGACCTCGTCGTGTACGTCAACCTGACGCTGGTCCCGATGGACGGCGGGCACAAGTCGATGTCCACCGGCCTCGCGTCTTACCGCGGCATACGCGCGCACCACAACGTCAAGACGCTGCTCGGCTCACGCTCATACATGAATCCGCCCGATTCCGCGCTGCATCACTCGTGCATCCGGCAGGGCCAGCTGATCGAAGACACCGTTCGTGTGTTTCACATCGAGACGACCGTAAACAACCATGCGTTTCCGGCGATCGCGAACTTCATGCAAAAGCGCGAGACGGATTGGTCGGGGCAAGACCAGGCGATGTTTCTCGCCATGAAGCAATTTACCGACCTGGCTCCGCCCGCGTTCAAGCGCAACGTATTTCATGCGATGCGGGCCCCGTACGGGATGACGAGCGTGCAGGCGGGCCAGGTGGACGCCGTGCACGACAAGACGCTCGAGGCTGTGCGGAACCAGCTCTCGGTGCGGGTGGAAGGACAGACCGACATCGTGACCATCGGCGTGCCCTACCTGGGCCCTTACAACGTGAACGCGCCGATGAACCCCGTGCTCGTCGTGTGCATGGGCGTCGGCTACCTGTTCAACTTCTACCGGAACAAGCCGGTGCTGCGGAAAGGGGGAGTGATCATCCTCACGCACCCCTGCCGTTACGAGTTCGACGCCGTGCAGCACCCGAGCTACATCGACTTCTACGACGAGGTGCTCGCCGACACGACCGATCCAGCCGAGATCGAGAGCAAGTACGAGCTGCGTTTCGCCGAAGACCCGTGGTTCCGGCAGCTGTACCGAAAATCACACGCCTACCACGGCGTGCACCCTTTCTACGCGTGGTACTGGGGAGCTCACGCGATGGAGCACGCAGGCGCCATCATCGTCGTGGGAGGCGAGCGCGAGGTCGTGCACCGGCTCGGGTTCATGGCCGCGACCACGCTCGAAGATGCTTTCGAGATGGCGGAGCAGACCGTCGGCCGCTACCCGAGCATCACTCACATGCGCATGCCGCCGATCATGCTCGCGGATGTCGAATGAGCAGAAGGCGCGCGTTGAACTGAGTAGATGGCACGCATCCTCGTAGGTCTGGTGGCGCTGCTGGCCTTGGTGGGATGCGCGCCGACGGCTCACGCGAAGCCCGTTTCGGCCCAGAGCATCGCGCTTCAGCCGGGCGACGTCGCTGGTCTGAAGCGGTGCGACGCAGGCGGAGACATGCAGACGGTGCTCAGCAAAGAAAAGTCCATCGACACGTTCTTGTATGACCAGAACGCCACCGAATGGGAGCAGTGGAAGACTCAGGGCGCTACCGAGGCATATTTCGCGGTGTACGGCCGAACGGCCGCTGACTGCGCGGTGTTTTCGGCGACGGGCAATGGCGCGCCGCATGGCGGCCTGATGGCCGGGCTGGTCGTCAAGTTCAAAGACACCTCTGCCTCGTCCCGAAACTATCGACTCGCCTCAACGTTGCTCGGCTTCGGGCCACGGGACATCATGTTCATCAAGCTGGTGGGTGGCGTCATCACAACTGGCACTGACACCGGGCTCGGGCCACAATCGGTGATCGGCACCGCCTCGGCAGTTGGTTCCACCTACTATTTCGCGTTCTGGCAGAACAAGGCATTCGATTCGTTTTTCATCGCCTATGACCTGCCGGCTTTCGAAGCGCAGGGCGCGGCCGAGAACGTCAACCAGAGAATGATCTGACCGTGCCCTGGTACTCGGGCGAAGGTGGACTCAGCGGGCTGGTTCGCACCGCGGCCGGAATCGCGAACGACGTGACGCGCGTGCGTCGCGCCTGGCACTGGGACACGCCGCGCCCGCACACGTGGCCCGAGCAGGGCGCCGTCGTACCGGCGCCCGCGAGCGACCTCGGTTGGGCGCGCCAAGAGCCGGTGCGCTCCATCCGCTACCTGATCCAGCGCGGCCTGCTGCTGCCCTTTACGGAGGCGATGGCCCACCCGAAGGTCGAGGGCCGGGAATGGGTCCGCGAACTGGAGCGGCCGGTGATCTTCGCCGCCAACCACTCGAGCCACGCCGACACGTCCTTGATCCTCCACGCGCTCACCGACCGCGCGCGCGACCGCACCGTGGTCGCCGCAGCCGCCGACTACTGGTTCAAGCGCCCGCTGCTCGGCAACATCGTGAGCCTCTTTCTCAACACATTCCCGTTCTCGCGGACGGGCGGCGCCCAGGCCCAGCTCCACAGCTCCAGCCAGTTGCTCAAATCGGGCTGGAACCTGGTCCTCTTTCCGGAGGGCAGCCGTTCGCCGGATGGCCGCATCCAGGAGTTCAAGCCGGGGGTCGGGCATCTCGCGCGGGAAACCGGCACGCCAGTCGTCCCAATGCACATCCGCGGCGCCTACCAGATCATGCCGAGAGGGCAGAAGCTTCCGCTGCCCGGTCCGGTGAGGGTGCGCATCGGCAAGCCCATGGCGCTCCAGCCCAAGGAGGGTTCCCGCGAGTTCACCGCCCGGGTCGAGCAAGCGGTGCGCGCGCTCGCGACCGAGCCGCGCCAGCCCGACCTCCAGGGCTCGTGGATCGAGCGCTGGAAAGCCACGAAGCCCCGCGTGCTCCGCTACGAGGACTAGAGCGGCAAACCTCCGGCACGCAGTAGCGACTTACGATTAAGGTGCCGTGACCTACTCCATCGTTGCGCGTGACAAGAAGACCGGCGAGTTCGGAGTCGCCGTCCAGTCGCACTACTTCCAGGTGAGCCCGGCCGTGCCCTGGGCCCAGGCCGGAGTAGGCGCGGTCGCAACGCAATCGCGCGTCAACCTCAGCTACGGCAAGCTCGGGCTCGAGCTTCTGGAAGCCGGCTACACGGCTGAGCAGGCGCTAGCCGCGCTGACCGCCGGCGATCCCCTGGCCGAGGCCCGGCAGTGCGCCATCGTCGACGCCGCCGGCAACGTCGCCGCGCACACCGGCGCCAGGTGCATCCCTGCCGCGGGCCACACGCTGGGCGACGGTTTCAGCTGCCAGGCGAACCTCATGGAGAAGGACACGGTGTGGGATGCGATGGCCGAGGCGTACACCGGGACCGATGCCCCGCTCGCGGAGCGCATGCTGGCCGCGCTGGAGGCCGCCGAGGCCGAGGGCGGCGACATCCGGGGCAAGCAATCGGCGGCGATGGTGGTGGTGGCCGCAACAGGGACCGGGCGCCCGTGGAACGACCGGATCATCGACCTTCGGGTCGAGGACAACGCGGAGCCCCTGCCCGAGCTGCGCCGCCTCCTACGCATCAAGCGCGCGTACATGACGGCCGGCGAAGCGGACGCCCTCGAGGAGAGCGGAGACGTGCCGGGCGCGATCGCCAAGCTCCACGAAGCGCTGGAGATAGCGCCGGAGATGGTCGAGCTTCGCGTGATGACCGGCGTCACCATGGCGGGCGCGGGCGACCTCGACGGCGGATGCGCCCTCATCGCGGAGGCCGTGCGAAAAAATGCCCGCTGGGTGGAGGCGATTCATCGCTTCGCCTCGGTCGGCCTCGTGAAGCCCGAGGTGGTGGCGGCGATCGAGGCCCGCCTCGCGGCCACTACCCGGCCCCACTAGACTTCACGAGTCTTGGGAAAGTTCAAGAGCCAGCGCAGAGGTCCGAGGCGCCCGCCGAAGGCGGCCAAGCCGGAGAAGGATGATGGCGGCCAGAAGGAGCAGGCGGTCGTCATGGACGCCGTTGTTGCGCAGGCGCTGCCCAACGCGATGTTCGAGGTCGAGCTAGAAGGCGGCCACAAGCTGATCGCCTACGCCGCCGGCCGCATGCGCCGCTACTTCATCCGCATCACGCCCGGCGATCGCATCCGCGTCGAGCTGTCGCCTTACGACCTGACGCGCGGCCGCATCGTCTACCGCTACCGCGAGTAAGAGGCGCGGCCGCGGATGCCGACCGGATCTTCGGCGCCCATGCGGCCCATCTGCGTCGTTGCGGCCTGCGCTTCTCGCTTACGCATCGACGGATGCGTGCGCTGCGATGCTCGGCCGCGCCTAGCATCTGGACCACCTGGTCACCGAATCTCTCGGTCGGCCCCCCAGCCGCGCCTCTGATGACTGATCTACTCGACGCAGTAGGCTCCGCCCGCGTTTTCGACCTCGAACAGCTTCGCTACGCCGGTGCGCCGTCGCACCCGGCGCACACACCAGGCTTCAACTACTTCCTCCATCGCCACCATGCGCGGGGCGCGGGCGAGGCGCGGACCGGAGCTTCCGGCATCGTGGTCATGCCCGAGCATTCAGGCACTCACATCGACGCGCTCGCGCACCAGGCGGAGAACCTCACTCTGCACGGCGGCGTCCACGTCGACGAAGGAGTCCAGACCTCCGTGGGCTTTCGCGTGCTGGGCATCGACACGATGGCGCCGCTGGTGACGCGCGGGGTGCTGCTCGACGTGGCAGGGGACAAGCGCCTCGAGCCCGAGCACCTGATCACCGTCGACGAGTTGGAGCGCGCGGCCACAGCGGCGCACGTCGAGCTCCGCGGGGGCGATGCGGTGCTCGTTCGCACCGGCTACGGAGCGCTCTGGTCCGAGCCGGCCGAATACCTGCGCGGGGCGGGCGTCAGCGCCGCCGGGTCGAGCTGGCTCATCGACAAGAAGGTCGCCGCCGTCGGCGCCGACAATATGGCCTGGGACGTCATGGGTCCGAAAGACCCCGACCTGAAGGTCACGCTGCCCGGCCACATCCTCCTGCTCGTCCGCGCCGGAGTCCCCATCATCGAGAACCTGAACCTCGAGGAGCTCGCGGCGGCGGGAGTTCACGAGTTCGTCTTCATCTGCCTACCGCTGAAGATGCGGGGCGCCACCGGCTCGCCCGTCCGCCCGATCGCCATCGCATAAAAAAAGGGGGAGCCCCAGTGAGGCTCCCCCTCCCAAGCCTTCTCTTTAGCGGCGTCCCGCCGTCTGAAAGCAGTCGAGACAATAAACGGGCCGCGCGCCCGTCGGCACGAACGGCACCTGCGTCTGCTTGCCGCAGTTCGAGCAGATCACGTCGTGCATGACCCGCGACCGACCGTTGCCCTCAGTCGTCCTGCGGGCCGCCCGGCATTCCGGACAGCGCCGCGGTTCGTTCTGTAGCCCGCGTGACTGGTAGAACTCCTGTTCCCCAGCCGTGAACAGGAATTCCCGCCCGCAGTCGCGACACGTCAAGGTCCGATCCACGAAACTCACCGTCTGGCCTCCCCAATAAATCTCGCTTGAGGCCCGGACGGAAAAGGCCGGTCTACCCCTCCAGCGTTTCGGTGGCGATTGTAATGCGCCTGAACCGAGTTTGGAGAAGGGGGCTTCCTAGGCGGTGACCGCCGCAGCCTGCCGCTGTTCCTCGTCCACGATGACCGGAGCCTCGTCAAAGCCTTTTTCGGCCCTGTCGCCTGTCAGAGGAACCTCTTTGAGGAAGACCGTCGAGATCAGCGCGACCACCAGGATGGCCCCTGCGAAGAAGTAGATGTCGTGCAGGGTGTCCGAGAGGGCGAGGCGGATGGCGTGGACGAACGCGGGTGGCAGCTTGGCCAGCAACGTCGGGTCGAGGATCGAGTTCGCGCTGCCGCCCTTGGGGAGGCTGCCAGTCACCTGCGGCGGCAGGTTGAGCGCGGAGACTCGCGTCGCCAGGTAGCTGGGCAGGCGGTTGGCCAGCACGGCGCCGAGAATCGCGCTGCCCACCGTGCCGCCCAGGTTCCGCCAGAACTGGATCTGGCTCGAGGCGACGCCGAGGTACTGCCGCGGCAGCGCGACCTGCACCGCGGTGAGGTAAAGCGGGAACGTCGTGCCGATGCCGAGCCCGACGATCACCAGGTCTGCGACCACCTGCCACTGGGCCGAGGCCGGCGTGATCTGCGACAGCAGCCACATTCCAAAGATCATCACGGCCACTCCGATCGTGCCGAGGAACCGGTAGTACTTGATCCGCCGCATCAGGAACCCCGTGACGGTGCTCGCGCCGATCAGGCCGAACATCATCGGGGTGATCAGGGCGCCCGAGTTGGTCGCGCTGATCCCGAGCACGCCCTGGAACACGAGCGGCGTGAACAGGATCGAGCCGAACATGCCGAACGCGGTCAGGAATCCGACCAGCATGCTCACCGAGAAGGTCGTGTTCTTGAACAGCTTCAAAGGAACGATCGGCTCCGCGACCCTCGACTCGACGAACACGAAGGCGGCGAGCATCACCGCGGCCAGCACCAGCAGGCTCACGACCGGGAACGAGCTCCACGCGTGGTCGCGCGTGATGGTCAGCGCGATCAGCAGGGGCACGACGCCCGCGGCCAGCGTGAAGGCGCCGAAGTAGTCGATGTCACGCCAAGAGGCCTTCGACTTGACATAGGGGAGGCCGGCGGCGACGACGGCGACCGCGATGATTCCGACGGGGATGTTCACTTCGAACACCCATCTCCAGCTGAAGTGGTCGGTGATGAACCCGCCGGCGGTGGGGCCGACAATCGAGGCCAGGCCGAACACCGCACCGAACAGGCCTTGCGCGCGAGCCCTCTGGGCGGGCGCGAACAGGTCGCCGATGACCGTGAACACGGTGGCGAACAGCACGCCTCCGAAGATGCCCTGGATGCCGCGCGCGACGATCAGCTGTGTCATGTCCTGGGCGAGCCCGCAGAACGCGGACGCAACGACGAAGCCGATCATCCCGGCGAGCAGGAACGGCTTCCTGCCGAACAGGTCGCCGAGCTTGCCGGCGATCGGAGTCATCGTGGTCGAGGTGACGAGGTAGGCGGTCGTGACCCACGCGAGGCGGTCGAGCCCGTTGAGGTCGGCCACGATCCGCGGGATGGCGGTACCGACGATCGTCTGGTCGAGCGCAGCCAGCAGCAGCGCCAGCATGGTGCCCGCGGTGGCGAGGATCACGCGGTTGCGTGACAGCCCCTGAGTCATTGGCGCCTGTGTCATCGCTTCGCTCATTTCCCGAGTTCCTTCCTGGCGTTTTCCACCAGCTGTAGGCACAGGTGTCGCAGCTGCGCCAGGTCTTCCTTGCTGAATCCTTCCGCGAGATGGTGCTGGTTCTCGATGCCTTCCTTCCAGATCGATTGGATCCGGATCCGGCCGGCCTCGGTTAGGTTGGCTCGCACAGAGCGGCGATCGTCAGGGTCGGGCACACGCTCGACGAGTCCGTCTCGCTCGAGGTGGTCGACCAGGCCCGTGATGTTGCGTGGCGTTGAACCGAGGTCCGACGCGAGGTCCCCGAGGGGGGTCGCCCCGCCGCGGTGGAGGCGGAACAGCACGCCCAGCCGTCCCTCGCTGAGGTCGTAATGCTCGGCCCATCGCTCGTGCAGCTGGGAGATGGCGTGCGACGCCATCTTCAGCGCGCCCATGGCCTCGATCGCGCTCATGTCCACGTCGAGAGAGCCGAACAGCTCGCGCATACGGGCGTTGTAGAGGCGTCCTGATTCGTCGCGACAAAGCTCGTGGGCGATCCTGGGAGTGTCGGCGGGCTTCAATGTGTCTTTGTTCATAGTGAAGGACTTCATTATTACCACATACAGGACCCCGGCGTGATTTATTCTCCGGCGGTGATCGTCGACGCCCACCTCGACATCGCCTGGAACGCCGTCTCGTCAGGTCGCGGCTTCCTCGCGCCGCCCGCACCGGGCTACGTGGTGAGTCGCTCGTCACTGGTAACCAACGGCGTGGGGCTGATATTCGCGACTCTCTACACGGCGCCGGCGCGCGCCGGGCGCTCCATGCGCACCCGATTCGTGTACGAGAACGCGCACGAAGCGCACATCATGGCCGTCGCCGAGGTCAACTACTACAAAAGCTGCGGCCTCCAGCTGATCGGCGACCAGAACGAGCTGAAGGCTTACGTCAGCGGCTGGAAAAGGGGACAGGTGGCCGCGGTGCTCCTGATGGAGGGCGCCGACCCCATCGAAGACCCCTCGCAGCTCGGCGCGTGGACGGACATGGGCGTGCGCATCATCGGGCCGGCGTGGGGTGGGACGCGCTACAGCGGCGGCACCGGCGCGCCGGGCGGCCTGACCGAGCTCGGCCGGCAGCTGCTGAAGGCGATGCGCCGCAAGAAGGTGATCCTCGATCTGAGCCACATGGCCCAGGAAGCGGTCGACGACGCCTTCAAGATGTGGAACGGCCCGATCATGGCCTCCCACAGCAACTCCCGCGAGCTCGTGCCCGGCGACCGCCAGCTGACGGACCAGACGGTCGCCGAGGTCGCGCGGCGCGGCGGAGTTGTCGGCGTGAGCTTCTACAGAGACCACCTGCGTAAGTCGGGCCGCGCGACGCTGGGCGACGTGGTGAGGCACATGGTCCATCACGCCCGCGCTGCAGGTGGGCCCGAGCACATCGGCATCGGTACAGACTTGGACGGAGGATTCGATTCGCGCTACGCCCCCTTCGACGACCTCGCAAAGCTGAAAGAGCTGCGCACGCGACTGCGGGCCCACTTCAGCCGCACGCAGGTCGAAGGAGTGATGGGCGAAAACTGGCTGGAGTTCCTGAGCCGCTCGCTCCCGGTTTAATTTTCTCCCTCCCCCCGCAGGGGGAGGGTCGGGGAGAGGGAGGGTCAGTACGTAGTAATACCGATGCGGCTTCGAGCCGGCCCTCCTGGGTGACTGCTAAAGCAACTCCACAAGTTGCTTTGCGCTCATGAAGGCGAAACCCATCCCGTGGCCGTTGAACCCCGCGCACGTGTAGACGTTCTTCATCCCTTCGACCGGCCCGACCAGCGGCAGCCCCGTCTCGGTGAATCCCATGGTCCCCGCCCAGCGATTGGTGACCTCGGTCTTCGCATCCAGCTCCGCCAGCTTGCGGTCCAGGTGCTCCTGGATCTCCGTCGTGGGCTGGTCGTCCTGCGTCTTCTCCGTCTCCAGCGACGCATCCCGCCACCCGCCGATCAGCATCTCGCCGCTCGCCAGCTGCCTCCAGTATCGGTAGCCGAAATGCGAGTAGGTCGGCATGTCACACACCGACCTCGACAGTGGCGCCGACGCGAGCATCTGCGCCCGGGTGGGCTGGATCTTCACCTGCGGAAGCAGCTGCGACGTGTACCCGTTGGTCGCCAGCACCACGATGCCCGCGCGGCACTCGCTCTCGCCGGCGCGCACCGTGACCTCCTGGCCCGAAGGCACGATCGAAGTGACCTCGACGCCCTCGCGAATCACTCCATCCCGAAGCCGACCCGCAAGCGCGCCCACCACCGCCGCGGGATCCACCTCGCCGTCGCGCGGATTCAGCAGGCGCGACCCGTCCCAATGCGCGGAGAACCCGTCGTCACGCAGCATCTGCGCCGACTCCTCCAGCCGCGCCCGCTCCTCGTCTCCTGATGCGAATGTCGCGCTGCCGAGCCTTCGATAGCCGACGTCGACGCCCGACACCGCCTCGATCATGCGGTCGTGGTTCTCATCCGTGATGTGCCACACCTCTCGCGCCTTCGAGCGCCCGAAGATGTGCACCGCCTCCGCATAGCAGTCGGCCACGCCCGCGAGCAGGAACCCCGCGTTGCGCCCCGAGGCCCCAAACGCAAGGTGCCGCGACTCCACGACCACAGCGGAAAACCGCCGCCGCGCGAGGTGGTGCATCAGCGACGTCCCCGCGATCCCGCCCCCGATGACCAGGATGTCCGTCCGGTCCGGCAGCCCACCCGGATAGCTCTCCGACGGCGGCGCCCAGAAAATCCCGCGCATTTACCCCACGAACTCTGAGGCTTCGCCGTGAGTTCGCGGGGGCCCCGTCGTGGCGGTCAATTCTCGGCTCCGGATAGCATTGATGGGCAAGTGGAGAGCTACGACGTCCTGGTGGTTGGCGGAGGGCTGGCCGGCATCAGGGCGGCGATAGCCGCCGTCGAGGCGAACCCCCGGATCACCGTGGGGATGATCTCCAAGGTGTACCCGATGCGCAGCCATACGGTTTCCGCCGAAGGGGGGGCCGCGGCCGCGTTGCGACCCGAGGACTCGTACGAGAACCACGCCTTCGACACGATCAAGGGCTCGGACTACCTTGCGGACCAAGACGTGGTCGAAGCCTTTGTTAGAGAAGCGCCGATCGAGCTCATCCAGATGGAGCACTGGGGCTGTCCCTGGAGCCGCGACCCTGATGGCAAGATCTCCGCCCGACCCTTCGGAGGCATGACCACATGGCGCACATGCTTTGCCGCCGACAAGACCGGCTTCCACATGCTCCACACCGTGTTCCAGACCTCGCTCAAGTACGAGCAGATCCACCGCCATGACGAGGCGTTCGTGACCAAGCTCCTCGTCGAGGACTCGCGCTGCGTCGGCGTGATCGCCCTCGACCAGCGGAGCGGGCGGTTCGACGCGATCACCGCGAAGGCCGTCATCCTCGCGACGGGCGGGCTCGGCCGCGTCTACGCCTTCACGACCAACGGAAACATCTGCACCGGCGACGGCATGGCGCTCGGCTATCGCGCCGGCGTCGGGCTCAAGGACATGGAGATGGTCCAGTTCCACCCGACCGGCCTTCCCTTCACCGGCATCCTCATCACCGAGGCCGTACGCGGAGAGGGCGGCTATCTCACCAACAAGAACGGGGATCGGTTCCTCAAGGATTACGTGCCGAACAAGATGGAGCTCGGTCCGCGCGACATCATCTCGCGCGCCATGGTCACCGAGTTCGAAGCGGGCCGCGGCTTCGAGGGCCCCCACGGCAAGTACATGAACCTCGACGTGCGGCATCTCGGCGAGGAGGTCATCGACCGCAAGCTCCCCTTCATGCGCGAGCTGGGCCGCGAGTTCGTCGGAATCGACATCGTCCACGAGCCCATCCCGGTGCGCCCGGTGCAGCACTACATGATGGGCGGCGTCGATGCGGATATCTCCGGCGCGACAACGCTCCTCGGGCTCTACGCCGCCGGCGAATGCGCCAACGTCGGGCTCAACGGCGGCAACCGCCTCGGCTCGAATTCGCTCAGCGAGTGCCTGGTCTTCGGCGCCGCGTCCGGCAGAGCCGCCGCTGAGTACGCGAGCACGGCGAAAGCGGTCACGTCCAACCCGGTCGACGCGATGCTCTGGGATGAGGCCCGGCGGGTCGAGGCCGCCTACCTCGAAAAGACTGGCGGCGACGAAAAGATCGGCACGATCCGCGAGGAGATGCAGCGGGACATGGACGCGGGCGCCGGCGTCTTCAGAACGAAAGAAGGCCTCGAGAAATTGACCGACCAGCTGGGCGGCCTGCGTGACCGCTTCGAGCGCATCAAGATCGAGGACTCCAGCCGCACCTTCAACACCGAGCTCACCGCCGCGCTGGAGCTGGATTTCATGCTCGAAGTCAGCCAGACGATCGTGGCGTCGGCGCTGGCCAGAGAGGAGTCCCGCGGCGCCCACGCTCGAAGAGACTTCCCGGACAGGAACGACGAGAAGTACCTGAAGCACACGGTCGCCTTCAGCCGCGGGCCTGAGGACCCACGGCCGCGCCTGGAATACCGAGACGTCCGCATCACGAACTTCAAGCCACAGGCACGCGTTTACTAGGGGAAGCAGGAAATGGCCGAAAAGACGATCACGATCAAGGCGACGCGGTTCGACCCCGACAAGGATTCGGCGCCGCGCCTGCAGTCGTACGACATCCCCTTCGCCGACGACGCGATGGTCGTGCTCGACGCGCTCAACTACATCAAGGCGCACGTCGACGGCAGCCTCAGCTATCGCTGGTCATGCCGCATGGGCATCTGCGGCAGCTGCGGAATGATGGTGAACGGCACGCCCAAGCTCAGCTGCAGCGCGTTCCTGCGCGACTACTGGCCCAGGCCCGTCACGGTGCAGCCGCTCAACAACTTCCCGATCATCCGCGACCTCGTGATCGACATGGAAGATTTCATGCACAAGCTCAAGACGATCCAGCCGTGGATCATCCGCAAGCAGGAGGTTCCGCTCGGCGCCGGCGAGCACCGTCAGACCAACGCCCAGATCGACGAGTTCAAGCAGTTCAGCCAGTGCATCAACTGCATGCTCTGTTACTCGGCCTGCCCCGTCTACGGTCTTAACAACGAATTCTTGGGACCCGCGGCGATCGCCCTGGCGCGACGCTACAACCTCGACTCGAGAGATGAGGGGCTGACGAAGAGGCTCCCGGTCATCGCCGGCGATGAGGGCATCTGGGAGTGCAGCTTCGTCGGCGAATGCTCGGTGGTCTGCCCCAAGGGCGTCGACCCGGCCAAGGCGATCCAGCAGACCAAGCTCGACACCACGCTGCGCTTCACGCTTCCATTCGGCAACCGCGACTAAGTGAAGGCGCCCGCAACGGCGGCCCGAACGGCGCCCCGCACCTACCGCTGGTCCATGCCGGCGAACTGGTGGACGCGCAACCGCCGCTACTTCCTCTATACGGTCCGCGAGTTCACGGCTCTGCCGATGGCGCTCTGGCTCCTCTGGCTCCTGTACGACATCAAGAGCGCCGGCTCCGGCGCCGCAAACTTTCAACCCCCCAGGTCAGCGGCTTTCGTCGCCTTCAGCGCCGTGTGCTTTCTCTTCGCGACCTATCACAGCTACACATTTCTCAAGCTCGCCGGCGTGATCATGCACGTCAAGGTGCTCGACAAGACCGTGCCGCCGCGAGCCATCGTCCTCACCATGTTCGGCCTGTGGGCCGTGGCCTCGATCGTCATCGGCGCAGTGCTGATCGGATTCGCTAGATGAGCGCGGCAGAACACCTCCCCGCTGGCCGGGGAGGTCGGCGCGAAGCGCCGGGTGGGGGGAACCCCTCCCATAAGACTGCTTTCTCACACCTCTTCTTCTGGTTCCTGTTCGCGAACGGCGGTGGCCTGGCCGCGCTCGTGCTGCCGGTGCACATCCTGGTGCAGGGCATTCTCGGCCCGCTCAAACTCGCGCCGGTGGTGGACCAGCACTACGACACCTGGGTCAGCATCGTGGGCAACCCGATCGTGAAGCTCTACATCCTGGTCCTGGTCGCCCTGTCCTTCTTCCACTTCGCGCACCGCCTCCGCTACCTGCTGGTCGACTTCGGAGTAAAAGCCGCGAAAAGCCTGCCCGCCCAAGCGATCTTCTACGGCGGAGCAGTAGTGGTGACCGCCGCCACGATCTGGATCCTGCTGACCACAGCGCCACTTTTCTAAGAGCTCCCCTCTCCCGCGAAGTGGGAGAGGGTCGGGGAGAGGGCCAACCAGAGCACGATGTTCCAAGTAATCACAACTAACTCAGGTACTTGACTTAGCAAGCTACCGTGCTATATTCACCCCATGCCCGAAGACGGAGTCCACGACAGCCAGCTCCTTAAGGGCGTCCTGTCCCTGGCTCTGATGCGCCTACTGGCCGACCGTGAGTCCTACGGCTACGAGCTCGTGACCCGCCTCCACGAGCTCGGCCTCACCGAGATCCAGGACGGCTCCGTCTACCCGGCTCTCGGCCGCCTCGAGCGCGACGGCCACGTCACCTCGAGGCTGGTGGCCTCCCCGAGCGGCGCCGCCCGCAAGTACTACCGCCTCTCCGCCCCCGGCTACGCGGCCCTAAAGCACATCGAGCGCGCCTGGCAGAGCCTGGTGAGCGCCCTCGAGCCGATCCTTTCCCAGCCGGTACCCGCAAAGCCCAAGGAGGCATTGCCATGAACCAGGAGGCCCTGAACAAGAAGGACCGGATGCAGATCGAGCTCGCGGTGAAGAAGATCGACTGGGAGCTGGACGGCCGCGTCCCGCGGGCCCGGCGCCGCCAGATCCTCAACGAGCTGCGCTCGAACCTCACCGAAGCCGCCCAGCACGTCGGCGGCGAGCAGGCAGTCCAGCAGCTGGGGGACCTGAAAACCCTCGCGAAGTCCTACCTCGAGATCTACCGCAGCCGTTTCGACGTGCGAGCCGGCGCTTTCTGGGCGGCGGTCGCGTACTTCGCGGTCCAGCTCCTGGGGTTTGTCCTATTTCTCGCATTCCGCGCGGGCGTCGCGGCTGGCGGCTCGCACGGAGCGAGCTACTCGTTCGAGGTCTGGACGGGCTTCGGTCCGTTCGCAGGCAAGGTCGGAGCCGGCGGCAACACGTTCGAGGTTCTCATCGGCTCACCCGCGCACATCCTGATCGTGGCCCTGGCGTTCGCGATCGGAAGCACCTACCGCTCTTTATTCGCCCGCCGCTGAACTCTCCCTCTCCCCGCAGGGGAGAGGGTCGGGGAGAGGGCCGAGGAAGAACGCCCCTTCCGCACCCGCCGCAACCGCGCCCGCCAGATCTCCTCGTTCGGCCACTTCTTCGCCCACTCGACCGGAGTCCACTTGTAATACGGATGGTCCACCGCGTCCGCGGGGGCGAAGATCTCCCGGAAATCCAGCAGCTCGAAGCCGGTGTCGCGCAGCAGCTTGAACTGCTCGGACCCGCTGATATGGAAGACGGTCGACTTCCCGCCGTCCTCCTCGTCCTCCCAGGTGTTGTGGTGCATGCCCTTCTGAGGCCGGATCAGCTTCTCGCCCACAACGTCTTCATCGGGCGAGCAAAGGATCTCCAGGGTGCTGTTGCGCATGAACAGCAGCTCGCCTCCGGGACGCAACAGTCGCGCCGCCTCAGGAATCCATTTGTAAGGGTCGCACCAGATCGACGCGCCGTATTCCGAGAACGCCAGGTCGAAAGAGGCAGAGGGCAGCGGGACGTTCTCCGCGTTGGCCTCGATGAACTCGAGCCCGAGCCCGAACTCCGTGTTCATCTCCCGCGCGGTGGCGAGCTGCGCCGGCGTGACGTCGATACCCACCACGCGCCGCGCGCCGAGCCTCTTGAGCCACGCCCCGAAGTAGGCGGTGCCGCATCCAAGCTCGATGATGTCGAGCCCGCGGACATCCGGCAGCACCTTGATCTCGTCCTCCGGCACCTTCCAGACGCCCCACGTAATCCGCTTGGCGGCCCATGAGTCCCGTGCGCTGCCGGCTGTGTACTGCTCGTTGGACGTGGTCCAGGCGGCCCGGTTCCGCACCACATAAGCCGGGAGCCTGGCCGGCTTACCCTGCTCCTCAGGCATCCGCTACGGCCGTTTCGAGCAGCGACGCGAACTTCCGCGCAGCCGCCTCGCGCCGCGTCGGGATGTGATCGGTCGGGAACATCCCCTTCGGCTCCTTGTATCCCGACAGGATCTGCCTCGCGACCGACACGCGGTGCACCTCGTCGGCGCCGTCATAGATCCGCGCCGCGCGCGCGTGCCGGTACATCTCCTCGAGTGGAAGGTCTGACGAGTAGCCGAGCGACCCGTTGACCTGGATCGCGCGGTCGATCACGTCATGCAGCACCTTGGCGCCGAAGAACTTGATCATGGAGATGTCGCGTCGTGCCGCGGCCGCGCCGTCCGTGTCGATGACCCATGCCGCGTGCAGCGTCATCAACCGCGCGGCCTGCATCTCCGCCGCGGAATCGGCGATCCAGTTCTGCACCGTCTGGTGCCCGGCGAGCTTCTTGCCGAACGCCTCGCGCTGCAGCGCGCGCTCGCACATGATGTCGAACGCGCGCCGCGCCTGGCCGAGCCAGCGCATGCAGTGATGGATCCGCCCGGGCCCAAGCCGCGCCTGCGCGATCAAAAATCCCTGCCCGCGCTCGCCGATGAGATTGTCCGCGGCCACCCGCACGTTCTCGTACAGGATTTCGGCGTGGCCGTACCCAAAACGCTCGTGACCGCCCATCGTCTCGACGTTGCGCAGCTTCTTGAGGCCCGGAGTGTCACCGGGCACGAGGATCATCGACGCGCGCTGGTACGGCCCGGCGTCCGGCTCGGTCACGACCATCGCGATGAGGAAGTCCGCGATCATGCCGTTCGACGAGAACCACTTGTGGCCGTTGATCACCCACTCATTCCCGTCCAGCACCGCGGTGGTAGACAGAAGCGTCGGGTCCGAACCCGCGGTGTTGGGCTCCGTCATCGAGAAGGCGGAGCGCATGCGGCCCTCCAGCAGCGGATGCAGCCATCGCTTCTTTTGGGCCTCAGTGCCGAAGTGGGCGAGGACCTCGGAGTTGCCCGAGTCGGGCGCCTGGTTGCCGAAGACGATCGGGCCCCACATCGAGGCGCCCTCGATCTCGTGCATCAGGCCCAGCTTCACCTGGCCGTAACCCTGGCCGCCGAGCCCGGGCGGAAGGTGCGTGGCCCACAGCTTCTGCCGCTTGACCTCCGCCTGCAGCGGCCGGATCAAGCGCATGAACCCTGCCTCGTCAGTGTCGACCACCTCGAGCGGGTACACCTCGTCGCGCATGAAGCCGCGCATCCACTCGAGCTTGGCCTCGAATTCCGGCTCGGTCGAAAAATCCCAGCTCATCTCTAAACTCCCCGATCGAGGAGCTGAATGCCCTCTTCGATCATCCCGGTGATGGTAGTCGTCAGCCCTTCGTACATGGGGTCGGGCCGCTTGCCGCGGCGGTGCAGCATGAGGTTGTAGCCGAAGATCGAGGCGTATTTGTACAGGCTCATCGCCGCGTACCAGCGCATCTCCTCGGCGTCCGCGCCGTACAGGCGGTACAGGTCGTCGATCGTCACGTCGATCGCTCCGCCCGGGTTGGGCGCGCCCTGGTACTGGCGGCGGATCGCGACGATGCACAGGCAGCCGAGGTCGAGCAGCGGCTGGCCGACCTGCGCGATCTCCCAATCCAGCACGGCCACCACCTCGGGCCCGCGGAAAAGCATGTTCCCGTAGTGGTAGTCGCCATGGACGAGAGTCGGAGCGCGCTCGACGGGTAGCTGCACGGCAAGCAAACCGCCGAGCTCGCCGGCGCGCACGGTCAGCTCATCCGGAGCGCGCTGCATGAGCATGGCCCAGCGCATCATCTCGGACTGCAAGCCCACCGACTCCTCATCGCCGAGCCCTGTCTGGTTGAGCGGCAGCGCGTGAAGTCGCTTGAGCACGTCGACGGCCGAGGTCGCGATGTCGATCGCCTTGTTCTCCAGTCCCGCCTTCTCGATGCGCGTCCCGTCGACCGCCTCCATCAGCACGAACGGCCGCCCGTCGATCACCGGATCGCTATTCATTAGGGGGATGTAGGGGGTGGGGAGGCCCGCCGCGTGCAGGGCCGACATGATGCGGCCCTGGCGGACCACGTCGGCCGGCCCCGCGATGCGCGCGCCGGGCGGCGGCAGCCGCAGCACGTAGCGCGAAGGCCCGTCTCCGTCTTCGATCTCCGCGAAGTAGGTGAAGCCGGAATGGCCCTCGGGGATCAGCTCGACGGAGATCACGCGCAGCTCCGGGCGCCCCAGCTTCTCGCGGCACTGGGCTTCGAGGTCGATACGGATCTGGTCGTTCACTCGAGGTGAGCCACGTCGCCCAGCGCGCCGACCATGCGCCGGTCGCCCAGCGCCCGCACGACGCTGATGCTCGTGAAGTACGGGTACATGCGCAGCTGCATGGGTTCGAGGTGCAGCACGCTTGACAGGTACGACATGATCGCGGCCCCGTGGCTCACCGCCACGACGCGCTCACCGGGATGGCCGGCGATCATCTCGTCGACCGCGGCCGTCATCCTGCTCACCACGTCCAACTGAGGCTCGCGAAGGTCCAGCGACCCGTCGTCGTTCACCTCCAGCTCCATCTCGACGAGCCGGTCGTCCACCTGCACGTCATAACCGATCGCCTTCGCGGTCTCGAGCGCTCGCTGATATGGGCTCGAGTAAATGGCGGCATGCTCCACGCCCTGCAGGCGCCTGGCCAGGCGCGCCGCCTGGTCGCGGCCGATCGAGCTCAGGGGCGGATCGGTGTGGTCGGTCATCTCGAAATAGCAGTCGGCGTGCCGGATGAGCCAGATCTCGGTCACCCCTTCGAGACCGAGCAGGAAGGCCGCCTCGAGGGACTGCATAGCCCGGATGAGTTGTTCCGAGCCGTCCGTCACGGGTACCATTCGACCACATGCTCCGCGTCGCGGGCATCGTCGCCCTCATCGTTGTACTAACCGCCTGCGGCTCGACCCCCGTCACCACGGTGGCATCGCCGTCGCCCGTGATCGCGCAGGGGGTCTGGACCGAGGGCCTCACCTTCAGTGGTGACGTGCCCGGCGAGATGACGGGAATCGTCGCCGACTCGGGCGGTTTGCTCAGCGCGTGCACGGGTGAGAAGAGCCGCACGGGAGACATCTGGGCGGACACGTTCTACGGAACGCTGGATTCGAGCGGCTCGATCTGGGGCGTCGTCATCAAGATCCAGAATTTCAGCGGCCCGGGCACTTACTCGAACAGCGCCGTCGCGGTCGAAGTGCACAGCGAAGACCTATCCAAGGTGTGGCTGACGCAAGACGGAGACAAAATCACATTCACAATCGACCGCACCCAACAATCAGGCACGATCGACGGCACCCTAACCAACGCGACAACAGGAAAGGTGGCCTCCGAACACGTAACAGGCCACTGGAACTGCCGAGGCTGAGCCCTGGTGGAGAGGGGAGGAGCCCCAATTCACCTCCCCGCTCGCCGGGGAGGTCGGCGCGCAGCGCCGGGTGGGGGGATCAGAGCAGTACCTCAACAATCGTCGCCCGCTTGTCCCGAAGGAGAGAGGGTCTAACAGACCTCATTTCCCCCACAGCGGAGACTGGTCGACTAGAGGGCCGAGAAAGCCGTCCCCCTCTCCCGCGTGAGCGGGAGAGGGTCGGGGAGAGGGCCGAGAAAGAAGTCCCCTAGTCCCGCCAAACGGGCTGGCGCTTCTCCACAAAAGCCGCAATGCCCTCCTGTCCATCGGGCGCGACAGCATTGCAAGAGATAGCCTCCGCCATGAGTCGGTACGCCTCAGCCTGAGTGGCCTCGACCTGCTTGTAGAAACCCTCCTTGCCAATGCGCAGCGCATAAGGACTCAACTTCGCGAGCTCGCCAACCAGCGCCATCACCTCGGCCTCAAGCGATTCGAGCGGCACCGCGCGATTGATCAACCCCCACCTCTCAGCGGTGGCCGCATCGATGAACCGCCCGGTGAGCAGCATCTCCATCGCGTGCTTGCGACTGACATTGCGAGCCACCGCAACGCCAGGGGTGGAACAGAAGAGCCCGTACTTGACCCCCGAGGTGGCGAACCGGCAATCGTCACTGGCGATCGCAAGATCGCAAGTGGCAACGAGCTGGCACCCAGCGGCAGTAGCGATCCCATGCGGAGCCGCAATCACAGGCACGGGCACCGATTGAATCGTCGCCATGAGTCGGTTGCAAACGGCGAAGATATCGCGCTCCTCATCGAGCGAGCGATCCTGCATCTCCTTGAGGTCGTGCCCCGCCGAAAAAGCCCGCCCGGCCCCCTTCAAAACGATGGCGCGCACCTCCGGCCGCGCCGCCTGGCGCTCGAGCTCGGAGGTCAGCTCGGTCATGAGCCCGGTAGAAAGCGCATTGAGCGTTTGGGGGCGATTGAGAGTGATGACCGCGGCGGGCGGCGCGTCTTCCACCAAGAGGTATTCGAGCGTTTCAGGCATGCAAACCTCCTTGCGCGGTTCAGTCTAGAGTGCCCGAAGTGGAAGTCAGGTTCGACGGTCACTGTTTCGGCTGCGGGCCGCTGAACATGGACGGTTTGCGCCTGGTTTTCACGCCCGGCCCGGACGGCTCAATGGCGGAATACGACGTTCCGGACCGGTTCCAGAGCTGGGCAGGCATGGCGCATGGGGGAGTGGTGGCGCTGATGCTGGACGAGGCGGTGGGCTGGGCCGCGTGGCACGCGGGGCACCCGGGGGTAACGGGGCGCTTGCAGGTGAGCTACCGCCGGCCGTTGAAGCTGGGCGAACCGGTCCGGATCGTGGGCAAGGTGGAGAACGTCCGCCGCACCCTGGTCTACTGCACAGCAGTCGTGGAAAACCGGAACGACGGCTCCCGAATCGCCGACGCCACGGCCACGGTGATGGCGGTCAAAACCGTGGTGGACCCGATCGGCGGGTAGAATCATCACCTTCGGTCAGGTGCGCCAGCGGGAGCGCGCCGCATTGATGTCGGGGGCTGGCGCAGTTTGGCAGCGCGCACGGTTCGGGACCGTGAGGCCCCGGGTTCAAATCCCGGGCCCCCGACCAGTTTCTGAATACGAATCCCATGATCCTCGACTTTCACGGAGGTCGCCGGGTCACAGCCGGGTCACAGTTTCCCAGCGAAGTAGTCAGAGATGGCTCTTGTGGACACCTGGCGAGCAACCGCCTTTCCTTGCAGTTGCAGTGTCTTGTGGGGATCATGGTGACCTGGCGCTAGGTCGTTGGGTCCGGACGGAGTTCTACGACCCGCAGCTTCTCGATGGTGGCTGCCACTGCGAGCGTGAGGTCGTTGAGCGTGTGCACGATGTTCTCGCCTGCTGCCGGGCCGTCCAGGAACCTCACGCCAAGGGTCATGCGGACGTCGACGTACACGGCTTCGTCGTCCGGTGGGGGAGGCAGCGGCGACTGTACGTCCTCGACGGTCGGCGCGCGCTGCCTGAGACCGACGTCCTCCAGGCGAAGGGCGGTGAGATGGAGCAGCCTATGGCGGTCGATCCGGCTCAGCGCGTTGAGCAGGCGGAGCTTGGCCGCGGCCGGCTCCGGGTCCGGATCACAGGTCTGGAATCGGTCGACCGCGACCTGGACCTCGGGACTGAGACCTCCGATGAGGCGCTTGCGTTGCGGTGCGTACTCGGTGGCGTCGTCGAAGGTAGGGAACGCGCAGCGCTCAAGGCCAGGCCACGCGGCACCCATCCGCGCAACGGACTGACGATGGACCTCGTGGTCGAGCGCCGAGTGGAGGTTCTGCAGCGCGTCGCCGAGCAGCAGGCTCAGCGACTCGGGCGGGCTCTCCAGGATGCGCAGGACGACCTGGCCCTCGGTCGTCGAGTCGGGTACCGCGGCGCGGTCGAGGTATCCGCGGATCTCGCCGTCGAGCTGGTCGATGAGCTGCGTTGCGCGGACCCACTTCGGCGGAGGCGTCGGCCCGACGCTCACCGAAAGAGCCGGCGCCAGAAGCCCGCGCGCGCGAGCAACTGGCCGATGACCTTGTTCTTCGCGCGTCGGGCGATGCGTCGCGGGTCTCCGGACGCGATCGCCTCAATGTCGTCGACGCGCCGCGCGCTCCGGAACAGGATCGAGGAAAGGCGTCGTCGTCTCATTGCTGCGGGGTAGCTCGAACGATCCACCCGACGGCGGCGAAGTGGTGGTCGCCGTTCCTCACGAAGGCGTCATGGATGGTGGGCTGCATGTGCAAGACCTCGTTGCTCCACCATTCGACGAGTCGGCGCTCGCACTCCATCGCGTGCACCCGCACCCCGTACTTGTGCGGTCCTGACTCGGTCTCGCGCATCAGCCAGCCGATCGCCTCGCGGGCGACTGTCAGTCCGACTCCCTCGTAGGCGGGGGCCTGGTCGCGGACCAGCATGTCGATGTACCAGAAGCGGTCGCGCTTCTGCTGGTAGATCTCCACGCCGCCGATGACGGGGTTCTCGTCCGACCGCGCGACGAAGGTCCACGGCGCGGTCTGCATGTCGTCCGGGGCCGACCACGAGCACTCCGCCTTCGGGTCGGTCAGCGCGTCCATCTCCTCGCGCGTGTAGTCGCCCCGGCGGACCTGCTCGTCCTGGAACACCGCGGCCAGCCGGCGGACCTCGTCGACCTTGTCCTTGACGAGCTCGACGCGCCAACGTACCGGCGTCATCATCGCGAGCTCGCCTTCAGCAAGGCCTTGTGGAGGTGGTCGGCCAGCTGGTCCGCGGCGGCGCTTACGGTGGCCGCCTGCGCTGCCTTCTCCTCGTCGGTCGCCGGCGCCGCTCGGCTGACCAGGTTGAGGTCGGCGTAGGCGTCGGCCGCGTCGCGCAGGCGGGTGATGAGGCCGACGATCGGGTCGTCGAGGCCGCCGCGCAGGATGATCGAGAGCCCGGCGGCCTCGAGGTCGCGGTTGCCGGCGCCGATGAAGCCGTGCGCCTGCGTCGACAGAAGCGTGCCGGCCTGCCAGCTCCCGACCGCGTTCTCGACCTGGTGCGCGGACCGGATGATGCCGAGGTACGTGCTCTCCAGCGCGGCGAGCTGGGCGGCGGCCTGGTCGCGGTTCCATGCGTCGCGCGCGGCCGAGGCCTGGATGCGCGCGGCGAGGACCTGAGCGCCGACCGCGGCGACGCCGGTCAAAAGACCGCCGACGATGACCGCCCAGAGCGTGTCCGACATGGTGTGCCGAACGATCGGAGGCCGTTCTAGGCTTCTTTCCCATGCGCCTGCCCCCCGAGTGGTTGGAGGACGGCGGCTCCCCATTCGCCGACGTCGCGGCCATCCATGAGGCCGGCCACATGGTCGCGGCGGTGTCGTTCGGCTGCGAGGTCAAGGGCGCAGATCTTGGCAAGGGCAGCGGCGGCTACGTGGGCGCGACCTGGCACAGTAAGCCGCCGACGGACCTGGACGACGCGGTCATCACGTTCGCCGGTCCGGTGGCGGAGATCATGCTCGGCGAGGCGCTCCACGTGGAGGTCACCGAGAACAGCGGCATCGCGCCGTGGACAGACGACGCGAAGGTCATCGCGCACCTGTCGGACGCGGAGTACCAGGCGGCCGTCGTGAGCGCGCGCGAGATCCTGACCAGGCAGTGGGCGGCGGTCGAGCTGATTGCCGACGGGCTGCTCGCGAGGCTGCGCGCCGACGTCGGCGACGTCCGGACGCTCCGCTAGGCTCGGCAGATAATCAGCACCCTATAGGGAAGTCGCCGCCCCGGACACATCGGGTCTAGGAAGTGCAGCATCTGATCTAGGTGATTGCCTGGAAAGAGAGGTGTCGATAACTCGAAGCTATCGTCAGCTAAGGGCTTCCGAAAACGTACTCCAGAAATCGGCGCGCTACTTCGTCGGCATGGAGGTCAGGCAATTTGCGAAACGCCGCCGCTGCTAGACCTTCAACGCCTTGTGAGCCGCCAAGTTCGGCGCGGAGTCGGAGCGCGAATGCTCTCCCCAGGGCTTCAGAAGATCTCAACGGCCTTTCCAGCACGAGCGCGCCGTAGTCTGGCACCCGCTTCCGGTAGACCGCTTCCATCTCATCTGCTGCCTCTGAAAACACATTCTCTTCGTCGAGCTTGTCTTCTGGGACAGCGGGAGCGCCCAGGTATGCGAAACCATCTCCCATCAGGTCGTCGAAGGTTTTGCCAGGAGCAAGCTTTCGGAGCCAGCCTTCGAGGGCGCCAAGGTACAGGATCGCCACCTCCCGTTCGGCGAGCCATTTCTTGTCTTCGGCTAGGTTCGCCTTGGCGAGTGCAGCCTCCCCAAAATCCGTGGCAACAAGCATGGCTGCTTCGAAGTAGCCCTCGACGGAGGGCGGCACGGGCGAGGCGCTATCAGGAGCGGCAGCAGCTTCGGTTACTTTCGGACTATTCGTCGGGGTGGCCGCCAGCGGAGTGTCCGTTTCGTCAGTTTCGTCAGTGGGGAGTTCTTCGGCGAATGGCCCATACAACGCCCTAAATGTGCTGTCAGAGATGGCGTGGCTTGTCAACAGGGCCACGGCGGCGTTTCGACCTACGGCCATCATCAACTTGGCGTCTTGATCGGCCGCACCTGTTCGGGCTGTGATAACTCCGATAGCGCTGGACGCATACGTAACGCCCGCGCGCAGGGCCGCATCACCCTCAACTATTCGGGCAGCTTCTGCGAATACGCCGGTGTCGGACCAAGCGCGGGTATCGGTCGCAGAGCTGAGAACCTCGCTCCATCCATAATCGACATCCAATTCGGCCAGCAACTCGAGCCAATCCAAAATTGGGGACGTACTGGGCCCGAAGGCGTTGTGCGCTCTGATCGCTGTGAGCGTTGGGCTCCACGGTGGGTGAACCAGCTCTTTGTCGGGATTCTTCGCCATCGCATATTGCACCGCTGGTTCCTGCTGTGCCTTGACTTCGATTTGCGACATCTCCCAATGGGCCCGAGGCACAAGGGCTATGAGTCCCGCGGCTCGTTGGTGCACTAGAAGCGCCTCGCCTGTTTGATCCCCAAGCACCACCTCAACAAGACAAGGTCGCTTGCCGATCAAGGCGCCCAACGCGCTGCCCTGGAAAATCGCGGTCTCCCACGTATCGAACTTCTGCGTGGTCGAAACGGTGTATTCCTTGCCGTCCGGTCCACGGATCTTGTCGACGTAGCCCACTGAGCCGAAGTTTAGGTCGGCCGTCTCAATTGGGTCGAGCCAGCTTCCACCGAGCAAAGGTCGAAGCGATGTGCCTGTTAGCGTCGGAAATCTGGATCACAATCAGGCTGTGGCGGGGGAGCCCATTGAGTCTCAAGTTCGAGGCACTACTGCCGGGCGGACGCTCCTCGCGGGCTTCTGCCCAACTGTGTGGGATGACCCTCCTAATCCATGGCCATACGATGTGTTGTCCTTGCTGTGGATGCGGGTGGCGCGCCACGATCAACTCGATTCAACTGGTCAGTTGCAGCCTGCATCCCATTCGTGCGTGCAAGCATTGGGTGACGATTTGCGGAGGCCGTGCCGCATGACCGCATCTCGAATGGCCGCTGATGCGCCGTACGTTCGGCTCGTCAGGACTATCGCGGTACGAGGCAGTGCCTTGATCTTGGAGTCGATGACCGCGCGATCAGCGATAGTGCGGCTGCCGCCAGCGAAAATCCTTGGACGCTGGGTCGGTCGCGAGTTAACGACATCGACGTGAGCGGTTTCCGAGGTGAACCAGGGTCCGCCGTGTTCGCCTTGCGTCCACTCGCGGTTCCAGACATGAAGATTTCCTGGCGCACGGGCTCCCTGCGCGATCGGAAACAGCGGCTGTTGCGGCCCAACGACGCAGGGGTCAGAGTCAGGCCCCCTCGTTCCATCGATCACGCGAAGGCGAGGCCGGCGACCGCTCATGCTCCCTCGCCTCCGCCCGGACGCCGGTCCCACCAGCGGCCTTTGGCGATGGAGTCGTTTGCCGCACGGATGCCGCGCGGGTAGCCGGGCATGTCGGCGAAGGCGTGTCGGGCCGGCTGCCCTGTGATCTCAAGCCATACCGCACCCAGCCAACCAATTGCCGAAACCGTCTCGACAGCCGTGGTCCAGAAGCGGCACAGATTGGTGTGCTGGGGAAGGATCGGAGAGATCAGGTCGTGGAGCTCACCTTCGCGCACGCGCGTGGGAGCGACTAACAAGACGTGGTTGAGGGCGGCGTTTCTGCGGCCGCTGAAGTAGGCGACGTATCCGATCGCCTTCTTTCGGATGCGCCGCGCGTGCTCCGTGCCGCGGTCCCACTCCAGGTCGAAGGTAATTTCGCGGTCGGCGAGCAGATAGCGACCCCATCCATCAGATGTCGGGCTGCCGTCGCGTTCGTATGCGGCGCGACACGTTGCCTCACCGAGCCAGTGATAGAGACCTTGGTCGGGCAGGTCGCGCGCCCCCGCCGCCAGCTTCGTGAAGAACCGGTTGGCTTCCAGGTCGTGTCTCAGGTGGTAGGTCTGTTCGCGGGCGCGGCGAGCGCGGTCGCGTAT
>Ga0073928_10001928_pt1 | contig 38025 bp, 35 predicted proteins | sample PaiPotPPA55metaG_FD_76969 | JGI IMG/M metagenome (GOLD analysis project Ga0073928, IMG submission 76969) | Iron sulfur acid spring bacterial and archeal communities from Banff, Canada, to study Microbial Dark Matter (Phase II) - Paint Pots PPA... ... | reverse complement strand
GCCATGCTGGAAGTTTTATATTCCACCGGCCTGCGCGTCTCCGAATTGATTGGTTTGCGTGTCAGCGATCTGGATAGCAAAGTCGGATGTGTTCGTTGCATCGGCAAGGGTGACAAGGAGCGCATCGTTCCGGTCGGACGCAAGGCGCTCCTCATGGTTGAACAGTACCTTCGCGACGCTCGCCCGAAGCTGCTGGGCAGACTTAGAGGCAGCCCCACGCTGTTCGTGAACCGCAGAGGCGTTTCTTTGAGCAGGGTAGGGGTGTGGAAGATTTTGTCGGGATACGGCAAGCGCGCGGGGTTGCGCGTTTCGCTTACGCCCCATATGTTGCGCCACAGTTTTGCGACGCACCTGCTTGAGCGCGGCGCGGATCTGCGGTCGGTGCAGTTGATGCTGGGTCACGCTGACATTTCCACGACGCAAATCTATACCCACGTCGTGGAAGAGCGGTTGAAACAGATTTACAAAGCGCATCATCCCCGGGCATGAACATGTTGCATGCAAGGGGACGGGCCGTGAAGTTTATCGCAGGTGTTTTCGCGATCTTAGCGCAGACATCCTGAAGAGAGAAGAAGGAGCGCAATGCCAGATTATATGTTTTTGCTGGAAAGCCGGCTCTCGCCGGAGCAGCGCGCCGTACTCACGCGCGTGCAGGAACTGTCTGCCGCCATGGGCTTCAATGTCTATCTGACGGGCGGCACGGTTCGCGACCTCGTTACCGGTGCGTCGCTGCGTGATCTGGACTTCACCGTGGAAGGTAACCCCGCGAAGATCGCGCGCGAATTAGAAAAGGGCGGCGCCAAGACGCTCGTCGAAGACGATAAATTGCGGCACATCGAATTACTGTTCAGCGGCGATGTGGAAGGCAGCATTTCCGCCGCTCGCGACGACCACTACATTCGACCTGGCACGCGTCCGGAAGTTCGCTGGTCGACCATCATGGAAGATCTTCGCCGGCGCGATTTTTCTCTGAACGCCGTGGCCATTTCTCTGAATCCCGCTTCTCGGGGATTGCTTCTCGATCCCACGAACGGGCTGTCTGATATTGAACGCGCCGAAGTTCGGGCGCTCACCATTCACGCGTTTACCAATCAACCCGTGCGTCTCTTGCGCGTGCTGCGTTTTGCCGCACGTATGGGTTTTAAGATTGAGGCGCGCACGCAGGAATGGTTTGATCTGGCCATCGAAAGGGAATTGCCCGCAACGATTACTCCGGAAGATGCCGGAGCCGAACTTCGCGCGTTGACCCGCGAAGAGCGCCCTGCAGTGGTATTAAAAGCATGGGAAGATCACGACCTGCTGGAAGCCGTTAGCCCTTTGCTCGCCAAGAAGCGTCCCGGGTATGACGCGATTACGCGACTCTCCAATGTCCGCGAAGATTTGTTTACCGCTGGATTGCGGCCCCGTCTCGCGACGCCGATGCTGCTGGCCATCCTTGCGCGACTTAAAGACCGAGAGCAGAGCAGCGTGCTTTCCAAGGCGGGCTACCGGTCTGCCGAAGCACAGGAAGTGCTGAACTTTGACAAGCACATTCAAGGTGTCCAGAAAGAATTAACCGGGAAGAAAGTCGCCACTCCGCTGGAGGCTTATAAGTTTCTGGAAAAGCTTCCTGTCGACCAGATCGCTTACATCATGGCGGAGTCGAATAATTCAGCGGCGGTCTCCAAGATTCGCGCGTACCTGAATAAATGGCGCCCGCTTCGTTCCGGACTCCCCCTGGCGGTCAACGAATTGACCGCTCTGGGTATGCCGCCCGGCGCGAAATTCGACGCCATCGTCGAGCAGGTCTTTGGCATGCAGCTCACCGGGAGAGGCAAGACTCCCGAGGAACGCGAGAAAATTCTGCGCAAGCTTTCGGGCATCAAAGAGCAGCCCAAAAAGAAAGAGAAAGAGAAAAAATCCAGGGCAGCCGAGAAGTCTCAGGCTGCGCTTGCCATGGGCACCGCAGCCAAACAAAAACACGCCGACGCCGAAACAGCAGCGAAAAAGGCCGGAAAAGCGGGTGGCAAGGGCGCTCACAAGTCCGCGGACAAACGCGAACCAGCACGACACGCCGCGACCCGTTCATCCGGAAAAAAAACGCACGCGCGCAAATAGTTTTTGGGTGAAACAAAGACTTTTTTGACGGCAAAGTTTTCAACAATGCCATTCGCAATTATCCGCGCAGAGATTTAGAATCGATGTCCATGGGTCAGCCGCAGTTTGTTCATCTTCACGTTCATACCGATTTCAGCCTGTTGGATGGAGCTTGTGAAACTGGCGAATTGCTAGACGAAGCCTCTCGCCAGAAAATGCCTGCGGTGGCCATCACCGATCATGGCAATCTTTTTGCCGCGGCGAATTTTTTCAACGAAGCCAGTAAGCGCGACGTCAAGCCCATCATCGGTTGCGAAGTGTATGTGGCCAGAGGCAGCCGCCACGAACGCGGGGAAAAAACCAACGGCGCCAACGGCCAGGAGCGCGGAGACGGCGAGCCCGCCGGTCGTGGCAGTAATCATCTTGTCTTACTTTGCGAAAACCAGGAAGGCTACAAAAATCTAATCAAGCTGGTTTCTTCCGGTTTCCTGGAAGGCTTTTATTACAAGCCGCGCATAGACTACGACCTGCTGGCCAAGCACAGCAAAGGACTAATCGCGCTCTCCGCGTGTTTGCGCGGAGTGGTCACCGAAGCCGTCGTCGAAGAAAGGTACGATCAGGCGCGCGAAAACGCCTACCGGCTGCGCGATGTCTTCGGCAAAGGCAATTTCTTTTTAGAAATTCAGGATCAAGGCCTGGATATCGAGCACACCGTCAACCCCCACCTCGTGCGTCTTTCGAAAGAATCAGGCATTCCTCTGGTGGCCACCAACGACTGTCACTACTTGAAACATTCCGACGCGCACGCTCAGGAAGTCCTGCTGTGCATCCAGACCGGCAAGACCATGAGCGATACGCATCGCATGAAATTTGCTACTGACCAGTTTTATTTCAAGACCGCCGCGGAAATGGCCCAGGTATTTCGTGAATTACCCGAGGCCCTCAGCCGCACCGTGGATATTGCCGCGCGTTGCCACGTGAAGATCGAGCGCGTCCCCAATCCATTTCCTGAATTCAAGGTTCCCGACGGCCACACTCCGGGAAGTTATTTCGAGATGGTGGTGCGCGAGGGTTTTGCCTCACGCGTTCCGTACCTGGAGCGCCTCGCCAAACAAGGTCTGCTACGAAATAGCCTTGCCGAATATGAGCGCCGCTTGTCTTTTGAGATCGAAATGATCCAGAAGATGCGCTACGAAGGCTACTTCCTGATCGTCTGGGATTTTATTCATTACGCCCGTGCGCAGGACGTTCCCGTCGGCCCAGGTCGCGGCTCTGCTGCCGGCAGCCTGGTGAGCTACGCGTTGCGCATCACCGACGTCGATCCATTGCAGTACAACCTGATCTTTGAGCGCTTCCTGAATCCCGAGCGCGTGTCCATGCCCGATATTGACATTGATTTCTGCATGCGCCGTCGCGGCGAAGTAATCGATTACGTCACGCAAAAATATGGTCGCGAAAATGTTTCGCAAATCATCACCTTCGGAACCATGGCCGCCAAGGCTGCGGTAAAAGATGTTGGTCGCGCCATGGATATTCCTTATACGGAAGTGGATCGTCTCGCGAAGTTGATCCCGACCACGCTGGGCATCGAGTTGCCAGATGCGTTGGAACAATCTCCTATGCTGAAAGCAGCGATCAATAGCGATCAGCGTCTCAAGGATTTGATGGCTGTGGCGCTGCGCCTGGAAGGCCTCGCCCGCCACGCCTCGACCCACGCTGCAGGCGTAGTGATTTCCGCGCGGCCGCTCACCGACATCGTCCCCATATATAAGACCAATCGCGACGAAATAACCACTCAATACGACATGAATGCGCTCGAGCGCATCGGCCTGCTGAAAATGGATTTTCTCGGGCTCACCACCCTCACAGTCCTTCACGACACCGTGGGCATGATCGAGAAGAATCGTGGCGCCAAAGTCGACATCGATAATCTCTCGCTCGAGGATTCGGAAACTTACAAACTTTTCGCGCGCGGCGACACCACCGCTATTTTCCAGTTTGAATCCCACGGCATGCGCGACATCTTGCGCCGCTACCAGCCCACGCGTATCGAAGACCTCACCGCTCTCAATGCGCTCTACCGCCCCGGCCCCATTCAGGGCGGCATGATCGACGATTTCATCAACCGCAAGCATGGCAAGACGAAAGTCAGTTACGAATTGCCGCAACTCCAAGAAATCCTCGAGGAAACTTACGGCGTAATCTTGTATCAGGAACAAGTGATGCAGATCGCCAACAAGCTGGCGAGTTTTTCTCTCGGCGAAGCAGACATCCTTCGCCGCGCCATGGGCAAAAAGAAAAAAGAAGAAATGGCCGCGCAGCGCGCCAAGTTCATGGCCGGTTGTCTAGCGAATAAAGTTCCGGAGAAAAAAGCGGAACGCATCTTCAACCTCATGGAAGAATTTGCCGGCTACGGTTTCAACAAGTCGCATTCCTGCGCGTACGCATTGTTGGCATACCAGACCGCTTTCCTGAAAGTCCACTTTCCCGTGGAGTTTATGGCCGCGCTGCTCACCTCCGATGCTGGCAACACCGACAAAACCGTCAAGTACATCAACGAAGCGCGCGGCATGAGTATTTCGATTCTGCCGCCGGACGTGAACGAGAGCGATTTATATTTCACGCCCGTCAAAGAAGCGATTCGCTTCGGTTTGGCAGCCATCAAGAATGTCGGGGAAAACACCGCGAAGGCCATTCGTGAGTCACGCCTCGCCCAAGGTGAATTCCGTTCCCTTTACGATTTTTGCGAACGCATCGAGCCGCGCTTCCTCAACAAACGCGTGTTCGAAAGCCTGATCAAGTCCGGCGCCTTGGATTCGCTTGGTCCCCGCGAAGCCATGCTCGCGTCCGTTGACGATGCCATCAACGCTTTGCAACGTGCCTCGCGCTCGCGCGAATCGGGCCAGCACGGACTGTTTGGAACCGCCGCTGCCCCCGCGCCGATCTCATTTGAACTGCGCGAAGCCGCCCCCTGCAGTGAAGAAGAACGCCTCACCAGCGAATATGCCATGCTCGGTTTTTATGTCTCCGGACATCCCCTCGCTCGCTATGCCTCGCGCCTGCAAGACATGAAAGCGCTGACGCTCGATCAGGTTGAAGGTCAACGCAACAATAAGGAAATCACTGTCGCCGGCCTGATCGTCGGCATTCGGCCCATGCGCACTAGGAAAGGCGCTCGCTGGGGCATTTTTACTTTGCAGGACATGACCGGCGTCCAGGAAATGTTGGTGTTTCCTGAATCTTTTACCCGTCTCGAAGCCATGCTCAAGCCCGGTGTTCCGTTGTTGCTCAAAGCGAAAATACAGGTTGAGGAGGCCGGAACCAGGCTTTCCCTTCAGGAAGCGCGCCGCCTCGACGATATCGCGGTACGTGCCGCGCCCCAGGAGTTTCGCGTGCGCATCGATATGCACTTCATCAACCCCGATGCTCTCGATCGTCTTGAAACGTTGTTCGGAAACTTCCCCGGTTCGTGCGTCGTAGTGTTTGAGTTGCGTTACGCCGATGGGTCGGTGGCCCTGCTGCAAGCCCAGCAACGCGTGCGTTCCAATCCGGAACTTGTCGAAGCGGTGCGCCAGATTTGCGGCGATCGCGCCGTGGAAATGGCGGCTACGGCATGAACGCCAAAGATAAAGAAAAAGACAAACCGAGGGACAAAGATAAAGAAAAAGACAAGATCAAGTCCAAGCCCAACCACGCAAATGCTCGCCAAAAGGAAATCGAACGCCTCGAAAAAGATGTCGAAGACTTGCGTAATCTTGCCGGAGATGAGGCCGCCGACGCGGAATTCGAACGCGTAAGCAAACAGGTCGCCGAACTTCGCCGGGAATTCTACTCTCATCTTGGCCCCTGGCAACGCGCACAGATTGCGCGGCACCAGAACCGGCCTTACACTCTCGACATCATCGGCATGCTTTTCACCGACTTCATCGAACTCCACGGCGACCGCAATTTTGGCGACGATAAGGCGCTGATTGCCGGTCTGGCCAAATTTCATGGCCGTCCCGTGGCGGTTATCGGCCACCAGAAAGGCCGCGATACCAAACAGCGTGTAGAAAGAAATTTCGGCCAGCCCAAACCCGAAGGCTATCGCAAAGCGCTCCGCGTGATGCAGTTGGCCGCGAAGTTCTGCCGCCCGATTTTCACCTTCATCGACACTCCCGGCGCGTATCCCGGCATTGACGCCGAAGAGCGTGGCCAGGCCGAAGCCATTGCGCGCAATCTTCGCGAGATGTCGCGTTTACCGGTGCCCATCATCGTCACGATTACAGGAGAAGGCGGGTCCGGTGGTGCTTTGGCGATTGCTGTGGGAGACCGAGTGAATATCTTCGAAAACAGTTTTTATTCCGTCATTTCGCCCGAAGGTTGCGCGGCAATCATGTGGCGCGACTCCACCAAAGCGGAAACCGCCGCGACCGCGCTAAAAATCACCGCCACGGATCTCAAGGAATTTGGAATCATTGACGAAATCGTCCCAGAGCCAGAAGGTGGCGCACACACCGACCCGGAAGCCGCCAGCCGCCTGCTCGACGCCGTCCTCGACCGTCAATTGCTGATGCTCTCCCAGCAGCCCCAGAAAGAGCTGCTCGACGCGCGCTACGAAAAATTTCGCAAGATGGGCCAATTCTTCGACTTAGGCAGCTAACGCCAGTGAACTAACGTTGCTGGTAAATTGGCGCCCCGCTTACCCTTGGCACATTCGCAACTCCGCCCAATACCTCCGGTTGTTGCCCTCCCCTCATGGGACTAATCTGAGAGCGTGTTCGGATCGCCTTGAGCCTGGGCCCGGGCGCGGAGGAATTTGCAGATGTCCGAACCGTTCCGCCCTTACGAAAAACTCGTGGAGATCACGCTACTGGGAAAGAAATTCCAAGTCCCAGAACGGAACTCGCTGCTGCGTTGTTTCCAATTCATCAGTCCCGAAACGATTCCCTACGGGCGCTTTTGCTGGAACCAGGAGTGCCAATATTGCCGGGTTTCCTGCCAACTCCCCGATGACGACGAATCTCGCGAAATGTTGAGCTGCAAATTCATCGTCATGGCCGGAATGGAAATTACCGAAATCAGCCAGGAACTGAAGTGGTGCCTGCGCGCCAAGCTGCCTTCTGACACGCCGGTTTCCTCTTAATTCCGCGTTCTGTTTGCTCTCGCTGTCTCCTTGCATTACATTGCTAAGCAGCGATGACCGCGAATACTTCAGAAATTTTGTGCGACGGCTGCGGCCGGCCTGCTTCCTCTGAACATATTGCGCGACGTTTGCAGCGTCTGGAGTGGGCCACTCGATACCGCCCGATTCACCTTCACACCCTGTTGCTCGGCGCGATTTCTCCACAAACGCAAGCGGAATTCCTGTATTCGCCTGAGCAGACTCACTCCGCAGAAGCGGCGAATCTCCTGTGCGCCGCTGGAATTTCTACCTCCGGTAAATCCGCCGACGCGATTCAATCAGAGTTACAGCGCCGTGGAATTTACCTCACGCATGTGCTCGAATGTCCCTTGGAGGGTCCCTCCAGCGGGCCTGATTTCTTAACCAACATATTGACCATGCGCCTGCCGACCCTCTTCACGCGGATTCGCCGCTCACTAAAGCCTAAGCGGCTGGCGTTTGTTTCATGGCGTCTGACTCCCCTGATCGAGCGCTTCGCATCCGCGCAGCTAAATTGTGAATTGGTCCTCGACAATGGTCGGGCGTTCGCGTTAGACAATTCAAGTCCTGCCGAGGTAACGGCGGCGATCGCACGCTTTCAAGACATCCTTGCCGTGCCCGCAAGTCGCTAGTCGGCCGATATTTGCTCTGGCTGGCGAGTTCAAACTCACTTTTTTGAGCTGTGATAGAATCTGCCTAATCGGGCATCGGGGCCATTTGCGAGGTGTAGTCGTGCAGAAACGTGCGAAATTTGGGATTGGCATCGGCGTCATAATCGTCTCGTTGGGTTTTCTCGCTTGGATGGGCTACGGCGAGAGCAAGACCTACTATCACACCATCGCTGAACTGCAGACTCTGCAGGGCGCTTCCTTAAGCCATCGCATGCGCGTGGGCGGCACCGTTGAACCGGGCAGCATTCACCGCCTCTCCGGTCGCGTGGATTTTGTGTTGCAGGGGGAAGGGAAGTCGCTCCCAGTGAGCTACGTAGGTAGTGAGCCTCTGCCCGATACCTTTGTGGATAAATCACAGGCATTAGTGGAGGGCCGGCCCGCCGCGGACGGCCGTTTTGTCGCGGAACACGTGCAAGCGAAGTGCGCGTCAAAATACGAAGCTGCTCCGGGTGGCACGCCAACTCCCGCGGGCGGAGAAGCGCGCACCAGCACTATGTAACACTCCTCTGTTCGGGAGGAAGCGGGGACTCGGTGGATGTATTCGGTTCTTTTGCGCTGCTGCTGGCTTTTGTGTGTGCCGTGTACGCGTTTGTCGGCGGGATCGCCGCCATTCGCACTCGCCATCCGCTGCTGGTAAAAAGCACGCGCCAGGCGGGACTCGCTACTTGCGGCCTGATATTTCTAGCTACCCTCAGTTTGGAATACCTGTTCTTTAGCGATAATTTTTCCGTTGCCTACGTTGTAGCTCACAGCAATCGCAGTCTTTCTCCCTTTTATAAAGTCGCCGCGCTTTGGTCCGGGCAGGAAGGCTCGCTGCTGTTCTGGAGCTTCCTGCTGGCTGTCTATGTCTTTTCCGCACTGCTCGCGTATCGAAATAAAAATGGCGAGTTGATGCCTTACGTCGGCGTGGTCCTCGCCGGCGTGCAGATTTTTTTCCTCACTTTAAACAATTTTGTCGCCAGCCCTTTTAAGGCTCTCGGCGTTGCAGGCACGAACGGCGCGATGGACCTTGTCGCCCGCGGCGACGGCAACGGCCTGAATCCTTTGCTGCAATATCCGGAAATGGTGATTCATCCTCCGAATCTTTATTCCGGCTACACCGGTTTCACCATTCCGTTTGCGTTCGCCTTGGGCGCACTACTGGCCCGCTATCCGGGCGAGAAGTGGATTCACCTCACCCGCAAGTGGACCATGATCGCGTGGGGCTTCCAGACCGCCGGAATTTTATTGGGTGCGCACTGGGCCTACGCGGTTTTAGGTTGGGGCGGATATTGGGCGTGGGATCCGGTCGAAAATGCTTCGCTGTTGCCGTGGCTTACCGGCACCGCGTTTCTGCACTCCGTGATGATGCAGGAAAAGCGCGGCATGATGAAAGTCTGGAACGTGTGGCTGGTCTTCTGCACCTTTCTGCTTTGCATTCTAGGCACGTTTCTAACCCGCAGTGGCGTGGTTAGCTCGGTGCACGCCTTTGCCAGTTCGAACATTGGCAACTGGTTCGTCGGATTCATCGCCATAATTCTTCTCGTATGCCTCACCGCCTACTTCAAGAATCGCGATTATTTGAAGAGTGAGAATCAGTTGGACTCCATCGTTTCCCGCGAATCCAGTTTTCTTTTTAATAATTTGATTTTGTTGGTGTCTTGCGTTGCGGTTTTGTCTGGCACCCTTTTCCCGGTTTTCTCCGAATGGTTCACGGGAGACCGCATCAGCGTCGGGACGCCGTTCTTTAATAAAGTAAATATCCCCATCGGCTTATTGCTGTTATTCCTCACTGGCGTGGGACCTTTGCTGGCCTGGCGCAAGACTTCGCTCGATAGCTTGAAACGTAACTTTGGCTGGCCTCTGTTGATGGGCCTCGTCGCCGGAGCCATCGCCTTCCCGCTTGGCGTGCGCGAATTTTATTCTTTGATCTGCCTTATTCTTTGCGTGTTCGTAGCCTCGACCATCACCATGGAGTTTTATCGCGGCGCCAAAGTTATTCGCTCGCGCTCGGGCGCCTCGTTTCTTGCTTCAGCAGTGGATCTGACCATGCGCAACACCCGCCGCTACGGCGGCTACATCGTGCATATGGGCATGGTTTTGATTTTCATCGGGATCGCGGGTACCGCCTTCAATCGCGATGTGCAAAAAGAAATGCAGATCGGCTCCAGCATGCAGATCGGTCCGTATTCTTTGCTGCTGCAAAACTTCGACACCAAGCAGGAAAAAAACTACACCGCCGAGCGCATGATCATCGAAGTCACCCGCAACAATAAGCCGGTCATGATGCTCTATCCCGAACGCCGTATCTTCCCAGCCAACCAGGCCTCCGGCACCATGGTGGCCATTTATTCCACCCTCAAACAGGATCTGTATGTCGTGTATGCCGGACAAAGCCCGGACACTCAGGCGCCCGTAATCCACGTCTATCTCAACCCGCTCGTGAAGTGCATCTGGTTCGGAGGCGTAGTCGTAGTGCTCGGAACTTTGGTCGCGCTTTTGCCGAACCGCCGCGCTGTGCTGGTTTTGTCCGCGGTGCAAGAACCCACGGGCGTCAAGTCTTTGGCGGGAACGCTAACACCTTCGCCGACGCTTAGAGAAGGCCATGATTAAGCGACGCATAATTTTTCTGACGACTGTGCTTTGTGCGGCTGGCTCGTTGCCGCTACTGGTCTCGCCGCTGCCCGCGCAGCAACCCTCCGATCGTGCTCACCAAATCGGCGGCAAGTTCATGTGCATGTGCGGATGCAATCAGGTTTTGTCGCAGTGCAATCACGTCGGCTGCACAGTTTCTACCTCGATGCTGAAAGAAGTAGATCAAGCGCTTGCGCGCGGCGATTCCGAAGACGCCATCACCCAGGCCTTCGTTCAGGAATTCGGCACCAAAGTTTACGCCGAACCGCCACACTCCGGCTTCAGCCTGGTGGCCTGGAGCATGCCTGCTGTGTATCTGGCTGTCGGACTCGGGCTGGTTCTCTTCGTGATCAGCCGGTGGCGCAAGCGTCCTGCACAAGCGGTCAGTGTTGCGGCGAATAATAGCGGCATCTCCCCCGAGATGCTGGAGCGCGGGCGTTTGCGGGCCGCGCGGGAGACCCAGGACTGATGAATTATTTCGCGGCTCTCGTTTTGGCCGGCGTCACCACGACGGACTGGGCCGTGCTGGGCGCTTGCCTCGCGCTCGCGGCCGCTACGCTGATTTTTATTTTCTATATTCAGCCGGATGCTTCCGACCTGGCCCCGCATCGCACCAAGCTCGATCAACTGTTGGAGCGTCGCGACAGTATCTACGACAATCAGCGCGATCTGCGATTCGAATTCCGCTCTGGGAAATATTCGGAAGCGGATTTCGAGGGCATGAAAGTATCGCTGGAAAATGAAGCGGCGCTGGTCCTCGCGGAAATTGACCAGGTCACCGAATCGCAAGTGCGCCGTCCGCGCGGCCCCCGCCCTGCTAGCGCTGTTCGAGGTCCTCAGTGAGTAGGGTGTCTCAAGGCCTCTCCAAGATATTTTCCGCAGCGATTTTGCTTTGCATCATCGGTCCCATTGCGAATATCGCGCAAGCGGGCACCGTGCACGGCACGGTGAAAAACGGCACTACGGGAAAGCCCGCTCCCGGCGTCGCGGTGATGCTGATCCAATTGCAAGGTGGTATGCAGCCGGTCGCAAACACCCAATCGGACGCGCAAGGACAGTTTACATTTGACAATCCAGGTTTAGGCGCTCAACCAATGCTGGTGCGCGCAGTCTATCGCGGCATCAATTTTCACCAGCCCGTGCCGCCAGGGAAGAGTGATGTAGAAGTCGCGGTGTATGAACCAACTAAAGATCCCAAAGCCATAGCCGTCACCACCCGCGTGGTTTTCTTTCAGCCCAACGGCACCACTCTGATTGTTGGGGAAGAATATTCCTTGCAAAATGACACTAAACCGCCGGAAGCTTTTTTTCGCTCCGATGGCAATTTTGAATTTTCGATTCCGGAAAATGCCCAGCTACAACAGGTAGCCGCCTCCGGGCCTGCGGGAATGCCCGTTGTGCAAGTTCCTATCGACAAAAGCAAAGGCCATTTCGCCATCGCCTACGCCTTCCGGCCCGGCGAAAACACCGTGCGCTACTCTTACGAAATCCCTTACCCAAACAACACCGCGGCCGTAAAGATTCCGCCGTCTGCCTACGACGCGCGCCGCCTTCTGGTTGTCGCGCCACCCAGCGTGCAAATCGCTGGTGAAGGTTTGCAAGCCGGAGGCCAGGAACAGGGAATGGCAATCTACGGCCGCGAAAATCTCGCCGCCAACACCACTCTCGCGGTGAATATTTCCGGCACCGCTCCACCTCCGGGCGCAAACAGCGGCGCAGATCAGGGGCAGTCTGGCCAGGAGGCGCAAGGCGCCCCTGCCGCGGCAAACATTCAGCAGGTTCCCGGACGCCTTGATGTACTGAAATGGCCGCTCGTGGCTGGCTTCGTCGGTGTCTTTGCCTTGGGCGCAATTTTGTTGGCTCGCAAGCCCGCTGCGGTGACCGTTGCACCCCCGGAATATTCGGTGGATCAATCCGCGCAGTCAAATCCGCGGCCCAACCCGAAGAAAGCTTCCTCGCCCGATGCGCAAGGGAACGGTTCCGCGCCGTCCCTGGAAAATCTTAACGCCGCGGTAGCCACTAGCCTCGAGTATTTGAAAGATCAGCTTTTCCGCCTGGAGCTCCGCCACCAGGCCGGCACCATTCCCGACGAAGAATACGCATCGGAACGAGCGCGTGCCGAAAAGGTTTTGCGCGACCTCGTTCGAGGCTGAGCTTTGAGGCGCCTTCCCGCAACCTTCTCGATTCGTTCGCGGTGTAATCAATTTACCTTCGAGGCGTCGCAATGACGTCCCGAGGTTTTTCTCCCACCGGCATTCGCTTTGAAAATATTGAAAAGCGTTACGGCGGCCTCGCGGCTTTGCGGCGCATCCGTTTGGAAATCGCGCCCGGCGAATGCGTCGCACTGGCAGGACGCAACGGCTCCGGGAAAACAACGTTGCTGCGCATTGCCGCTGGTCTGGTGCGTCCCTCGTCCGGCGAACTAACTTTTCCATCGGCCGTCGGACCTGCTGCTGGAGCCACTCCGGGTGCATCGAAGACCGAGCCCGTCCGTGCCAAGCCCAGCGCAGCTTTTGTAGCTCACGCCACCATGGTGTACGATGAGCTTACCGCCGAAGAAAATCTCCTGCTCTTCGCCAGGTTGCAGCAAACTCCCAATGCCGCGGCCCGTGTCGAGAAGCTTCTGCACGAAGTCGGATTATTCGACCGGCGCGATTCTCCGGTGCGTACTTTCTCTCGGGGCATGCGCCAACGCGTAGCCATCGCGCGCGCATTACTGGATGAACGTTCCATCCTGCTATTGGACGAGCCCAGCACCGGCCTCGACCCGCAGGGCGTAGCATGGCTGGCCGCCACGCTGCGACAACTCCGCGACGCTGGCTGCACGATTCTCATGAGCTTGCACGGTGAATCGGAAATTTCCCTGCTCGCCACTCGCGCAATTCGCCTCGACGCAGGACTCATCGTCGCAGACACCCGCACTGGCTCAGAAGTGCGCTCCATCCTGACCTTCGCCGACGCCTGAATGAGCTTGCTCTCCAGCACCACCGCACTGCTCGGCAAGGAACTCCGCACGGAGTTTCGCAGCAGGGAACTGTTGACCACCACCGTCGTCTTTATCTTGATGGTCATCGTGCTGTTCAGCTTCACCTTCGACCCTACATACAATGAATCGCGCCGCTTCGGCCCAGGACTTTTGTGGCTCGCTTTTCTGTTTGCCGCCTCGCTCATGCTGCAACCTTGTTTTCTGCGCGAACAAAACAACGACACCCTCAGCGCCTTGCGCTTATCCGTCAGCGACCCCTTCGCCATTTTCCTCGCCAAGCTGGTCGCCAATACTCTGTTTCTACTTTTCATCGAAGTGCTGATGCTTCCAGTCTTCGCCATTTTGTATAACGTGCCGGTGCTACGCGTGCTCCCGCAACTCTTATTGGTCTTTTTTCTCGGCAGCCTGGGAGTTTCCATCGCTGGCACCGCGCTTTCCGCCATCTCCGCGCAAGCCCGTATGCGCGAGCTACTGCTCCCGCTTTTACTCTTACCTCTGCTCACCCCAGTGTTGGTGTCCAGCACCCAAGTAACCATCGGACTTTTAGGAGCCTCCCCCTATATCGAATGGAAAGGCATCGGCTTTCTCGTTGCGTTTGACGTGGTGTTTTTGACCCTGCTATGGCTTTTGGGCGAATATCTTCTGGAGGAATAATTAGCATGAAGAAGCAAGTCCTGGCCGCGATAGTGGTGTTTTTTCTAGTAGGCGCGGCCGCCTACGGCGCATTTTTTGTGGCGCCCACGGAACGCACCATGGGTCCCATCCAGCGCATTTTTTATCTACACGTCTCTAGCGCATGGACAGGCCTCACCGCTTTCTTCATCTGCTTCGTCGCGAACGTACTTTATGTAATCCGCCGACAGCCGCAATGGGATTGGCTCAGCGTTTCGGCGGCGGAAGTGGGATTGGTGTTCACTTCGGTGGTGCTGGTCAGCGGCCCGATCTGGGCTCATCCTGTGTGGGGGATCTGGTGGACCTGGGATTGGCGTCTCACCTCCACGCTTATTCTGTGGCTGCTCTATGTTTGCTTTCTTGTTCTGCGCACGCTGGTGGAAGAGCCCGAGCGCCGCGCTCTCTTCAGCGCGCTGTTCGGCATTTTCGCCTTTCTGGATGTGCCGCTAGTTTTTGGCTCCATCCGCTGGTGGCGTACGCAACACCCTCAACCAGTAATCATGGGCGGACCAGGTTCAGGCTTGGATCCCACCATGTGGTGGGTAACGTTTTTTTCGTGGTTCGCCATGCTGGCCCTGATGGCATTGTTGATGCGCGCCCGCTACGCTATGGAAGCGGCGCGTGGTGAGCTCGAAATGGTGCGTCATGAAGCGGAGGCCGTGTGAAAAATCTCAACAGCATTTTCGCCGCGTATCTAATCGCGTGGGGCATTTTCTTCGCATACTACCTTTCGGTAGCGCGCCGCGCCGCCGCGCTTCACGAAGACATTGAACGCCTAAAAAATTCACTGCATCGAGGTAAGTAAGTGCCAGCAAAGAAGCGCGTTGGCATCGTGATGTTTCAGCTAGGCGGCCCGGACTCACTGGCCGCCGTCGAGCCGTTCCTGCTCAATCTTTTTCTGGACCCAGACATCATACCGCTTGGCCCTCTCGGTCTGCTGCGCAAACCTATCGCGAAATCAATTTCTTCGCGCCGCAGCAAACCGGTCATGGGACGTTACGCGCAAATCGGCCGCCGCTCTCCTATTGCAGCGCTAACCGAGCGCCAGCGCGTTCGTTTAGTGCGTGCGCTGACACCCTACGTCGACCCCGTAGCCGTCATAGCCATGCGTTATTGGCATCCCATGAGTGTCGAAGCCTTCGACACCTTGCGCAACGCGGGTCCACTCGACGAAATTGTGCTCCTCCCGCTGTATCCGCACTATTCCTATGCCACCACTCTCAGCAGCATGAAAGAATGGCACCGCGTAGCGGACATCGCGAAGTGGACAACCTCTCGCGGTGCTCCACCCGAAAGAGTGGTGGAAAGTTTCTACAATCATCCGCTGTACATCCGTGGCCTCGTTGAAAACATCGGCCGCATACTGCGGCAATTTTCAGATAGTTCCCGCATTCATCTGATCTTCAGCGCCCACGGCCTGCCCATGAGCCTCGTCGAAAAGGGCGACCCCTACCCGCAACAGATCGAAGCGACCGTGCGTTTAACCTGTGAGCGAGGTGCACAACAATTTCCGAACTGGCCGCGTACGCACATCCTTTGCTATCAAAGTCGCGTCGGCCCAGCCAAATGGCTCCAGCCGCCCTTGACCACCACCATCCAGCGCCTGGCCCACGAAGGCGTCAAGGAAATGCTAGTGGTGCCCATTTCTTTTGTCACCGAACACATTGAAACTCTCCACGAAATCAATATCGAAGCTCGCGAGGAAGCCAAAAAGCTGGGCGTCGAAACATTTCGCATGATGCCTGCTTTGGGAGACTCGCCATACTTTATCGCCGCGCTGAAAGACCTAGTCCTGCGCGCGATCGGGCTCGACACTGCGAGCGCAGTGATTCCGCCTGCGCCAAGTATCCCCGCTGCAGCATCTCAAGTTTGAGGGGTGTTTTTTTGAAGTGCGATTCGCTCCCTCATTTCCATCAGTTCTAAGGATTTGAAGCCATTTTCCTCATAGCGCCATTCCGCCACTCATGTATAATCCGCGGTTGGGACTTGGGCCAATGACGACCACTTACCATCCGTCTGTCCATCGGTTTTCCATTTTTGTTGTCTGCTGGACTGTCGTCCTCCTCACTGCCGGCGCCCTGGTCACTTCCAACGAAGCCGCTCTCTCAGTTCCAGATTGGCCGCTTTCCTACGGCACGCTCACGCCGCCAATGGTGGGCGGCATTCGCTACGAACACTCTCATCGCGTTATTGCTGGCGGTCTGGGGCTGCTTTCCATCGCCCTCGCTGTATTGGTGTGGACCAAAGAAGAACGCCGCTGGCTGCGTTGGTTCAGCGTAATCGCGGTCGCCGGCATTGCCGCCCAAGCGGTCCTTGGCGGCGAAGTCGTGATTAAGCTGCTCCATTATTGGCTGCCGGTTATCCATGCGTGCTTCGCGCAGATCGTCTTTGCCGCGCTCTTAAGCATCGCCGTCTTTACCAGCCGCTGGTGGATTTCCGATCAGCCTCAAGGGGAAGACATCGGCTCGCCTTCCATTCACGCCCTGGCCATCGCCAACGCAGCATTAATTTATTCTCAGGTGATTCTGGGTGCTGGATTCCGTCATAAAGAAATCCCCGTGTGGCCGCACATGATAGGCGCGTTAATCGTCCTGGGCATGGCTATCTGGCTTGCTGCGGTCCTGCGCAGGCGCTTTGAAAAGTCCGCGGCCATTTCTAAAACGCGCATCTTGCTGCATGCCATTCTTGGCACGCAGCTCCTCCTCGGCGTCGGCGCCTACTGGTCCCGGCTGACCACCGCTGATGCCCCGCAGCCGATGCCGCTGATGGTCACCCTCACCGTTCTGCACACCGTGGTCGGCGCTATACTATTTGGCGTTTCCATCCTGATTGTTTTACTCTGCTATCGTCTGATCCCACGCAGAAGGGAATTGCCTGCTGCCACGCAGCGGCCGGTGGCCATTTAATGAGCACTGCGCGCACCACCGAATTGACGTTGTCTTCTCGCGCCAGTGCTTTTATCACGCTCACCAAGCCCGACGTTTCTTTCCTCGTTCTGATAACTACTGCTGCCGGCTATTACATGGGCGCCCGCGGCCCGGTGAATTGGCTGCACATGCTGCACACCGTATTTGCCACCATGCTGATTGCTGCGGGCACCGCCACGCTGAATCATTACATTGAACGAGACTCCGACTGCTTCATGCGTCGCACCGCGGGCCGCCCTCTTCCCACCGGCGTTGTTCAACCGCGCGAAGCCTTGCTCTTCGGCGTGGCCCTATCGATCGCGGGAGCGGTCGATCTTTATCTCGTCGGCGGCGTGCTGGCTTGGGCTCTTGGCACCCTCACTTGTCTCAGCTACCTTCTTGCCTACACTCCGCTCAAGAAGCGCACCGTGTGGGCAACGTTCGTAGGCGCTTTTCCCGGCGCGGTTCCGCCGATGATCGGTTGGGTGGCGGCCAGCGGCTCGCTGGACCGGGGCGCATGGCTGCTCTTCGCCATTCTTTTCTTCTGGCAGTTCCCGCATTTTCACGCCATCGCCTGGATGTACCGCGAAGACTACGCTCGCGCCGGCATTCTCATGCTGCCGGTAGTCGATCGCAACGGCACACGCACCTTCCGTCAGATCGTCTGGTTTGCCGCCGGTCTCGTGGCGGTGAGTTTGCTTCCTGCGTTGCTGGGGATCGCGGGAGTTTTATACTTTTTCGGCGCTCTGGTGGTGAGCACCGCACTCGTTCAGGTAGCCCTCTGGGCCGCCAACACCAAGACCAATGCGCGCGCCAAGTGGCTCATGCACGCCACCGTGCTGCATATTCCGCTGCTTCTCGCTCTGATGGCTTACGACAAAATCCCGCGCTGAAGCAAGTCCTCGCTCATCCTCGCGCAGTGCACCAACGTTCATCTGAAAAATACTAGAGGCTACACACTAGTCCGCCATTTCTTCTTACGCCGCTCTAAATGCCTTAGAGATTTTAACGCGTTGACTCGCTTCAAGGGAGCGACCTAAAATGCCCGCAACATGTCAGACTTGCACGACGCATTAATCTCGCGAACGTTTTCCCATTACAAAATTATCGGCAAGCTTGCAGGGGGCGGCATGGGTGTAGTTTATAAAGCGCAAGACACCCGACTCGAACGTGACGTCGCGCTGAAGTTTCTACCAGAAGATTTGGCGCACTCGCCTCAAGCACTTGAACGTTTTAAACGCGAAGCAAAAGCTGCTTCCGCACTAAATCATCCGAATATTTGTACAATTTATGACATTGGGGAAGAGCATGGGCAAGCCTTCATCGCTATGGAATACCTCGAAGGCTCTACGCTGAAGCACATCATTAACGGAAATCCACTAGAAATTGAAAAGTTACTCGGTATCGCCATTGAAATTACAGATGCGCTTGACGCTGCGCACTCCAAAGGAATTGTCCATCGCGACCTCAAGCCCGCGAACATGTTTGTTACGAAACGCGGCCATGCAAAAATCCTCGACTTCGGCCTCGCTAAGATAGCTACGGCAAAGAGTATGGCTGGCAAGACCCGTACCTTGGACACTCTTGAGGTGGAAGACGAGCATTTGACGAGCCCAGGAACCACTCTAGGAACAGTCGCCTACATGTCCCCTGAGCAGGCCCGCGCCAAAACACTGGACCCACGCACTGATCTCTTTTCCTTTGGCGTTGTACTCTATGAGATGTCCACCGGAAAATTGCCCTTCCGCGGTGGCAGTTCGGCAGAGATCTTCGATGCGATCATGAACCGTGCCCCAATCGCTCCGGCGCGGCTCAACCCTGAATTGCCCTCGACCTTGGAACACATCATAGCTAAGGCGCTGGAGAAGGACCGCAGCCTTCGCTATCAGCAGGCGTCGGAAATTCGCAATGACTTAACACGGTTGAAGCGTGACACCGAGTCGGAACGCATCGCCGTGACGATTCAGAGTGAGGGCCCCGCAAGTCTGCCGGTCGACACCGAAGTTAGGCAACGCGAGGGCGTACATATTCCGAGCACGTATGCCGACGAAGTTGGGAATCGGCGAGGGTCTCAGAATATGAAGGCTGGTGCGTCACGCACCCAAAATCCTCGATTGTTCCTGCGGCGGTTAATAGGAACGATAGTCCTCATGTTGACGATTGCAGTGCTTGTTGTCAGATATCGGCCCTGGGAAAAACGAGATCAGGCTCCAAAAGGCAATTTAAAGCTGACGCAATTGACATCTAGCTCTGCCGCAAGTTTCATCGAATGGGCAGTTGTTTCTCCCGATGGCAAGTACTTGGCTTACGTTGAAAAGGCCGGCGGTCTTTTCCTAAGTGTCATCGACACAGGAGAAGTTCGTCTCCTTGCAGCGGCCGCAGGCGATCTTGCTCCAGATAGTTGGTTCCCAGACGGCACCCACCTTTTGGCACTCAAAGTCTGGGATCATACTCTTTGCAAAATCTCTGTGTTGACGGGTGCTTTAATCAAAATCCGAGACAACGTAGAAGATGGCACTTTATCTCCGGACGGATCGCTCATTTTATACCGAGAGCGAGGATCTCGCGACCTTTGGATTATGAGAGTCGACGGAGAGGAATCACGTCGAATTATGAGCGTCGATCAAACGGACGAAGTCCTCGATTACACGTGGGCCCCTACAGGAAAACGGTTCGCATATTATTTAAGGCGACGCCGGCCAGACGCCAAAATAGATCGGCTGGTCGAAAGTCGGAACATCGAAGGCAAGCAGCCCACCGTACTCCTCAGCAACCTTAAAGTTCATCTAGACGGAGCTGGGGGAAGGGGCTTGTGTTGGCTGCCCGACGGGCGCCTAATCTACTCGACGGACGAACCACCTCCCAATGAAGATGATTCCAATTTTTGGGGGGTAGCGGCCGATCCCGTTAGTGGTGCTGTACATGGACAACCGATAAGACTTACGTCATGGAGCGGTTTTTCTGCGGGAGCAATTAGCGCAACTGCTGACGGTAAGCGGTTAGAATTTCTCAAGTCGCGCGGTCAGAGCACTATCTATACGGGCTCGCTCGGCAAATTGAGCCTTGAGGATGTACAACCGTTAACGAGTGATACCTGGGCGAAGGTGGCGGATGAGTGGACCCCTGACAGTCGTGCGCTTTACTTAAGTTCCAACCGCAATGGAAAATATGGGATATACCGACAATTCATTCATCAGCAGGTTCCCCAACCTGCTATTTCGGGGCCTGACAGTTACCTGAACGCCCGTTTGAGCGCCGACGGTGCTTCGCTTCTTTACACAACTACTGCTAAAACCGCCACTTCAGAAGCTTCCCGCGTGATGAGCGTGCCAGTTGGCGGAGGTACTCCATCTATCATCGTCGTAGGCGAATATAAATACGGTTGTTCTCGCTCCCCATCCAACTTATGCATTCTGTCGAAGGACGAGGGGGACCAGACGCTCTTTTACATGCTTGATCTTAAGCGGGCGCCGTCGTCTCAACCCTTCATGTCAATAAAAAAAGCGACTGACTGGAGTGTCTCGCCCGACGGTCTGCGCATAGCCGTGGTCGAAAATAATGAAAAAGGTCAAATACAGATATTCAATGTAAAGACGTCTGCGGTCCAACCGTTAGATATCGGCAAGTGGAACCACCTGCAATCCGTAAGCTGGTCCGCGGACGCGAAGCTTCTCTTTGCAAGTTCCTTTTCATCCTTAGGGACAACACTCTTGTCTGTCGATCTAGCTGGCAAGGTTATTGTTCTTTTTAAGCAAGGACGTAATTGGCTATGTTGTCCAAGGGTCGCCCCTAACGGCCACCTACTAGCGTTCTCGGTGCAGGAAATTCAGCGCGACGCGATGATGGTCGAAAACTTTTAGTGTTCCAGGGTTACATGCATTCGGCAATTCGTCCGCGGATTGGCCAAACCTTTCGGACATAGGTCAGTTCGTGGTGCGATGAGGACTCTAAGTAATAGACAACATTCTGACGATGGAATACCTCACTACGCGGATCCAAATTGTGAAAAGGGAACTAAGGGAACTGCGATATCTGCGGCACCAAATCTGCGCGGCCTGAAACCGTATACTCCTCAGCTAATGAACTCCATCCTGGAACGGATAACGCTTACTTTTTAAGTTCGATGATGATGGCGTCGATGTCGTCAAGCGCTTCGTCGGAATGGGTCACCGGGGGACGCAAGGAGGTCTGACCGGCTTTCAGTTCCACTACGGTCGAAGTTCCGTCAGGCAAGGTAGTGCGGATTTTGCCTCCCTTGATAACGTACAACACCGTTTCAGGGTGGGAATGAACAGGAGTTTTGTCGCCCTTGGATGGAGTGAAATGCAAGACGCGTACCTTGTCATCCTCGGCCAACACTTTGATGTGTTTGACGCCGTACTGCGCCACGTCCTGTGCCAACAAGGAAGTAAATAGTGTGAGGGTCAGAGCAATCGTCGCTAGCGTTTTCATTTCGTGCCTCCGGTGGAATAATTCGGTGGTAGTCTCTCACGAAAGAGGCGTCGACGAATACCGGAATCGCGGTTACATGAACGCTAGCAAATCCGCCGAATCAGAAGATTAATCCGACCGCAGGGCCTGCATGACGTCAATGCGCGCCGCGCGCGCGGCTGGCAGCGCCGATGCGACGACTGCGGCGGCCAACAACACCAACGCCGACGCCACCACTGGCAAAGTGCTCGGCATCTGCATGCCATCGAAATATCTGTTCGCCAGCCGCGCTAACGCATACCCGCACACCGTGCCGGTAACTATGCCAAATGCAGCCATAGCCGCGCCTTGAGCGATGACGCCGGCGAGGAGCCGTTTCGGCTGCGACCCAATCGCCAGCCGTATGCCAAACTCGCGCGTCCGCGCACTGACCAAGAACGCCAGCACGCCGGCAACACCAACAACTGCAATTGCCAACGCCACGATGGCAAAGCCACCAAACACAATCGAGTTCAGCCGGTCCGCCGAGAGCACTTCCGAGCGCACGTCCGACAGCGTCATGGCGTGTTCAACAGGCTGGTCCGTCGACGTGTCATGGATAAGGCGTGCAATCGGCGCGATCAGGCCATATGGATTTGCGCTGGTACGTACAAATAGGTTCCCGCCAAACATCAACTGCTCGAAGGGATGATAAATAGTCATTTGCGGGCCGGGTATGACGTGCTCGTCATCGAAATCGGCGTACACGCCCACAATGCGGATCGGCTCAGGGGTGAATCCCGGGATGAACTTTATCACCGGGTCTGTCCACGTAATATGGCGATTAACCGGATCTTGATTGGGGAACATTCGCTGCGCAACACTTCGGGTGATGATGGCGACGCGCTCTCCGCCGAGGCGATCGGACTCGTTGAAATCACGTCCCTCAACAATAGGGATGCCCAGGGTGGCGAAATATCCCGGTGACACAGCCCGAAAGTGCGCCCGTTGATCTTCCTCGCCGGGGCTTTTCGCATGCCCCTCGGCTGCAAATTGCAGGCCGGGACCGAAGCCGCCTGCGTCACGCCAGGGAACGCTGACGGCGACTGCGACTTTGTCCACACCCGGCAGCTCGGAGACCCGGCGAACTGTTTCGCGATAGAAACCGGCAATCTGCTCAGGCGTCTTGCCGTATGACATCAACGGAACGTCCATGGTCAGAACGTGGTCGGTATCCAGACCAGTCTGTGCGTATTGCAGATGCAGCAGCGTCTTGACCAGCATGCTGGCGCCTGCCAGAAGCAAAAACGACGCGGCGATCTGCGTAACCGCAAACAATCGTAGCCGCCGACTTGTGCTACCAGTGATGCGCACGCTACCGCTCGGAAGACCAATACCATTAGAGCTGTCGGCGGAGGGCAGGCGCGGCACAAACGCCAACACCACCGCGGCGATAAGCGCCAAGCCGGCTCCGACCCACAACATGCTGGAGTCCACTTCCAGATCGAGTGCCCGCACCGAGAATCGCGAAGCATAGCTGCCTAGTATCGAAACCATCGGCCTTGCGCTCAACACGCCGAGCAACGCTCCGGCGCCGCAGAGCAATACGCTTTCCGCAAGAAGTGTCCGGCGAAGCGCCGAGTTTGTAGCGCCCAGTGCGGCCCGAATGGCAAGCTCTCCTTCACGGCGAACTGTGCGCGCGAGAATCAAATTCGCCACGTTGGAACAAGCAATGATGAACACCAGCGCGGCAGCCGCCAGAAGCACCAGCAGAATAGTTTTGGCGCCCGACGTAATCTGGTCGCGCAACAGTCTGGTTTCGATGCCGAATTTCGCACTCGCAGGGTACGCGTCGGCATGGTCTTTCATTATGGTCTGGTGAACACTGACTAACTCCGCGCGGGCTTGTTCCAATGTTGCGCCGGGGGCCAGCCGTCCGAAAAGTTCGGTCATACGATGGACACGTCCCGTGACCATGGTGGCCGAGAGGTGATGCGGACTGCAGACCACATTGACCATCATTTGTGTTTCGTCGGGATAGGGCACCGATGGTTCGAGCACACCCACAACGGTCGCGGTGCGAGCGCCCATGCTTTCCAGGCGAATGCCCTTGCCGATGACCGAGGGGTCTTTCTTAAGAACCGTGCTCCAGAAGCGATAAGTGAGCACTGCGGCGCCAGCAGCGTTGGGTCCGTCATCCCGCATGTCGATCAATCGCCCCAGGACCGGGTGCAGTCCCATCACTTCAAAATAGCTTCCGCCAACGACACCGGCTCGAACTCCGCGAGGCTCGCCGAGACCAACCACGGTAAATTGGAAGTCGGAGAAATCGCCGAATTCTTTGACGCTCTTGATGCTGTTGCGTAAATCCTGGATCTCAGGCACCGAGAACGCAGTATTGTCGGCATTCAAGCCCGGCGCGTTTTGTCTTATGTAGATCAGGCGGTTCTCGTCGCGATTTACCAGCGGCCGCAGCAGCACGCCGCGAACCAGCGTAAAGATGGCGGCGTTAGCCCCGATGCCCAGCGCCAAGGTGAGCACTACGGTGATCGTAAGGCCCTTGGCGTTGGAGAGCGAGCGCACCGCAGTCTTCAAGTCATTCAGGAAGGGCATGTGTTTTCCCCCGCGCTATAAACGTATCGTTGAAGGTAACCTAGCATTGTACGGGCCAAAGCTAACCCCAACATTGTAATCATTTAGGCCGCGAATGCTACGTAAGCTGTGTCCGCTTTCAGAATGCCACTGTCGCAATACCGAACAGTACTGGTGACGGTCACAGACGGCTTTCGGCAACTATATCAGCGCATTGTTGCTGGCGCGGTTGAGATCAAGGTGTCCAGCATCGCAACGCTCCGTCCCGCTTTCGGACAAAATCCCAATACATCGGTGCCGCCAACTATTTCTAAATAATTTTACTTGTTGAAGTTACAGCAAACCTGCAATAGGCCGCAGCGTTGCTCTTCATGCAGTGTCTGGTCTAGCGACGAAAAAGTTCAGGAGGGCGCTCCAGTGAAAAAAATCGACCGCATTCGAGAGAAGGTCACAATTCTCCCCACTTCTGTTTACTTATCCAAGATGCACGACGCGGGCTGGAGCCTGGTCGCGCTAGAGTGGGAACGTGAGATCGAAATCTCCGGTAAGCAGCCTGAAACCAATGGCCGAACTCGGCTCCGAGGAAATTCCTTTCGGTCTCCGCATCGCTGCCGACTGCCGCCATCTGGAAGACGATCCCCTTGAAACCCAGACCCTCAAATTTCTTGCCGAAATGATCGTCCAGGATATTTCCTTCACCAGCATGGCCGATGCCCTTAACATACGCGAATATCGGACCCGTGACGGCCACCCGTGGTCCGCCGCCAGGGTCTTCAAACTTATTCCCCGCCTCATTGACGTCGCCCCGCGCCTGCTCTCAGGCTCCGAATGGGACTCCCGCAAACAGCAGCTCTCTAAAGTCGCCTGGAACTCGTAGAGGCTCTTGTTTCGGACGGTCACAGAAAATAATCTGGCGGTATTCACTGCGAACCTGGCCGCACAGTGCGTCGGCTGATGTCGGTCGAGCGGGGCGTTCAACAATTCAACTTCAGTGCGACCGATGAAACACAAACTGTTTTATATCCGGCCAGAATTCCTCAAATAGGTTGCTGGCGAACCGCCCCGCGAAGCCATCCGCCGTCCTGATCAACGCGTGTTGAGTGTCAGCCTCACTATCAACTCGCCATGTATTTGACAGAAAATTGTTCCCGGAGACCGCCATATAGCGGGCATAAGCAGGCGCGTAGTGGCCGTTACGCCTGCGGGCCACGAACGTAAGTTCCACTGCATTGCTCAACCTTCTCTCAAAAGATTTGCCCGGCACCCGGAAATAGCGCGGGTCTTCTCCCCACAGCGCTCCCGCACTCGCTTCGATTGCGTTCCCAGTCGAAATTCCGGTGAGTCGCATACCATATCGGTCGCCAAATCCCGCCCATCCCGGGCCATACTCTTTCGGCCTATCCACCGCGGTGCCAAAAGCCGAGGTAAACAGCCCTCCCACAAGGTGCGGCGGTCCAATCGTGTTGGTCAGAAACCATCGCATCCGTTGACGCCCAGTAATCGGATGGTAAGTGTCGTCTTGTGTCGCGGGCTTCAGAGGCGTCAGCAACGACGGCTTACTTTGGCCAGCGTCCTTCTCGTCCGTTTGAGCCGACTCATTTTGCCGGGGCACCGCCGTTTGCGCCCGAGCAGGGAGCGATGACACAAATAGCAATGAGAATAAGGCTGTGAGACCTGGACGCACGACCGTTGGATGCTCCCATACGTTCGTCAGACGTATGAATTTGTTAAGTTTCTACCAGCGCTCAAACAAAAATCGCGCCAAGATAAATTTTCTTTAATACAAGCGAAGATTTATCAGCGTCCGATACCTGTCCCCGCGTCACCTTCCCAACCGCTGCCGCCAGCGAACTCGCGTCGGTGTGACGCAGATTTGTTTGTCAGCGCGAATAGGAAAGCTATTCAGCGAACCGCCCGTCGTCACCTTTCACATCGTCAAAACGACACGAAACTGCGCGTTGCCGCTCATCATCCGCGCATAGGCCTCCGCTGCTTTATCGAGCGGATATGTTTCAATCATCGGACGAACCCCGGTTAGTTCGGCGAAGCGCAGCGTGTCCTCGGCATCAGCTGGTGTTCCGGAAGCCCAACCTTGGATCGCTCGGCTACCGGTGATCAGCTGTATCGGTGTTACCGCGAGTGAATCCGGTGTCGCACCTACGACCATGAGCTTGCCATTCGGCGCGAGACCATCGATCACCTCGGACATTGCTTTCGAGCTTGGCGCTGTCGCTAAAATTACTTGCGCGCCCCCCAATTTTTGCAATGCCTCTGCCGCATTCGTCATTTTATTGTCGATGTACACGCTCGCTCCGAGTTTCTTTGCGAGCGCACCGTTTTCCGATCCACGCCCGACAGCCGCGACCTTGTAACCAAACTTGTTCGCGAATTGAATTCCCAGATGACCGAGACCGCCGACACCCAGCACCGCGACAAGGTCGCCAGGGAGCGCGCCGCTGTGCCGCAACGCGTTATAAGTGGTGATTCCCGCGCACAGTAGCGGTGCTGCGTCGACGTCACTCAGGCCTTCCGGTATCGCCGTCAACGCCTCCACCGGAGCCACCATGTATTCCTGGTATCCGCCGTCATAGCTGATGCCCGCTACCTTCATGTTCTCGCAATTACGAAAATCACCCCGCCTGCAATAGAGGCACGTGCCGTCATGGCCGCCATGCCAGCCAACGCCCACGCGCTGTCCCTTCGTCCACCCGGACACACCCGCACCCACTTCGTCGACAATCCCTGCGACTTCGTGTCCTGGCACGCGCGGGTATTCGATGACCGGCCACAAACCTTCTTTGGTGAACATATCGCTGTGGCAGACACCACAGGCCTGCACCTTGATGCGTATCTGTTCTGGACCCGGCTGAGGAATCTCGCGGTCGACAATCTGGAAATCGGCACCTGCCTTAGGAATCAACGCTACCTTCATCGGTGCTACTGCGACTCTCGTCGTTGCCATATGTCTCCTACGCTAGTGCCGATGTTGGCGGGCGGCGCCGCTGACGAAATGGGATCGAATCATGCGATATGTCGCCATCGCTTCCACCTATAGATTCAGCGCAATGATTTTTTGATGTTACTAAGGCCATTTTTGTTGTCAAGAGGAGGCTTCTGACGGCAGTTTTCTTGCGGCGAGTAGCGCTTACATCGATATTTCGTGCGGTTGGCACACTATCTTAACGGGAGAGAGCTATCTCATTTTCAGGTGAAGAAAGATCACCTGAACCGCTCACTTCAGCGCGGCGATCACCGCTTCGCTGAATTCGTCCGTGCCTGCCGGTCCACCCACGTCGCGCGTGGTGTGCACACCCTCGCGATAAACCTTCTCCAGCGCCACCTCGATGCTTCGCGCAGCGCCGCGTTCCCCGAGATGATCCAGCATTAGAATGCTGCTCAGCAGTAACGCCGTGGGATTCGCGAATCCTTTGCCGGCGATGTCCGGTGCTGTGCCATGGACCGCTTCAAACATGGCCGCCTCATCTCCGATGTTTGCGCTTCCAACCACCCCTAGCCCTCCGACCAATCCAGCCGCCAGATCGCTCATTACGTCGCCATACAAATTGGGCAGCAACAGCACGTCGAACTGTTGCGGGTTCAGCACAATTTGCATGCATGCGTTATCAACAATCATTTCCAGATATTCAATCTCCGGATATTCCTTAGCCACCGTGCGGATCGACTTCAAAAAAAGGCCGTCCGACAATTTCATGATGTTCGCTTTATGAATGGCGTGTATTTTTTTTCGCCCCATTTTTTTGGCGTAGCTGAACGCAAACCGCGCAATGCGCGTGGACGCTTTTTCCGTGATGATTTTTAAACTTTCCACCACGCCCGGCACAACTTCATGCTCCAACCCGGAATACAAGTCCTCGGTGTTTTCGCGCACCAGCACCACATCCACGCCTTGGAATCGCGATTTCACTCCTGGCAGATTCTTCACCGGCCGTAAGTTCGCATACAAATCCAGCGTCTTACGCAATGCCACGTTTACGCTGGGCGCGCCACCCGCAATAGCGGTAGCCATCGGTCCTTTCAGCGCCACGTGATTGCGCCTGACTGACTCAACCGCCGACTGGCTGACCAGTTGACCCTTTTCGGTGCTTTTGTCTGTGCGGCCTTCCAGCTCTTCCCATTCAATCTTCACGCCAGTCGAGGCCAGGATGCGCCGCACCGCGGAAGCTACCTCTGGGCCAATTCCTTCGCCCGGTATCAGAGTGACTTTATGTGCCATAGATGCATCATATTGTAAGCGAACCGCGCGGCGTTTTTGAGAAAAGTCCCAGTTAGCGTTTCCAACTATATGCGCGTCTGGAACGCCGCGCCCTGCAGCAGCTCAAAAAGTTTGCTATAATAGTTCAAGGATCGCGGCTCAAGCCCACGACCGGAGGCCAAAGGAATTATGATTAATCTGACGCCCGTCGCCAGTACCAAAGTCAAAGAAATCATGACTATGCAAAACCCTTCCCCAGTGGCACTACGCGTTGCCGTCGTAGGGGGTGGTTGCTCGGGGTTCCAATACCATATGGCGTTTGAAAACCAGACCAATGACACCGACCAGATTTTTGAGTTTGATGGCCTGAAGGTTGCCGTCGACCAGATGAGTTCCATGTATCTGGACGGCATTGAAATCGACTACATCGAAACCGTGGAAGGTGCCGGCTTCAAATTCAATAACCCCAACGTGAAGAGCACCTGCGGTTGCGGCAGCTCCTTCAGCGTTTAATTGACGAGACCTCTAAATTCTCTCGGGCTCCTGACTCACATTCGGGAGCCCCTTTTCTTGTGGGAAACATCATTTGTGCAGTTCTGTCAGGGTATGATGGTGGGTTGCCCTACATTGGGGCCAACACTAGATTCATTCAACTACTTCTGCTATAACTCCTCTGTCTCCAGGCGCCCGGAGGACATATATGGCAGTTAAGTCAAAACTACCTATTAAGGTACTATTGGCCGACGACAGCGAAATTATGCGGGAAGCTATCAAAAAGCTTCTAGCGGACGAATCGCGCATACGCATTGTCGGGGAAGCATCCTCTTTTGGCGCTGCCATGCAACTAATTGCGGATATGAAGCCCGATATTTTGCTCCTCGATTTGCATCTACCGCAAAAGCGCGAACTACCCGCTCCGCTCGTCAAATCCCAGTTGAGTTGCATTGAATATACTTTAGCCATCTCCTTCGCTAATGATGAAGAAGCTAGATCTCTCGCCGCCAGTTACGGTGCCGCCTCGCTACTCGACAAGATGACGCTGTATACCGAGTTGCTGCCGGCCATTCTGCAATTGGCGCAGCCGTCTACCCATCCGTCCTTGAGCATCGATCGAAAACCCAGCAGGGAAGCAGCCTCCCTGGGAATTTCGGAATAAACGCCCGCCTCTTTTTTCACTCCGCAACATCGCGTCCTGCTCCATTTGCTTTCGAACCCAACGAACCGTATCCTGAAATCCGGGCATGAAAATAGCGCTCGCGCAGTTTAATCCCACCGTCGGCGATTTTGCAGGCAATGCCGCTCGCATCTTGAGCCTGGCCACCACCGCCCATCAACGAGGCGCGGACCTCGCCGTTTTTTCCGAGCTTTGTCTTTGTGGCTATTTACCCCAGGACCTGCTGGAACGCCCTGCCTTCATCGACCGCAATCGCAAGGAACTAAAAGAGCTCGCCGCCAAGCTTCCGTTGCCTTCGATAGTCGGCTATGCTGGCCGCGTAAAAAACGGTCGCGAAAAATCCATCGGGAAAAGCATCGCCAATAAAGCTGCGTTGATATGCGAAGGCCGTATCGTCTTTGAGCAAAGCAAAATGCTTCTACCCACCTACGATGTCTTCGATGAATCGCGATATTTTCAACCTGCCGACAGGCAATCCGTCTTTGGACTCGGACAAGAACAGCTGGGCATCACCATTTGCGAAGACGCCTGGAACGATAAAAATTTCTGGGCGAATCGCCGCTATGATCGAGATCCCGTAACCGAAATTATCGCGCAGGGAACTACCGTCCTTCTCAATATTTCCGCTTCGCCGTACACCATCGACAAACGCGGCTTGCGCCTTGAGATGCTCCGCTCTATCGCCGTGCATCATAACCGGCCCATCGTCTACGTGAATCAGGTCGGAGGCGACGACAGCTTGATCTTTGACGGCGCCAGCATGGCCCTCACCGCCGACGGCGAAGTTGCGGCGCAAGCCCGCGCCTTCGAGGAAGACCTGGTGTTCTTCGATACCGTTAGCGGCAAAGGGGAAATTCACGATCAGCCGCATGAAGAAATCGCCTACGCTTACCAGGCGATTGTGACCGGCACCGTTGATTACGTGCAAAAGTGTGGATTCAAAAAAGTTTTAGTTGGCCTTAGCGGTGGCATCGATTCCGCGGTAGTCGCGGCCATTGCCATGGATGCGCTCGGAGCGGAAAATGTTCTCGGCGTCTCCATGCCCGGTCCGTATTCTTCGCCGGGAAGCAAGACCGACGCGGAAACCGTCGCCAAAAATCTCGGCATCGACATGATCACCATGCCCATCGGCGACGTGTTCGACGCCTATCTAAAAGTCACCGCCCCAGTTTTCAAAACGTTGAAGCCGGATGTCACCGAGGAAAATATTCAGGCGCGTATCCGCGGAAATTATTTGATGGCGTTATCAAATAAGTTCGGCTCCATGGTGCTCAGCACTGGAAATAAATCTGAACTCGCCGTCGGATATTGCACTTTGTACGGCGACATGGCCGGGGGCTTGGCGATTCTTTCCGACGTTCCCAAATTGATGGTCTACGAATTGGCCAATTGGATTAATCGCGAGAGGGAACTGATCCCTGAATCGACCATAAATAAAGCGCCCTCAGCGGAGTTGCGCCCCGATCAGAAAGACGAAGACATCCTGCCTCCCTACGACGTCCTTGATCGTATCCTCAAGGCCTATATTGAGGATCTGCAAAGCCCCCAGGAAATTGCCGATCGCCTCGGCTATGATCTCAAACTTGTGCGCGACATTGCTCTATCGGTCGACCGCAACGAGTACAAGCGCAAGCAAGCCGCGCCCGGCCTCAAAATTACTTCGCGCGCGTTTGGTTTTGGCCGTCCATTCCCAATCGCGCAGCGTTGGATTCCCTGATCGGCTTAGCATTTCCCAAATCAAAGAGCAGCTCTAAAAAACAGGAGACGCGTGAATACCTTTACGAAACAATGTCTAGTCGCCACTGTTTGTTTCCTCATCGCGCCGGTTCTCTTCGCGCAACAATCCAAACCACTCGTGCCGGCGACGGCACCTCCTGCAACGACCACTCCACCGTCGCCAATTCAAAAGTCCGTGGAAGCCTATCTACGTAACCTTTACGCCTTTGGCCCCGACGTGCAAGTCACCGTCGGCCCCCTCAAGGAAACCAGTATCCCCGGATTGATGGCCACCGACATTAGCGTAAAGATTGAAGACAACGTGCAAGCCGTGCAATTTTATGTCAGTAAAGATGGCAAATATTTATTGCGCGGGGAATTGTCCGACCTGACCAAGGACCCCATGGCAGAGAATCGCGCCAAGCTCCAGATTAAAGATGCGCCTGTCTGGGGCGGCCCCAAAGCGACGATAACCATGGTGGAGTTCTCCGACTTCGAGTGCCCAGTCTGCCGGAGCCTCCACGACGTGCTTCAGGGCCTGTTGGCCAACTATCCCCAGGTGCGCCTAGTCTTCAAGGATTTCCCCCTCGAGCAGCATCCCTGGGCCCGCAGCGCCGCCATAGCGGGACGATGTGCCTATAACCAGGACCCCAAGGCCTTCTGGAGGCTTTACGACCTCATCTACGACAATCAGGACATCATCTCGCCCGAAAATTCCTACGCCAAGCTGACCGACTACGCTTCGCAGATCGGCCTGAATCCCGACACGTTCAAGACCTGCACAGCCAGCCCCGAAGCCGCTGCCGCCGTCGACGCCAGCCACGCAAACGGGATGGCCCTGCAAGTCTCCAGTACCCCCACAATCTTCATCAACGGCCGCCGCATAGTCGGCGCCGACCCTCACCTCGTCGAGCAAAACATCAAATATGAATTGGAGCAGCAGAAAACCTCAAAACACTGAAGGCGGGAATCTTAGAATAATGGATTGATCGATGCTCGCATCCAGCAAGGGAGAAGAGGCTGAAGCCGGTACGGGGATGTCGTAGGCGGGGTAAGAAGTGTTCCTTATTTTGTAGTTAACATAATATAACTTATGGGACGCAGTGTTCCAGGTCCGTTGCCTTCGCCACTGCCGCTTTGTTTAATAAACTGGCTGACCATAATGCCCAGGTTTGCCCAAGCGTGTTCCTGCTCCACCGCCATGTAAGCGATCAGCTTGCTCACGTGATTGATGCCCAGTGCTTTGCGCACCTTGTTGATCGCCAGCCGCACGTTAACCCCGCTGAATTCACGTCCACGGTAATCGTCTGGGTGGGACTGATCGGATCCGCTGCCATGACGTTGGCGGTTCCGCGACCTTCGAGGCATTTTCCACGCGTTCGCGGCCATTTGTCGCGTACTCCACCAGCTTCGTGATTTCAATCGCGAAGTGGAAAAAGATCGGCGAAGCCTGCGCCACGTCGCAACGTCCTGCCTCGTACCCACCATTAATTATTGTCAACGTAAAGAATGGCGAAAATGAAAAGTATTGTGAAATTGTTGGGTGATCCTACCCCATCGCGCATCACGCGCGATGGCTCGCCCCACTCTGTTAAAGTTATGGCGTGGAATCGCAACCAATACTTCCTCGCCTGGCCCGCATCCAAATCCATCCCGTCAAATCTCTCGACCCCGTAGAAGTTTCCTCCGCCCCAATAGGCCCCGCCGGCAGCCTCCAATTCGACCGCGCCTGGGCCATCTATTCCCTCGACGGCCGACTGATTACCGCTACCCGCGTCGCAGCGCTGCACCTGATTCGCGCCACGTATGCGCCGAACTTCACCAGCGTCACCCTCGCCGTTCCAAGTGACCGTCGCAACATTCCGATCGCCACATTCGCGTTCCCCAATGACACCGTCCCCGCCGCCGATTGGTTCACCAAATATCTGGGCTACCCCGTCATGGTTCGCCACGATCCCACCGGTATTCCCGACGATCTCATCGCCAACGGCCCAACGGTAATCTCCACGTCTTCGCTTCAAGCCGTCTGCGAATGGTTCCCCGGCATGACCTTCGCGGAAGCCCGTCTGCGTTTCCGCGCCACTCTGGAGCTCAATGGTGTGCCGCCATTCTGGGAAGACCAACTCTTCGGGGCTGAACTTCGCAGCGTAGTCCGTTTCCACATCGGCGAAGTCGCTTTTGAAGGCAGCTACCCGTGCATCCGCTGCCCCATCCCCGCACGCGATCCGCACACCGGCGCCGACATCATCGGCTTTCAAAAACATTTCGCGCAGCAACGGCGCGCCCATCTGCCGCCCTGGTCTCACGCTGACCGCTTCGAGCATTTCTACTGCCTCGCTACCAACACCCGCATTCCCTCCACCGAATCCGGCAAGCCCCTCCACGTCGGCGATACGTTGCTTCTCTAAAACTAATCGGCAGCACTAGAACGCCAGTCCATCATTTCGCTGCAAAAAAATTTTCTCTGCGGAAACATTCCGCACCTCAGCAATTCTTCGCCGCAGCGCTGCCGGATCTGCTCCGTCCAATTAGTGCGCAACAAAACCATGCTTGAGACCCAGCACGCCGGCTCCAGCGCAGCCCGTCCCGCCAAAGCAAAATCGCCACCCACTCATTCAGCCGCGGCCGATAATCCGGGGCCTCCACAAAAATTTGCCCGTATCCTTCCAGTTCAGCGCCGAAATCCCCCGCTTCGATTCCAACACTTCGCGCGCCCCGCTATACACTTCCCAGCACACATCAAACGCCAATTCCGGTTTTACGCTCATTAATTCCTCCCCACCACTCCGTCTCTCGAATCCACTCCATCCAAATTCTACGAAGTGCAAATAACAGCCCGCCAACCTCACACGCGCGTCAACCAAAAATACATTCATCAATTCAACAAATCGCCACGGCGGTACCAACCGACCCGTCATCCTTCGGCCCTATCGCAGAATCGACGTCGAGCCTCACAGCATGACTCAGCCGGTATTCCCACACCGGCCCGTGCTCCACCCCGCACGAAACTTCAGCAGCTTCCCGCTTCCGTTTCTCCACCACAAACGCGCCGTATTGCGGTTTCCGCAAATGCCTCAGTTGCGCAGAGATACTTGCCTCCCCGTAATGCGTTACGCGCGAACGCTCTACGAGCGTCAGCCAGGTTTCCACACGCCCCCGCCGAGAGCATCACGTCGCACAGCCTGTTCGTCTCGAACTTCTCGCAAGGAGTTTGCACATGCTCCAGTCCCAGACGCGCGTTCCGAGCAACGCCGCACACTCAGTCCAGCCACAAAGTTTCGCGTCCTCCGCCAAAAATTCGCTGCGTTTTGATCGCTATGATCGCCCGCTAAATGCGCTTGCCTCCCCACTTTCGCTTCATACATCACGGTCTCCACCTACTTACGTAATGGCTGCTTTATATAGGTTATGAAACTCAAATTCGGGGAAAGCCGTGCCATCGCCGTGTAATCCACGAACGCGGTCGCGCCCCGTGGCCTTACGGTCCAGTGCGCTTTATTTTGTGGGGAGTTACTGCGGGAAGCTATCGCGAGACTGCTGCTTGCAAGGGGAATTTATCGTGCAGCGGTAGTTTCAGCAGCCGGAGTCTTTTCCAGCAGTTGCTCTTTGCGGTAAACCAGCGAATTGATGTCATACGTCGCCAGCTCGAATCCGTGTCCATGCGTAATCGCATCCGTCGGGCAGGCTTCGACGCAATACCCGCAAAAAATACACCGCGAATAATCAATATTGTAAACACTGGCGTACCGTTCGCCCGCCGAAATCCGGTTCACATCGGTATTTTCCGCCGCCTCAATGTAAATGCAGTTGGCCGGGCATGCCGCGGCGCACAAAAAGCACCCAACGCACTTCTCCAACCCGTTCTCATCGCGGTGCAGCACGTGAATCCCGCGATAGCGAGCCTGAAAATGTACCTTCTCGTACGGGTAATTTTCCGTAACCGTTTTTCGGAATATATTGCGAAATGTGACGCTGAAGCCCTTCGCTAATGTGCTGAAAGTTTCAGCTACTTCCCGGAGGCCTGATGCCATGCTCTAACTCTAACAAACGCCCACTCATCGGGCAAATTTGCGTTTAACAACGATCGGCAATTACCGCGCTGCCTGCGCCCTGCTCGCCAGCGAATCAATAATCAACTTCCCGTGAAATCTACCGTTCTCGATAAATATCTCGCTGGTGTGCCGCCCGCCAATCACCACTCCGGCTAGAAAAATCCCCGGCACATTGCTCTCCAGCGTCTCCGGATTCAACTCCGGCTTCAGCGTATTCTCATCCAGCTTCACGCCCAAGCTCTTGATAAACGTATGGTCCGGGTGATATCCCGTGAGCGCGAACGACTGTTTCGCTGGCAGCCGCTTCTCACCGCTTTCATTTTCGACCACCACATATTCGTCCGTAAATTCTTTCACCCGTGTATTGAATAGCCCGGTAATCTGGTTCGCCTTGATCCGATTCTCAATATCCGGCCGCACCCAATATTTAATCGTCGAACCCAGCTCCGCGTCGCGATGCACCATCGTTACTCGCGCGCCGTTGCGATATAAATCCAGCGCCGCCTCCGCCGCCGAATTTTTCCCCCCAACTACCACCACATCCTGCCTCCAATATGGATGAGGCTCGGTATAGTAGTGCGATACGTTCGGCAAATCCTCCCCCGGCACTCTCAGCATGTTCGGCAAGTCGTAATACCCGGTCGCCACCGCAATTTTCTTCCCGTGATATTTCTGCCGTGCCCCATCCTGCCCCCGAGTTTTCACCGTGAAATTCCCGTCGCTACCCTCCATCCCCTCAATCAACTCAAATAGCCGCAGTTCCAACTCAAAATGCTCAACGCACTTGCGATAATATTTCAGCGCCTCCACCCGAGTAGGTTTCTCCGCGGCGCAAACCAGCGGCAAATCCCCGATCTCCAGCAACTCCGGCGTCGTAAAAAACACCATGTTCACCGGATAATTAAAAATCGAATTGCATAGCGTCCCCTTGTCAATCACCAGCGGACGCATCCCCGCTCGCCGTGCCTCTATCGCGGTAGCCAGCCCCGTCGGACCGGCTCCAAAACAAATAATGTCGTAGGTTTCCATGAATTTCAGTTTGCATTCTCCCCCGCCCAATTGCAAACCGCGTAGGGTAAACAGCATTGTGCGCTGAGAATGTCATCGGCCCTTGGCGCGGCCATCTGATTCATGTACTCAGTTAACTCCGCCACGCGCTTTGCCTTCCCGTGCCCATCACAACGTTGATTGGGACTGACGCGAACAGCACGCATTGTCATTTCAGCCAGGGCTCATTACAGCATCGTCACTCCAACCCAAGCCCCCGCCGCAACACGGTCATTCCACCTGCCTGCCGTAGGCAGGACCGGAGTAAGCCGACGCTTTTTCCTCTCCTTCGCTCCTACGAAGGAGTCGCCTTACGCACCGGAGGAATCTCTCTTCGATGTGTCCGCCTGGGTGCCGCATCTTTGAGGTCTTTGTAAGGGTGCGGTTTTTGACTTGGACTTTTTCTGAAGTTTTCCCGAGCGTCGTATAGCCCCAGATGAAAATCGTTCAAAACAAAAGCCACACTACGTCGCCGGTGCCAACTCAAGAATCTCCATCAACTCCCGCCGAAACGCCGCCAACTCGTCCAACCGCTCCGGCGTGGCAGCAATCTCCGACTTCTTCCAGACAAACACTTCACCGTCTCCGCGCTTCAGCCGAACACCAAAATTTCCATTCACTAAATACGAAGCTGGAGCCAGCACTTTCAATCCCCCATTTGGAACGGAGGCCAACACCACCGCGCACTCCCCTTTGCGCATGCATAGCGCAGTTTCATATGGGGGAATCGCAATAGGACGAAATCCTGCCGCCACCAATCGCTCAAGCGTAGTGATCTGCCGCGGAGACAGCCCCAATGCCATAAACTCACACCATCAATTTAGAAGTTAGTATTTCAGCGGGTAAAGGACAGACAACCTAGGACCCATTCTAAATCGCAGTTCCCGAAACAACACTACGCCGCGGTGTAACCACTCTTCGACGACGACTCCGATGAATCACCTTCCAACTGCGATAGTATCTCCCGCAGCGTGCTGATCAATTCATCCCGCGTAACATGGCTCTTCTTAAACTGAATCCGAAACTTAAACTCCTCATCTTCCGGCTCAAACTGAAACAAAAACGGCTGCGGCCTCTGCGGCCCCGTAACATGCTCCTGGCGCTCCCTGCGTGCTTCATCGCGCGTCAACCCCCCCTGCATGATGCGCTGAATCGTCTCCATCATTTTCTTCTCAGTAGGCTGCCGCGCAATTTGCAGCAGCAGCGACTTGGTCAGGATCCCCTGCTCCGCGCATTTCTTCCGCAGCGCCTCCGGAATATGCAGCAATGAAAGCGTCTCCGTAACGGAAGTCCGCGCCCGCCCAATCTTCCGTGCAATATCGTCATGCGTATATTCAAACTGCGTCCCCAGCCGATCTAAGCCCTCGGCCTCCTCGAACGCCGTCAAATCTTTCCGCTGCAAATTCTCAATCAGCCCAATTTCCAGCGTCTCGGCATCGTCCGCGGTCTTCTCGATACACGGGACTTCGCGCAATCCCGCCGCGCGCGACGCGTGATATCTGCGCTCACCCGAAATAATATAAAAGCAATCCTCGCGCGCAATAAACCGTACCAACAACGGCTCCAGCACGCCCTTCTCGCGGATCGAGTCCGTCAGTTCGCGCAAATCTCCCAACGTCTTCCGGGGCTGATCCGGGTTCGGACGGATCTGCTCCACCGGAATCATTCTTCCTACTGCCGCGCCGCTGTAGCTCGTTAATGATTCGACGTAGTGCGCGTCATGCCGCATCTTCAGCGTGGCTGGCAAGCCGATT
>Ga0073928_10001924_pt1 | contig 38083 bp, 26 predicted proteins | sample PaiPotPPA55metaG_FD_76969 | JGI IMG/M metagenome (GOLD analysis project Ga0073928, IMG submission 76969) | Iron sulfur acid spring bacterial and archeal communities from Banff, Canada, to study Microbial Dark Matter (Phase II) - Paint Pots PPA... ... | reverse complement strand
TGCAATATGTGGTCAACCAGCAACTTCCAGAGGGTGGCTGGTATTATGGCGCAACCCGGAGGCAAAAATGGATCGACTCGTTTCACACCGCCTACAACCTGGATTGTCTGTTGGAATATCGACGACGTACGGGTGACACGGCTTTCGACGATGCGACTGGCCGTGGATATTCGTACTACGAGCGTACTTTTTTCCCGCAGAGCGGTCCGAGTTACTACAGCCATCGATCCTTTCCAATCGATATTCATTGCTGCTCTCAGGCGATCCTCACGTTCTGTAATTTTGGCGCCGAATACAAGCCTGCAAGAACCCGAGCGATAGAGGTAGCAGCCTGGACGCTGGACAACATGCGAGCGTCCGACGGGACATTTGTCTACCAGCGGCATCGTCTCTGGACCAACCGGACACCGTACATGCGCTGGAGCCAAGGCTGGATGTTCAAGGCGTTAGCTCGATTGCGGCGAGAGATGACGACGTCCGCGTTTTCCAATTAGCCCGTCTGGGTTCTCTGTTCGGAGAAAAACAAAAACTATGTGCGGTATTGCGGGAATGGCGGGAGTGGCAGACGAGCTACTCCTAGAGAGTATGCTGTCGATCACTCGGCATCGCGGGCCCAATGACACAGGCGTTTACGTGGCCAAGGGGTGCTCTTCCGGTGCCAGCGTTGCCATTGGCAACAATCGCCTGAGCATCATCGATCTTAGCCCTGCAGGGCATCAGCCCATGAGCAATGAGGACGGCACGGTTTGGGTGGCCTACAACGGCGAGATCTATAACTTTCAGGAATTGCGGGAAGAGTTGGTCAGTGACGGCCATCAGTTCAAGTCCCGCACGGATACCGAAGTGTTGGTGCATCTCTACGAGAAATACGGGATGGAAATGGTGAAGCGACTGAACGGAATGTTCGCCTTCGCCCTGTGGGATGTGGCCCGCCAGGAACTTATCATTTTTCGCGATCGTATGGGCATCAAGCCTCTTTACTACGCAGAAGCCGGAGGCTGCCTGTATTTCGCGTCCGAAATCAAGGCGCTGCTGGCTTGTCCTGAAATTGGCGTCGAGGTCGACGCGGACTCGCTTTATCAATACTTGGCATATCTCTACGTACCGAATCCAGCCAGTCTTTTCAAAGGGATTTTAAAGCTTCCGCCGGGTCATGGTTTGTGCTGGAGGAATGGAGTCGTCCGTATCAACTCCTACTGGGACCTTAGCTACGATAACCAGTTCCAAGAATCCAAAGAGGACATTGCGCGGCGACTACGCGAATTGCTGGTGAACGTCACCAAGCGGCAGTTGATAAGTGATGTGCCGGTTGGGTTCTTTCTAAGTGGTGGCTTGGATTCGAGTACGCTGGTGGCCTGTGCCGCGCAAACTCCCGGTGCGTCGCTCAACTGCTACAGCATCGCGTACAAAGAAGAACATGCGCGCTTTGAACAGTCCGGCGATGATGCACGTTACGCAAGACAAGTGGCCGCTCACTTCGGCGCCGACTTCCACGAGATTGTCGTAGAACCTAAAGTGGCCAGCCTGCTGCCTAAGGTCGTTTGGCACATGGACGATCCGATCTCTGATCCTTCTGCGATAGCCACTTATCTGATCTCCGAAGCGGCGGCCACTCGGGTTAAGGTGTTGCTGAGCGGGCAGGGTGCCGACGAAATCTTCTGCGGCTACAGAGTCCATCTCGCGCACAAGACCAGCGCACTACTACGGCTGATGCCTAAACAAATTCGTGAGGAGGTTGCACCACGGTTGCTGAAGTGTCTCGTACAATACAAAGACAGAGCTGCGATCATTTCACCGGGTTTATTGATGGCCTTTTGCCGCTTCGGGGACAAGATGTTGCGCACGTCGAGTTTGGGGCTGCAAGAGCAATACTCCGCTTTGCGATCTTATCTTGTCGATAGTGAGCTGCGAGTATTACTCTCGCCGGAGGCAAGCTCTGAAACACCGACGCGGGGTCACGCCGATGCCTTTCAGAAGCATTTCGACAAAGTGCCGGGCGAGGACTTTATCAACCAGATGTTGTATGTCGATGCGAAGACATTTCTGCCTGACCTGAACCTCGCCTATTCGGACAAGATGAGCATGGCTTGCTCGATCGAGGTGCGAGTTCCTTTCCTGGATAACGAAATTGTTGATTTCATGGGTCGCGTTCCACCGGATTTGAAGATTCGCGGTTTCAATCAAAAGTACATTCTTCGCAAGGCAATGGAAGGGGTTCTTCCTAAGTCGGTCCTGACGCGGCGGAAGGCTGCGTTTGGCCTACCGATTCGTTCCTGGTTCAAGAACGAACTGCGGGAGATGCTGACGGATATGCTGAGCGAAGATCGCATTCGGCGCCGCGGACTTCTCAAACCCGCAGCCGTGACTCGCATGATTCGAGATAACGAAACAGGCGAGCGAGACTACACGCTACCGCTCTGGGGACTCCTGACTCTGGAGTTATGGCATCAGGCTTTCCTAGATCAACGGACAGCGGCAACTCCAGAACGACTCCTCGCATGAATGACAGGGTGCCCGATTGTGTCGTCATGTGTACCCACGAAAGCCAAGGGTAAGTCCGAGAGAATATCGGGAACAGCCGCGTGAACAAGGTCCTCTCACTCTTCGGAACCAGACCGGAAGTTATTAAACTGGCTCCGGTAATACGTCAGCTTGAACAGTTCAGGCACAGCTTTCAGACCATTAACGTAGTTTCCGGGCAGCACGCGGACTTGCTATGCCAGTTCATCGAGACGTTCGACCTTCGTATTGATTACAATTTGAATGCGATGGAAAGGGATCAAAGGCCAAGCGCATTGTTCGCGCGGATTCTTCAGAGTCTTGAATCGATACTGGAGTGGGAGCGCCCGAACCTTCTCTTGGTGCAAGGAGACACGACGACAGCACTGGCAGGGGCTTTCACTGGTTTCCACCATCGGATTCCCGTTGGACATATAGAGGCTGGATTGAGATCTGGAAACGTTAACAGTCCCTATCCGGAAGAGATGAACCGGATCTTGATTACGCGGCTTGCCACCTATCACTTTGCCGCAACCTGTGGAAATCGCGACTCACTTCTCAGCGAAGGAGTTGCGCCGGACAAGATTTTTTTGACAGGCAATCCAATAGTGGATGCGCTACACGACATTCTCGACCGTTCCGACGGAGCGGAATCGTTTGTGCACGCCTTGCTGTGCCAAACACAGAACCTGAGACGCATCGTACTGACTACTCACCGGCGAGAATCTTTTGGAGAGGCTATTGCGGCAAACTTGCGCACTCTTTGCCAATTCGTACGTGACCACAAGGACGTCGCCATGCTGTTTCCCGTACATCCGAATCCAAACGTTAGAGTTGCCGCTGAAACGATTTGTAAAGGAGAGCCGAGAGTATTCCTGACGAATCCTTTCAACTATAGAGACTTCATTACTCTGCTATCGAATAGCTGGCTCATCGTATCTGACTCCGGCGGCATTCAGGAAGAAGCCCCTAGTTTGGGCAAGCCACTGCTGATTCTCCGAGACAACACCGAACGCCCCGAATCCGTCGAGGCAGGAATCGCGCGCCTTGTGGGAGGCCGTGCTGCAACGTTGAAAGCTATGCTTGAAGAGGCCTATCAGCGAGGCAGTTGGGCGGAGTCTGTAAGAGAGGTCGAAAATCCCTTTGGACGAGGCGACAGCGCAGAGCGCATTGTTGATAGCATTGCACATCTGCTCGGTGTGGAGACGATCCAGTCGGCATCACTCGGCGATTGAATTATGGATAACACGAGATCCAAAAGCACGAGTCACCATCTTCTAACAATAGGTCTTACGGACTTTTATCATGCCGGCGCGCTGAAGGGGCTAATTCATCGAAGCCAGTGGCCGCGGTTCGAAACCCGCATCGAGCGCAACACCCTGAGGACTTTGGAGCTCTTGGACCGATGCGCCACGAAGGCGACTTTCTTCGTCATGGGCTGGGTTGCAGAGAGGCGACCAGACCTAATACAGGAAGTGGCGCGACGCGGACACGAAGTCGCCAATCTTGGTTATTACCAGAGAGCTATACACGAAATGACGCAACGGGAATTTGAAGAGGACCTCACGCGCTCGCAAGCCGCGATTGAAGATGCCACTGGAATCAAAGTTCTTGGCTATCGGTTGGCACGTCCGGTGTCTCGCAAGGAAGATCTATGGATTCTCGATACGTTGGCGAAGCGCCAATATGCTTACGACTCCAGCATTCTCCCGCTGTTCCGTTCTTTCAGTTCGGAAGACTGGCGATGTTTTCCGCACCAACACCGTAGCGGGAACAATGTCATTTGGGAGTTTCCCTGGTCTACCTGGAAGTGCCTGGGGGTAAGATTTCCTATTGCTGGCGGCAACTACTTTCGCCAGTTTCCTCACAGCGTGATGAAGAAGGGCTTCATCCGATGGAATCGTAGCTGCGACGCTCCTTTTCTAATGTATTTTCACGTCTGGGATTTAGATTCTGAACAGCCCAAGATTACCTCGGCGTCCGCGCTGGTGCGCATGCGCGCGTATCGCAATCTCCACAAAATGCCCGGGATTATTGAAGACTATCTTCGCGCCCACCGGTTCGGAACGATCGCCGACCACATGGGCCTCCGGCCGACGCCCTGTGAGCCGACAGTCTTGCGGTTAATGAAGCACGAACCGCGGGTTGAACTTGAAAGGGAAGGCGTTCATCCGGAGGTGGTTGTTGCAAACAAATGGCTTGCCAACTCCAAAAAATTTAGGCCAAGGATCACTATCGTAGTGCCTTGCTACAACGAGGGAGCGGTTCTTCCTTATTTGCGAAATATGCTGAACAGCGTGAAGCAATCCTTGGCGACGGAATATAGAATCCACATGATTTTCGTTGACGATGGAAGCACGGACGGAACTTGGCAATCCTTGGGCCAGTTATTTGGGTCTCAGCCGGACTCTACGCTGATTCGTAAACCCCAGAATCAAGGTGTGACGGCCGCGATTCTAACGGGAATACGCGAAGCAGAGACAGACGTGGTCTGCTCGATCGACTGTGACTGCAGCTACGACCCACATCAGCTGGAGAGCCTCATCCCGCAACTGACGGATGGGGTGGACCTCGTTACGGGTTCGCCTTATCACCCGCAAGGGAAAGTTTTCAATGTACCGGCTTGGCGCCTTGGGTTGTCCAAGACAGCGTCCTTCCTCTACCGCAGCGTGCTGCGGCAGAAGTTGTACACCTATACGAGCTGCTTTCGAATTTACCGCCGCAGCGCGGTTATTAAGCTCGACGTAAAGGAAGCGGGTTTTCTGGGAGTCGCGGAGCTGCTTGGCAAACTGGATCTTCAGGGCTCAAAGATCGTCGAGTGCCCTACCACCCTAGAAGTGCGTCTTCTGGGCGAATCCAAAATGAAGACGGCCCGGACCATCGCCGGACATTTCTATCTGCTCGGAGTCTTTCTTGCCGCCCGAACACGCCAAGCCCTATCTGGCACAAGGAATGAAGGGATTTGTTACCGGGTCGATTCAGGGACTCGTTGAGGCGTTCTCAGGAAATCAAGCCATGGCAGCAACGCTCGAACACACTACCGTGAAGCTACCTTCCGACCAGGAAGCCTCTGGGCGAACCCTAGGCCAGGAGGAAGTAGCCCTGCTCCAACAGGTTATATCGAGTGGGACGCTCACAAGCACGAAGGGAAGATTTGTTCGAGAGTTAGAAACGCGATTTGCTGAAACACTCGGTGTCCGTCATGCCCATGCATGCGCCTCGGGCACGGCGGCGATACATACTGCCATCGCTGCGATTGATCCGGAACCCGGAGAAGAAATCATCACCAGCCCTATCACCGATATGGGCGCGCTTACGCCGATTCTCTACCAGGGGGCCATTCCTGTTTTCGCCGAGGTCGATCCGAGAACTTGCAATATTACCGCGAGAGCCATTAAGCGGTGCTTGAGCGATCGTACCAGGGCCATCGTGGCGACTCATCTATTCGGCAATCCTTGTGATATGAGCGAGATCATGGAGCTTGCTGATTCGCGCGGCATCCCGGTGATTGAGGACTGCGCACAGGCCTTTCTAGCAAAGCACGACAAAAAGTTTGTCGGCACGATCGGCCGCGTGGGCTGTTTTAGCCTTCAGCAGGGCAAGCACATCACCACGGGGGAAGGCGGCCTGGTTGTGACAAACGACGAAGGGCTTGCCCGCCGGATGTTTCTCTTCATCAACAAAGCTTGGGGATATGGAGATAGCGACCCGGACCACTATTTCCTGGCACTGAACTACCGTATGAGCGAATTGCAGGGGGCCGTAGGAGCAGGCCAACTGCCCAAGCTCGAGTCAGTCGTACACAAACGAATCTCGGGTGCCAAGAGTCTCGATCGAAAGCTCTCGGGGATCCCTGGGATCGAGGCGCCTTATGTATCGCCGGGGAGCGTGCACACTTATTGGAAATATTGTCTGCGAGTGGATAGCCGCGTGATCCCAGGAGGGGCTGCATCACTTGCGGCGCGACTGCAGGCCCGGCAGGTCACTTGCGCACCACGCTACATTCAAAAACCTGCGTTCCAATGCCGCGTTTTCACCGACCAAAAGACCTTCGGCAAGAGCCGTTTTCCCTTCACACTTGCACGACCCGAGGCAATCAACTACCAGCCAAGTCGATTCCCAATGACCTTCAAAGCTCTTGCCGGTGTACTCGTGTTGCCTTGGAATGAAAACTACAATGAAGAGCACCTACAATATATCGCGACCAGCATCCGTGAATCCGCATCCGAATTGCTTAAGTAAGCAGGCAAGAAGCAAGCTTAGATTCGGCATCGTAGGGGCCGGTGCGGTCGCGCAATCCTATATGCAGGCGTTTGAAGGCTGCCACGAGGCCGCAGTTGTAAGTGTTGCTGACATACGTGCTGAAGCGGCATGCGCGATGGCGGAGAGATTGCGATGCCAAAGCTATCAAGATTACGCCAAAATGGCGAGCGACTGCGTTTTGGATGCAGTGATCGTCTGTACTCCTCCCGTGACGCACCCCGACATTTGCATTCGTTTCCTGAGGAACAAGATTCATGTGCTTTGTGAGAAACCCCTGAGTATTACGGTGCAACAGGCTAACGCCATGATGGATACTGCAACAAAGGCGGGTGTGAGACTGATGATGGCGTCCAAGTTCCGCTACGTGGAGGACGTAGTGCGAGCCCGAAGTATCGTCGCCTCTGGCGTGCTCGGCGACTTGATCCTCTGCGAAAACGTTTTTGCGAGCCATGTGGATATGACTTCGCGATGGAATTCGATACCTGAGATCAGTGGTGGAGGAGTGCTGATCGATAATGGGACTCACTCTGTTGATCTGATGCGCTTTTTCCTCGGACCGTTGGCGAAAGTGCACGTTCTGGAAGGGAAGCGAAGCCAGGGTTTGCGTGTGGAAGAAACGGCGGTGGTGTTCGTACGCAGCGCGACTGGGGTGATCGGAAGCATCGATCTCTCGTGGGTAATCACCAAACAACGCGAGAGCTACTTGGACATTTATGGCTCGCGAGGAGCGCTGTCGATCGGCTGGAAGCAATCGAAACATCTCGATTATGCTCGGGGAGAATGGGTTGTCTTGGGCAATGGGTATAACAAGCTTCTAGCCTTTCGGAATCAGATCGAGAATTTCTCTCGCGCCATACGTGGTGAAGAGGCCCCGCTAATCACCGACGAAGATGCCTTAGCCTCCGTTAGTGTCGTCGAGGCCGCGTACAGAGCTCTCCGACAGGATCAATGGGTCCCGGTCACTGGCCCTTGGAGTGCTCCAGACCTGGAACGAACCGAGATCGCCCGCCAGGCCTCTGCCTGAGGACAACTTTATGAAAGCTACTCTGAACTTCGTCGATTCCGCCGTACGAATTCATCCGACGGCGATAATTGAAGAAGGCGTGCAGCTTGGCGCGGGAACTGCCATCTGGGACAACGTGCACATTCGGCGCCTAAGTCGCCTCGGCGAACAGTGCGTCGTTGGTGAAAAGACTTACATTGCGTATAACGTACAGGTCGGCAGCCGCGTCAAGGTCAACGCGTTCGTCTACATATGCAATGGGGTCACCATCGAGGACGGCGTGATGATCAGCGCTGGTGTCGTCTTCACCAATGACCGCTATCCACGCGCCACGACCCCGGACTTAACACAGTTGAGATCATCGGAGCCAGACGAAAATACACTACCGACACTTGTGCGTCAGGGTGCAACCATCGGGGCCGCCAGCACAATCGGTTGCAACTTGGTGATCGGTCAATTCGCCATGGTTGGAATGGCTTCGCTGGTGACGAAATCCGTGCCTGATTTCGCATTAGTCGTGGGCAATCCGGCCCGTTGCATCGGATATGTTTGCCGCTGCGGCAATCCCCTTATCCGCTTCCATCAGAGTCCCCGGCCTGAGTCATCAAAACTGGAATGTAACCGATGTCGTTTGCGGTACCAAATGATTGGGGAAGTGATTTCGGAGCTTAGAAGTCATCCTTAAAAATGACACGATCGGACGCGCGACAAAAACGCTGGGCGGTCGTTGGCGGTGGGTTTTTGGGTATGACGATAGCTCTACGTCTAGCCCAGAATCGTCAGTCCGTTACCCTGTACGACGCTGCGCCAGGGCTAGGCGGTTTGGCAAGTGCGTGGAAGCTCCAAGATGTGGTTTGGGATCGACATTATCACGTAATCCTGAAGTCGGATATACATCTGCTGTCTCTCTTGAGAGAACTTGGTTTGGAAAGTGAGTTGCACTGGGCCACGGCGCGAACGGGCTTTTACGTTGATTCTTGTTTTTACTCGCTTTCGAATGTGTTCGAATTTCTAACATTTCCGCCCCTGAAGCTTGTGGACAAGCTTCGTCTTGCAGCGACCGTGTTGGCGGCGTCCAGGATCAAGAACTGGAAGCGACTAGAGGGAATCCCTGTTGCGGAGTGGCTTAGGAAGTGGTCGGGACGCCGGGTCTTAGAGAAAATCTGGTTACCGTTGCTTCGAGCCAAGCTGGGAGAGAGCTACAAAGAGACTTCGGCGGCGTTCATCTGGGCAACCATTGCTCGAATGTATGCGGCGCGCAGGCGAGGGATGAAGAAAGAGCTGTTTGGCTATGTGCGTGGAGGCTATGCGCGAATTATTGAGGAATTCGCGAAAGTCCTTCGACAAAATGAGGTGCGCGTCGAATTAGGACAGCCGGTGAGATCGGTCCGCTCAGGAGACCAAGCTGCAACCCAACTTGAGTTGGCGGACGGGAGCAGCGAAACTTTCGACCAGGTCGTACTGACCACCGCTCTTCCAATCGTCTCGAGAACCTGTCCACAATTGACGGCGCTCGAAATGGCCCAAATAAACCGCGTCAAGTATCTAGGAATTATTTGCGCTTCGCTACTCTTAAAGGAGCCGCTCTCTGAGTTCTACATAACTAACATCACGGACGACAGGGTGCCCTACACGGCGGTCATAGAGATGTCATCTCTTGTCGAACGCCAAAGTTTTGGCGGCCAATCGCTTGTATATTTGCCGAAGTACTTGGCGTCCAACGCTCCGGAATTCGATCTCACGGACAACCAGTTGCAAGGTCTTTTCATAGGGGCGCTTAGGCGAATGTATCCGCGCTTCAAAGAAGAAAATCTTCTATGTTTCCGGGTGTCACGCGTCAGGCACTTGTTGCCCGTTCAGACTCTAAACTACTCGAATCAATTGCCCAAAATGGTGACATCCATTCCGGGCGTCTATCTTGTTAATTCCTCTCAGATAGTAAATGGGACCTTAAACGTAAATGAGACGGTACAACTTGCCGAGCGAGCTGCGCAACAGTTCGCTGAGGCTGAACTTGGTGATGAATCTTTTCTAGAAAATGCCAATCGCGCGCTTAGTGAAGCCGATCGCCAGCCTCTCGCTGGATGTCGACAATAAGTGGTCCTACTTGAAGACTCACGGGGATCCAGGCTGGGAGAGTTTCCCATCCTACCTGGACATTCTAGTTCCGCGCGTCTTGGAGTTTCTGGCAAAGAGAAATCTAACGATTACCTTCTTCGTGGTTGGACAAGATGCCGCCCTGACGAAGAACAGCGCGGCCGTGCAGATGATCGCGGCTGCAGGACATGAGATCGGCAATCATTCGTTCTCTCACGAGCCTTGGCTGTCGCTGTACTCTCGTGAAGAGGTGGAGCGGGAAATCGTACTTGCCGAAGAGCAGATTACTCGGATCGCCGGCCAGCGCCCCGTCGGTTTCCGTGGACCGGGATTCAGTCTCTCGGAAGCGGCGCTTGAGGTGCTCAGAGATCGAGGATACCTATACGATGCTTCTACTCTTCCTACGTTCTTAGGACCCCTTGCCAGAGCGTACTATTTTCTTCATTCCCAGTTACGAGGAGAAGAATTGAACCGCCGGAAATCGCTGTTCGGGTCGATTCGAGATGGTTTTCGACCACTGAAACCATATAGATGGCAAACGAGAGACGGTTTGCTGGAAATACCGCTGACGACGATGCCGATAATTCGGTCTCCCATTCACTTAAGCTATCTGTTATATCTCAGTACCTTCAGCCGATCGCTGGCTCTAGGGTACTTTCAAGCCGCTCTGAGACTGTGCCGCTTGTGCGGGATATCCCCGTCACTACTGCTGCACCCGTTAGACTTCCTGGGCCGAGACGATGAGGTCGGCCTGGAATTTTTCCCGGCGATGTTGCTCACCCGCGAGCAAAAACTTCGCGTGCTAAGCGAAACGCTGGCAATGTACTGTAGTCAATTTCAAGTCGTAACTCTAAAGGAATACGCACTTAGTGTTACCGAGCATTACCCAACAAATGTCGTCGGGCACTATTTGACGGATTCTGTACTTCCTTTGGATGAATAACAGCTTATCGCCCTTCGTTGGGAATGTTTAACGGCGTGGGCCAGGATAGAGAGCCTGTTGTTTTTGCTAGCCGCTCAGACGAAGTGAAGGTAGAAGCGACGGCTGTCCGTTAGGGCTGCCGGAAGATGAGAACCTGCGTATTGTGGATGGAGGACAGCCCTAGGTTGCGAAACTCACTGGTAGGTCAATGCGCACTCGATCGGGTAAAGCCATTAACCGTTGGTCGGGCGTGTTATGTGGTCCTGCTGTTCCTGCTCACAGCCAGCGCTGTCTGCAGTGCTAAACAAGCTGAACTGCCTGCTGCCCAGACTCAGCAACTCGAGCCTTGTGGTCTGTTCTCCGATCTTCGTGTGCCGTCGCTTCTCGTGCCGGGATCGGAGCCAACAGCCATTCGGATCATGTCGAGCCGCTATCGCGACTTGCGACAAACAAAGGATGGTTACGATCGTACAGGGGTTGGCTTGGTCGCCTTCGACGGAACCACATTCATTCCAGCGGGTTTCAGTGACGATCCGGGGATGTACTACTACATTTTGCTCATTTCACGGGCCTTTCATTTGAGCCTCGCTCGCAGCATCTCCGCGTTTTTCGTGACGGTCCTTGTATTGTCGGCGGCCTTCGGATTCTCGGGGCTACTTCTTGTCCTGCGGGGCTGGCCGAGCAGGATCTTTGGTATCGCAACCCTCAGCGGATTGACCTTCGTTACATACCGTTTAGGGGACGTATACTTGTTCGAATTTGCGGTTCCCGTAGCTGTGATCCCGTGGATTGTGTGGCAAGTTTGGCAGCGTACCCATAATTGGCGTACGAACGTGCTGTTCGTCGTCGTAGGTGTTGTCATCGGTTTGGGCGCTACCGTACGCACTGTGGCCGGAGTTCCTGCATTGTTGTTTGTGCTTGTGCTTGTTGCGACGCAATTCAGGGTTGGAAATAATAGAAAGGTCATATCGACCTGCCTGTTATTAGCGGGAGTCCTTTGCCCAGTCGTGTATCTGCATCACGTGGAGAATGAACGCGACGCCTTCCTTTTAACTCGAACCACAATTCAGGCGGATGACCTCAACCGACATGCGTTTTGGCATTTTGCTTACATCGGCCTCGGATTTGTGAGTAATCCCTACGTGCCCGGCGGTGTGTGTGACGAAATTGGTAAAGCAAAGGTACGGGCGATCGCACCCGAAGTGCCTTATCTCTCTGGCCTCTATGACGGCCTCCTACGCCACGAGGTGCTCGCGATTGCGGTAGATCATCCGTCGTTCGTCTTTCTTACAATCGCTGCTAAATTGGGGGTCGTAGTAGTGATCATCGCGGTCTTCGGTAGTGTTGGACTAGTTGCCGTGCTTTTCCGTCCCGTCAGCAAAAGTGTTTGGGCGACCTTTTGGCCTGCTCTCCTGGCGTCCGGTCTACCTGTTGTAATGGTCGCGCCGTCTCCACAGTATCTGGTGAGCTTGATCACATTTGCATCCATGTGTAGCGTGTTTTGTTTTGATGAGGCTCTCCAACCAGTGCTGGCATACACGCCTAAGGCCTTCGAGCCGGAGCACACCAAGTACTTGACCTGGTGGAGTTCAGTCAAAGACGGTACGAGTGTTTAGGGCCTGCAGTTACTGAACACACCTTACGCGGCATGGAATTAACTGCCCGTAAAGGCAATCTCCTGGTGAGATCTAGCCTTGCGGGCCTGAACGCAGGTTTCTGCTTCCGAATTCTATGAGAAAGCCGACGACAGGCCGAGAGCTAGATTCGCGTTGGAGTGCCTGACTCTGGAGCGAACAAGATGAGTCTTTGGATCGATCTAGACAATTCTCCACACGTGCACTTTTTTGCTCCGATCATTCGGAACCTCGATCGGGAAGGAGTGAGATATTTCGTAACGGTTCGCTCGTTCTCGCAAACCGAAGAATTGGCGCGAAGCTACGGGCTGAATTTTGTGACGATTGGAACTCACCGTGCCCGTCATCATGTGGTGACTAGAGTTGGCGAGACTGCTGCGAGAGCCTGGCAATTGGGAACCTATGTGCGGACGCGAAAAGCGACCGCTGCGGTAAGTCACAATTCGCGGGCCCTTTTGCTGGCGTCCTATTTTTTGAAGATTCCCGCGATGACCCTTTATGACTACGAATTCGCATATTCCTCTTTCTCCAATAGGGTTTCGCAGAAGGTTGTTGTTCCGTCGGAAATTCCCACAGCAAGGCTAGTCGAGCAAGGTCTCCGGCTCGATAAGCTCATCACGTATCCGGGACTCAAGGAAGAAATGTACGTTTACGATTTCCAACCCAAAGAAGACATCCTGAGCGAGTTGGGTCTGGACCCAGAGCGGCAAATTATCACCCTGCGGCCACCTCAAACCTGGGCTCACTATCACAATCAGCGCTCGGAGGTCTTGCTCGACGCTTTGATCAGGCGGCTCCATCAGGAAAAGGATGCACAGGTGATGGTGCTCTGCCGCACGACGGAACAGGCGGAGGCGATGCGTAGCAAATACGGACTCGACTCACGACCCTTCCGAATTCTCAGCAAAGCCATCGATGGACTGAGTTTGATGTGGTACTCCGACGCTATCTTCAGCGGCGGAGGCACCATGGTTCGGGAAGCAGCCCTGCTCGGTTTGAATGCTTATAGCATCTTTGCCGGCAAGCTCGGAGCGGCGGACGCAGCGTTGGAACGGCAAGGCAAGCTCAAGATGATTCGGGAATTAGCGGAAATTGATCAGTTGCGGTTTGAGAAGAGAAGGGGATTCCCACAGCTCAAAGGATCGAGTGAGACTCGGGATTTCATCTGTGAACAAGTTGTCCGTTTTGCGAAACAGAATCAAAGACGGAAATGGGAAGATCTGATGATCAGTAAGCCGCAGGCACGTATCTCGCAACTCTAGAAAGAGCAAGACTAGACATGCACGCTCTCCACGTTGTTGGTGCCAGACCAAATTTCATGAAAGCCGCTCCTGTATTACGGGGATTGCAACAACTCGGCGTACGCCAAAGTCTAGTGCACACCGGCCAGCATTACGACGCCAATATGTCGGATGTTTTTTTTCAGCAGTTGGAGATTCCGGAGCCTGACGTCAACCTTGCAGTAGGCTCCGGTAGCCACGCTTGGCAGACTGCGCAGATCATGACGGGCTTCGAGGCCGTTGTCCTCGAGCGTAAACCAGACCTGGTGTTGGTCTACGGCGACGTCAACTCGACCGTGGCGGCAGCGCTGGTTTGCGCCAAGCTTCTCATACCTGTAGGCCATGTCGAAGCCGGTTTGCGCTCTTCGGACCGTTCGATGCCCGAAGAGATAAATCGTGTCGTGACGGATCAGCTGTCCCAGCTACTGTTTACACCATCGGAGGACGGCGATACGAACCTGCTTCGAGAAGGTATTTCGCAAGACCGCATCCACTTGGTCGGAAATGTGATGATCGATACCCTCATTCGACTGCTGCCGAGAGCATTCGAGTTGGAGAAGAATGGGCATCCACCGCGATATGCCCTGATGACATTGCACCGTCCGAGCAATGTCGACGATCCAGAAATGCTTCGCCGAATCTTAAATTCCATTCTTGCTGTGAACGGAGAGCTTCCTGTGATCTTTCCGGTCCACCCCAGAACGCGGCAAAGGATCTTGCAGTTCGGACTTTCTACGGGCGGAATTCAGTTGTGCGAGCCGATCTCATATCTTGAGTTCTTGGCTCTCCAGGCCCGGGCTACAGTCGTTCTCACGGACTCCGGTGGCATTCAGGAAGAGACGACGTACCTCGGGATACCTTGTCTGACGCTGCGGCCCAATACCGAACGCCCAATCACGATCGAGACTGGAACCAACGTCCTAATAGGCAGTGACATGGAAAAACTTCGTATGGAGCTAAGCAATATTTTAGCTGGACGAGCAAAAAAAGGCGCGATTCCCCAGTTGTGGGACGGTCACGCGGGAGATCGCATTGCTCGAATACTGCAAGAGAACTTTTCGTAGGATTCAACGAACAGCCCCGTTGCCCAGTTGTTTGGAGGCGTAAACATGAAACCATCGACGATTGGAAAATTGCTCCCTGCAATGACGTTGCTGTCTCTAGGTGTACTTCTGTTATGCACGGCGGATCTTCTCGCACAAGACAGGGTCGAAGAGATCAACCATCCCACTGCAGTCAACACACAGCCGTCTAACCCGGAAAAACTGAGCCAGATTGCACCTGTCGCTGACGTGCTAATCGGTGAAGGGGATTTGCTGCAAGTCAGTATTTACGGAGTGCCCGACTTCAATGAGCAGGTGCGCGTCAATAGCGCAGGTGAGATCACTTTACCCATGCTGGGCCAGGTTGAAGTGCGCGGCTTATCTCCCACTCGAGCCGGCAAACTAATCGGTAAGCTGCTCAAAGATGGCAACTTCTATAACAATCCGCAAGTCACCGTTCTTGAGAAAGAGTTGGCGACGCAAGGTATTTCCGTACTGGGTGAAGTCCAAAAGCCCGGTGTCTATCCGATTTTAGGGCCACGTAAGCTTTTCGATCTGATCTCCGCCGCCGGTGGAACCACGCCCAAGGCTGGCAGAGATATTACGGTAACACCTCGTAGTAATCCCCAGAAGCTGCAGACCGTCACTCTCTCGGATGATCCTCAGAAATCCTTGATGGCAAATATCGATGTGTATCCTGGGGATACGGTTGTGGTCTCGAAGGCCGGTGTGATCTATGTGGTTGGAGATGTGCGGTTGCCCGGAGGATTCGTCATCGACAGGGATAAAGATCTTACTGTACTGCAAGCCCTAGCGTTAGCTCAGGGAGCCACCACGTATGCGGATCTGAACCGCAGCAAGGTGATTCACAAGACGCCTAAGGGAGTGCAGGAGACGCCAATCTTGCTGAAAACGATTTTGTCAGGAAAGGCAGAAGATCCGAAGCTTCAAGCAGACGATATCTTGTTCATCCCTCACAATTCCACTAAAGAGGCAACTAGGAGGGGTGTGGATACCATACTCCAGACAGCGGCCGGAGTGGCCATCTATAGATTTTAGACTCACGCGTATCCCCGCTTCGCCGTTTGTCTAAGGCATCGCATGATTTCACTTTCTACTGCTGCTCATTTAATTTGTTGACCGCTTTTCAATTCAAAATGGAGATCAACATGAATCCGATTATAGCCCAGACACCTGCACCACCCGAACCCATCATTGTTAATGTTGAAAGAGGTACATTGCGGGTCGCCATCATTGGGTGTGGTTATTGGGGGCCCAATCATGTGCGCAATTTTAGTTCTGTGTCGGGTTCCAGAGTGGTTGCCGCTGCTGACCTTGACCAAACGCGTTTGAGTCGAATTGCTGACAATTTCCCACACGTCCAACTTCATCGCGATTACAAACAGGTGCTAGCTGATCCTGATATCGACGCGGTGGTCATCGCCACTCCGACAAGCACTCATTACTCGATCGTGCGTGAGGCGCTTCTTGCCGGTAAACACGTGCTGAGTGAGAAACCCCTTTGCGAACATAGCGAGCAAGGAAGGGAACTCGCCGATTTGGCCGACGAGCGCCAGCTCGTGCTCATGGTTGGACATGTCTTTCTTTTCAGCGCTGCCGTCGAAAAGCTGAAGCAATTGATCCAGTCCCAGGAACTCGGAAAAATCTATTACCTCTCTTCCACTCGCACAAACCTGGGCCCTATCCGAAAGGACGTGAACGCGGCATACGATTTGGCGGCGCACGACATCTCGATCTTGAATTGGCTGCTTGACGCGGAGCCAACCTCGATTTCCGCTACCGGGGCCTGCTGCCTCCGGGCCGGGATCGAGGATTTTGTGTTCATCACTTTGCGTTACCCGGGCAACGTGTACGCCGGAGTCCAAGCCAGTTGGCTCAACCCCAAGAAAGTGCGCAATCTCACGCTCGTAGGCAGCAAGAAAATGGTCACCTGGGATGACCTCGAACTGAACACTCCAATCGCGATCTACGATCGCGGGGCCGTGACCCAACAGGATTACAACAGCTTTGGAGAATTTCTCCATATTTCCATGTGGAATGGCGACGTGCGACTCCCTCGGGTAGAGATTGAGGAACCCCTGAAGGCGCAATCCCGAGAGTTCATCAGGGCGATCAAGCATGGGAGCCTCGACCGGTGCGGCGGCCGATTTGGTTTTGGTGTGGTCAAAGCACTGGAAGCTGTTCGGGAATCACTGCAAATGAACGGTGCCCCGGTACAGGTCCGGTAAGATTCGCAAGCCAGTCGGGGCGCAAACTCAGGTCGCGCTCCGGCTGAAATCAGACTCTAAAGCACGCGCAAGAAAATCCTACACTGTTCAGGAGCACTCGTGAATAAGCAGCCCGTGGTTCCATTTGTTGATCTCGTGGCGCAGTACCGTGCAATTGCATCAGAAATCGAAGTCGCAGTGAACGATGTTCTCTCCCGTTGTAACTTCGTTCTAGGTACGCAAGTCGAGGAATTCGAGAGAACCTTCGCCGAATTCGTGGTATGCCAACACGCGGTGGGGGTCAGCAGTGGACTCGATGCGCTGCGATTGGCTTTGGCCAGCTTGGGTATTGGCCTTGGAGATGAGGTCATTATTCCAGCAAATACCTATATCGCTACTGCGTTAGCTGTTACTGCTCAAGGCGCCCGGCCTGTACTCGTGGACTGTGACCCATCCACCTATACAATCGATGTCCACCGAATTGAGCGGGCCATTACCGCCAGGACACGAGCCATCATTCCCGTGCACCTCACCGGCCAATCGGCCGACATGGATCCTATCCTTGACCTGGCCGCGCAGTACGGCTTGCGCGTCGTCGAAGATGCTGCGCAGGCCCACGGTACACGCTACAAGGGGCGACCCTGTGGCGCCATGGGCGACGCAGGGTGCTTCAGTTTTTACCCCGGTAAGAACTTGGGAGCTTATGGTGATGCGGGACTGGTGACCACCAACGACAAGCTACTGGCCGACCGGCTCCGCCGTCTGCGCAACTATGGTCAACAACAAAAATACGAGCATACAGAAAAGGGACTCAACGCTAGGCTGGACACCATTCAGGCCGCGATTCTCAACGTAAAGCTGAAGTATTTGGCTGGATGGAACGAAGCGCGGGCTCGTCATGCTGCTTCCTACGCGAGCCGTCTGGAGGGCTTGCCGGGGCTTCGTCTTCAGAGTTGCTCGCCCGCTTCTACACACATCTTTCACCTTTTCATCGTCGAATCGGACCGCCGAAACGGTTTGCAGAGATATTTGGAGGATTCGGGGATTCAGACCGGCATCCACTATCCCAAGCCCATTCATCTCCAGACAGCCTACAAAGATCTCGGCCACACGTTGGGAGATTTTCCGGAGACTGAAAGATTGGCTGAGCAGATGTTGTCCCTTCCCATGTTTCCGGAACTCACCGAACAGCAGATCGAATTAGTTTCCGATGCGGTGGCTTCTTTCCTCGTAGAGGGGCGCAAGGTCAAAGCAGCGTCGGCCACTGCCTAATTCGCGGCCCATTTTTGAATCGTGTCGAGTAACGTGCAGTGAACGACAACAATTCCTAGCGGCGGTCCCCCGCAAAAATCATCGACGAGAAAGGGTAAGGGCATGAATATCTTGGGAATAAGCGGTGGGATTAGGCAGGGCAATCAAGACGGGGCGGCAGCCGTCATTCGCGACAACATGATTGTTGCTTCTGCGGAAGAGGAGCGCTTTACAAGGATCAAGCATTCACCGGGGGTGTTGCCGGAGAACGCCATTCGTTTTTGTTTGAAAGAAGCTGGAATATCCATCGTAGATGTGGACCAGGTCACGTTTCCGGGTGCGACCTATCAGAATTTTGAGGAAATTCTCGAAGATTTCTTCAAATTCCGGTTCAACCATTCTCCTCACATCCAGCTCATTGATCATCATCATGCCCACGCCGCAAGTGCGTTCTACGTTTCTGGCTTCGACGAAGCCATGATCCTCACCATGGACCTTTCCGGCGACAACAAGTCGACAACCATGTCGTATGGCCACGACAACAAGATCGAGAGGATCAGGGAGTTTCTGAAGCCGAACTCTTTGGGTCTCTTCTATTCTTGCATCACAGAGTATCTTGGCTTTCAGTACGATACCGACGAATACAAAGTGATGGGCCTGTCTTCGTACGGAAAGCCCGAATACGACATGTCGTGGTTCGTTCGTCAAGATGCAGAAAACGGTGACTACTCGTTTGATCCCTCCTACGTCATGCAAGGCATCAAGCCGGGAGCTTCTCACCCTTCCAAGCAATTGAAACTTGGGAGTGACGTACTTTGGCAAAAACTGGGTCACCCCCGCCGCCGCGGCGAGCCAATCACGGATCATCACGCCAATGTAGCTGCTAGCGCTCAGCGACACCTCGAAAACATTGCCATCAATCTGGTCACCTGGCTGCACCAAAAGACCGGTTGTCGCAAATTGTGTTTGGCCGGCGGAGTCGCCCTGAATTGCGTGATGAATCAAAAATTGAGAGCCCTTCCGTTTATCGACGAAATCTACATCCAACCTGCAGCAAGTGACGCGGGCCTGGCCATCGGCGGTGCTGTGACGGCAGCCGTCGACGCTGGATACCGCTTCCCGAAAATGAGGCACGCGTTCTTAGGGCCTTCCTTCAGCGACGATGAAATCGAGAAGTCCCTCAACACATTCGGTGTGCGATACACGAAAGTCGAGGATATTGCTAAGACCACCGCGCAGAAAGTGGCGGAGGGCAAAATCGTCGGCTGGTTCCAGGGCAAGATGGAGTTGGGGCCTCGAGCATTAGGAGCGCGGTCGATCATCGCCGACCCTCGTGATGCCTCAATGAAAGACAAGGTGAACGAGCTCGTGAAGTTTCGCGAGGAGTTCCGGCCCTTCGCGCCCTCGATCCTTGCGGAACGGGTCAGGGATTTCTTCGAGGATGGCGGCGACGATCCGTTTATGGTGATTACCTGCGACACAAAGGAGGAAAAGAAAGGTGTCATTCCAGCCGTCGTTCATGTGGACGGCACTGCCAGGACGCAAACCGTCGAGAAGCCCACGAACTGTCTCTACTACCGAATGATCAGCGAATTTTGCAAACTGACCGACGTTCCGGTTGTCCTGAATACTAGCTTTAACATCAAGGGCCAGCCGGTCGTACTCAACCCCCAACAGGCCATTTCAACCTTCTTCGGTACAGGCATGAATTGCGTTGCCATCGGCAGCTTCCTCGTAGAAAAATCATAGAACTCTTTGTCTTGAATATCGCGAACCTACCACTTCGTGCCCATGATCGATCTCTTCTTTGAATTTCAATTCAAAGTCAGTCCGGCAGCGCATGAACCCGCCATGCGCTTATCACCTGCAGCTTTAAGTCATTTGAGAGAAGGGGGTTAGCTGTGAATACTATTATCCGCACGAAAGCGGCTGGGGACCGCGCTACCGGCTTCGATCATCAGGTACATCAAGGAAAGTCTCGGAATCTACTCTCTTGTTGGGCCATTCCGTTGTCAATGCTTTTGTCTCTCACATTTCTGAGTCCCAGCGCTATCCACGCGCAGACGCTGGCGACGATAATCACGCCTGCCAACGGCGCGACTAATGTCAATCCAAACACCGCCTTTACTTGGAACCAGGTTTCTGACGCTCAGGCTTATTACATCTGGATCGGATCTCAAAAGGAAATGAGCGACGTCTGGAACTCTCATTCCATCAGTGCCAGCCTGAATTCCATTACTCCGCCGGCCAACACTCTGAAGAACAACACGCTGTACTACCTGCGGGTGTGGACGGAGATCAACGGTGTCTTCACAGGCCACTACGTCGACACCACCTTCACCACCGGCACCGCGCCGGCTACCCTGGCCACCATTATTACGCCCGCTAACGGCGCGACCAATGTCAGCCCCACCGCCGCTTTCACCTGGAACCAGGTGTCTGACGCCCAGGGTTACTACCTCTGGATTGGTTCTCAAAAGGGTTTGTCCGATGTGTGGAACTCTGGCAGCCTCAGTGTGAGCCTCAGCACCATCACTCCACCTGTGGGTAAGCTGCAGGGCGATACTTCCTATTTCCTTCGGATGTGGACTGAGATCAGCGGCAGTTGGAGCAACCACTATGTCGACACAACGTTTAGCACTTCTGCCGGCACTGCCCAGCTAATTTATCCCGCCAATGGCGCGACCAATATTGATCCGTGGAACCCTTTCAGTTGGACCAGCGTGGCCGGAGCCACCTATTCGATCAACATCGGCTCCACGGCCGGCGGGTCGGACATTTACAGCAGCGGCCAGCTTAGCGTCACGTCGATGCAGATTCCCGGCCTCAAGCAAAACACCACTTACTTTGCCACCCTATTTACCAACACAAGTCAGGGCTCAACGTCAGTGGGCACAAGCTTTACAACAGGCCTCGGACAAGCGCATTTGATCAATCCTCCCAACGGGTCCACCGGCATTGATCCCTTCCAGCCTTTTGCCTGGAACTCGGTGCCGGGTGCACAGTGGTACTACATTTATGTGGGAGACCAGCCGGGCGTCACCGATGTTTACAACAGCGGCCAGTTAGCCACATCGATTACCAGCCGCTTGGTCCCAGGCTTGCTCGGCGCGCAGACCTACTATGTAAAGATGTGGACCTTCATCAACAACACCTGGTTCTCCAACACGACTTCTTTCTCAACGGCACCCCAGCCTCTCCCATCCAGTGCCTCGAGCTTCCGCAGTACCGTGCAGCAGCAAACCGGAGCAGTGCGTTTGATGACCCAGGGCGTAACCAATACACCTATCCCTGGCACACTTTTGGCTACGGTCGTCGCTCAGGACGGACGGACCACCGCTTTCTGTACAGAGTATGCCTACACTCTTGCGGAGGAATTGATCGGTCAACGAATCTCTATCCGCGTGCGTAGCATGACCTTCGATGGCACTCCCTTTGAATCCCACGTCACCACCGAATATTGGGACCCGTTTCTGAGTGAGTGGATCACCGCCGATCCCACTTTTGGAATCGTGTATTGGGATAATTCGACAGGAGCCGGTTTGTCCGTGAGCCAAATCGAAGCAGACGTGGTGGCTCAGAATTGGTCAGCAATCACACCATACATCCTGTATGTCACCAACAATGGGGAGATCTATTCTCACAACTACTACATGGACCCGATCCTGAATTATCTGAATCCTGAGGGGCCGGGCGTCATCGTCGCTTCCGTCCCCGTTCCTAACAATCCTGCGCCTTATATGTCCACACAGACGTCAACTGGGACGGCGGGTAACTGGCTTTTCAGCTTCCAAAATTCTACCGACACGGTTACCATCTCCGATCCCGTTAAAGGCACCATCACACTGGGACCCAACGCCAAGACCATGTATTCCCAAGCGGTTAACCTGAATACCGGCTGGAAGATCACCGCCGAGCCTGGTGGAATGCAAATCCTACAGATGAATCGCTACTTGTATTTTTGAGATCTCCCGTTAGCTTTTTCCGGCTCGCGGCGGCCGCCAGCTTGCTGTCGTTTTCTGAAAACGAACCATGAAAATTGAATACATCTGCCACGCCTGTCTCTTCGTTGACACAGGCGACATAAAGATCGTCACCGATCCTTGGTTCACTGGTTCGGCTTACGCCGATCAATGGCATCTCTTTCCCAAACCAGTCAATACCGATGTCCTGCGGCAAAGCCAGGTTGTGCTGCTTTCCCATGGACATGAGGACCACTTTCACGAACGCAGCCTGCGCGCCCTGCCAAAGACAGCGAAAGTGTTTTATCCCTATGGGTGGTACGGCGGCGCCACACAATTTCTGCGCGACCTTGGTTATCACAACGTAGTGGAGGCCATCCCGCAGAAAAAATACCAACTCACGGCCGATACTGCGATCACCTATATCGTCAACGGAATGGACAGTATCATCGTCATCGAGAACAACGGGAAAGTGTTCGTCAATATTAACGACGCCCTCCACTCTTACCCGCCCAAAATCATCAGCCTATTTGTCAACACCATTAAGGATCAGTGGCCGCGCCTCGACTACATCTTTTGTGGGTTTGGAGGCGCGAGCTATTTCCCGAACACCATCCATTGCCCGGGCAAAAACGACCTCGAAATCGGTGAGGCCCGTGAGCAATTGTTCGCACACAATTTCTGCAACATCGTCCACGAATTGCAGCCCAAGCTGGCCGTGCCTTTCGCAGCGGATTTTGTCCTGCTCAATTCCGAACAACGATGGATCAACAAGGTCCGCTTTTCCCGCACTTTGCTGCCGCAATACTACAGACAGCTGTTTGGCACTAACGGCGGCGCTCCTCGCATCCAGGTTATGTATTCGAAAGATGTTCTAGCAGATGGCGAGTTTCAGCAGCGCTCTCCATATTGGGACATCGTCGCAAATACCGATATCGACCATATGATCGAAGAGCAGTACGTTCAGGAAATAGCCGGGATGACCAAGGCCAACGCCATTCCCGAAGAGAAACTCGCCGGATTGGATCGTGCTGTCCTGGAAAATATCCGCTGTCGTGCCAGTCTCTTCAGCAATTCCGTGCTCTCCGGGTTGGCCTTCACCATTAACGTCACGGACATTGCGGCCAAGCCTTACTTCAACGTCCGCTTCCACAACGATAGCCCGACTGTTCACCGCGATTCACAGCGCAGTCCCGAGTCGATCCTCGAGATTGCAACATCCAGCCGTTTGCTGCTCTACTCGCTCGCCAGCGATTGGGGCGGCGATGCAATTACCATCGGATATGGCTGCGACATCCAAGTCTTCGATCCTGAGACCATAAAATCCGGCCTCGACACCGTTTGTGTCCGCTTGCTGACCCGCCAACCGCAGGCCAGCCGTCACTGGCGCGTCGAGCCTATTCGTGTCGCCAAGCACCTTCTCACCAGCCCCACAACGCGAACCTGGGTGATGAAGTCTTTCCTGGGTCGTTCCCGCGACTACAGCGACAAAAAAACCAACGATATGACGCGGGAGTGGCTGTTTCGAACGAAATGTGAAGTTTGTCGCGCCTGCGACATCCCTCTCTTAGACCGAAGCTTCGCCAGCCGCCTGTAATTTCTCTCACTCAGGAATTGAAGGAGCTTCAGCTTCAAAACACTCCAGCCAACCATGAAGATCGAATATATCTGTCACGCTTGCTTGTTCATCGATACCGGCGATCTGAAGATTGCCACGGATCCCTGGTTTCAAGGTCCGGCTTATTGCGGCCAGTGGAACGTATTTCCCAAGCCCGTCAACACCGCGATTTTGGATGACAGCGACGTGGTTCTTTACTCCCATGGACATGAAGACCACTTTCACCCGCCCAGCCTCGAGAAGCTCCCGAAAACAGCGCGAGTTTTTTATCCCTACACATGGTATGGAGGCATTGAGCCTTATTTAAGGGAGCTCGGGTTTCGAGACGTAACCGAGGCGCCGACGGATAAGACTTTCCGCCTGACGCCAAAAACGTCCGTAACCTACGTTGTCAACAATCTCGACAGCATTGTGGTGATTGAGTCCGACGGAACTGTCTTTGTAAATGTCAACGATGCCCTGCATTCGTATCCTCCTCGGGTTGTGGACGTCTTCGTTGAACACATTCTGCGAAAATGGCCGCGGATTGACACTGTATTCTGCGGTTTCGGCGGCGCGAGCTATTTCCCGAACACCATTCATTGCGCCGGTAAAAACGATTTCGAGATCGCGGAGACCAGAGAGCAGATGTTTGCTCATGCCTTCTGTCGCATCGTGCACGGTTTAAAGCCAAAGGTCGCTGTGCCTTTTGCGGCCGATTTTGTCCTGCTCCGCGAGAATCAGCAGTGGATCAATGAGCGCCGCTTCCCGCGGTCTCGTATTCCCGACTACTACCGCGAGTGCTTTGGGAGCGCTTCCGATAGCCCGAGCATTCAAGTCATGCATCCGGGCGACGTTCTTGTGGACAACGAGCTTATGGCGCGCTCTCCTTACCGGTCCCGGTTGTCTCCAGGCGGCCCTGGCCCGCTGATCGACGAACAATACGGCAACGAAATAGCGTCTCTCAAAGAAGAGAAATGGATCGCTGAGGTCGAAGTGCAAGCGATCGAGCAGGATCTGCTGCAAAACCTCAAGCTTCGCATGGGGCTCATTGAGCCGAAGGTGCTCAATGAGATCGAATTCGCGCTGAAACTCTCGGACGTTCGTGAGAATCGCTACTTCAACATCAACATGAAATCAGCCGAACCAACCGTTCAGCGAGCCGCAGCGCCAAGTCCCGCGTCGATTCTGGAGATCGAAACGCGCAGCGACATTCTGCGCTGTTCGTTTGCAAGCGATTGGGGAGGAGACGCGGTCACCATCGGATATGGTTGCGAAATCCAGATTCTTCGCAAAGAAATCATCGAATCCAACCTAGATGTTGTCTGCGTCCAGCTATTGACTCGTATTCCAATCGCCAGTCGCCATTGGCGGAAAGAACCTTTACGGATGGCCCGCCACGTTTTGTCCAGCACCATTAATCGTGGTTGGGCGGCACAGGCCGCATGGAATCGCCTCAGGGGCATGCCCGCCAGGACCAACGACCACAACGACAAAATGCGCGCATGGCTCTTTCGTACAAAATGCGAAGTCTGTCGAGCCTGCGACCTGCCCATGCTCGACGAAAAATTCGCCCAGACACTGTAGTCGTCCCCGACCTCCCAATGAGATCGTTAACCCAAATTCTCACGCAGGAATCTCCCATACTGCTTGCTCGAGAAGCAGTCTGGCGAACCCGCAAAAAATGGGCGAAGAAAAAGATGCTGGCCCAGCTCGACGGCCAGCCGGATCCAATGACCTTCCGGGCCGTACCTTACTATCGGCCGGATCCTGCGGCTTTTCAGGAAACAACACGAGAGTTCATCACCCGTTTCGCGGACGAGATCTGTGCGGGGAGATATCCCTTCTTGGGATACGGCACGCGCGACTTAGGTCTGCGCCCGGCCTGGAATATAGATTTCGTTTGCGGACTGGACTGGCCTGCCATCCCTCTCGAGAATCGCGACTGTATGCGTTTTGACGGGTCCGATGTCAAGGTGCCGTACGAACTCTCGCGACTTCAGTTTCTGCCTGTCCTTGGCAAGGCCTTCGTCCTGACTGGAAGAGATTGCTATCGCGAAAGAGCTAAGCAGCTGCTTTCTTGGTGGATAGAAGACAATCCTGTCGGCATCGGGGTGAATTGGTCGCTGGCCATGGAGGCGGCCCTCCGCGGAATGAGCATTTGCTTCCTGCTAGGCCTCCTGGCGCCGTTCCGCTCGACCGAAAAGACCTGGCTCGCGGTTGTTACCCAAAGCCTCTGGCAACACTTGGTCTATGTCGAGGCCCACATCGAGTTCTCTCATCTGATCAGCAGTAACCACTACCTGGGCAACATTGTCGGCCTGTACTGCTTGGCTTCTTTTCTCGATGGTCCGCGTATGCCGGCGAAGCGCCACCTGTATCGGCGGCGAATCGAGGCGGAGTTGGCCCGTCAAGTCTACGAGGACGGCGGCGACTACGAAGGTTCGACCGGGTATCACGTGCTCGTGACTCAGATGTTTACCACTGTCCTGCTTCTGATGCGGGCAAACGGCGATGCGCCGCCCTATTTGCCGAAACATCTGGTTCACCCACCGGTATCAACGCAAAATCCACGCGTCGCGCGTCCCCTTTTTTTCGAAAAGGTGCGGCGCATGCATCATCACCTGGCTGCCTTAGCTAGTCCTTCAGGCCAGGTCCCTCATGTTGGCGATTGCGACGACGGCCGTACCGAACTACTGCTCGATGACCTACAACAAATGCTGGACGTGCCCGTGCTCAAGCGAAATGCGCTGCACGTGTCGAATCTGCTGGGTCTGGGAAAGAGCCTCTTTGATGAAGGCACAGGTTCCACCGGAGACGCGAAATGGTACGGGTTCGATGAAAGCGCTAAGCCACTTCCTGCGGTGACGACGCCTAAAGTCGAAGTCTTTCCTCAATCCGGCGTCGCGGTGGCCAGAAGTGGCCCTGCTGAGATCTTTTTCTTTGCCGTTCGCAACGGGATTCATGGAAAGGGAAGCCACAACCACAACGACAAGCTGAGTGTGATTCTCCGCCTGGAAGGACAAGAAGTTCTGTGCGATTCCGGAACCGGCAGCTATACCCGCGAAATTGCTTTCCGCAATCGCTTTCGCGTAACCCGGGCGCACAACACCGTGATGGTGGACGGCCAGGAGCAATGCGCGATCGACTTCACTCGGGCTGGATTGTTCCGCTTAGGGACCGAAGCTACCGTTAGCCGCATTAAACAGGTAAACAAGGACAACGGTACGTCGTTGCAAGCATCTCATTCCGGCTATTCCGCTTTAGGCGTGACCCATTCCCGGACCGTTTCCTTGCGCGACGACGAAGCCAAGGCCTGCCTCGAAGATCATTTTGCCGGCACTGGCAGCCACAAAGTGGAGCTCAATTTTCAACTCGCGCCGCCCTGGCGTCTCACCCGAGTCACCTACGCGGAATCTGGCGTTCGTTGTTTGCTCGAGGGGCCGCGTCAACTGGAGATCTTCGTCGGCGCTCCATGCACCGTTCAAATGCGGCAGTGTGAAACCGAGATCAGCACGACCTACGGCGCAACCACACCGGCTTCCCGGATTACGTTTAGCTGCCAACTTAACTTGCCGGCATCAATCACGACCGCAATCTCCTGGGCCAGTTGATATGAACCCGAACGAATCGCCACCAATGAACCAACCGCCGACAACCGGTTTCGGAATCTCAGGGCAAACGATTATCTGTTTTGCCGGAGAAGATTGGTGGTACCACCATCCTCATTCGAAGAACCACATCCTCAAGCGTCTGGCTCGGCAAAACAAAGTCTTGTTCGTGAACTCGCTCACCATGGGTTTGCCTTCTTTTTCCAATCCTGACTTCTTTCTCAAGATCCGGCGCAAGCTTCGAAGCTACATGCGCTGGCTTCGCAAAGTGCCCGAGGGGCTCTATGTAATGACGCCAGTGTCCTTTCCCCTATACGGATCCAGTTTCGGCCGAGCCCTCAACCGCTGGTTGTTGCTGATCCAGCTGCGCCTCGTGGCGCTTTTCTGGGGTTTTCGAAAACCGATAGTCTGGGTCGCTATCCCATCCGCAGCCGATATCGTGAAGGCCCTCAAGCCTCAAGTCTTGCTCTATCAAGTCTCCGACAAGTACGAAGCGAACGAAGACAGCGCGCTGTCCAGCGACGTTATCCGCACTTGGGATCAACAATTGAAGCAGCAAGCCGCCGTGGTTATGTACTCAGGTCGCAAACTGTTTCAGGAATCGGACAGTCCGCGCAGGTATTTCCTGGAACAAGCAGTGGACTTTGACCACTTCGCGAGCGAAGCCGGCCAACCCGCCTCCGAGATCGCTAATATTCCCCGGCCCATCCTCGGATACTTTGGCTACATGGACTACGTGATGGATGTCGAGTTGATGGAAGAAGTGGCCCGGAGGCGTCCGGAGTGGCATTGGCTGCTGATCGGCGGAAAATCCAACCTCGTTCAATTCAACTCGCCCAATTTTCACTACATCGGTCCCAAGCCCTACGCCGATTTGCCCAAGTATCTGCGTCACATTGACGTGTGTGTCCTCCCTTGGAGCCAAAAAAATACTTTCACCAGCTACGGAAGCGCCATCAAGGTGCGCGAATATCTCGCGACAGGCAAGCCTGTGGTCATCTCGCCGCTTTACGAGTACCTGGAAACTCCCGGTGTGCACATTTATCGAAGCACCGACGAGTTCATCTCAGCCGTCGAACATAGTTTGCGCAACGACACACAGACCGACCGTGCCTTTCGCCAATCGGTGGTCCGCAATTGCACTTGGGATGTTCGTGCGCGGGAAGTCGGTGAGCTGATTAAAAAACTCTTGGTCTCCGGCCCGCACGACGCGCGCGCGACACAACCTCGGCCAGCGGCAAACGCCGAACAAGAATTTGCACCCAACACCCTGCCGTAACAGCGGGTTTGAGGACATTAGCGGTTGCATTGAAGTCGGTTGGCAGAAAAATATTCACAGCAAATTCACTTCCTGGATATCGCCAAACATGCAAACGCCTGCTATCTTGCCAAGACATAAGGTCGGTTTACAGACTGGCGCAGTCATGGCGTTCGCGCTCCACAAAGCCGCAGACAAAAGCGTGGGTGGTCGTATCTACGTCGCGCACGTACCATACTGCAACGCTCGCGATCTGCAATGGCGCTTCCTCAGTGGCTCGGTATCGAATATCCAATTCGTGCTCGCAGATGGCAACGTTGGTCCGCAGTTTCGCGCTCTCGTTGTTGAACCGGCTCAGATTGCCGTTTGCCCATAGAACCCTGGTGATCGTTTTGACGCGGTTGGCCCTTGTCCCCCAGCCAACCGTTTGACAGGAAGGCGCACGATGGTTGTCCTCTCGTCTTCGGTTCCTCCCCAGCTGCGAACAACAGTGGCGAGCAACTCTAGCAAACCGCGCTTCATTAGAACTCTGCGACTCAAGTTTCCGAACAACCCTCTCCTTTTGTGTAGCCGCGTGCTGCTGCTTGTTCTGGCCGTCGCAATGGTCTTCGCTGTCTCGCCGGGCTACGCGCAGGACCCCTCTGTCGTTGGCCAGTGGTCGCCGCTAGCCAATTGGCCTTTCATCAACACGCATTCTCTGGTGCTCCCCAGCGGGAAGGTTCTCTGGTGGCCGTCTTGGGCTGATGGGGATAACCCCATGCTATATGATCCGATCGCCAACACCAACACCGCGTTGCCGCAAGCGGGCTACAACATCTTTTGCGCTGGCCTTACCCTCATGCCCAATGGACAGGTCCTCATTACCGGCGGTGATGCGTCCACGGATGTGGGGCCACCCAATGCCGTGGTCTTCGATCCGAGTAGTTCCACCTGGACGCAGACTCCCGAAATGAATGCGGGCCGTTGGTATCCCACGAACACAGTTCTTCCCAACGGTAACATTCTCGTTACCGCCGGCGAGATTAGTCCCAGCCTTGGAAACGACACGATGCCCCAGATTTGGCAACCCTCTTCCGGGTCCTGGCTCAACTTGTCTTCCGCCCTGCTTTCGATGGTCACTTATCCTGAACTATATGTCGCACCAAATGGAACGGTATTTTTCGCCGGTTCCTCGCAAATCACGCGGTTCTTGGATCCTAACGGTGTCGGCGGCTGGACCACCGGGCCTTCCAGCAATTTCGGCGGCCGCGATTACGGTCCCTCGGTGATGTTCCAGCCCGGTCAGATTATGCTCACTGGCGGCGGCATGCCTCCAACCCCCACCACCGAAGTGATCAACCTCAACAATTCCGTTCCGGTTTGGACGTACGGCGCGTCCATGAATTTCCCGCGACGTCAACACAACGCAAACCTGCTTCCCGACGGCACCGTCCTGGTTACTGGCGGCAGCAGCGGCCCCACGTTCGACGACGCCACTCATCCTGTGTACCCAGCCGAACTCTGGAATCCTGCCACCAATACCTGGACGGTTTTGGCCAGCATTTCTGTTTATCGAGGCTACCATTCCATCGCAATTTTGCTGCCGGACGGCCGGGTCCTTTCCGCCGGTGGCAGTCTTGCTTCGGCTGAGATTTTCTCCCCACCTTACTTGTTTAAGGGTGCTCGGCCAACCATCGCTTCGTCGCCCGCGACTGCCAACGTGGGCCAGACGATTTTCGTCAGCACACCCGATGCGGCCAGCATCAATATGGTGAGCCTGATTCGCCCTGGCGCCACCACCCACACCTTCAATGAAAACCAAGGTGTCGCTTTCCCTACTTTCACGCAAGCCAGTGGCGGACTGAACGTCACCCTGCCTTCCAACGGTAATCTGCTGCCTCCAGGCTACTACATGCTCTTCTTGGTCAACAGCAACGGCGTACCTTCGGTCGCCAGTTTCATCAACATCAGCAATCCCAATCCTTCCGCTCTGCCGAACCTGTCTCTCTCGAAGTCCTTTCTACCATTCGCCACACCTCAGGCCCCGGGAACAACCAGTGGCGCGCTCTCGATCGTCGCTACGAACCTGGGCACCTCAACCATCACCTTTAGCGGTATGTCGGTCAACGGACCCGACTTCGGAGTTTCGAGCACTAACTGCACCGGTCTTGCTGCAGGCGCGAACTGCAAGATCAATATCGTTTTTCATCCCACCAAGTCCGGCGCCTTCAGTGAAGTTCTGACGGTCAACGATTCGGACAACAGCAGTCCTCAACTCGTTCAGCTGGTGGGTAGTTCAGGCGCTTTGCAGTTTTCGGCAACCAGTCTCAACCTGGGCGCGGTCACTGTCGGGACTCAGGGTACTACCCCGGCGAGCCTAACCCTTACCAACACCGGCTCGTCTGCGATTTCACTGAACAGCTACACTTTCTCTCAGCCGGACTATTTCCTGGATTCTTCCTCGACCTGCGGGAGCAGTCTGGCTGGCTCATCCAATTGCGTTTTGGAAATTGATTTCAAGCCGACCACAACTGGAACGCGCGCGGGAACCCTGGTGGTGACCGACTCGGATACCTCCAGTCCCACCACCATCAACTTAACCGGCGTTGGACAAGCTGCCTCGAATCACTTGGCGCTGTCGGCGACCACCTTCAATTTGGGCACGGTGACGGTGGGCACGACCGGAAGCTCAAAGGCGACCCTTACTCTGACCAACAACGGTACTACCGCCATCACCTTCAACAGCCTGGCCTACTCCGACTCCGAGTACTTTGAAGATGCCAGTTCCACCTGCGGGAGCTCCCTGGCGGGCTCAAGTAGTTGCATTATCTATACGGACTTTAAGCCGACTACGACAGGCACACGTTCCGCAACGTTAACCATCACCGATTCCGATCCCAGCAGCCCCTCCACCATCACCCTCACGGGTGTTGGCAAGGCTGCTCCAAGTTTGCAACTGTCGGCGACCACCTTCAATCTCGGCACTGTGACCGTCGGGACCACCGGTAGTACCAAAGCCACTCTCACCTTGACCAACAACGGCACCACGACCATCACCATCAATAGCTTGGTGTATTCTGACTCCGAATACTTCGAAGATGCCAGCTCGACGTGCGGAAGCTCGCTGGCTGCATCCACCAGTTGCATTATTTATACGGACTTCAAGCCAACCACGACCGGCACGCGTCCCGCAACGTTAACGATCACCGATTCCGATCCCAGCAGCCCCTCCACCATCACCCTCACCGGTGTTGGCAAGGCTGCGGCAACGTTGCAACTGTCGGCGACTAGCTTCAATCTCGGCACTGTGACCGTCGGGACCACCGGCAGTGCCAAAGCCACGCTCACCCTGACCAACAACAGCACCACGGCCATCACCTTCAACAGCTTGGTCTACTCCGACTCCGAGTACTTTGAAGATGCTAGCTCGACTTGTGGAAGCTCGTTGGCAGGATCGAGTAGCTGCATTATTTATACTGACTTCAAGCCAACCATGACAGGCACGCGTCCCGCAACGTTAACGATCACCGATTCCGATCCCAGCAGCCCCTCCACCATCACCCTCACCGGTGTTGGCAAGGCTGCGGCAACGTTGCAACTGTCGGCGACTAGCTTCAATCTTGGCAGAGTGACGGTCGGAACGACGGGAAGCTCGAAAGCGACCCTCACGCTCACCAACAATGGCGCCACCGCGATCACCATCAACAGCTTGGTCTATTCCGATCCCGAGTACCACGAGGACGCCAGTTCCACTTGTGGAAGTTCGCTGGCTGGATCTAGCAGCTGCATCATTTACACGGATTTCAGCCCCACCGCCTCCGGCACGCGTCCGGCAACCTTAACGATCACCGACTCCGATCCCAGCAGCCCCTCTACCATTACTCTTACGGGCCAGGGTAAGGGACTCACGCTCTCGGCGACCAGCTTCAACCTGGGCACCGTGCACGTCGGGACCACCGGGACCACGAAAGCCAAGCTGACGCTCACCAACGTCGGCACTGCCGCGATTACCTTCACTAGTCTGGCTTTCTCCGATTCCGAGTATGCTGAAGACTCCGCCTCGACTTGTGGCAGCTCCCTCGGTACATCGAGTAGCTGCATCATCTATATAGACTTCACTCCAAACACCACTGGTACCCGTCCAGGCACGCTGGTGATCACCGATTCCGATCCTAGCAGCCCATCCACCATCACGCTCACAGGTACAGGCGAGTGACAAAACTTCACCATCTTTTGTCCTTGCAGTCGCGCAGGACTTTGGAAAGGAGCTCGGTCATGAATAAGGTCTCGATTCTTTCGGCGCTGATTACCGTGAGTCTGCTGTCCGCCCTGGCCTACGCTGCTGAAACCTCCACGACCTATTCGTTCAGGGACCTTGGCGCCTTGCCGGGTGGAAGTGCCGTGGGCCGCCATGTTTCCAACCTCAATGATCAGGTTGTGGGCAGCTCCGGGGTCCCACATGGCGCCCACACGCGCGCGTTTGTCTGGACGCCCGCGCAAGGCATGACCGACTTGGGTGTCTTCGCTGGCGGAGACTACAGCGAGGCCTTCTCGGCCAACGACCGCGGTGACGTCGTCGGCGACTCCAATAATTCTGTCTCCCTCCGCGCCTTTGTGTGGAACGAAAAGAGCGGTATGCGCGACCTCGGTGCTCTTCCGGGAGACAGTGGCAGTCGCGCCTACGCTATCAACAACTCCGGTCAAATCGTTGGCTATTCCAGCGGACCCAACGGACTGCGCGCCGTACTGTGGTCGAAAGACTTGAAGATTCAGTCCCTGGGCACTCTCCCCGGTGGAGATTACAGCGAGGCTCGCGCGATCAATAACGCTGGCGAAGTGGTTGGAGTTTCCACCAGCTCGTCCGGCAAGCGCGCCTTCCTTTGGACCCAGCAGGATGGCATGGCGGACCTTGGCGTACTTTCCGGCGACACCGCCAGCGAAGCGTTGCACATTACGGACAACGGTTTCGTGGTCGGCTCATCGCGCGCTCTCGGTACCACTCGCGCATTTCTATGGACGAAAGACGCCGGCATCCAAAACGTGGAGTCGCTTCCCAACAGCAACTATGCCGAGGCCCTCGACGTGAACAGTCTCGGCGTAGTCGTCGGCGCTTCCCAGACGCCGCTCGGCGGGCGCGCCTACATTTGGAGCAAGACCTCCGGCCCGCGCGATGTGAATGATCTGCTCCCGCCGAATTCCTCCATAATTCTCGTCGCCGCTCTCGGCATTAACGAAAACGGCAAAATCGTGGCCATCGGCACGAGGCATCAGGGCCGCTCCATGTCCACTCTGATGCATACGGACGACGAAGCTCACTCTGGTGCTCTTCACGTTTACCCGCTGACCCCCGAGAACTTGCGCTGAGGAACACGCGCCAAGCAATCGCTAACTTTTGTACCAGCTGCCGTCGCTACTTTCAATAAGCTTCGCAGATGCGCCTAGCGAGATTCTGCCTAAAGTGGTAAATCCCGAAAAGGAAGAGTGCCCCTTTGCGTCAGATCATCCAGCATCAAAAGAGCGGTCAGATTGTTGTCGACGAGTTGCCCGCGCCAAAACTTCGCGCGGGCAGCGTGCTTGTTCGCAACGTATTTTCACTGATCAGCGCCGGCACGGAACGTACGTCGGTGGAAACCGCGCAGGCCTCCATGCTGCAGAAAGTCCGCTCGCGCCCTGACTTGGTCCGCCAAGTGCTGGACAATGTCAATCGCGAAGGTCTGCTGGCAACCTACAAAAAGGTTCAAGAGCGGCTGGATAATTTCAAGGAGCTGGGCTACAGCTGCGCCGGCATGGTCATCGAATCCGCGGTGGACGATATCAAGGAGGGAGACCGTGTGGCCTGCGCGGGCGTCGGATACGCCTCGCACGCCGAAATCATTTCTGTTCCGCGCAACTTGGTCGTTAAGATTCCCGAAGACGTCGGGTTCGATGAGGCCGCCTTTACCACCGTCGCGGCGATCGCCATGCAAGGCGTGCGTCAGGCTGACCCACGTATGGGCGAGCAGGTCGCCGTCATCGGTCTGGGCCTAATCGGCCTGATAACCGTGCAGCTGCTGAAAGCCAGCGGCTGCCGCGTTATTGGATTGGACGTCTCTCCGCGCAACTTCGACTTGGCTCTGGCGCTCGGCTGCGATCGCTGCGCGATAAGTAAAAGCGATGCAATCCCCGAGGTGCAAGCATTCACACGCGGCTATGGCGCCGATGCTGTCATTATCACCGCGGCGACCAATTCAAATGAGCCGGTGGAACTGGCAATCCAGTGCGCCCGTAAGCGGGGCACCGTGGTGGTTGTCGGCGCCGTCGGGATGAATATCCCGCGGTCTCCGTTTTACGAAAAGGAGATCAACTTCCGGATATCTTGCTCCTATGGTCCCGGCCGCTACGATCCTAACTACGAAGAACGCGGCCAGGACTATCCACTCGGATTCGTCCGCTGGACAGAAAACCGCAACATGGAAGCCGTCCTGGAGATGATGGCCCAACGCAAGCTCAACGTGTCGGCGTTGATTACCCACCGCATACCGGTCGATGAGAGCCTTCGCGCCTACGACATTATTACCGGTAAGATTCAGGAAATTTATCTCGGAGTCTTGATCCAGTATCCCGATATCAGTGAGCCGATCGCCATTTCGCGGCATGTCGACTTGCGTCGTGCGAGCCGGCCCGCGTCGGGGCGTCGAGGGGCACTCGGATTTATCGGTGCCGGCAGTTTCACCCAAGCCACCTTGATGCCTCCCTTAATGAAACTTGCTCCCCGGCTGCGCGGCGTGGCCACCGCCAAGCCGGTGAACGCCAAAAATACGGCGAGAAAATACCGGTTCGAGTTCTACGCAACGGACGCCGACGAGATCATCAACGATAAGGACATAAATCTGGTATTCATCACTTCGCGCCACGACTCGCACGCGCGGTATGTGGCGCAGGCTCTGCGCGCCGGCAAGAGTGTTTTCGTCGAAAAGCCTCCGGCGCTGAACGAGGAAGAGTTCGAAACCATTCTGAGCGCCTACGCGGACGCCCAGAGTGCTGGAACAACACCTCTGCTGATGGTCGGTTACAATCGGCGTTTTTCTGAGCCTCTGCGTGCCATCGAGAAGATGTTCGCTGGACGGGCCGAGCCCCTGGCCATGCACTGTCGCGTGAATGCCGGCTTCACACCTTCAACGCACTGGTCGCAGCATCCGGAGCAGGGCGGGCGTATTATCGGCGAAGGCGGCCACTTCGTGGACGCTATGCAGTTCATGTGCGGCGCGCTGCCCACCAGTGTTTACGCCGTCGCTCTCCCTGACGCTGCCCGGCGCTACAACAACGACAACGTACTAGTGACGATCTCTTTCGGAGATGGCTCTGTCGGTACGATTCAGTATCTGGCCAACGGCGCTACTGCCGTCGAGAAGGAATACTTGGAAGTATTTGGTGCTTCGAAAACAGCTCGCATGTGGAACTTCAAAAAGCTCGAATACGCGGTTGGGCGAAAAGTGTCGACCACGTCCTTTTCCGGTGACAAAGGGCACGCGGCAGAGATGAAAGTCCTGCTCGATAGTTTTGAATCCGGCACCGGCTCGCCCATTAGCCTGGAATCATTGACTGCCACCTCGCGGGCGACATTCGCAGTCATGGAGTCGATCAAAACAGGGCGCGTCGTGCACATATTGCCGTTAACCTAGCTAGGCCCCCTATCACCCCCCGATCTAGTAACACAGCCACGCTGGCTGTGCGCCCACTCGCCCACCGGTGGTCATACAACGCCGCACCTACCGCGAAATCCCTGGCCCCCCCGCGTCACAGAGCGGGACCCAGAGTCGCTTTTCACTGTACTCAGGTGCAGGTAGGGGGCTTGACCTAAAACTGAACTCAAGAGCAATATCCATGCCTTCCTTCGGTTGTTAGCATTTTCGCGTCGCCACCCAGAGCGGCGTGAAACCATGCTAAGACAGGGGAAGACATGCGGAATCGACTAAAGATGCTGATTTATATAGGGATTTTGATCTTTTTTTCCAGTGGTCCCCTGCGCGCCCAAGCCCCGTATGCATCTGAGCCTTTTAACGGGTCGCTTAGCATCCCTGGATGGTATACCGACAATTTTGGTCCCCTCCAGTGGCCCGCCGACGGCTTGGGGAATCAGGCCGTCCGCTTGGAGGCTTGCGCTTCTTCCTCTTCCTCCAGTCACTGCTCGTCCTCCACATCTGGCTACGGACAAGAAACAGCAGTGTCAATCTGTAAGGGAGAAATCCAGCATGCAGGATACCAGCCGGGGACGGGATCCGGTTCGGGCTGCATCGACAACGGTAACGGAATGCATGAGGAGACCTGGTACAGGTTCCACATCAGACTGGCGCCCGGCTATCTAGCAACACCGGGTACACAGAACTCCATCATGGAATTCCACGTGGACTCCAAGAGCGAGTCGGACGCCAAGTCTCACGGCGGCGGAACCGCTTACTCCACCGAATTCAACATCATTGCGGACGGAACATCCTGTTCCGGCTCGCCTGCCTACTGTCCAACACCGGGAACCAATCCACGACTTTTCATTCAAGTACCAGGAGGGCCGACGAGCAATCCAAAATCGGCGGCAAGATTCTATCCATTTGCATCGAATTCACTGCTGGTGGACCACTGGTACGATATGGTGCTGCATATGATTTGGGATGCCAGCCCTACGGTTGGCTATGTGCAGTGGTGGGTGGATGGGACAAAGATGTTGGATGTGCACACGCCAACGCTGTATACGAGATCGGACGGGACGTGGTCCTACGGGGAGAGCCTGGGGTTGTACAACTACCGTCATTGGGCCAGCTGGAGCTCCTCGGTTGATGACGAGAATGTCATTTGGGGACCGACGGCCGATAGCATCAATTTCAACCCGGGTGGTGGTGGGTCGACGCCGCCGTCTGCACCTCCTGCGCCAGGTTCGGTGAGTGGCAACGATAGCATCACCGCATCTGCGAACGTCAGTTGGGCCGCCTCATCCGACAGCGCGGTCAGCGGATACAACGTCTATCGCACCACAACCTCCGGCAGCGGCTACTCCAGCGTTGGCACAACTTCCGGGCTGAGCTTCTCGGACAACACCGTGAAGGTTGGAACAACCTACTACTACGTGGTGACTTCGGTGGCCAACGGTGTCGAAAGCCCGCACTCATCGGAAATACAAGTCAACGTCAGCCAGTAGATAAGCTGGGACTGTATCAGTCATAACCCCTTCTATTACGGCAGGCGCCGAAGGCCACGCGTGATTGGCCTTCACCGGGTCGGAAGCGCAATGGTAGCAGCGCTTCCGGCCCGAAATCATTTCTGCCCTCTTCCTTTACCTGTAGTCCTCTGAGACCGGACGCTGTAAGCGGCTGGTGAGAACCGTCTAGACGAATTGAGAGTAAATAAGGATGCTGCCCGATATGGGCACATCGATTAGGTGTCCACGAGGGATAAGTGGACACATCCGAGCAGGCCAACCTTGAT